>Ga0209591_10008212_pt1 | contig 11390 bp, 9 predicted proteins | sample MAT01_FD_187207 | JGI IMG/M metagenome (GOLD analysis project Ga0209591, IMG submission 187207) | Freshwater microbial communities from Lake Fryxell liftoff mats and glacier meltwater in Antarctica - MAT-01 (SPAdes) (version 2) | ecosystem: Environmental > Aquatic > Freshwater > Ice > Liftoff...
GCGGGAGATTTGGTCTCTGGCCAAGGCGCGGGGAGCGAGGAGCAACACCGGCCAGGGACAAAAGCTCCCCCGCCCTACGGGTTGAGCCTGTGGAACCCTCATGCTGCGTTGCTTCTCAGTCACAGGTTCGCTGACATGCTCCTTCGTCGCGCTTTGCCTGCGACTTCCACAGAATCAACGACTGTAGTCTATCCCACGGATCTATTAGTAAGTGGAGAGGGGGAAAAGAGAGTTACCTTGGCCGACGGAACTGGAAAGAGAGTCCCCTATGTGGGGCCGATAGAAACCCGGTTTAAGAATCGCGTTGCTTAGGTAGGTGCGATTGTGATGGGCGACGAGGTTCTTCTGGGAGCCATCCCGATGGAAGAACTGGATTTAATTGTGCTTCCCCAACCGCGATTGGTAGACGTTGATCCGCTTGTTTCAAACTTTGCCGCAGCGATAGCGAAATAGATCGAACAAGCTCACTCTGAGAGCTCCAGCCGCTGCGCGGCTTCCGTGGGAGATGAGGAACGTTCGGAAGAATTAGCGGGTCAGCTCCGACAGGTCATGATGCACCCAGCAGACAAGCCGTGGACGAAAAATTTGCAAGTGGTTTGCCTAAAAACGCCGAACGTGATAACTATAAGGATCACTATTATGTTTCGAAATTTGATCGCCCTCAGCGTTTTATTCCTTTTAACCCTCTTGGATTTACCGGCCCAGGCTCCTACCGGTTTTGAGTTCGGCAGCAAGGAAGCCGGGGAATCGTCTCTGATCGGAATTCTTTACGATCTAAAACAGACCCAGGACCGCAAACCCATCCCGATGGACATTCCCAAATTCGGAAAGTTGATCGACGAATTTCTCTCCAACAACTGGAATGAAAGCATTTTAAATCGTCATTTCCGTGTAACGCAGCCGCTTTACACTTCCCAAATTTTTATTCCCCTGATGAATGCCGGCGCCGCCCCCCTAGCCTTCGGTGTGGAAAAAATTGTGAAGCCCAGCTTCTGGGTGATTCATTACAAGGGCCAGGTTTCGGCACCGAGCGATGGGAACTGGCGATTTTGGGGTTATGGAGAAGAGGTCTGTAGTGTGGCGGTGAACGGGAAGAATGTATTACTGGCAAACTGGAAGGAAGTGACCTGCCCCAGTGTGGGATGGAAATCTCCGGAACCTCCCGGCCAGCCTGCTGCCAACGGGCACATCGTGGCGGGCGACTGGATTTCGCTCAAGGCGGGCCAGATTGTGGATTTGGATATTTTGATTGGAGAGCGTGCAGGGGGAGTTTTCTGTTCTTTTGTGCTTATTGAAAAACAGGGAGACACATACGAAAAGCTGAACGGACGTCCTGTGCTGCCCGTTTTCCAGTTGGCTCCTTTCAATACGGCAGTGCCTGCTCAAGTAAAGCTGGGCCCAAAAATCGCCACCCAAGGTCCTGTCTGGAAAGCAATCCAGTAAGAAGCTGGGAAAAAGTGCCCAGGGAAAGCCGGGTCGGTCAACCATTCCTGACAGATTCATCTGACTTGAAAATTCAGGCCCCTGGCGGCACTAATCCGTTAGTTGACGGATTCGTATTACTTCGCCTTTCCAGACGTATCAACGGGGTCAACAGCTTTCTTGATACTCCATGGGCACTCCATGAAGAAGTTGGTTTGAGGTGCTGGAGAAAGTGCCCTATCCACGTTGCATGGCCTTTGATTTCACCTACATGATCGCATAATGAACATCACAAATGCTGTGGGGCTGGCCTAAGGAGGATTGGATAACTTTATCGCGCCGACACCAAGCGCACACCAAAGAGCCCGAAACAGAGCCGTATTTGATGTATTTTGCTGCCGATTTGCCACCAGCATTCTGTAACCACCTCTCATTGCGAGATTTACTGCACCCGGCGGGAGTCGAACCCACAACCTCTGCCTTCGGAGGGCAGCGCTCTATCCAGTTGAGCTACGGGTGCCTGTGAATAAAACAGCATACGGCGACCAGTCACTCCCGCAAGAAAATTTAGCCCAGCGCTTTCTCCTGATTTTCCTTCCGTTCCGGCCTGATTAAAAATCTTCTCGCCCTAAGAGCCTGGGATCTATGAGATCTCTTTCAGCCCTTATGATCATCCGTAAAGAATTGGCCAGAGAGCAGGTGGGCGAAGGCATCCGCAACGGAATTGGACCGGCTTTTTCCCAATTGCTTGTTTCCAAACGGGACGGGTTTCCTCTGGATGCCCTGGCCTTGAACCGTCTTCCACCCGGATCAAGTTGGGGCCCGAAGAAGCAGACCCACACACAAGAGTTTTTCCTTGTCCTGTCAGGGCTTGCCGAAGTCATTGACAACGGTAAAAAAGAAACCCTACGGAGCGGAGATATGGTCTGGGCGCAAAACAAGGAGACACTTGCCATCCGCAATCCTGGCCCGGCAGAACTCGTCTTCCTGGCTGGAGTTCAAAAAGAACCCCGGGGCCTTTTTACCTGATCTTTGCCATCAAAGAAGTCCCAGAATCCTGTTGGATTCACGCTCGATCGAGTGGAAGCGTTCCGCCTGATCAGGCCGTTTGATATCCTCGTCATAGGAGGGAATCATTTCTTTCATACGCGATTTACCTTCGGCACTGGTCAGAAGCTCCGGGAAACAATTGCGGATGACTTCCAGCACGATGTTCACAGATACAGAAGCCCCCGGTGAGGCTCCGAGGAGAGCGGAAATAGTGCGCTCTGGGTTGGTGATGACTTCCGTTCCGTAATGTACGATGCCGGCTTCACCGTCTGTTTTCTTGATGGCTTGCACACGGATTCCCGCGTCGATCAGTTTCCAGTCCCCTGCCCTGGCCGCTGGGTAAAAGACGTGAAGAACCTTCATCCGGTCTGCCATGCTCTGGGTTCCCTGCTGGATGAGGTAACGCACCAGATCCAGGTTATGAATGGCAATCTTGAGCAGCGTTAGTATGTTATCAGGTTTGACGGAAAGAATAAGATCCAGATAACTCCCCTTTCTATGCAGGAATTTGGTGGTCCAGGCGGCAAAAGGCCCGAAAAGCAGGGTTTTCTTTCCGTCCAGAACACGTGCATCCAGATGCGGAACCGCCATGGTGGGGGCTTCCGGAAGCGGCTGTCCGTAAACTTTGGCCTGGTGCCGCTTTACGATTTCCGGATTATCACACACAAGCCATTGACCTCCAATGGGGAAACCTCCCAATCCTTTGCTTTCGGCAATTCCCGACTTTTGTAGAAGAGCCAGGCTGCCGCCGCCGGCACCGACAAAAACAAAACCGGCATGATTCTTCCGGATTTCTCCAGTGGCCAGATCCTTGATTGATACATCCCAGCCCGCACCGGACTTCTCCAGATCAACCACACGGTGATTGCAGGCCATGCCGCAGCCCTTCTGCTCCGCCAGCCACGCCAGGAGTTTTCTGGAAAGCTCACCGAAATTCACATCCGTTCCGCCATCCATTTTAGTGGCGGCAATTGGTACATTTCCCCGGTTTTCCACCAACAAGGGCGCCCACGAAGCTATGACTGCCTGGTCCGAGCTGTATTCCATTCCGCTAAAGAAATGGTGGGCGGACATTCCGGCATGCCTTGCTTTAAGAAAATCCACCATCTCATCCCCATGCACAAAGCTGATGTGCGGCACAGGGTTGATGAAGTCAGAAGGATTCTGTATCAGGCCCTTCTCCACGGCATGGCTCCAGAATTGCTTGGAACGGCTGAACTGTTCAAAAATCTCCACGGCTTTGCTGACATTGACGGATCCATCAGGCTCGCGAAAAGGCGTGTAGCTCAACTCGCAGATTCCGGCATGCCCGGTGCCCGCATTGTTCCAGCCATGGGAACTTTCCTCGGCCGGATTTTCGGTAACTTCGTAAACCTGGATTTTTAAATCAGGCTTCAGGCATTTCAGCATGGCCCCCAGGTTGGCTGACATGACACCGCTCCCGATCAGAATCACGTCGGGGTTCTCGATATGTTGGATCTTATTCATTTTTTACACTTTCTCAAAGAACCTAACCCCGTGCTCCGTAAACCGGCCCCAGGGCAGCACAGGCACGGAAGTCTGCGCCCTGATGATCCTGGGCTCCGAAGGCCGTCCAGTAGCTGGGGCGGAAAAGGTGTTCTTCTGAAATATTATGCATGTAAACAGGAATCCTCAGCATGGATGCCAGGGTGATCAATTCCGACCCGATATGACCGTAGCTGAAAGCACAGTGATTGGCTCCCCAGGCATTCATAACGGAATAGACATCGCGAAACACGCCTGTGCCCCCGGTGCGTGGGGCGAACCAGGTGGTCGGCCATGTTGGATTGGTTCGCTGGTCGAGAATGTCATGAACCTTCTTCGGCAGATCAATCGTCCAGCCTTCCGCAATCTGCAGCGCTGGGCCCAACCCATAGACCAGGTTGAGACGGGCTATGGTCACCGGCATGCCTCCTTTGGTCGCATAACGCGTGGACCAACCTCCTCCGGGGAAATACTCCGTAATGGACGGATGCCAGCTTGTCGCATCCAGACATTTTTTTACTTCAGCTTCGGTGATTTCCCAAAAAGGTTTCATGGCCGGCTTGCCCTTGATGGATTGTTCTCCGGTTCCATCGAGTGCCGCCGGTCCGGAATTGATCAGATGTAAAAAGCCTCCAGCCGCCGCCCCGGTCAGTTTGTGGCCCGATACACGTCTCACAGCTTCAGGGCTCCAATAGGTCCGGACATCTGCAAACACCTGCGCTGTATTTGTCAGCAGGTGTCCAAAGAGCATGGTAACGCCATTGAGCGCATCATTCTCTGTCGCGACCATGAAAGGCTCGCGAATTCCGTTCCAATCGAAAGATGAACTGAGAGTAGCTTCCAGAAAATCGCCATTGGGACAATGATCCGTCCACTGACGTTGTCCCTGGAATCCTCCCACAATGGCGTTATGACCGAAACTTTCCTCGCCGAATCCCAGATCGTCGAGAGCAGGATTACCGATCATCAAATCACGTGCAATGAGGGCCATTTGAACCGACCATTCCCATTCTTTGTCCAAATGGGAACGATCCCGTTTGGTTTTGGCCGAGTTATAATCTTTTCCTTCGTGACAGTTCTTTTTGACCCAGGCCAGAGCACGCTTGTATTCAGCCTGATCGTAAATGCCTTTGTCCATGCGTCGGATGAACTCGGTCATATCCACCGACTCCACACGCATGCCGAGACTCCGTTCAAAGAAGCTTTGATCCACAATGGAACCGGCGATACCCATGGAAGTTCCGCCCATGGCGAGGTAGGATTTTCCTTTCATCAAAGCGACGGCCAGACCGGCTTTGACAAATTGGAGAATCTTGGAGGATACATCTTCCGGGATCTTGCTGTCGCCGGAATCCTGCACATCACGTCCGTAGATTCCGAAAGCGGGCCAGCCCTTCTGGGTGTGCCCCGCCAGGACGGCCGCCAGATAAACCGCGCCAGGCCGTTCCGTTCCGTTGAATCCCCAGACAGCTTTTGGAATCAATGGATCCTGATCCATGGTCTCGGAACCATAACACCAGCAGGGCGTCACTGTGAGGGAAACCCCGACGTTTTCATTCTGGAATTGCCCGGCGACAAAAGCAGCTTCTGCCGCTCCGCCGATACAAGTGGGAGGAACGACGCACTCCACAGGCTGTCCGTTGGGATAATAAAGGTTTGAGGAAATCATCTGGGCCACGCGTTTGGCCAGATCCAGCGTTTGTTTTTCCAGGGATTCGCGGACACCGCCGCGGCGACCATCGATGGTGGGACGGATTCCGATTCTTGGTAACTTTCCCTGCCAACATGTTAGTTTCTGGTTATGTTCACTCATAGTTTATTTGATTGTATGGGTTAAATTTATTTTGCTGAAGCATCCTGGATCAGAATCTGCTTTCTGCGGAAATGTTCGTCCAAACGGCTGTCAATACGGTCAGCGTCGGTATCGCTCATATAATTCGGACCGCCCCAGGCACCCATATTGAGGAGGGCACGCGCCCATTTGTCCGCCATCAACAGGATATTGAAAACCTCTTTGTCCGAGTGTCCCAGAGCAACAGGACCGTGATTGACCATGAGAAGCAACTTGGGGGATTTGCCGTGCTCGGCTTTGAAGCGCTTCAACTCGTTCTTGACCGCGCGGGCCAGTTCCAATCCGGGGTCGACATAAGGCACCACTGCCACATGACGTCCGCAGACCACGATCACATCGGGGTAAATGTGCTGAAGAAAAGGCAATGCCCCCGCCTTGCTACAGAGAATCGAAAGCATGGATTCCGTATGGGTGTGGCCCACCCACTTGGCCCCGCCCAAATCCTGACACAAGGCATGGAGAAAGGTTTCAACCGATGGGTGAGGCACAGCCGAATCGACACGGCAAAACTGCAGAAAATCCTGAACCTCCTGTTCGGAGGCCTCGCGATCCACAAAATCCAGAACGTCCTGCGTTCTCACCCGCGAAAACTGTTCCGGCTTGATACTGCCAAGTGAACTTCCCGATCCCTTGATGAGAAAGGTGCCATCGCCCAGATCCACACTGGTGTTACCTTCTCCCAGAATGGCCAGCTTGCGTTCCTCCTTTCCCAACTCGTGGGATAAATTCACCAATTTATCCAATTTATCCAAAAGTTCATTCATCCCATTAATCTTTCAGGTCAGGCCAGGTCAGGTTTATAGGTTTTTACGGCAAAAGATTCGGCCACCAAAGTCCGGCCTTCCTGCAGGCACTTGATTTCACCGGCGGCAACCATCTGCATCAGAATGTTGCCCAGGGACGTTGCTTCCACCGGTCCGGCCACGATTTCGCAGTCCATGGCATCTGCCGCCAGTTGATTGAGGAGACTGTTCTGGGAACCCCCGCCGACAATATACATCTTCGACACTTTTTTTCCTGTGACTGTTTCCAGCGAAGTCTTCACTTCGGCATATTTGAGTGCCAGGCTTTCCAGAATCACCCGGGTGAATTCGCCCGGAGTCCGGGGAGCTGCCTGCCCGCTCTTCAGGCAATAGTCAACAATGGCTGAAGGCATATCCTCAGGGGCCTGAAACTCCTTCGCGTCAGGATCAATCCTTGATGCACACCCTTTCTCTTTCTCTGCCCGGGCGACCAGTTCGGCATAGTCAAGAATCTCTCCCCGAACATCCCAGCTTCTTTTGCATTCCTGAAGCAGCCACATCCCAGAAATATTTTTCAGAAAACGGGTTGTTCCAAGGACACCCCCCTCGTTGGAAAAACCCGCCTGGAAGCTTTCCTCCGTCAGAACCGGAGAGTTCAATTCACGGCCCATAAGCGACCAGGTTCCTGAGCTTAAAAAAACCGGTTCATCTTCCATAGCAGGCACCCCTGCCACGGCCGAGGCTGTGTCGTGGCCACCCACGGCGATAACTTTAACCTGGGCACCGCCGATTTCTTCCACCAGTTCCGGCTGGAAGTTTCCGAGTGTTGTTCCCGCCTCAACCAGTTCGCCTAGCAGCGACGGCGGAATGTCCATGGCTGCCAATAACCCATGATCCCAATTCCGGCTCCCGGCATCCAACAATTGGGAGGTGCTGGCAATGGAGCGCTCGATCACTTTGCGCCCGGTCAGAAAATAATTCACCAGATCCGGAATGAAAAGCAGGGTCTGCGAACGTTCAGACAACTTTTGTCCGTGATGGTTTTCAGCCAAAAGTTGGTACAAGGTATTGAAAAACATGAACTGGATGCCGGTGCGTTTATAAATTTCCCGCTTCGACATCCGGGCAAAGGCAGATTCCATCATGCCATCCGTTCGCTTGTCCCGGTATTGGAAGGGCTGTCCGGATAATTGACCTTGAGCGTCAATCAGCCCGTAATCCACTCCCCAGGTATCCACACCCACAGAGACAACCTGCCCGCCGAATTCCTCCAAAGCCAGAGCTATCCCTTTTTTGATTCCCGACAGGAGGGCCGTAAAATTCCAATGCCAGCCATCCTTGGCCTGAAAGGATTCACTGGGAAAGCGGTTCATTTCACGTAGTTCAAGCGTTTTACCGTCATAAAGGCCGGCCAGAACACGTCCGCTCCCTGCCCCCAGATCAACCGCCAGATAAACGCGCAGCTTATTCATGAAGGTATAACAATGGAGCCACCTGACGAGAGCAGAGCCATGCGCAACGCATCAACCGGCTCCCGGTCCGTGATCAAGGTTCCAGCCCCGGAGGCCCTGGCAAAAAAGAAGGAAGATCTTAATCCCATCTTGCTGTGATCTGCTAACAAAAAACTAGAATCCACCAGGCCCAGGATTTTCCGTTTCAACCGCGCCTGCTCATCATTGGCCTCACTGAGACCGCGTTCCGCATCAACGCCCCGACAGGAAAAAAAGGCTTTTTGCACATGGTAACTTTCCAGTGCCTGATCCGCCAAGGCGCCCTGGCAGGACAAGGAACGTGGGTTGAGCACACCCCCGATTAAAACCACCTGGACACTGGGACGTTGGCTCAACTCAGCCGCCACCTTCAGTGCCGGCGTCAAAACCGTAACAGCCACATCAGGTAGAATCCTCGCCAATTCAAAAACGGTTGAACTGGCATCAAACAAAACGGTGTCCCCAGGTTGGATGAAACGCAGGGCCGCAGAAGCTATGGCCCGCTTTTCCACCACATTTTCGGTTTCGCGACTGCTCAAGGGCAGATCCCGCCGGTTCGCGTCCAACCGTACAGCGCCACCATGCGCACGGACAAGTTGACCTTCCAACTCAAGTTTCTCAAAGTCACGGCGAACAGTTTCCTCCGTCACCTCCAAGGCCTGGGCCAGTTCCACCGTTCGGATACTTCCCTGGGCCTGTACAAGGTCTAAAATCCTGCGATGTCTTTCAACGGCGAGCATAATGAGCGTGTTTTATAGGAATGAACTATTTTTACTTGATCTATAATGACGGTCAAGGCTTAATTACCACATATTCAAATCTAAACAAAGAAAATCAAATATGAAGACCACACACGTCAATTATCTCTGGGATGATGCCAAAGCTTCCACACTCGATGCGGTTGGACGCCTGATTTACCGCTCCAATTGCCTCGGAGCTGACCAACGCATTACCAACACCGGCGGTGGTAATACTTCTTCCAAAACCACGGAAAAAGACCCTCTCACTGGAAAACAGGTCGAAGTGCTCTGGGTTAAGGGTTCAGGCGGCGACCTTCGCACGTCCACCCGGGAAAACTTTTCCTCCCTGTACCAAGACAAGCTGGTTGGCCTCCAGGACATCTACGCAGCGAGAAGCGACAAAGGGCTTAAGGCCCAGGCAGAAGATGACATGGTGGGCATGTTCACCCACACCACTTTCAACCTCAATCCCCGGCCCTCTTCCATCGACACGCCTCTGCATTCATTTCTTCCGGGAAAACATGTCGATCACATGCATCCAAACTCCATCATTTCGATCGCCGCCAGCAAAAACTGCCGAAAAATGACCGACGAAATTTTCGATGGTAAAATGGAATACGTCCCTTGGATGCGTCCGGGATTCGAGCTAGGCCTGGCCATGCAGGAAATCTCCCGGAAAAATCCCAAAACCCAGGCCATCATGATGGGCCAGCACGGTTTCATCTCCTGGGATGATGACGACAAAAAATGCTACGAACTCACTCTTTCCTTCATCGAAAAAGCCTCCGCAGCCATCGAGTCTGCCTATGCCCAAAAAGGGGGCGATGCCAAAGCATTCGGCGGTTCCCTTTACCAGTCACTTGGTCAGGAAGAACGCACTGTGTCTTTTGCCTCCATACTACCCTGGCTTCGCGGCCAGATTTCCGGACAAAAACGTTTCATCGGTACGGTTCAGGACGACGAAAAAATTCTGCGCTTCGTCAACTCCAAAGACGCCCTTCGTCTTTCAGAACTTGGAACATCCTGTCCTGACCACTTTCTACGCACCAAAATCAGGCCTCTTTACGTATCCTGGAACCCACAGAAAGAAGATCTCGCCAGACTGAAGCAACTGCTGGGCGAGGCACTTGAACAATACCGCAAAGATTACGCCACGTACTACAATACCTGCAAACGCCCGGACTCACCCGCCATGCGGAACCCCAACCCGACCGTGATTTTGATCCCCGGACTTGGCATGATCGCCTGGGGCAAGGACAAATCGGAATCCCGTGTTACGTCCGAGTTTTACAATTGTGCCGTCGAAGTCATGCGCGGGGCCGAGGCCATCGACCACTACATCGCCCTTCCCCAGCAGGAAGCGTTCGACATCGAATACTGGCTCCTTGAAGAAGCCAAACTGAAACGCATGCCTGCCGAAAAAGAACTGGCCCGTCAGGTTATCATCGTCATCGGTGCCGGATCGGGCATCGGCAAAGAAACCGCCCACCGCCTTGTGAAGGAAGGCGCACACGTTGTATGTGTGGACCTTAACAAGGAAGCCGCCGAAGCAACAGCCAAGGAAATCACTGACAAGTACGGCCTTGGCATCGGGGTTGCCGGAAGCGGAATCTCCAACTGTGGACCCGCCCTTGGACTCGCAGCGAACATCACGGATCGCAACAGCATCCGCGCCATGCTTGATCAGGTCGCAATCGCTTATGGCGGATTTGATTCCATCTGCGTTACGGCAGGTATTTTTGTCCCCAGTGACACCTCAGGCCATATTCCTGATGACAAATGGGCCCTTACCTTCAACATCAACGTGACCGGCAGTTATCTGGTGGCCGATGAGGCCTACAAGACATGGAAAGAACAGGGGCTTAAAGGCCATCTGGTGCTGACCAGCAGTGCCAATGCCGCCGTGGCCAAAAAGGGAAGTCTCGCTTACGACACTTCCAAAGCCGCGGCCAACCACCTGGTGCGGGAACTGGCCGTCGAACTCAGTCCCCTTGTCCGCGTCAACGGCGTCGCACCCGCCACCGTGGTGCAGGGTAGTGCCATGTTCCCCCGCGACCGTGTCATCGGATCCCTGGCCAAGTACAACATCCCCTATACGGAAGACGAAGCCACGGATAGCCTGGTCAAAAAGCTGGCCCAGTTCTATGCGGACAGGACTCTGACCAAGTCGCCCATCACACCCGCCGATCAGGCGGAAGCCTATTTCCTCCTCGTCACCCAGCGTTTGAGCAAAACCACCGGCCAGATCATCACGGTCGACGGCGGGCTGCACGAGGCGTTCCTCAGGTAATCGTCTTATTTCGTTACCGCAGGTTGCTACAAATCATAGGATGAGCCATTCCCATCGATGTAGCGATGACCGCTGCCATCGACAAGTGCGCTTCAACGGCCGGGTTGGTGGAGGCCTAGACGAAAGCAGAGGTGCATCGAGACAAGAAAATGAGACTGTACGACCAGTCACTGAAGAAAAAACTTCCGGCCAAGGAATGGGGAGTCCCGCAGGAGGCCCAGAAGACCTGGATAGTTTTTCGCGGTGCCCAGATCAAGTCCAATGTAACCACTTACGCTGGATAGGAAGGAACCATGT
>Ga0209591_10008214_pt1 | contig 11388 bp, 13 predicted proteins | sample MAT01_FD_187207 | JGI IMG/M metagenome (GOLD analysis project Ga0209591, IMG submission 187207) | Freshwater microbial communities from Lake Fryxell liftoff mats and glacier meltwater in Antarctica - MAT-01 (SPAdes) (version 2) | ecosystem: Environmental > Aquatic > Freshwater > Ice > Liftoff...
CCAGAGCTCACTGTAAGGCTTATAGAAATACGGCGGCCGACCTCAAACCCTCTCAGAGCTCTTACCCCATTTCCAATTTCCATTTCCCTCCGAAATCACCTCCTAAGCTATCCTCGCTCGTTAGCATGACACTGGGTCACCGCATTCAATTAAAACCGCAGACACCGTTCGAGTACGCGATGAGCCCATTACCGAACTGACCAATCGGCTAATGCTGATTGAGGCCGGTCCCGGGCATTTAGGTCCCTATCTTAAGACAGCCGAGATTTTCCACTGTCCAGCCGATCAAAACCGCACCAATTTGACCAAACGAAAGGGACCACTACGCGTGCGGAGTTATACGATGAACCCCTATATCGTGTATGCTGACGGAATCGGCATCAGTAGGCTCATAATCCGCCACTACTCGCCCACAGCGTTCGTCAAATGGAGCGACTTTGCGCGGGTTTCACCCTCACAAATTTTCCGTATCGCCTAATGTGGTTCGCGCCGTTGCTGGGCGGCGCGGCGGTCGTGCTGGTGAGCGTCGGTGCGGCGGCAATCAGCATTCGCCCGGTGCTGAAGATGCAGCCGGCGTCATTCCTCGCCGGAAGATAGGCATTGACCTGATCGTCATGGAAACTGCGTCCAAACCTACCCCGCCGTTTCTGAGTTGGTGTCCTGAGGGGAAGGAAACATTACGCTACGAGGTGCCGGGAGAGGGAATGGTGTAGGGAGCCCGTAGGCAGAGATTTCTTCGGGGATCCTTGTTTGACAGTGCCGCAGCGATTTCTTGAGGAGAATCGACCTGTTGACTGCCAATATGTCCAAGTAATTATGGCGTCAATGTCCCCGCATGATCGGTTTCCTACTTTCTCATGTTCCGAAATTATTTAAGCTTTTTCTTCTCCTCGTTTCCAAATCGACTTCCCGCACCCTCGAACAGACCGCCATAATTTATTGGACACTTGAACCTCCTCTCATCTTCCCTCTCCCCATGTCCTTCTCCATTGATTCTGATCCCCTCCGCTTCCATGGACCCGGCGGCGAAATCATCATCGATCCCTCTGACCCTCTGGCCCAACAACTCGCCATGCTCATCGCTGGCGAGTGCTCCGATCGCCCTGTCGTCGAGGTTGCCGCGCGCTTTGGCTACAGCCGCCAGCGCTACTACCAACTGTTGGCCGCCTTTCGCCAAGGCGGTACCCAGGCCCTCCAGCCCAAGCCAACCGGCCCCAAATCCGATCACCGCCGCACCGCCGAAGTCATCCGACGCGTCATCTCTCAACGTTTCCTCGATCCCGACTGCACCGCCGCAGTCATCACCCAGAAGCTGGTTCAGAAGAACCTCCCCATCAGCCAACGCAGCGTCGAGCGCATCATCGCCGACTTCGGCCTCCAAAAAAAAACTCTACGCCCTTAACCCCGCTAACCCTCCCCAGTTCGTCCAGACCTCTCGGACCCGTCGAAAGGAGCGCTCCGAGCCCTGCGATCCCAAGAGTCTTGAGAACTCTGTTCGTCAGCTTCTCTCGGACAAGGTTTCAGGCAACCAGGTCGGCATCTGGCTGCTGGTGCCCGAGTTGCTCCGTTTGCACGCCTGGGACTTGCTCTGCCAGTGGACCGCTCAGCCCGGGGATCGTGTCGAACCCCGTCTGGCCCTTCACCTGGTCAACGAGTCCGCCATGTGTCTGCCCTCCATGCGCGCCCGTCGCACACTCTCCCAGAAGGGCTTCGAACTCGCCAACGGCTTGCCCTTCGTTCCAACCGATGGAGCCATCCATTGGCTGCTCAATTCTCGAAGCGTCCTGGACAGCACCCAGCTTCAGATCGCGTTGGGTAAGCTCAGGCGGGCAGACAACCACTTCTCCGGGCAACTACTGGCCATTGATCCCCATCGCACCGTCAGCCACAGCAAACGCCAGATGCGACGCCACCGCTTCGATCCGCGGCAAAAGGCCCGAAAGATGTCCCAGACCTTCTTCCTACTGGACTGCCAAACCCAACAGCCCATCTGCTTTACCCTGGCATCCTCCTCCGCCACCGCCATCGATGCTGGCAAGAGCGTGCTTGAGTTGGGCTCAGAGATCCTTGGCCTCAAGCAGGGAGCTACCAGCGGCAAGCCCCTTGTCCTTGCCGACAAGGAACACCACGGCCACGACCTGTTTGAATCGGTCCACCAACACCAATTCTTCGATCTCCTCGTCGCCGTGCCCGCGAGGGAACGTTCCAGGAAGGACCAAAGCGCCGTTGAACGGCTGGAATTCATCGAGCACTGGGCCGGGTACGCCACCGCCCAACGCGCCGCCACCTTCAAGTCCGCCCCCGATCTGCCGCTTGTTGAGTATATCCAGCGCAGCGCGGCTCCAGGCACCAAGCCCTACTACCAGTCCTTCCTTGGCACCTGCCAGCGGGACGGGGTGGAAGTGCTCACCAAGAACTATCCCGACCGGTGGCACATTGAGGAATTCTTCAAGTCCAACCAAGCCCTGGGCTGGGATCGCTCCGGAACAATGAACCTCAACGTGAGGTATGGGCAGATGTCCATGGCCCTGCTTGCCCAGGCGGCCATCCATCAACTCCGTCGTCGTCTTGGGGATCCAATTGCCACCTGGGATGCCATGCACATTGCCCAACGATTCTTCGGTGCCTTGGAAGGCGACGTCCGGGTCGAACATGACACCATCGTCGTGACGCTCTACAACGCTCCGAACGTCGAAAAGATCCGCAAGCACTACGAAGGCCTGCCCGAAATACTGCGAGGCGAAGGCGTCCAACCGGAGATCCCGTGGCTTTACGGATTCAAGCTCGATTTCCGCTTCAAATAAACCGCGGCCCTCGCCGCAAAATGTCTAATTCGCAGCCGCCAAAAAATCTCTGCCGTTGGGGTTGGCGATCCATTGGAATTCTAACCCAAGGTAGGCGCGAGGCGCCAACCTTGGGCTCGGTGACGCAGCCCCGTTTGGGGCAGAGAACCCGAATGAGTTCAGTCCGAAAATGGCCAATCTCCAGGGGACTCAATGCCCCGACTGGGGACGGCACAGCACACCTTCCCTCCCCAAATCCGGGCCCACGCAACGCAGGCCAGCGACGAACGTGGACCAATCCTTGCCGGCGGCGCTCGGGCAGGTTAGACGCATGGGCGGATGTGGCAGCTTCTCCGTGAGTTAATGATTTTCCTCCGTCAGGAAAAGAAGTGGTGGCTGATACCTTTGGTCGGGGTGTTGCTGCTCCTGGCGCTCCTGGTCCTTTTTAGTGCTAATCCAGCCCTCGCACCGTTCATGTACCCTTTTATCTAGGCGCTGATGCGGACCGTTCTGGGAATTTCGGCTTTTTATCATGATTCAGCCGCCGCGCTGCTGCGCGATGGCGTCATTGTGGCCGCCGCTCAGGAAGAGCGTTTTAGCCGACGGAAGAACGACGAGAATTTCCCTCAACGCGCCATCGAGTATTGCCTCCGGGAAGCAAATCTCCACGTGGGTGAGCTCGACGCGGTGGTGTTTTATGACAAACCCATCCTCAAGTTTTCCCGGATGTTGGAGACGTACCTGTCCATTGCCCCGCGCGGCTTCCGCGGGTTTGTCCGGACGTTGCCAGGCTGGTTAGCCGGAAAACTCAATCTGCGCGGCACGATTCCGGATGAATTATCCGGATTGTCTCGGGAATGCCGGATTCTCTTCACCCAACACCACGAGTCCCACGCGGCCAGCGCTTTTTTTCCCTCCCCCTTCGCCGAGGCCGCCATCATTACCGTGGATGGAGTCGGCGAATACGCCACCACCACCGTCGGACGCGGTCGAGGGAATCAACTGGAACTGCTCCAAGAACTACGGTTTCCGCATTCGTTGGGTCTCTTGTATTCGACCTTCACTACCTATTGCGGATTCCGGGTTAACTCCGGGGAATACAAATTGATGGGTCTAGCGCCCTATGGAGAGCCGAAGTACGCCGAGTTGATTCGTCGTGAAGTGTTGGACCTCAAGCCGGACGGCTCCTTCTGGTTGAACCTCGATTACTTCGATTTTTTGCAGGGTAATCGAATGGCCGGGAAACGATTTGAGGCACTTTTTGGCGGACCGCCCCGGTTACCGGAGGAGCCGGTGACCGCCCGTCACTGTGACCTCGCACGTTCGATTCAAGTGGTCACCGAGGAGGCGATGTTGTTGCTCGCCCGACACGCCCGTGAGCTTACCGGACTTTCCCGCCTGTGTCTGGCGGGCGGAGTGGCCCTCAATTGTGTCGCCAACGGCCGAATCCTGCGAGAAGCGGGCTTCGAGAACGTGTGGATCCAACCGGCCGCTGGTGATGCTGGGGGCGCGCTGGGTGCCGCCTTGGCGGCTTGGTATCGAGAGCATCCGCGGGAACCGGCCGGTCCCGCGGACCGCATGCGCGGCGCCTTGTTAGGCCCGGCTTTTTCCGATGAGGAGATCGAGGCCGTATTGCAACGGGAGGGTGCCGAGTATGAGCGCCTGGCGGATGATGACGACTTGGTGACCCGGGCAGCCCAGCTTTTAGCGGAGGGAAAGGTCGTGGGCTGGGTGCAGGGGCGGATGGAATTTGGACCGCGGGCTTTGGGTAACCGCTCGATTCTCGGCGATCCCCGTTCGACCGCGATGCAGTCGGTGATGAATCTGAAAGTAAAATTCCGGGAGTCTTTCCGACCTTTCGCTCCGGCGGTCCTGCGCGACCGAGTGCCGGAGTATTTCGAGCTCGATTCAGATTCCCCGTACATGTTGTTGGTGGCCCCCGTGCGCCCGGAATTGTGCCGGCAACCGGTGGGTTCAGAAGCCGGCTTGGACCGGGTGAAACAGATTCGTTCGACCTTGCCGGCGGTGACGCATGTGGACTATTCCGCCCGCGTTCAAACCGTTTCGGCGACGGATAATCCACTGTTTCACCACCTGATTTCCCGATTTGCTGAACTCACCGGCTGTGGCCTGGTGGTCAATACCTCCTTCAACGTCCGGGGAGAACCGATTGTGTGTTCCCCGCAAGATGCGTGGCGCTGCTTTATGAACACCGAGATGGACCACTTGTTCGTGGGGCATTTCTGGTTGGACCGCCGCTCCCAGGCGCGTCGGGCGGTCGATCGCGTGGTGCCGCTGACTCCAGATTGATCATGACCACTCTCCGACTCAAAGAAGATCCCCGGGAATGGCGGACGTTCAGTCTGGCGTTGGCTGGGTCGCTTTTGTTGTTGGGGTGGGTCCTGGGCTGGCGGGGAGGCTGGGGTCGTCCGTCCCTGGCGCTGCTGATGTTGTCAGGGATTCTGGCGGCGGGCGCCGTCCTACGACCGCGGTGGATGCGTCCAGTTTATCGCCTGGGTATGCGGGTGGGTCATGCGCTGGGTCAGGTGGTGGGCTCGGTGCTGCTGGGCATCTGTTTCGTGGTGGTGGTGGTGCCGGTGGGGTTGTTGCTCCGGGTGCTGGGGCGGGACTTGCTTCGGTTGCGACGCGATCCGCAGGCCAAAACCTATTGGGAGCCAGCCCGTCCTCCGAGTGACCTGGAAAGGATGTTTTGAACGGGGCGAGGTGAGAGTTGAGAGTTGAGAGTTGAGAGTTGAGAGACCGCGTCCCCGATCAATGGCGCTCGTGCCAACTTCCCTCGGCCCACGCTTCTCGATCCGCATCCGGAAGTGCTATCGGTGGGCGCGGTTGCCAACGGTCAGGGAATCGACAACATCCCACAAATGAACGAACTCGTATTTGAGGTCACGCAGGAAGCCGACGGCGGCTTTTTTGCCGAGGCACTAGGCGAAAGTATTTTTACTCAGGCGGATACCTGGGAGGAATTGCGTGTCAATGTGCGCGAAGCAGTCACCGCATTTTACTTCGACCGTCCGGCACCCACTCGGTTGCGTTTGCATCTGGTGCGAGATGAGGTGCTGGCGTGAAGATCCCGCGCGGTGTTTATGGACGCGATTTGGCGTCGGTACTCTGCCGCGATTAGGGTTACCGAAAAGTCCACCAGGTTGGCAGCCACATCATTCTTCAGACCGAGACGCCCGTCCATCACCGCATCTCAGTCGCGGATCATCAGCCGCTGCGACTGGGAACATTTACTGACCAGACGGCATCTTGCGCGCGGTCGCCGCCGCCCAGCAAATCACCCGCGAAGAAATTCTCGCCACGTTGTAAGTGCCATCCGTGTTTTCCGTGGTTAAAACCGCTTCGTCTTCTCTCTGTACCTCTGTGCCTTTGTGGTTCAACTCCTGGTTTTAAGTTGGAACGGCCTTTTCTGCGTCTCCGTGGTTAATTTCCCCCGGTTTGTTCACCGCCGAGTCATCCGGTTTACAGATTTGGTATTTGAAGATTTCCGCGGCGAGCGACCCCTGCTATCCAGTCCAACCAACACTGGATGTCTCTGGATCTCATCCTGGCCTCGCTGAGTGCCCTTTTGGCGACGGTCCTTGCGCTCGTTGGGTTTGGCCGTCGCCCGCGACACCCGGCCCAACGTTGGTTTGCCGTGGGCTTGCTCGTGCTCGCGGCGGAAACGGTCTTGGCCGCTTGGCCTGGTCCCACGGCTGACCCCGTCGAACTCCAACGCCGGGAAATCGCAGCGTTCGCCCTTTCCGCGCTCGTGATGGCTCCCTGGATCCTCTTCAGCGTCACCTATTCCCGCGGCGACCACGGCAGTACCGGTCGAGCCGTCTGGCGATCTGTCGCCGCCCTTTCAATTCTCTTGTTCGCTTTGGTTTTGTCCTGGACCGATGCCGTGATCGCTTCACGCGACCTCGCCACCGGGCGGATGGTTCGGGTCGGCGGCCTCGGGTTCCTGGTCCAACTCTATGGGCTACTGGGGGCCGTCCTGGTCCTGATGAACCTGGAGCGCACCTATCGCCATGCCGTGGGGGTGATGCGTTGGCGGATCAAATACATCGTCCTCGGCGTCGGAGTCCTCTTTGTTTTCCGGCTGTTTATTACCAGCCAAACCCTGCTCTACGGCACCGTGGATGCCCAGATCCAACGCGTCGCCGCGCCCGTGCTGATCCTCGCCTGCGCCTTGATGGCGGTGGCCTTGCGGCGAACCCAGGCCTTCTCAGTGGACGTGTACCCGTCGCACGCCTTCCTGTTCCGTTCGCTGACCATCCTGCTCGTCGGGATTTATCTGCTGATCGTGGGGGTTCTGGCTCGGGTGGTTACTCTGCTGGGGGGAGACGCCGCGCTCCCGTTGAAGACGCTCTTAGTCTTGGTGGCCCTGACCCTTCTGGCGGTCGGACTCCTGTCGGATCGGATCCGGCAGCGGGTCCAACGGTGGGTCAGCCGCCATCTGCGTCGGCCGATCTATGATTACCAGCGGGTCTGGTCGACGTTTACCGCACGGACTACCTCGCTCGTGGACGAACCCGCGTTTTGTCGAGCCGTGGTGACCTGGGTTTCGGAGACGTTCGAGGTGCTTTCGGCCAGCATTTGGCTGCTGGATGAGAACTGCGAACGCCTTCGATTTGGGGGTTCCACGTCGCTGGCCGACGGGGTGGCCCGGGAATTAGAGGCCAATTCCGGAGATTTACGTGAAATCCTCCCGTTTTTGAGCCAACAGCGTCGGCCGCTAAACCTGGAGAACTCGGAGGCTCCCTGGGTGGCCTCGTTGCGCCAGTTGCATCCGGGAGTGTTCCCCCATGGGGGTGATCGGACCTGCCTCACTCTTTCAGCTGGAGGCGAATTCCTCGGCGTCTTGGTCGTGGGGGATCGGGTCAGTGGCCTGCCGCTTTCGGAGGAAGATTTGGAATTACTTCAATGCGCCGGGGATCAGGTGGCGGCGGGCCTGTTGAATCTGCAACTTTCCCGGCGTCTGGTTCGGGCCAAGGAAATGGAAGCGTTTCAAACGATGTCGGCCTTCTTTGTGCACGACCTTAAAAATACGGCCGCCTCGCTTTCCCTGATGCTGCCGAATCTGGAGGAGCATTTTGCGGATCCGGAGTTCCGCGCCGATGCCGTGCGGGCCGTGGGCAAGAGTGTGCAGCATCTCAACGATCTGATTGGACGATTGGGTCAGTTGCGGCAGGAACTGAAACTTCAGCCGGTCGAAGTGGATTTGGCGGACGTGGTGGAAGCGGCTTTGGCGGGAACGGGAAAGCCGACCCACGTTCTTCTGCAGAAAGAGCTCCAACCCGTGCCCGCACTTCAGTTGGATCCGGCGCTGATGAATAGCGTGATTCAGAATTTGGTTTTGAATGCCCAGGAGGCCGCCCCGGTCACGGGTGGCCAGGTCAAAGTCACCACCGGTCGACTGAACGGATGGGCCGTCTTAACCGTGTCCGACAATGGGTGTGGTATGACTCCGGAGTTTCTTCGGCGCTCGCTGTTTCGACCGTTTCAGACGACCAAAAAACGCGGACTCGGAATTGGCATGTTTCAAAGCAAAATGATTATTGAAGCGCATCGTGGGCGGGTCGAAGTCGAAAGTGCGCCGGGACAGGGGACGACGGTGCGGGTCCTGCTTCCACTGGCTGAACGAGTATGAAGCCCAAACTTCTCATAGTTGAGGACGACGAGGAGATCCGCTCCCAGATGAAGTGGGCGTTGGTGAAGGATCATGAGGTCGGCCTGGCCGGTGATCGGGTTAGCGCGCTGGCTTGGTTTCGGGAGCATCATCCGGCCGTGGTGCTGCTGGATCTCGGTCTGCCGCCCCATCCGGGGGACACGACCGAAGGCATGGCGACGTTGTCGGCCCTGCTGGCGGAAGATCGGCTGACGAAGGTCATCATTATTAGTGGTCAAGGGGAGCGGACAAATGCGCTCGAGGCCATTGGGCGGGGCGCCTACGATTTCCTGGGAAAGCCGGTAGTGATGGGGGATTTGCGGATCATTCTTAAACGGGCGTTTTTCCTCGCTCAGATTGAGCGGGAGCAGCGGGCGGGAGCCGGGCTGACGGACTCGGCTGAAGGATTTGAGGGCATGCTCGGAACGGGAGCCGCCATCCGGGAGGTCTTTGCCGCCCTTCGCAAGGTCGCGGAAACCGATGCTCCGGTGCTGATCTTGGGAGAGAGTGGCACTGGCAAAGAACTCGCCGCCCGGGCCATTCACAATCGAGGTGCACGGAAGAAGGCGCCGTTTATTGCGATCAATTGCGGGGCAATTCCGGAAAATCTGATCGAAAGCGAACTGTTCGGCCACGAGAAGGGGGCGTTCACCGGAGCTCATGCCATGCGGGTGGGTCGGATTGAGACGGCCCATGGCGGGACCTTGTTTCTCGATGAAATGGGCGATTTGCCGCTGCCCTTGCAGGTCAAACTCCTGCGCTTCCTCCAGCAGCGCGAAATCGAACGGGTCGGAGGACGGTCCCCAATCTCCGTCGATACCCGCGTGATCGCCGCCACCAACGCCGACCTCAAGCAGGACCTCGCGGACGGTAAGTTCCGGGAAGACCTTTTCTACCGGTTGGCCGTAGTAGTGTTGCGACTCCCGCCGTTACGGGATCGAGGGGGTGATGTGACCTTGCTGGCCGAGGCCTTGGTACGAAGATTTGCGGAGCATTACGGCAAAGCGGGGCTGAAGTTTGATCCGTTGGCGTTGTCCCGCATTGAGCGATACGCCTGGCCGGGAAATGTCCGGGAAATGGAGAACCGGATTCGGCGCGCGGTGATCATGGCCGAAGGGAAACGGATTACGGCCGGGGATCTCGAACTGGAAGCGGCGCTCGTTGAGCCGACGGTCACGACCCCGACGAGCAGCAGCAGCAACCTGAAAGAGGCCCGCGAATCGGTGGAACGTGAGCTGATTCAGCAGGTCCTGCGGCGCCATGGCGGTAAGATTACGTCAGCCGCTCTCGAACTCGGTGTCAGCCGCCCCACGTTGTATGAGCTCATGGAAAAGCTGGGAATTAGCCGAGGCTGAGACGGGGCAAGTGAACCACGGAGGCGCGGAAGAATTCGGGGAACGAAGCGGAAGCGGTTTTAACCACAGAGGCGCAGCGAGAAGAAAGGGAATTTAACCACGGATAACACGGATGACACGGATAATCTAAAACGGGAGTTGAACCACAGAGGCACAGAGCACCAACGAAATACGAACGAGAAAGCCCCAAAAATAACTCACTCCCAGGTGGATGCCTTCGCAGAATCAAACTCAGGCCCCCTTCTCCTGGTCTTTCCCTCTCTGCGTCTCCGTGGTTTCATCCCCCAGTTCAGGATTTGTCCGTATCATCCGTGTTAACTCTTCTGCTGCTGCCTTCTCGCTTCCCTCTTACCCCTTCCCCTCAGAAAAACACAAACCGCTCCGGCACGACTACAATGTCGGACGGACGCAAGTGGAACGGACGGGTCTCCGCGTAATCCAGGGTGTCCTTCAGGTTGATGACAAACGTCTTCTGAATCCCCCCCTCCTGACGGATCACCTGCACCTTTCGAAGATCGGCCCGGCTGGCATCGAATCCACCCGATTCCATGATGGCCTCGAAGACCGTGACCGAACGGTTGACCATGACCTTACCTGGCCGGAGCACAGCGCCCGAGACGAATACTGGGAACGGGGCCGAACTGACGGCTACATTGACCTCCTTGACGATCAATTCCGGGGTGAAGATCTTGAGCAACTCTGCCTCCACCTCTTTGGGCGTCTTCCCGACCACCTTGATATCGCCGGGTTGACCCAGGTTGAGCATGCCATCCACGCGGACCTCCTGGGTCAGGTTCAGATTTGGTGCGCCCGGAAACGTGACCTTGATCTGGTCGCCCACTTGGATGTTGGCCCCGGAGTAGGGGGCGGCGTCTTCCATACTGGGGTTGGGTAGGGGTTTATGGGCGCAGCCCGATCCGGCCAAGCTCAGGAAAACACCTAAAAGAAAGAGCGTACCCCAACCTCGAACGGGACCGTGGTTGGCGTTGCCTTTGGGTTGGGAGGCGGTGAAGCGAAGCAGATTCATGCCGCGTGGATCGTTCACTGCGATCCCGCCTCAAATCAACGCGAAACCGCGGGGGAAATTGAACCACGGAGGCACGGAGGCACGGAGGCACAGAGGGAATCGAAGGCAGTTTTAACCGCGGATGACTCGGATGAAACGGATCAGAGGAATTGGCTAACCCGAAGACACGAAGCGGAAGCGGTTTTAACCACAGAGGCGCAGAGATACAGAGTTAGGGAGAGGGGAGGTTTTAACCACGGATGACACGGAGGCACAGAGAAGAAAGGGGAATTTTAACCGCGGATGATTCGGACGAAACGGATAAGATTAATACCCATCTGAAGCAGGTCTCCTTTCAAAACCGCCGCGTAAACATGCTTGTGTTCTTCGGCCGTCAAAACCGCTTTACTCCGTGTCTCTGCGCCTCTGTGGTATTAATTGATTTCGTCTTAATTATCAGGGCACTTCTAAAAACCCGATTTTTTGAAGAAGGCATATCCTAAACACAACTCGAGCGCGACGGGACGCGATGATATTCGGTGGCGCTTTTGCGCCGAAGGGTAGTTAGAC
>Ga0209591_10008215_pt1 | contig 11388 bp, 6 predicted proteins | sample MAT01_FD_187207 | JGI IMG/M metagenome (GOLD analysis project Ga0209591, IMG submission 187207) | Freshwater microbial communities from Lake Fryxell liftoff mats and glacier meltwater in Antarctica - MAT-01 (SPAdes) (version 2) | ecosystem: Environmental > Aquatic > Freshwater > Ice > Liftoff...
ACGCTCGCCTTCCTGGTCGATGCCTACGACGAGGACATCGTCGATGGCGAGGCGCGCACGGTGCTGCGCCTGCACCCGCAACTGGCGCCGATCAAGGCGGCGGTGTTTCCCCTGCTGCGCAAGGAAGGACAGCCGGAGAAGGCCCGGCAGATCTACGATCTCCTGCGCCCGCTCTACGCGGTCGACTATGACCAGGCCGGCGCCATCGGCCGGCGCTACCGGCGCCAGGACGAGATCGGCACGCCGTTCGGCATCACCGTCGATCACCAGACCATGACCGACGCCACCGTCACCCTGCGCGAACGCGACTCGATGCAGCAGGAGCGACTGCCGATCGATCGCCTGGTGGGCGAAATCGCGCAGCGCCTGGCCCAACCGTGGCAGCGATGACCAGGCGCCCGCCCGCTGGCGAGCCCGCCTGAGCGAGAGGACATCATTCAATGGGTGGACGGACATCACACAAGGTCGTGCGGCCGGCGGCGAAGGCGACGCCTGCCGCGAAGACAGGGCGGGTCGTCTATGCCTTCGGCGGCGGCAAGGCGGATGGGAACGCCGGCATGAAGAACCTGCTCGGCGGCAAGGGCGCCAATCTGGCCGAGATGGCGGGACTCGGGCTGCCGGTGCCGCCGGGTTTCACGATCTCGACCGAGGTCTGCACCCACTACTACGCGCACGGCCACAAGTACCCGCCGTCGCTGCGCGCCGCGGTCGAGACGGCGCTCGGGCGCATCGAACGGCTGGTCGGCAAGCGCTTCGGCGACCCGGCCAATCCGCTGTTGGTCTCGGTGCGCTCCGGCGCGCGCGCCTCGATGCCGGGAATGATGGACACCATCCTCAACCTCGGCCTCAACGACCAGACGGTGCAGGGCCTCATCGCGCTGACCGGCAACCCGCGCTTCGCCTACGACTCGTACCGCCGCTTCGTCTCCATGTACGGCGACGTCGTCCTCGGCCTGAAGCCCGAGGACAAGGACGAGATCGACCCCTTCGAGGAGATTCTCGAGCGCAAGAAGCACGCCCGCGGCGTCACCCTCGACACCGAACTCAGCGCCGACGACCTGCGCGACCTGGTGGGAGAGTTCAAAACCGCCATCCGGGCCCGCCGCGGCGTCGACTTTCCGGAGGATCCGCAGACGCAGCTGTGGGGCGCCATCGGCGCCGTCTTCGGTTCCTGGAAGAACGACCGCGCCGACCTCTACCGCAAGCTGAACGGCATCCCCGAATCGTGGGGCACCGCCGTGAACGTCCAGGCGATGGTGTTCGGCAACATGGGCGAGGACTCCGGCACCGGGGTCGCGTTCACGCGCGACGCCGCCACCGGCGAGAACATCTTCTACGGCGAGTTCCTCATGAACGCGCAGGGCGAGGACGTCGTCGCCGGCACCCGCACGCCGCTGCCGATCGCCGAGCTCGAGCGCGCCAATCCGGTCGTCTACCGTCAGCTGCTCGGCATCCGCCGCAGCCTCGAACGACACTACCGGGACATGATGGACCTCGAGTTCACCATCCAGCAGGGGACGCTGTTCATGCTGCAGTGCCGGGTCGGCAAGCGCACCGGCGACGCCGCCATCCGCATCGCCGTCGAGATGGTGCGCGAGAAGCTCATCTCCTCGAAAGAGGCGCTCCTGCGCGTCGACCCCGAACAGCTCAACCAGCTGCTGCGGCCGACCTTCATGCCGGCCGAGAAGACACGCGCCACGCGCGAGCAGCGGCGCCTCGCCAAGGGGCTCAACGCCGGCCCCGGCGCGGCGACCGGACGGGTCTACTTCAACGCCGAGGACGCCGAGGCGGCCCAGGCGCGCGGCGAGTCGGTCATCCTGGTGCGCATCGAGACCTCGCCGGAGGACATCCGCGGCATGGTGGCGGCGGAAGGCATCCTCACCGCGCGCGGCGGCATGACCAGCCACGCCGCGCTGGTGGCGCGGCAGATGGGCAAGGTGTGCGTCGCCGGCTGCGACGCGCTGCGCATCGACTACCGGGCCCGCGAGTTGCGCATCGAGGGCCACGACCTGGTGCTGCGCGAGGGCGACGACCTGTCGATCGACGGCACCACCGGCGAGGTCTTCCGCGGTCGCATCGATACGCAACCGAGCGAAGTGGTGCGCGTGCTCATCGACCGCACGCTGGCGCCCGCCGACGCCCCCGCCTATCAGTTGTACGCCCAGCTCATGGGCTGGGCCGACAAAGCGCGGCGCCTGCGCGTACGCGCCAACGCCGACCAGCCCGACCAGAGCACCGCCGCGGTCGCCTTCGGCGCCGAGGGCATCGGCCTGTGCCGCACCGAGCACATGTTCTTCGGCGACGACAAGATCGGGCCGATGCGCGAAATGATCCTCGCCGACACGGTCGAGGCGCGCCGCGCCGCGCTGGCCAAGCTGCTGCCGCTGCAGCGCGCCGACTTCGCCGGCATCTTCCGCGCCATGGCCGGCAAGCCGGTGACCATCCGCACCCTCGACCCGCCGCTGCACGAGTTCCTGCCGCACGAGGCGGCCGAACAGCAGGGGCTGGCCGACGCCCTCGGCATCCCCCTGGCGCGCATCCAGCAACGCGTCGCCGCGCTGCACGAGTTCAACCCGATGCTCGGCTTCCGCGGCTGCCGCCTCGGCATCATCTTTCCCGAGATCACCGAGATGCAGGCGCGCGCCATCTTCGAGGCCGCGACGCTGGTGAAAAAAGAAGGCCTGGCGGTGCTCCCCGAGGTGATGATCCCGCTCGTCGGCCACGCCAAGGAGCTCGAGATGCAGGCGGCGATCGTGCGGCGCGTCGCCGGCGCGGTGGCGCGCGAGCAGGGCGTCAAGGTCCCGTGCATCATCGGCACCATGATCGAAGTGCCGCGCGGCGCCCTGACCGCCGACCAGATCGCCGCGCACGCCGCCTTCTTCTCTTTCGGCACCAACGACCTGACGCAGACGGCGCTGGGCGTCTCGCGCGACGACTCGGGCCGCTTCCTGGTGCCGTACGTCGGCGAGTTCGAGATCTACGCCCGCGACCCGTTCCAGTCGATCGACGAGGACGGCGTCGGCGCGCTGATCCACATCGCCGTCGAACGCGGCCGCCGCGTCCGCCCGGGCATGAAGATCGGCATCTGTGGTGAGCACGGCGGCGACCCCTCCTCGGTCATCTTCTGCGACCGCGCCGGCCTCGACTACGTGTCCTGTTCGCCCTACCGCGTCCCCATCGCCCGCCTCGCGGCGGCCCATGCGGCCCTGACGGCTTAGGTCATTTCTCACACGGAGCCACGGAAAAGCGGAGGCGAATCCATGTCATCACCGCACCCTCCGCTGCTCCGCTTCTCCGTGTGAGGATGCCGCTGCCCATCTCCGGCCGCACGCGGGTCGTCGGCATCCTCGGCGACCCGGTCGAGCATTCGCGCTCGCCGGCGATGCACAACGCCGCCTTCGCGGCGCTCGGGCTCGACTGGGTGTACGTACCCTTCCCGGTCGCGGCGGCGGAGATCGGCGCCGCGGTGGCGGCGGTGCGCGCGCTCGGGCTGGCGGGTGTCAACGTCACGGTGCCGCACAAGGAGTCGGTACTGGCCCACCTCGACGCCGTGACGCCGCTGGCGCGACGCGTCGGGGCGGTGAACACCATCATCAACCGCGGTGGGCGGCTGCTCGGCGACAATACCGACGTGCACGGCTTCGCCCAGACGCTGCGCGGCCGGCGGCTGCGCGGCCGCTCCGTCGTGGTCATCGGCGCCGGCGGCTCGGCGCGCGCCGTGCTCGCGGCGTTGACGGCAGTCGAGGTGGGCCGGGTGACCCTCGCCAACCGGACGCCGGCGCGGGCGCGCGCCCTGGCACGCCGCCTGCGCGGCACCCGCGTCGAGGTGGTGCCGCTGGCGGCCCTGACGGATGTCGGGCGCCTCGCCGACGCGGCGCTGGTCGTCAACACCACCTCGATCGGCCTCGCCGGCGGCCCGTTCCCGCCCGTGGACTACGCCGCCACCCCGGCGCGCTGCCTGTTCGTCGATCTGGTCTACGTCCGCGACACCGCGTTCCTGGTCGCCGCACGCCGCGCCGAACGGCCGGTGGCGGACGGATCGACCATGTTGCTGCACCAGGGCGCCCACGCCTTCACTCTGTGGACCGGCCGCCGCGCGCCGCTGGCGGTAATGCGACGCGCGATGGGGACGTTGGGGCGAAAGTGACACTTCTCGCCGCGAGAAGTGTCACTTTCGCCCCAACGTCCCCACTCCGCTCGCGCCTGGCGGACGACGTCGCCACTGTATGCGACACAGTGAAGTTCGCGCTTGACCGTCGCGTAGCGGCGGCTAGCATCTGCCCGCCGCTGGAGCGGTATCTGATGGTGAATACGATCGTCCCATGAGCACCCGTCTCGGAGAGCTGCTGGTCAAGCGCGGGTTGATCTCGTCCACCCAGCTCGACAAGGCGATCGAGCACCACGAGAGCGAGGAGAATGGCGCGCTCAGCACGGTGCTGGTGTCGCTGCGCATCTTCAGCGACGCCGAGCTCACCGCCATTTTGCAGAAGGAGTACCGCCTGCCGCTGGTCGACCCGGCGGCGATGGAGGTGCCGCCAGAGGTGGTGCGATTGGTGCCGCCGGCGCTGGCCCGCCGCCACCATCTCGTGCCGATCAGCCTCAGCGGCTCGACGCTGACGCTGGCGATGTCCGACCCGTCGAACCTGGTCGCCATCAACGAGGTCAAGTTCCTCACCGGCTACGACGTCAAGGTCGCCGTCGCCGCCACCAGTTCGGTGACCGCCGCCATCGGCACTCTCTACGACGAGGGCACCGACTACAACGACGTGCTGGCGCAGGTGGAGAACGACGACGTCGAGCTGGTCCGCGACGAGGACGACATCGACGTCAAGGAACTCGAGCGCGCCACCGAGGACGCGCCGGTCGTCCGGCTGGTCAACGCCATCCTCACCAGCGCCGTCAAGCGCCGCGCCAGCGACATTCACCTCGAGCCGTTCGAGCGGATGTTCCGCGTCCGCTACCGCGTCGACGGCGTGCTCGAAGAGATCATGAAGCCGCCGCTGAAGCTGAAGAACGCCATCACCTCGCGCATCAAGGTGATGGCGGCGCTCGACATCGCCGAGCGACGGCTGCCGCAGGACGGCCGCATCAAGCTCAAGTTCGGCGCCGGGCAGGACATGGACTTCCGTGTCTCGGTGCTGCCGACGATCTTCGGCGAGAAGATCGTCCTGCGCCTCCTCGACAAGCAGAACCTGCAGCTCGACATGACCAAGCTGGGCTTCGAGGAGCTGGCGCTCAAGGACTTCAAGGACTCGATCTACAAGCCGTTCGGCATGGTTCTGGTGACCGGCCCGACCGGCAGCGGCAAGACCACGACGCTGTACTCGGCGCTGTCGGAGCTGAACAAGATCAACTGCAACATCTCCACCGCCGAGGATCCGGTCGAGTACAACCTGGTCGGCATCAACCAGGTGCAGATCAACGAGGACATCGGCCTCAACTTTGCCAACGCCCTGCGCTCCTTCCTGCGCCAGGACCCGGACATCATCATGGTCGGCGAGGTGCGCGACTTCGAAACGGCCGAGATCGCCATCAAGGCGGCCCTCACCGGCCACTTGGTGCTCTCCACCCTGCACACCAACGACGCACCCTCGACCATCAATCGGCTGCTCAACATGGGCGTCGAGCCGTTCCTGGTCGCCTCGTCGGTCAACCTCGTCCTCGCCCAACGCCTCGCCCGCGTCGTCTGCCAGAGCTGCAAGGAGCCGGTCGAGATTCACCCGCAGGCGCTGATCGAACTCGGCATCAGCAAGGACGAGGCGGCGACGACGACGTGCTTCCATGGCGCCGGCTGCCCGCAATGCGGCGGCACCGGGTACCGCGGGCGCGTCGCCCTCTACGAGGTGATGCCGGTGAGCGAGGAACTGCGCGAGCTGGTGCTCAATGGCGCCTCCTCCACCGAAATCAAGAAGACCGCCGTGAGCCTCGGCATGATGACACTGCGGCAGAGCGGCCTGCTCAAGCTGCGGCAGGGGCAGACGACGATCGAGGAGCTGATCCGCGTCACCATGGCGGACTGACTTGGGCGGACTGACTTGGGCGGACTGACTTGGGCGGACTGACTTGGGCGGACTGACTTGGGCGGACTGACTTGGGCGGACTGACTTGGATGGACTGACTTGGATGGACTGACTTGGATGGACTGAGCCGATGGCCGACGAGCACGCTTCCGACACCTCCGTCTCCGGCGCCCCGACGCTGCAGGACTTCCTGCGCATCGTCGCGGAGAAGGACGGCACCGACCTGCACATCACCTCGGACAGCCCGCCGATGATGCGCGTGCACGGCGAACTGCGCGCCCTGCCGTTCCCACCGCTGGCGGCCACCGACACCAAGCATCTCTGCTACAGCGTCCTCACCGAGACGCAGAAACACCGTTTCGAGGAGGAGCAGGAGCTCGATTTCTCGTTTGGGATCCGCGGCCTGAGCCGCTTCCGCGGCAACCTGTTCGTCCAGCGCGGCGCCGTCGGCGGCGCCTTTCGCACCATCCCGTACGCGGCCCGACCGCTGGCCGAGCTGGGCCTGCCGCCGGTGGTTGGCGAGCTCACCCGCCAGCCGCGCGGCCTGGTCCTCGTCACCGGTCCGACCGGCAGCGGCAAATCGACGACGCTGGCGGCGATGATCGACAAGATCAACCAGGAGCGCCACGAACATATCGTCACGCTCGAGGACCCGATCGAGTTCGTCCACACCCACAAACACTGCATCGTCAACCAGCGCGAGGTTTACGCCGACACGCACAGCTTCAGCGAGGCCCTGCGCCACGTGCTGCGCCAGGACCCCGACGTCGTGCTGATCGGCGAAATGCGCGACCTCGAGACCGTCATGTCGGCGCTGACCGTCGCCGAAACCGGCCACCTCGTCCTCTCCACCCTGCACACCAACAGCGCCGTGCAGACGATCAACCGCATCATCGACATCTTCCCCGAACAGCAGCAGCCGCAGGTGCGCGCACAGCTGTCGCTGATCCTGCAGGCGGTCGTCTCGCAACAGCTCATTCCGCGCCTCGACGGCCGCGGGCGTGCGTTGGCGGTCGAGGTGATGATCCCCAACCCCGCCATCCGCAACCTCATCCGTGAGAACAAGATCCACCAGCTGTACTCGCAGCTGCAGGTCGGCCAGTCGAAATTCGGCATGCAGACCATGACCCAGTCGCTGCTCGATCTGTACACGCGCCGCCTGATCTCCTTCGAGGAGGCCATGGGCCACGCCACCGAGCCCGACGAGCTGCGCCCGATGCTCGGTACCCCGAGCCGCCGCAGCCGCTCCGCGTAGCAAGAGTAGAGGGACGTAGGGGCGAAAGGGGCGTTTCGCCGCGAAACGCCCCTTTCGCCCCTACGTCCCTCTTGCCTCCCTCGACAGCCGCTCCGCCTGACGCCGCCCCGGCGTGGGCAACAGCGTTGCCCGTTCGTCACCACACCGCATCCGACACGGCATGCGCGCTGACGCGGCACCCGATGCGCTGATGGACGAGGCGTGGCACAGCGCGTGCTGACATCCCGTGGCGCTGGCTGTCACTGAGACGGAAGCCGCTGAAGTTCCACGACTTTCGGGGCGGACCGGGAGGATAAAAAAATGGCGATCTACCGATGGCAGGGCGTCTCACCGCGCGGCGAGACGATCAACGGCGAAATGGAAGCGGCGACGCGCGACGCGGTGTTGGCGCGCCTGCGGGCGCAGCGCATCCAGCCGATTCCGGCCAAGATCCGCGAGCGCGGTCGCGGGCTCGACATGGAGATCGCGATCCCCGGCTTCGGCGAGACGGTGAAGACCAAGGACGTTGTCATCTTCACCCGTCAGCTCGGCACCATGATCGACGCCGGCCTGCCGATCGTGCAGTGCCTGGACATCCTCGGCAGCCAGACCGAGAATAAGAAGTTCCGCGGCATCATCCGACAGCTCAAGGACGACGTCGAGTCCGGCTCGACCTTCACCGAGGCGCTGCGCAAACACGGCAAGATCTTCGACGACCTGTTCGTCAACATGATCTCCGCCGGCGAGATCGGCGGTATTCTCGACACGATCCTGGCCCGCCTGTCGGTCTACATGGAGAAATCCATGAAGCTGAAGGCGAAGATCAAGGGCGCCATGATCTACCCGGTGACCATCATCACGGTCGCCGGCGGCGTCACCTGCGTGCTGCTGATCTGGGTCATCCCGGTGTTCGCCGAGCTGTTCGGCAGCTTCGGCCAGGCGCTGCCAGCGCCGACGCAGTTCGTCATCAACCTGTCGAACTTCACCATCGCCTACTTCCACCTGATCGCCCTGGTCGGCATCGGCATCGTCGTCGGGCTGCGCTACGCGTACAAAACCGAGAACGGGCGCCTGATGATGGACCGCGCCATTCTCGAGGCGCCGGTGTTCGGCGACCTGATCCGCAAGTCGTCGATCGCCCGCTTCTCGCGCACCCTCAGCACGCTCATCTCCTCCGGCGTGCCAATTCTCGACGCGCTGCTGATCACCGCCAAGACCGCCGGCAACAAGGTCGTCGAGCGCGCCGTCCTGGCGACGCGGCTGAGCATCAGCGAGGGCAACACGATCTCCGAGCCGCTGACGCAGAGCAAGGTCTTCCCGCCGATGGTCTGCCAGATGATCGCGGTCGGCGAGTCGACCGGCGCCCTCGACGCCATGCTGCAGAAGATCGCCGAGTTCTACGAGGACGAGGTCGACAACATGGTCGCCAACCTGACGACCCTGATGGAGCCGCTGGTCATCCTGGTCCTCGGCGTCATCATCGGCGGTCTGGTCATCTCCATGTACCTGCCGATCTTCAAGCTCGGCTCGGTCATCAATTGAGCCCCATGGCGCCCACGTCTGACGAGGCGCGCGCCGCCGACGAGCTGCGCGCGCGCCTGAAGTGGTTTCTGGTCGGTCGCGTCGCGGTCATCTCCTGCTTCTTCGCCATCGTCGCCGCGTCCTACCTCTACAGCCCGCGCGAACGCTACGACGTCGCCATCCAGCACATCCTCTTGGCGGTCGCCGTCACCTACGCCTTCTCGGCCGTGTCGGCCCTGCTGCTGGCCCACACTCGCACACTGCGTCGCTTCACCTTCGTGCAGATCGCCTTCGACGTCGCGCTGGTCACCGGCGTCATCTACCTGACCGGCGGTCTCGCCAGCCCCTTCGCCTTTCTGTACAGCCTGCCGATCATCAACGCCGCCGTGCTGCTGTTCGGCGAGGGGGCGCTGTTTGCCGCCATCGCCGCCGCGCTGGCCTATGACGGCCTGGTGCTGGCGCTGGTCGTGCGCGGCGCGCAGACCGACTTGCTGCCCTTCGACGTGCACGTCGGCCTGCGCGTCGCCTCCGCCAATCTGACCTTCGCGCTGATCGCCTTTCTTTCCAGCCTGCTGACCCGCCGCCTGGCCGACGCCGAGCGCCAGCTGCGCGACAAGGAGGCCGAGCGCGACCACCTGGCGCTGCTGCAGGACACCCTGTCGCGCACCATCCACAGCGGTCTGCTGACCACCGACGTCGACGGCCGCATCACCTCCGCCGACACCATTGCCGGCGAGTTGTGCGGGCGGACGTCGGCCGAACTGGTCGGGCGCGACATCGGCGCCGTCTTCGCCCCGTTGCGCCAGACCGCGGCGGCCCGTCTCGCCTTCCTGCAGTCGTCGGCCGCCTGCACCGCGGTCGAGTTCGCGCACCAGGCCAACGGCGCGGCGACTCAGTTACGCTGCGTCGGTGCGCCGCTGGCGAGTACCTTCGGCCACCCGATCGGCGCCCTCTACGTGCTGCAGAACGTCACCCAGCTCAAAGAGGAGCTTGCCGCCGCCGAGCCGGCCGAGCCCGCGGCGGTCGAAGAGCTCTGTCGCGTCGAACTCGACAGCGCCGGCGAGGTGATCGAAGCCGCCGACGGGCTGTACGGCGCCAGCAGCGCGATAACCCGCATCCGCGAGCTGATCGACAAAGTCGCCCCGTCCGATGCCACGGTGCTGATCACCGGCGAGAGCGGCACCGGTAAGGAGGTCGTCGCGCGCGCCATGCATGCGCGCGGCCCGCGCCGCGACAAGCGCTTCGTCGCCATCAACTGCGGCGCCATCCCCGAGCATCTGATCGAGAGCGAACTGTTCGGCCACGTGCGCGGCGCCTTCACCGGCGCCGTCGCGGACCGTCCGGGCTGCTTCCGCATGGCCGACGGGGGCACGCTGTTCCTCGACGAGATCGGCGAGCTGCCGGTCCACCTGCAGGTGAAGCTGCTGCGCGTCCTGCAGGAGCGCACCTTCCGGCCGGTCGGCAGCGAGACCAACGTCGCCGTCGACGTGCGCATCGTCGCCGCCACCAACCGCAATCTGGCGGCGCAGGTGCAGGCCGGCCAGTTCCGCGAGGACCTCTTCTACCGGCTCAACGTCATCACCCTCGATCTGCCGCCGCTGCGCGAGCGGCGCGAGGACATTCCGCTGCTCATCCGCCACTTCCTGCGCCAGTTCTCGACCCTGCACGGCCGCCGCATCTGCCGCTTCTCGGTCGGCGCCGGCCGCCTGCTGCTGCAGCACCCCTACCCGGGCAACATCCGCGAGCTCGAGAACGTCGTCGAACACGCCGTCGCCCTGTGCGACGGCGACACCGCCACCGAAGAGCATCTGCCGCCGACATTGACTGGCGAGGTGATTGGTCGCCCGCACCCGACGCTACCGCGCCTCGATCCCACCCGCATCGCGGTGCCGAACGGCGAAGCCCGCCCCGCCGCCACCTGGGCGGCGGCGGAGGCGGAGGCGCCGGTGGCAAGCGATCCGGTCGATCTCGAGGCCGATCTCGCCGCCTACGAGAAGGCCATCCTGCTGCGCGCCCTCGACCAGGCCGGCGGCGTGAAGAAACGCGCCGCCGAACTGCTCGGCATCAACTACCGCTCCCTGCGACATCGCTTGCAGAAGTACGGGCTGAGCGATGCGTACGACGACCCATCCTATGCGCAGCCGTAAGCGCCGAGACCGTCACGAAGCCATTCCGCCGGTGCCGCGCAGCGTCACTCTCGGCCCCTGGCGCGCCGAGATGCCGCATGAATGGGCTCCGCGTCGTGGCCCCCCGGTAGCAGAGCCCCTGGTACACGCCTTGCATTATCGAAAGTCCGACTGCGGCACACCGATGCAAAGAGACATCAGATCATTCGCACCCGGGTGGGACCCCAAGGAGGTCGGCATGATGCGCGCGCATTCGCCACCGTGAACCGGCCTCAGAGGCAATCCCCTCCCGTTCACTTCGAACCCAACGGTCTGCGGACCCAACCAGAAGGAGACATACACATGAAGGCACTCAAGGACAGCAAGGGCTTCACCCTCATCGAGCTGCTCGTCGTCGTCGCGATCATCGGCATCCTGGCCGCCATCGCCATCCCGCAGTTCGCCTCGTACCGTCAGCGCGGCTTCGATGCGCGCGCCAACTCGGATC
>Ga0209591_10008216_pt1 | contig 11388 bp, 8 predicted proteins | sample MAT01_FD_187207 | JGI IMG/M metagenome (GOLD analysis project Ga0209591, IMG submission 187207) | Freshwater microbial communities from Lake Fryxell liftoff mats and glacier meltwater in Antarctica - MAT-01 (SPAdes) (version 2) | ecosystem: Environmental > Aquatic > Freshwater > Ice > Liftoff...
TGCTCCAATTCTGCCAATGCATACCAAGTGGTTTTGAATTGGTAGAAGAGGTTGTTTTTGGCATCCAGGAAAAGCTGGTAGCGCGCCAACGCCATTTGATCGGCCTCAGACTCTTGGGCTTTGAGCATTCCAAACCAAGGAAACATCTGCATCAGGCGGATATCTGCCTGTTGATTTCCCATAAATCGCTCCATAGGGCGAATGAAGTACCCAATCTGAAGCTCTGGATCGGGAAGACTGACTTGATTGCCAATCTCCGTTGCGGCCAAGTATTCTCGGTAATAGGCTTTCAACTCAGGATTATTTTCCGCTGCCTTGACCAAGTACTCATCCAAGTTTTGTGCTGCCGCAATTGGCACAAGACTACATAAGAGAAGAAGTGAAAGTAAATGTCTCATAGTTTCTTATTTTTTAATTTTCGCTCAGCCCACCAGCTATAAAGAACTGGGACGAGGAATAAGGTGATCAACGCAATCGTCATTCCTCCAAAAGAAGGAATCGCCATAGGAATCATGATGTCAGATCCTCTTCCAGAAGAGGAAAGCACTGGAATCAATGCCAGCAGTGTAGTGGCAGTGGTCATCAGACAAGGCAATACCCGCCTGCTTCCTGCCTCCAAAACTGCGGCTCGAATTTCCTTCACTGTCTGTGGACTGTTCGATTCGAAGCTTTGCTTGAGATAAGAGGCTACTACCACCCCGTCATCTGTTGCTATTCCGAAAAGGGCGATAAATCCCACCCAAACAGCCACAGATAGGTTATAGCTTTTCATTTGAAATAGGTCCCGCATCTCTGTTCCGAAGAAGGAGAAGTTCAAAAACCAATCCTGTCCATAAAACCAAAGCATCAGGAATCCGCCGGAAAAGGCCATCGCAATGCCTGAAAAAACAAATATCGTAGTAGAAACAGACTTGAACTGAAAGTATAGAATCAGGAAGATTGCAATCAGACAAAGCGGAACGACAATGGCTAAGCGCTTCTCGGCCCGCAGTTGGTTTTCATAGGAACCCGAAAAGATATACCGGACACCTGCCGGAACGATGAGTTCACCGGAATCGATCTTGCTCTTCAGGTATCGCTGCGCATCCTCGACGACCGTCACTTCTGCAAAACCCGGCATTTTATCCAAAAGCACATAGCCCACCAGAAAGCTGTTTTCCGCCCGAATCATATCCGGACCTGCTCGGTAGGTAATATTCGCCAATTGTCCAAGTGGAATGTAATTACCCATTGGGGTAGGTACTTGGATACTTTCAATCGCTGCCGGATCATCCCGAAATTCTCTGGCATAACGCACTCGAATTGGGTATCGCTCCCGTCCCTCGACGGTGGTACTCAATTTCATCCCGCCAATTGCCGTCTCGATAAAGTCTTGTACATCTACTACATTCATTCCATAGCGGGAGATTTGTTCTCTGTCAATGTCGAGTTCCAGATAAGGCTTGCCTACAATCCGGTCTGCAAAGACTGCTTCTTTCTTGACCGAAGGCACTTCCTTGAGGTATTGCTCCAACCTCATACCAAATTCTTCGATGGTCTGAAGATCAGGACCATATACTTTGATTCCCATCGGAGCACGCATGCCAGTTTGAAGCATTACCAATCGAGTCTCAATCGGTTGAAGCTTAGGGGACGAGGTCACTCCTGGAATATTGATCACACCGATGATCTCCTCCCAGATATCATCAGGAGATTTTATTTCAGTACGCCACTGACGAAAATATTCCCCATCCTCATCGGGAATCATATTTGAAGGTTTGACTTTACTCGGCGTATTGAGGCTAGGATCGTAGAAATCCCCAGATTTCAATTCATAGAAACCATCCCCGTTTGTTCTAAAACGAAGGCGATTTCCATCAGCATCCGTGGCATATTCCGATTTGTAGTTGATCGTATTTTCAAACATGGAAATAGGCGCAGGGTCGATGGCAGTTTCTGCCCGGCCCGCTTTTCCTACCACCAAATCAACTTCAGGAATTGCGGTCACCAGCATATCCAATTGCGCAAGGACTTCTTTGTTCTCAGTGAGACCAGAATGCGGCATAGTCGTCGGCATCAGTAGGAAAGAACCTTCATTCAAGGATGGCATAAATTCTTTTCCTAAGCCTGGAAAGCTGTGCGTCATGCTCGACCAGAATCCTGTCACACGAAGATTCCATCCAACCCGGTCGGCAGTATTGGAGAAAACCCCAAATACCCTGTCAAAACCCAGCCACACATTTATTCCCAACAGGAAGATAATAATCGGCAGGATTAGAAATTTGCCTTTATTATTAAGACACCAAAGGAGAATTCGTGGATAATAGTGGAGGAAAATCGAGAAGGAGCCCAATACCAAACCGATGATCAAGGCAATAAAGATAAAGTTGACCAGAAGGCTATTGGAAACTCCTAGCGGAAGCCATTTAACGGTCAGTAACCAAGAAATGGCGATTACGGTGATGCCAACACGGATATAATCTTGGTACTTGCCAACCCGCTCTGGCTCATAGTGGATGAGCAAGTTTGCAATACCAAAAGCAAATAAGACCCATCCTGCCCATGACCAAATAGTGAAGGCTACGATTGGTCCTAAAACCACCAATGCGATATTTAAGTAGAGGCTTCTTTGTTTGCCCGCACTTTTCATGGAAAAAATCCAGTGCGAAAATGCCGGCATAATCAAAAGTGTAAAAATCAATGCTGAAATCAGTGCAAAGGATTTGGTGTAGGCCAAAGGCCCAAAGAGCTTTCCTTCCGCTGCCTGAAGGGTAAATACTGGAAGAAAACTAACAATAGTCGTACTCACTGCGGTGAGAATGGCAGAAGAAACTTCAGCTGTTGCAAGGTAAACGGTCTTCATTTTGGATTGACCTTCCGGAGCGTCTTCGAGATGGCGCAGCACATTCTCATTGAGAATAATCCCCAAATCCACCATGGTCCCAATCGCAATCGCAATCCCGGATAGCGCTACGATATTGGCATCTACGCCAAAGTATTTCATGAAAATGAAGCACATCAGTACCGCCAATGGCAGAAGTGCAGAAATCAGAAATGAGGCCCTCAGATTGGAAACCATTACCACAATCACGATTATGGTAATCAGGATTTGTAGCGAAATGGCTTCGTAGAGTGTTCCAAGTGTCTCAAAGATCAACCCAGACCGATCATAGAAAGGCACGATGGTAACTTTGGATACCCGACCGTCAGCCAGCGTTTTGGATGGTAAACCTTCTGAAAGCTTCTCGATTTCAGCTTTCACACCTTCAATGACTGCCAATGGATTGTCTCCATATCGGGCGATGACTACGCCTCCTACAGCTTCGGCACCAGACTTATCCAAGATGCCGCCCATATTTCGGACTTGAGGACCGATATTTACTTTGGCGACATCCTTGATCCGAATCGGAACATTATCAGTGACTTTGACCACTGCCAAGTCCAAGTCCGATAGCTCTTCGACATATCCCAAGCCTCGGACAAAATAGTCCACTTTATTGACCTCAATCGTATTAGCACTGACATCAAGATTGCTTTTTCGAACAGCCTGCATCACATCCATCAGCGTGACGCCATAGGCTTTGAGCGCCGTGGGATCCACATCTACCTGGTATTCTTTGACATAACCTCCGACAGAGGCCACTTCGGAAACACCTTCTACTGCAGTCAGGGAATAGCGTATGTAAAAATCTTGAATGCTGCGCAACTCATGTAGGTCCCAACCTCCGGCCGGATTGCCATCCGCATCCCGACCTTCCAGTGTGTACCAGAATACCTGACCCAGTGCTGTGGCATCCGGCCCCAATTTGGGTTGGACGTCATCAGGCAATAGCCCTGCGGGAAGCGAGTTGAGTTTCTCCAAAACCCTAGACCGACTCCAGTAGAATTCGGTATCCTCATCGAAAATGATGTAAATGCTTGAAAAACCAAAAGCGGAACTACTTCGGACACTTTTCACGCCAGGCAAGCCAAGAAGTGAAGTGGTGAGTGGATAGGTGATTTGGTCTTCCACATCCTGCGGAGATCGCCCCATCCATTCCGTGAAGACGATTTGTTGGTTTTCTCCAATATCAGGAATGGCGTCCACCGGTACAGGATCTCTAGGGAGAAATCCGGTGTCCCAGTTGAACGGAGCGGTCACCACTCCCCAAGCTATGATAAGCAGTAGCAGGAGTACGGTGACCAGTTTATTTTCAAGGAAGAATTTGATGATGTTATTTAACATGATCTTTATTTTTTGTAAAGGATGCTGAATGGAAATTCGGCTTACTGATCAGTCTAATTCAAAAAGGAATTGTCAAATCTCCGAAGCTAGGGCCGGGAAAGTGGAAAAAGGAGCGGAATGAAAATGAAACATTTTTGAGAAATGTTCCAAAGTGTACCTATCCCCAATTCGGGATTATATCAAAAATGCTTGGTTGCTGATGAAAATCGGGGTATTTGGAAGAATCGGAGGAGAAGAATCAGCGTATCCGAGTACTTTGTCTATAAAACCTAAAGCCTCTTCATACATCAAAAAATCTGCAACTGAAACGGGCATCTCAACTCCCAATGGCTGAAAGTTTAAAACATCAATTTGCTGTTGGTCTGTATTCGGTAATTCCAGGTTGGAAATATCATCGCAGCAGCCTGGCATTGGTTCCTGGGAAGGGCAGCATGTCTTTGTTTCCCCAAAAAGATTGATCAACTGAAAATCATCTCCGCAAAAATGCATGGAATAGCTCATCCCTGCGTTGAAAAACACATAGAAAACAAGGAGTGCTATTTTGATAAATTGCTTCACAAGAGAGATTTACGGACCAAAGGTAATCAGGTTTTGAAAATTAAAGTTATAAAATTTTTGAAAGGATTTACAAATCGGAGAAAGAAAAGTACTTCTTCACCATTAATTGGATAACCTAAACCTACTCCAAAGATTAAATTGCTTATTTTATTAATCAATATTATAATTTTTAGCTTTCCACAATAAGCATTATTTTAATTTTATGCTTCTTGTATTCAACAATATATCCTATTTTTGCTTACCAAATTAAGCAATTATGGACTTTTTATTAGAAAAATCACTCAAAAAGATCGAATCAACCTCTTTGGATTTTGTCCGAAGCATGATCGACCGGATACATTGGGAAGCAAGATTGATAGGGATCAAAGGTCCACGGGGCGTTGGAAAGACGACCTTGCTCCTCCAATACATCAAAAAAAACCTGCCACTAGACCATACTGTGCTATATGTCAGCTTGGATAATATTTGGTTTGCCCAAAACAGGCTTATCGGTTTGGTGGATGATTTTGTAAAAAGAGGGGGGAAATACCTGTTTTTGGATGAAGTACACAAATACCTGGATTGGTCGATTGAGCTCAAAAACATCTATGACGACTTTCCTGAATTGAAAATAGTATTTACGGGTTCATCCATGCTCGAAATACTGAATGCAAGGGCGGATCTCAGCAGAAGGGCAATCATCTACCACATGCAAGGGCTTTCATTTCGGGAATTCCTCCATATCCAGACGGGACAAAATTTTCCATCAACCACGCTGCCCAATCTGATCGAAAACCACATCGCCATTGCTAGCGAGGTCAATGTCAGGCTAAAACCCTTGGAACATTTTCAGCAATATCTGAATTCGGGATACTTCCCCTTTTTCAGAGAAGTGCCGGCACTCTACCATCAGCGGTTGGAGGAAGTGGTGAACATGACTTTGGAAATTGAATTGCCATTGCTGAGAAAGGTGGACGTTTCCTACATTCCAAAACTCAAGCAGTTGCTTCAGATTATTTCCGAATCGGTACCATTCATTCCCAATGTGAGTAAACTGAGCGAAAGGATTGGCATCAACAGAAACACCTTCATTGCATACCTGTTTTTTTTGCAGGAGGCACACATCACCAAAAACCTGTATAAAGACATCAAAGGCATCACCCAACTCCAAAAACCTGACAAAGTGTATTTAGAAAACACCAATTTCCAATTTGCCTTTTCTCCGAAGAACGCAGACTTGGGAAATTTGAGGGAAACATTCTTTGTCAACCAATTGGCTCATGAACACACTGTGGAGTATATTGACAGGGGTGATTTTCGGGTCAACCGCCAATATTCGTTTGAAGTTGTGGGGAAAAACAAAACTGCAGAACAGATTCAGGGAGTGAAAAACAGCTTTATTGCGGCAGACGACATCGAATATGGGACAGACAAAAAAATTCCGTTGTGGCTGTTTGGGTTTTTGTATTAAAATAAATGATTATCCGCAATGATGCCCATTAGTTTATTTCGGATAATCCTATTTATAGGAGCTAAATCCAATCAAAATATTCTTGAATAATCCTTTTCTTTTCGGTTTGGATGTATTCTAGGTAGGCCGCTGCTACAGGGGAAAATTTCTTGTTTTTGAGATAGATCAGGTTCCAGTTTGTCACAATAGGAAGCCCTTCCACCTGGATGATTTTAAGATCTCCGTTTTTGAGTTCATTTTTGATCCCGATCAGAGGCATGATAGAGCACCCCAATCCGGCGATAACGGCTTGCTTTACTGCTTCATTGGAAGTGAGTTCAAGTTTTTTGGTGACGGGGACATTGTTACTTCTGAGATATCGCTCCATTGTCAACCTAGTCCCGGAGCCCACCTCTCTATAAATCAAAGTTATCTGTTCGAAGATTTGTTTTCCGACAACCTGACCTGAAATCTCAAAATTCCTTCCGGCGACCAAAAGGAGCTTGTTCTCCATCAATTCCACCGACACGATCTGAAGCGCCTCGGGTAAAATAGAAACCAAAGCAAAATCAATCTCATTTTCATCCAGGCTATTGACGACCATGGCTTTGTTGGTGACATCGAGTTTGAGCTCGATTCCGGGATTTTTTCTGATAAAATCACCCAAAAAATACGGCATAACATATTTCCCTGTTGAGACCACTGAGATTTTCAATCTTCCGGTAAGCTGTCCTTTGAAGGCCATTGTCTTGTAATTGATGGCATTGACCTGATCGACAATCCGCTCAGCGGCGACGGCTATTTCTTTGCCAAAATCAGTGACATATAGTTTTCTTCCCACCACCTCCGTCAGGGGAATTTCAAACTGCTCTTGAAAATTTTTTAGCTGGATTGAAACTGCCGGCTGGGTAAGATGAAGCTCCTCAGCGGCTTTTGTAATGCTTTCAGTCTGGGAAACTTTGAGAAAAACATGTAACTGGTGGAGAGTGTAATGCATAAATCTTTTTTATGTATTTTATTATAAATATAAATAATAATATATGATATATACTCAGGATTTTTGTGGAAGGTTTCAAGTTTTAAAAAAGAAATATGCCAAAAAAACTCTTTTTACTCTGTCCTTTGATCCAGGGAGAGATGTATTTAAAAGAAAAGTTCGGGAATGATTGTCTTTTTATGACCGCTTTGGGTTCTGTATTTGACCTTCACAACAATGCATACACGGAATCTATCATTCATCTTCTCCTCCAAGAGGATATCACAGAAATTTTTTATGTTCATGACATAGACTCTCCATTTCTCAAATCGGTGGTAGATAAGAAAGATACTTATAATTCTACCCCACATCAATTACTTGATACTTTGTTCAGTGAAAATTATTACGAAATCATGCAGGAGTCGAATAAAATTGGCTCGCTTGCGCTGATCCATATGAAGCACCAAGCCAACTTTATTTTACAGCACCCAAAATTAGCCTCCATTCTCAAAGAAAATAAAATTGCCTTACAAGGCCTTCTTTCCCAGATGTCGAAAAGAAAATCAATCCAGTTTGATCTACAAATGGCTTTTCAGAAATTATGAATCTTCAATTATTGATTGACAATTTCACCAATCCAGCATTGCTGTTTTTCGTTTTGGGGATTATCGCAGTTAGGGTCAAAAGTGATCTTGAAATCCCCCCAAACTCTTCCAAATTTATCTCCCTATACCTATTATTTGCGATTGGATTCAAAGGTGGGCAAGAACTTGCCCACTCAGAATTCAATTTGGGAATCTTATGGGCGGTTATTTTTGGGATTACGGCAGCAAGCGCGATTCCTGTTTACACTTTTTTTATTTTGAAAAGGAAACTGAGTATCGAAAACTCCGGTGCGATTGCCGCGGCGTATGGATCGGTTTCGGCGGTGACGTTTGTGACAGCAGTATCGTTTCTTGAAATCCAACAACAGTCCTTCAGCGGCCATATGGTTGCCATCATGGCATTGATGGAGGCCCCCGCAATCATCATCGGAGTATTATTGGTCAAATTCTACGGGGAAAACAATTCCATGAAAATTCGAAAAGTGGTCAGTCATTCATTTACCAACGGTTCGGTTTTATTGATTTTAGGAAGCCTTGTGATCGGTTTTTTGGCAAGTGAAAAAGAAGCAGAAGGCATCAAGCCATTTACCACAGATATTTTCAAAGGATTTTTGGCAATTTTTCTTTTGGACATGGGAATTACGAGTGGGCGAAAATTAAAGGACTTCTTTGATTCAGGAAGGTTTACTGTGGTATTTGCACTCTTAATCCCTCTAATAAACGGCTGTTTGACGGCCTTTTTGAGCGGATTGATCACGTCCAATGTCGGTGACAGGTTTATGTTTGCCATTTTGGCTGCATCCGCTTCTTATATTGCCGTGCCTGCTGCGATGAAAATTGCGGTACCAAAAGCCAATCCGGGAATTTTCCTTCCTATGGCTTTGGCCGTGACTTTCCCTTTCAATATTACTTTAGGTTTTCCCATCTATTATATGATCGCAAGTCTTTGATTTTTCAAAAAATAACGAAAGAAGTTTGGGCCAATGTTAGTTTTGGATATATTCGCATCACCTAAAGTTTATCTATCTCATGAGAAAGTCAATCAAATTCCCCTTTTTGCTATTGCTATGTCTTTTTTTCAGTTTTCAGGGTTTCTCACAAATTGAATATGACATTCAGGAAGCAATAAATTCGTACTACAGTGCCAAAATGTGTGATGATTACCAGACACTTTTGGGGTATACTTATCCAGATGTTGTAGAAAAAGCGGGGGGACCTGACAATGTTATCAAGGCATTGGAATTAATCCATGATACCCAAAGGAAGAAAGGATTTTTATTGGAGGAATATAGGTGCAAGCCACATCTCCAAATGAAAGAAATAGGTGAAGAAACCCACGCCATTGTCCCTGTCACCACTGTATCAAAAGTTCCCGGGGGAAAAGTTTACAACGAGAGCCATATCATTGTTGTCGGTGCAGAGAAAAATACGAGGTGGTTTATCATTGAAACCACTTCACTTGATGACAGAAATGTCAACAAAGTTTTGGCAAGCTGGGATGACACGATGTTGATCCCCTACAAAAAAGCTCCGATTTTTAAGGAGGATAAATGAGTATTAAACCAAAAAAAACACCCTGACTCGGGTGATTTTTTGGTTTTACATATTTCTGATTTTCCACTTTGCTTTCAGATAGCCCCAAATCACTTTGGGGCTCATCCTTTTTTTCCTCTTGAGGCTTCCATCATGTCCCATAATTCTTGGGGGATGGCGTCTAAGTTATTGAATTCACCCGCTCCCATCAGCCACTCTCCCCCATCGATGGTGATGACCTCTCCATTGACATAGGAAGAAAAATCAGAAACCAGATAAGCAGCAATATTGGCCAGTTCTTGATGGTCTCCTACCCTTCCTACAGGAACTTTTTTGGCAGGATCAAACTTTTTAACCAAATCCCCAGGCAACAACCTGCTCCAAGCTCCTTCTGTAGGAAAAGGTCCCGGAGCGATGGCATTGGACCTGATTTTATACTTTGCCCATTCGACTGCGAGCGACCGGGTCATCGCCAAAACTCCGGCTTTGGCAGCAGCACTTGGCACCACATACCCTGAACCGGTCCAAGCATAAGTCGTCACGATATTCAAGAATGTCCCGGGTTGTTTTTCTTTGATCCAATATTTTCCCGCAGTCAAGGTCACATTGGCGGTTCCTTTGAGCACGATATCCAAAACCGTATTAAAGGCATTGCTGGAAAGCCTTTCAGTAGGACTTATAAAGTTACCTGCCGCATTGTTGAGCACCACATCCACTTTTCCAAAATGTGAGTTTGCGTCAGCCCACATTTTTTCGACCTGATCTATTTCCCTCACATCACAGGCAAGTGGAAGGACTTTGCCTCCGGTTGCGGATTCCATTTCTTTGGCGGTATTTTGGAGAACATCCAATTTTCTGCTTGTAATGATGAGGTTGGCTCCTAGCTTCAAAAAATAAAGCCCCATGGATTTTCCGAGGCCTGTACCACCGCCCGTGATGAGGATGGTTTTTCCTTTCAATGCACCATCTTTAAGCATTCCTTCTGTATACGACATATTATTTTGGGATTAATGACCGTTGAAGATAGGGAATTGTACTTCTATAAAAAAGAGCTACCCCCATCTTCCTTCTATCATTTTGTAAACAAAACAATGGCGTTAGATTTGTAAAAAGAAACCTATCCAATGAACAAATCCGGCTTTTTTTTACTCCTTTTGCTTCTCATGAGCTCTTGCTTTGGGGATATTGACAAAGAAATTAGCACAGACCTCCAATTTGAGGGAAATGAGATTTTCAATATTTCTTTTTCACTGGAAGAATCTCTCTATTTTCCATTTCAGCCGATCGATTACTTCCGGTTCGCTAAAAGCATTGAAATACCAGGCTGCCCTGATGTCACCCTTGATGAAAATCTTAAGAAAGTGACTTTGGACTTTACTGTCAAAAAGGAATGTATCAACAGTCTTTTTGTCTCAAGATCTGGAAAAATCCACCTTCAGTACATTACAAATACTGTTTTGGAATCCACTGTAAGCGTAGAATATGAGGATTATTCTGTCCAGGGAATGAAAATCGAAGGGAAAAGGGATTTTAAGCGGACCAACAGTTTACTCAATCCAAACAGAAGGATAGAATCTTTTCAGGATTTATTCATCATTGATGAGAATGAATCATCCTCAAGAATAAACGGAGATTTTACCCACCAATTGCAGTTCCTAAACGGGATGATGACAGGATTTTTAAGCACGGGAGAAATTGAAGGAAGAAATATTGCAGGAAGAACACTTAAAATGACCCCGACAGCCGCTAAAAATTATAACGTTACCTGTATCAATGGTGGCTTTTTACTTCCGACACAAGGCACTGAAAACTGGCAAATATTCAGAAACGAAACCCAAGCTACGAGTCATAGGTTGGTCTATACCTTAGAAAATCAATGTAATTCGATTGCTACCATTACTTTGGATGATGGCCGTTTGATGGTTTTTAGATTGACCCAATAACCAACATTTTATTATAAAAATTTTGAAAATGTCTTTGCCATAAAAACCAAAAAAGCCTTCAAAATCTCTCCTGAAGGCTTTTTTATGAAATTATAATTGGCAATTAATACCTGTAATATTCAGGCTTGAACGGTCCGTTT
>Ga0209591_10008217_pt1 | contig 11387 bp, 9 predicted proteins | sample MAT01_FD_187207 | JGI IMG/M metagenome (GOLD analysis project Ga0209591, IMG submission 187207) | Freshwater microbial communities from Lake Fryxell liftoff mats and glacier meltwater in Antarctica - MAT-01 (SPAdes) (version 2) | ecosystem: Environmental > Aquatic > Freshwater > Ice > Liftoff...
AATGTCTTTTGGCTTATCAATTCTTTCAACAGCATATAAATAATGCGATTTGTCTACTGCTGTTTTACTCATTTGCTCTCCATATTTTTTGAGCATTTGTAATCTGTCGAAACAAATAGATTTTACCTGATAATTACTTTGTTCACTTTGACTAACACCCAACATCCAAGTCAATACCATTTGTTGTGTTTGTTTTTGTACAGACCCCTTTAAACCCTTTTCTGCAGGGGCTTTCCAAGTAGCATTAATAATGGCATCTAATACATCATCCCATCCAATTGTATTGGCTCTAGCTTTTAATTGAACCAATCTGTTGGCTCTTTCGGGGTTGAATAAAAAACTCAATTCATAATTTGCTAAAGCTTCTGCTGCAGCAAGTGCATCAAAACTCATTCCGGTCCTTTTAGGAAATAATTCTCCAACCCCATAATAAGATGGAGGTCGAGGTGGAATTAAACTAATAATCTGTTCTGGTATGGTAAGAACATCTGGTGATAAACATTTTAATACTTCTGCTAAAGCAGTTTCTTGTGTTGCTTTTGGTAAAATAGTTGGTGTTACTTGTTTGTCGCCCCTAACATTATAACTATAATTTATTCCCCCAATTAATTTAGATGCAGCTTCTACTTGGTAACGATGATAATTGTAAATAGGTACCAATATATCTTCTAGTTTACTCATTGGTGTATTAATTTGTATGGCTTGTTCGTTAAATTGTTCGAGTGCTTTTTTGCGAACTGCTAGTACACTTTTTAATTCTACTACTGCATCTTTCCCATTATCCCATAAGTGAGCATTTGGATGAAATCCGCTTACTGATCTTGCATCGGCATCCGCAATAAACAACAAACCTTTTTTAGTATTTTCTTCTAGAATAGAATTGAGTGATTGATCTTCATTTGTTCCTGCAGCAAAATCTGAATAACCATATATAATTGCTCGTTTATCCCACTCGCCAATTTCGTTGGTATACACTTTTGAAAAATCTATTTTACCTTTTTCATTTAAAAAAATTGCAGGGTGTGGATAGTCCATTACCGATGCTCTATCATTTAAACTAGATGCGTAATTGTGCTGCAAGCCAATTGTATGACCAACTTCATGTGCTGATAATTGACGTAAACGTTGTAACGCAGCAAGGCGCATGGTTTCAGGAACTGGTTTCCCTGTTTCATATGGAGAAAGTAAACCTGTAAAAATTAAATAATCTTGTCGAACCCTTAAAGAGCCAAGTGATACTTGTCCTTTTATAATTTCACCTGTTCTAGGATCGTCTATAGATGCGCCATAACTCCATCCTCTTGTAGAACGATGCACCCAATTAATCATATTATACCTTATATCCATTGGGTCGGCACTGTCTGGAAGCACTTTTACAATAAATGCATTTTTATATCCTGCGGCTTCATAAGCTTGGTTCCACCAACGAGCACCATCAAGCAATGCAGATCTAATAGGTTCTGGTGTTCCATTGTCTAAATAATAAACAATGGGTTTTACCGGTTCGCTAATTGAAGCCGAAGGGTCTTTTTTAAAAAGGCGGTGTCTTTTAATGTATATTTTTTCGATTGGTTCAGAAAAATCACTGCTGTAATCGAAGAAACTCATTCCAATATAACTACTTCTAATATCGTACTTTCTTGGTTTGTATTGGTTATCGGGTAATTCAATAAAGGAATGATGCATTCTTAGAGTAATTGCTTCGGTAGATGGGGTTACACTACTTACCAATCTGCCTGCATCTGCTCCCCCAGTAAATGTTATGGAAGCTTCAAACTCCGAATTTTTTGGAAAATTTTTAGTATTATCTATGTAAATGGCTGACCTAGCTTCATTTAATGAATATGAACCTTGTCGCATATTTTTAATTCTATCTGTTACTCCATGAGCATCTCTTAATAAAAAAGAAGTGATGTCTACTAACACCTGATCTGTTTCTTCTTCGTCTATAATAAATCCAGCAATTGTAGATTGAGCAAAAGATTCTCTAACAGCCTTTTGTTCATTTTTATCATTTGTTAATGCTCTATAATCATAGTTGGGTTGAATGAGCAATAATTTTTTGCCAACTTTATGAAAATAAACAATTTTAGAATCTCCGATCTGACCTCTATCAAGCCCTATATCATTAGATCCTAGTCCACCGGGCAATGAATTCACGTATAAAAATTCTTGATCTAACTTATTTACCAATAACCAAATTTTACCGCTAGCATTATCCCACCAATAAGGAAAGAATCCTTCATAGCGTTTCATGTTTTTGGTTTTTTCTGAAATTTTTGAATTGCTTTGAGCCCAAACATTTAAAACAATGATATGGAATAGGGCAATTAGAATAATGCGCATAGTATTATGTTTGATAAATAAAAAACCCTGTCATTATTGTATAATAAGAACAGGGTTTTAAAATTAAGAACTATTTATTAATTAGTAGTTTCTGAATTAGGTGTTTCTGGTGTAAATAGTGTTGGAGCTTCAACAGGTGCTGGAGTTGCAACTTCTACTGGTGCAGGAACAGGCTTTTTGGCTGCTGGTTTTTTCTTAGCAACAGGCTTTTTCTTGGCTACTGGCTTAGCAACAACTACAGGAGCTGGAGTAGGCTTTTTAGCTACAACCTTCTTTTTAGGAGCTACTTTTTTTGGAGCTGGAGCAGGTTTTTTAACTGCAACTTTCTTTTTTGGAGCTGCTTTCTTTACTGCTTTTTTAGGTGCTACTTTTTTTGCTACTTTTTTAGGTGCTACTTTTTTTGCTGCTTTTTTTGCTGCTTTTTTAGGGGCTGGAGCAGGCTTTTTTGCTGCAACTTTCTTTTTAGGAGCTGCTTTCTTTACTGCTTTTTTAGGGGCAGCTTTTTTTGCAGGTGCTTTAGCTGCAACTTTCTTTTTAGGTGCTGCTTTTTTAGGTGCTGCCTTTTTTACTGGGTTTTTAGCAGCTGCTTTCTTTTTTGGAGCGGCTTTTTTTGGAGCGACTTTTTTCGCTGCTTTCTTTTTACTTGCTTTTGCCATGATGGTATTAGTTTGTGTGTTAGTGTTTAGAATAAAAGTAAGTTAGAATATTATTTTTAATATCTAGTGTTTATCTGTATTTTTTATTGATCATTTTTTTAAAATTATTTCTTTTTCGATTGCGAGTATCCATTTTTTAATAGCCATTGTAAAACTTTATCTCGTTGATCGCCTTGCACAATTGCTTCTCTGTCTTTTGAACTACCTCCTGTTCCGCAAAAATTTCTTAAATTTTTAGCCAATAAATCAAGGTCAGTTTCTGTCCCTTTAAATCCTGTAATTAAAGTTACTGTTTTTCCTCCACGCTGTTTTTTATCGATCTGAACCAATAATTTTTGTTGAGTAAGGGGAGCAGTTTCAACTTCGATTTCGTTTTCGGGATCAAATTTAAAATTAGGGTCGGTGCTGTACACAAATCCTTGCTGATCGGCTTTGGTTTTTTTACTCATGTTTAAGTTTTAATAAATATTATGAAGCAATTTCAGCTTTCAAGCTCAAATCTATACTTTGGGCCTGATGAATTAAACCTCCAACACTTACATAGTCAACACCAGTAGCAGCATACAATTCAATGGTATCTAAATTTATTCCACCACTAGCTTCTGTTTCAAAAGCTCCATTAATGATGGCGAGAGCTTCTATAATTTGATTTGGAGTAAAATTATCGAGCATTATTCTGAATACTTTGCCCTTGCTGGTTTCACAAACAACTTTTACATCATTGAGTGACCTAGTTTCAACTTCAATTTTTAAAGGGGTATTTAAGTTTTGAGTATAAGCAAAAGCTTTTTCAATAGCTTTTTCAATTCCTCCACAATAATCGATATGGTTGTCTTTAAGCATTATCATATCGTATAAACCAAAACGATGATTTATACCGCCACCTATTTTTACTGCTTCTTTTTCTAAAAGTCTAAAATTGGGGGTTGTTTTTCTTGTATCTAATATTTTGGTGTGGTAACCTACAAGTTTCTCTGTGTATTTTCGGGTAAGTGTTGCAATTCCGCTCATTCTTTGCATACAATTGAGTACTAATCGTTCCCCTTTTAAAATGGTATGCACAGAAGCTTCAACTTCAAACGCTAATTCCCCTTGACCAACTAAATCGCCATCTTTTTTGAAAGAGATAAATTGAGAAGAAGGCTCTAATTGTTTGAATATTTTTTCAGCAACAGCCACTCCAGCAAGAATAGCTTCTTGTTTAATTTTAAGAATGGCTTTACCTTGTTGAGTAATTGGAATACAGCTTAGGGTGGAATGGTCGCCTTCACCAATATCTTCCTTTATAGCCAATTCTACAAGCTTGTGTAATGCTTCTTCAAATTCCATTAACTAATGCGTATAGTGATGATTTGCGGTTTGCCGTTTTTCTGTTTTACTTGAATAGTAATATTATAACTTTTGTTGGCTGTTGTTAGTTTGCCAATGATATAAGCTAAAGTGCCTTTTCCGCCTTCAGAAACTTTGTCAAATCCTTTTATGCCATTTTCGTTGTAAAACGATTTTAATGCAATTGTAGCTTGATTTTTGCTCATATTTTTTACTTCGTCTTTATCGAGTAACTTTAGGTCGATAAAATCATCGAAATATTGAGCGAAAACCTCCATATTTGCAGTTTTTAAAGATTGAACAATTGCTTCATTTTCTGTTTGTGCATTAACCGAAAAGCCACAAGCTAAGAACAACAACCATATACATATTTTTTTCATAAAAAAGTTTTCATTTGAATACTTGCGAAAAACATGCCAAATTTGAATAAATAGCCGACATTGTTAAAAGTACGGCAAAACCTTAATTTTTTAACATTTACTATATAACAAAACAATGAGTAAGAAAGTAATATTAATAATAATGGACGGATGGGGATTAGGAAAAGTGAAATCTGCAGATGCTATTCAAAATGCAATGGTACCTTTTGTAAGTTCCTTATACAGTAAATACCCTAATACTACACTACTTACTTGTGGTGAGGTTGTAGGTTTACCCGATGGCCAAATGGGCAATAGTGAGGTTGGTCATTTAAATTTAGGTGCCGGTAGAATAGTTTATCAAGAATTGCAAAGAATTAATGTGGCTGTTAAAACTGGCGAATTTGCTCAAAATAAACATTTATTAAGCGCAATCAGGTTTGCAAAAGAAAATCATAAAAAATTGCATCTAATTGGATTAGTAAGTGATGGTGGTGTGCATTCTCATACCAGCCACCTGAATGCAATTTGCACAGTTTGTAAATCGGAAGGGTTAACCAATGTTTTTTTACATGCTTTTACCGATGGTAGAGATACTGACCCTAAAAGTGGATTATCATTTGTAACCTCGGTCGAAAATCATATGAAGGAAACTACTGGAGTTATAGCTTCTGTATCGGGCAGGTATTATGCAATGGACAGAGATATGCGTTGGGAAAGAGTAAAATTGGCATACGATTGTCTGGTAAATGCAAAAGGTAATACTGCTTTTTCTGCAACTGAAGTAATCCAAAATTCTTATTCAGCAGGCAAAACAGATGAATTTATTTTACCTACTGTGATCCTACAAACAAATGGTGAGCCAGTAGCTACAATTGAAAATGGAGATGTTGTAATTTGCTTCAACTTTAGAACAGATCGTTGTAGAGAAATAACTGAAATACTTACTCAGACCGATTTTCCTGAATTTGGAATGAAACACCTCGATTTGCATTATACTACAATGACGATGTATAATCATAAATTCAAGAATATATCGGTGATTTTTGAAAATGATAATTTGAACAATACACTTGGTGAAGTATTGGCAAACAATGGTAAAAAACAAATTAGGATTGCCGAAACAGAAAAATACCCGCATGTATCTTTCTTTTTTAGTGGGGGAAGAGAAGAACCTTATGAAGGTGAAAGCAGAATAATGGTTCCTTCGCCTAAAGTAGCTACTTACGATTTACAGCCAGAAATGAGTGCAAGAGAAATAACTGCTAAACTGCTTCCTGAAATTATTAAAGAATCTGCCGATTTTATTTGTTTAAATTTTGCCAACACAGATATGGTGGGGCATACTGGTATTTTTTCTGCAGCTATTAAAGCTGCAGAAACGGTTGATGATTGTGTAAGGCAAATTGTGACAGAAGCTCTAGCCCATGGGTACACTATCTTTTTAACTGCCGATCATGGCAATGCAGATTTTATGATTAATGAAGATGGATCTCCAAATACCGCGCATACACTAAACCCTGTTCCGTTATTTATTATTGACCAAAATTGGCATGGAGAAATTAAAAACGGTAAATTGGGCGATATTGCGCCAACTATTCTTCACATGATGGGGCTGGCTATTCCACCAGAAATGAATGGAAATATATTAACCAATAAATAATTAAAGCTGCATGAAAGTTGTAAAAAAAATCGGGTTTTTATTACTCATCATTTTTTTAGTATTACAAGCATTTAGACCAGTGAAAAATAACAGTGGAAATAAAGAAAATGATATTTCAACTGTTTACCCAGTTCCTGAAAATGTACAAAAAATATTTACTGAGTCTTGCTATAATTGCCATAGTAACAATACAGATTATCCTTGGTATGCAAATATTCAACCAGTTGCTTGGTGGTTAGATGATCATATTAAAGAGGGAAAAAAAGAATTAAATTTCAACGAATTTGCAAAATATAGAATTGCCAAACAATATAGAAAATTAGAAGAATGTATTGATGAGGTAAAGGAGGGAGAAATGCCATTAGAGTCATATACTATTATACACCGAAATACAAAATTATCACCAGAAGAAAAAGAAACTATTTTTAACTGGGCAACTGAATTACGTGATACCATTAAAGCAAGATATCCTGCTGATTCATTGGTTATTAAAAAGAAAAAATAGAATTGATCACTACTAAAAAAATAGGCGCTATATTTCTTTTAGGAATTCAAATAATTCCGCTGGTATTGTTTTTTTCTGTTCAATTGAATCGGCTATTTATTCAATTCGAAATGAAGGAAAAATTAGAAGCGCAATGTTTACAAAGAATTGTGCTAGATGAGCATTCAATTAATTGGGTGGAGCAAGGAGCTGAACTTGTTTTAAACGGACAATTATTTGATGTTCATACAATTAATCAATTGGGCAATGGCAAAGTGGAGATATTTGGTTTAACAGATACAAAAGAAGATCAATTAAATACGCAAGTTGAGTTGCTAACTAAGCATAAAAATGGATTACAAACCATGTTGGCTAAACTAATAGTAGTACAATCTATTGGAATTGTGAATCAGCCAACTGAAGCGCTTTTTTTAATCAAAAAACTTCCCTTAAAATATGCAGTACTTCACTGCAAATGCATAAAATCTTCCTTAGATATAATTACACCTCCACCCCAGCAGGTTTAATGGTTTAAATTTTATTTATTTTATCCATTATTGATATGCTGTTTGCAAAGCAGTATATGTTTCAATTATTATACTTATGAGAAAATATTTATTGCTGGTAATTATATTGGCAAACATGAATGCAATTATTGCCCAAGAAAAGAAAGACACTGTAAAAAACGAAATAACTTCTTTAAATGATGTGGTGGTTTATGCCAATAAATTTGCCGAGAAATACAAGCGAATTGCACAAACTGTTGATGTTATTAAAACTAAAGAGCAGTTAAATTATCAAACCAATACTGCCGATGTATTAATTAATTCGGGTAAGTTATTTGTGCAAAAAAGTCAGCAAGGCGGCGGAAGTCCTGTTATTAGAGGGTTTGAGGCTAGTAGAATTCTTTTGATGGTAGACGGTGTTCGTTTAAACAATGCCATTTATAGAGCTGGTCATTTGCAAAATATTATTACAATAGACAATATGGTTTTGGATAGGGTAGAGGTATTATATGGTCCGTCTTCAACTTTATATGGTAGTGATGCACTTGGTGGAGTTGTAAGTATGTTTACTAAAAACCCATTACTTTCTTCTTCCAATAAAACAGAACTTAGTGGAACTGCAACAGTTAGATATACAAGTGCTGTAAATGAAAACCGTGGTAATTTTATTTTGAATATTGGAGGCAAGAAATTTGCTTCTCTTACATCTGTTACTCATGGTTCGTTTGGTGATTTAATTCAAGGGAAAAATCGATTGGATGCGTATCCTAATTTCGGAAAAAAAGATTTTATAGTTCAACGAATTGGTGGCATTGATGTGGCTGCGGTCAATCCTAATCCTAATCAACAAGTTCAATCGGGTTATAAGCAAATTGATGTTATGCAAAAGTTTTTATTTCAACCTTCCAATAAAATACAGCATTTAGTAAACCTTCAATTTTCTAATACCAATGATATTCCTCGGTATGATCGATTATCAGAAAAATCTGCCACCAACTTACCAGTTTTTGCAGAGTGGTATTATGGACCTCAAATTAGAAATTTAGCTTCTTATCAATTTTCTGCAAAAGAGCAAGATGGTTTTTTTAAAGATATAAAAGTAATTGCTAGTTATCAGGATATTGAAGAAAGCAGAATTCAAAGAAGATTTCAAAGTGCTAACAAAGATTTTAGGTGGGAGCGTGTAAATGTTTTTGGGTTATCGTTTGATGCAAAACATTATAGTGGTAAAAATGAAATTCAGATTGGTGCGGAGAGCTACACTAATTTTGTGCGTTCAACTGCAGAGCGAGTAAATATTACTACTGGTGCTAAATCAAAAATTACAACAAGGTATGCAGATGGTCCAACTACTTTATCTAATAATGCTATCTATGCTCAACATACTTATAAGTTTAATGAATCATGGACGCTGAATGACGGACTTCGTTTTAATTTAGTAAAAATGGATGCAAGATTTGTAGATACTGCTCTTACTAGGTTTCCGTTTACAAGGGCTCAACAAAACAATGCAGCAGTTACTGGTAATATTGGATTGGTATATGCTAGTCCTAATGATTTAAGGATTGCTTTTTTATTGAATAGTGGATTTCATTCGCCCAATGTAGATGATCTTTCAAAAGTATTTGATAGTAGAACAGGAATTGTAGTTGTGCCTAATACCGATATTGAACCTGAGTACACGTATAATGCAGAAATTAATTTAAATCAATACGGCAAGAAGTTTAATTATGGAGCTTCTGTTTTTTATACTTTGTTTAGCAATGCAATGGTATTAGATAAGTTTAAATTTAACGGGCAGGATAGTATATTTTACGGCGGAGTAAAAAGCCAAGTATTTGCTATGCAAAATAAAGCCAAAGCAACTATTTTTGGCTTTAGTGTAAATGCATCTTACAATTTGGCAAAGGGAACTAGTTTAGATGGAGTAGTAACTTACACCAAAGGAACTTTTACCAATCAAAATAATGTTTCAGTTCCACTAGATCATATTCCACCAGTTTATGGCCGTATTGCATTAAAGCATGTTGCTAATAAATGGAATGCAGAATTGTATGGTTTATTTAATGGTTGGAAGCGATTAGCCAATTATAATCCGAATGGGGAAGATAATTTGCAATATGCAACTGTAGATGGAACACCTTCTTGGGCTACAATAAATGTAAGAACTGGAGTAAATTTCAGCAACCATCTTTCTTTACAAGCTTTATTAGAGAATATTGCCGATAAAAATTACCGCTATTTTGCGAGTGGTATTTCTGCTGCAGGCCGAAATATTTCGCTTAGTTTAAGAGCAACATTTTAATCAATTTTACAACTAATTGTTCTAGCGCTCATTGGAATTAACCCAGTGGGCGCTTTTTTGTTTACTTTGCAGGATGGAAATCAAAAAAGCGGAGTACCTGATTTCAAATGCGGATTTTGATGCTTGCCCAAAGGCAGATAGACCAGAATATGCATTTATTGGAAGAAGCAATGTTGGAAAGTCGTCGTTGATTAATATGATTTGCTTAAAAAGTAAATTAGCAAAAACATCATCTGCACCCGGTAAAACTCAATTAATTAATCATTTTGAAATTGAGAGTAGTATTAAAAATAGCCATGGTTCAAAAAAGTGGTACTTGGTAGATTTGCCAGGCTATGGTTTTGCCAAAGTTGCTCAATCTAGTAGAAGAAGATGGGAACAAATGATAGAGAATTATTTAAGAAAAAGGGAGAATCTTACCAATGTTTTTGTGTTGATAGATAGTAGGCACAAACCTCAAAAATTAGACCTTGAGTTTATTGGACAGTTAGATCTTTGGGAAGTTCCATTTACCTTGGTGTTTACCAAAACTGATAAGGAAAAACCAAAAGTAGTTGAAGCTAATATCAAAGCATTTTTTGATACGCTTAAAGAAACTTGGCAGTTTTTACCTCAACATTTTGTTACTAGTGCCGAAAAAAAACAGGGGAGAGAAGAAATTTTAGCTTTTATAGAAACGAAGAACCAATCAGTTTTGTAAAACAGTATTCATAGCTGCGGCTTTTAAAATACATTCTTCATACTCTTCTTCTGGATTGCTGTAACCTGTAATTCCACTACCTACCCAATAGCTAAGGTATTTATTAGAACTATTATAAAGGAGGCTTCTGATTACTACGTTAAAATCAAAATCTTGTTGCGGATTTATATAGCCTACTGCTCCAGAATAAATACCTCTTGAAGCAGTTTCGTATTGTTGTATTAATTCCATTACTCTTTTTTTAGGCGCGCCAGTCATGCTACCCATAGGAAAGCTTGCTTTTATAATTTCCGAAAACAGCGTATCATCTTTTAATATTCCTTTTATGGTAGAAATCATTTGATGCACTTGCGGAAATGTATATATGCCAAACAGTTCTTCAACTTCAACAGTGCCTTCTTTACAAATTTTACTCAAATCATTTCTTACTAAATCTACCACCATTACATTTTCGCTTCTTTCTTTGCTGCTATTGTATAGTTGGTCTTTTAAAGCTTTATCTAATAACGGATCTTTTGTATTTCTTTTTGCAGTTCCTTTTATTGGTTGAGAAATTATTTGATTGCCGTTTCGTTGTAAATATCTTTCCGGACTAGCACATAGCAAATGCGCATCTTGTTGTTTGTAATAACAGGCAAATGGATTGGGAGATAAGGTTGTTAAAGAGGTATAAAGTTGTATAGGGTTTATAATGGTGTTTTCGGCAAAAAATTCTTGACAAAAATTAATCTCATAGCAATCGCCGCGCTGTATATGTTTTAGCAATTGTTGAATAGTTTGTACATATTGTTCTTTACTAATTGAGGGATTAGTTTTTACATTGAACTTTTCTTCATTTTCAATTTCATGGGTATTCGTGATTTCTTTAAAAATAGAATCGTTTGATGGCAAAAAGGTTTCTATAAAAAGATTGTCGCCATTTAATCGCAACACTGTTTCGGGTTGAAAAAAATTAATTTGATCAAAGCCTATTTGGTTGTTGAATGATTTATTAGTGGATTGAGTTGTGGGATTGTACTCATAATTAATATGCCCAAAT
>Ga0209591_10008218_pt1 | contig 11387 bp, 10 predicted proteins | sample MAT01_FD_187207 | JGI IMG/M metagenome (GOLD analysis project Ga0209591, IMG submission 187207) | Freshwater microbial communities from Lake Fryxell liftoff mats and glacier meltwater in Antarctica - MAT-01 (SPAdes) (version 2) | ecosystem: Environmental > Aquatic > Freshwater > Ice > Liftoff...
TCGCGCAACGGTTTTCCCGGCAGACGCGCGGCGCCAAAGCGCGACGGGATGGCGATGACTAGATGCTCGTCCACTACGCGCTCTCGGGCTTTTGATGGCGTTCCCACGGCCGTGGCGGCGGTGGTGGTGGAATCAGCGCCATCCGCTCAACGATGTGGTCAAAGAATTCGCTCGGCAACTGTGCGGTCACTTTAAGCACAAACCAATTGGCGCGCGGCGCGAGTTTGATCGCGTCCTTTTCAGTAGTAATCACCGGCAAGCCATCGTCAAAATGTGGCACTCCATCGGCACTGTAATCGACGTGGTCGGGCAGCGCGTGTTCGATCACATGGATGCCGAGCGCGCGCACGCTGGCGAATACGCGTGCGGGATTGCCAGTACCCGCAACCACATGCACGCTGCGTCCCTGCCATTGGCTCAGGCTTTCCGCGCGACCGCCGTCCAAGGCGACCAACTGTTGCGCTTGCATGCTCATCGCGTACTCGCCGGGTGCCGGTTCGCCGCCGTTACGCACCACGGCATCAACCCCACGTAATCTCGACACTGGCGCGCGCAATGGACCAGCAGGTAGTAAGTGGCCGTTGCCGAACTCGCGCATGCCATCGATCACGACCACTTCCGCGCGTCGCGCCAGCGCCAAATGGTCCAAGCCATCATCTGAAATCACCAAATCGAGCGGAATCAAACCACTCAGACGGCGGCAGGCGGCGACTCGATCTTCGCCAACCACCACAGGCGCGCGTGAAGTGCGCGCGATCAGCAATGGCTCATCACCCACCTCGCTGGCGGTCGAGGTGAAATCCACCAGACGCACGCCCTTGGTCTTGCGACCATAGCCACGGCTGATGACGCCGGCGCGAAAACCGCGTTCGCGCAAGCCCTCGACCAGGGCAATGACGAGTGGCGTCTTACCGGTGCCACCCACAGTCAGATTGCCAACGACCAACACCGGCACATCTAGCGTGGCGGCTTTGCGCAGCCCCATCTTCCACGGCAGCAGCGTTAACCCGCGCGCTACTCGATAGAGCGCGCTCAAAGCCAGCCAACCCAGATGTAGATGACCGCCGCCATACCAGCGCGTATTCCAGCGTGACTGCTGATCTGAGAGCCGCGAATCACTCGGCGGCATCAGATTGTCTGGCCTGATAAAGCTGCGCATAGATGCCGCCGCGCTCAAGCAATTCTGTGTGCGTCCCTTGCTCGGCAATTCGACCCTCATCGAGGACGATGATTCGATTCGCCAGTTCCACGGTCGATAGGCGATGCGCGATGACCAAGGTCGTGCGCCCGCTCATCACCGCGCGCAAGGCTTCTTGCACGTGTTGCTCGGAACGATTGTCGAGCCCAGAGGTGGCTTCATCGAGAATCAGAATTGGTGCGTCTTTGAGCAAAGCTCGCGCGATGGCGAGCCTTTGTCGCTGCCCGCCCGAAAGCAAGGCGCCACGCTCACCAATATTGGTGTTGATGCCCTGCGGCAAACTCTCGATGAACTCCCAGGCATGCGCCGCGCGCGCCGCGGCCTCGATATTCGCCGCATCATGCTTACGCAAATCGCCATAAGCAATATTGTGAGAAATGCTGTCGTTGAACAGCACGATCTGTTGACTCACCAGCGCGAGTTGCCGGCGCAGAGCTACCAAGCCGAAATCTTGCAAGGCCACACCATCAATGCTGACACTGCCACTATCGGGCTGCAGAAAGCGAGCGAGCAGTGCCACCAGCGTGCTCTTGCCGCTGCCTGAGCGACCCACCAGCGCCACGGTTTCACCTGGCGCAATACGCAATTGGATATCGCGTACGGCAAATTCCTCGCGGCCTGGATAGCGCAGGCTGACGTGGTCGAACACGATCTCACCGCGCACTCGATCTGGGCTATAGGTGCCGGTGTCCGCTTCTGCGGGCTCATCAAGGCTCTCAAACACCGATTCAGCCGCGGCGAGACCGCGTTGAATCAGCGCTTGCGCGCTGGTGATGCGCTTCAGAGAGGGCAGAATCGCGAGCATTGCGGTCATAAATGCCGCGAACGCGCCAGGCGTCAGGCGTTCAAGTTCGCCCGGCCGAGTGGCCAGATAAACCACCAGTGCCAAACTACAGGCGCTCAAAATCTGCACCAGGGCCGAACTCATCGCATTGGTCGCGGCGACCTTCAGGTGTTGGCGGCGATTGTTTTCGTTGATTTTGGAAAAGCGCGCGGCCTCTTCAGCTTGCCCGCCGTAGATCTTGATCTCGCGCTCGCCAAGGATCACGTCTTGGCCGATTTGGGTCACATCGGCGACCGAGGTCTGAATGCGCCGGCTGATCTTGCGATAGCGGCGACTCACCGACGAAATCACCAAAGCAATCAGCGGGCCTGCAAGCAGCATCGAGACACTAAGCCAGGCGCTGTACCAGAACATCACGGCCAGCAAACTCAAGATCACCAAGGTATCGAGCACGTAGATCTTGACGCCTTCAGTGCACGCTTGGCCGATTTGCTCCACTTGGAAGCTCAGACGTGCCAGCGCATCGCCACTCGCGCGCTCCGCAAAATAGCGAGATGGCAACACCAGATAGCGGTCAAAAACCTGCGCGCGCAGGTCTGCGATCATGCGACGGCTGATCCAGGCCATGCCATAGTCGCCGAGGAAGACGCCCAAGCCACGCACCACAAATAGCGCCACGATGACCACCGGCAACCAAGCGATCACCTGCGCATTGCGTGCGCCCAATGCGTCATCGAGTAGTGGCTGCATCAAGGCGGTGAAGCCGGCTGCGACGCTAGCCTCCAGCAGCATGCCCAGAAAGGCCAGAAGGGCGATCGGCAGATGCGGACGCGCATAGGGCAGCAAGCGCCGATACATGCCGGCGACAGGACTCACGTACGGCTCAATCCGAACTCGGAAGCTTGAACCACGACTAGGCCAAGTGACCCACGAGCGCGCATCAGATTAGCCGCCTTCCGGCGCACGCACCGTGGCGATCGATAGATTGCGGTAACCGAGTTGCGCCAACGCGTCCATCGCCGTGACCACGAATTGATGTTCGGTCCGCGCATCGGCGCGCAATACCACTGCTTGCTGCACGGGATCGCCGCCGACTTGCTCGATCGCTGCCTTCAGCGTGTCCAGACGCGAATTGACCACTTCACTGTTATTGACGAAATAGCGGCCATCAGCATCAATCTGCACGGTCAGCGGCGGCGCCACATCGGCCGCCGCTTGGTTGCTGGCCTGCGGCAATTGGACCTTGATACGCGAGTTCTGGTCGAAGGTCGCGGTCGCCATGAAGAAGATCAGCAGCACCAGGATCACGTCGATCAAGGGGATCATGGTGATCTCCAGCTCGTCGCTCTCGGGCGAGGTGAACTTCATCGCCCTGCCCTGGCTGGTGCCACCGGCGCGGCCTCAATTGGCTGCTCCAAAGCATCCATCAGCAAGCTTACCTCGTGCTCCATTTCAATCGCTAGATCGTTTAGATGGCCGCGCAGATAGCGATGGAATAAATAGGCCACGATCGCGATGCACAAGCCGATAGCGGTTGCCACCAGTGCCTCGCCGATACCTCCGGCAAGCGCATTGGCGTCGCCAATGCCAACCGAGGTAATGACCAGAAACATTCGGATCAGGCCAGATACGGTGCCAAGCAAACCCATCAATGGTGCAATCGTGGCGATGGTGCCAAGTGCATTGAGATAGCGTCCGAGCTTATGCACCACCTGTCGGCCGGTTTCCTCAGCCTTTTCGCGAATCAGCTCGCGCGATCGTTGGCGATTGGCCACAACTACCGCCAGGATGGCGCCGAGAGGCGAGTTGTTACGCAATTTTTCCAGATGTTCACGCTCGATCTTGGCTGAGCGCGCCCAAGCGCGCACTTCACCACCGAGTTTGGGCGGAATCACGGTGCTGCGCCTTAGCGTCCAGAATCGTTCCAAAATGATCCCGAACATTGCAATGGAGGCCAGCACCAGCGGGTACATCACCCAGCCGCCCGCTTTCAAAATCTCAAACACGCGCTCACCTCTGCCTGAAGTACTTTGACGAATCACCGCGAAGCCAGATGAAAGCCAGCACCCGCGGCGCGCGATCATACTATTGCGAGCGCGGACTCAAGACGGTGATGCACGTACTGATCGACTCAGACGGCGCGACGTTGTGACAACTGAACGAATTATCGCTCACGCCACCAACGTACGGCCAAATCCCGTTCACGCTTGATTTCTATCGATTTTCCATCCACGAAGCGCGCTCGAATCGCGCCTTGATCGCCCGTGGTCAACTGCGCAGCGCCGAGCGCTGCGACACGATCGACGACCACAGCGCGCGGAAAATCGAAGCGGTTGCGGAATCCAGCCGAATAAATGACCCACTCGGGTGTGACCGCATCCAAAAAGGCCACACTCGAAGAACCAGCGCTGCCGTGGTGCGGCGCCACCAGAAAGTCGACATCCAGCGCCGCCGCCTGCTCGCGCACCAATCGCCCCTCAATGATCTCGCCGATGTCTCCTGGCACCAGTGCGCTGCCACCGGCCCCGGCGATGCGCACCACGCAGGAACTTTCGTTTCCGAGATAGGGCATGGTTGTTGGCGGGTGCAGAATTTCGAAGTCCACGCCATCCCATTGCCATGGCTCCGCCGTGGCGCAGCGCTGGGCAAGCGAAATTTCGTCTGGAGACGAGGTTTGGATTTCATCGATGCGGAACCGTCTGCGCACGCTTTCGGTACCGCCGTTGTGATCGCTATCGGTGTGGCTGACAATCAGCCGATCTAGCCGATCAACGCCAAGCTCAACCAAACTCGGCACGAGAACACGATCGCCTAAGTCTCCGCCCTCTTGAAAACCTGGCCCGGTGTCGATCAGCAAGGCGTGGGTGGCAGTCCGAACCACCACTGCCTGCCCCTGACCCACGTCGAGTACCGCCAAATCAAAACTGCCCCGAGGCAGTGACTCTGTTTGCGGCAGAAGTAACGGCAGTAGGCCAAAGGCACCCAGCCATCGGCCCGGCCAACCGCGGGGTGCCAGTAGCCAGACACAACCAAGCATCGCCACTATCCAGACACCGATCGAGGGCGCGGGCAAGGACCAACGTGCGGCCGGCAGGTCTGCGGCAAAGACGATCAGCATATCGAAGCCGGACAACAGCCAGGCCGCCAGATGCAGCGCGCCAGCACTGAGAAAGCTCACCGGCCACAAGGCCAGTGATACCAGTAGTAAGGGGACCACAGCAAAGGTCACATAGGGAACGGCAATCAGATTGACCAGCGGCGAGGCGAGACTGGTTTGCTGAAAAAAGGCCAGTCCTAAGGGCAGCAGCGCGATCGATAGACCCAATTGCGGCAATACCCACACACGCCAGCGCGAGGGTGCTGCCCAACGATTGCCAAAGGCTAAGATTAGCCATGCAACGGCACCAAAGGACAGCCAGAATCCCGGTGTAAGTGGTGCCAGCGGATCCATCAGCAGAACCACTAGCAACGCCAGTGAATAGCGCGTCCACCAGCCCAGATCTCGGCGCGAAAGCACGCCGGCCAGCATCGCCGTGAGGGTGATTAGTGTGCGCACCGTCGGCAAGGTGAAGCCGGCTAAGCCGGAATAGAGAGTCGCAAAGATCAGCACTGCGATCGCCATTGCCAACGGCCGTGGCAGCTTTAATCCCATCCCCGGGAATAGCCAGTACCAGCACCAAACGAATGCGGCCCCAAGAGCGCCAGCCAAACTTACGTGCAGGCCCGAAATGGCGATCAGATGCGTGGTCCCAGTCGCGCGAAATAGATCCCAGGCGGTGTCATCGAGCTCGCGCACATCGCCGATCGCGAGTGCTTTTACGGTTGCGCGTATACGCCCCGGTGCCAGCGTCGAGTCAATTCCATCGGCAATATTCGCTCGCACTTGGTCGATACTGATGCGCTCGCTGCAGTTTTTATCGTCGGCGAGGCGTCGCGTCACATAGCCTGTGGCGCCAATGCGCGCGGCCATCGCGTAACGTTCGAAGTCGAAGCCCGCCGGATTGACTAAGCCACGAGGACGCTTGAGCTTAACGATGGCATGCACGCAATCGCCGGGCTGTACCGTTACTGACGTGTCGTACCATGACAATCGCAGACGATCAGGAATGCCATCGGGCCGCTGGGGCAGCGTTTGCAGGTCGAAGCGGACTGAGCGCGCTTCGCGAATGGGAAGTGAACTGACGCGACCCGATATTTGAACTTCGGTACCGTCCAACGTGATCGGCAGACGATCTTGATAGACATAGGTCGCGACGGTGCACGCGTAGGCAAAGCCGATAATCGCGGCGGTGGCGAATGCCACGGCGATAGATCGTTTTAGCAAAATCCCACCGGCAAGGGCGAGCGCCGCGCAGATCAAGGGCCACAGCAGCGCTGGCAGGCTTGGCAAGCAGATCAGTACGCTCGCGCCGGCCGCAAATCCAAAACCGCTAGCGGGATGAAATCGCACGCCGAGTGACTGCCCCGCTCAATATCGGACGCGTTTCAGTCCGGCCAGCGAGATATTAACAGGCCCGCGCGCGCCCGCTGTCGCCGATGATTGACCCGATAGCAGTCAGCACGACCGCGAAGGTGTCGTATCCACCGGCTTATTAGGCGAGTGATAGCTGCCCGTTTTGCAATTCCAATACGCGATCCATGCGCGCAGCCAAGCGCCGATCATGGGTCACAATCACCAAGCTAGTCCCGATTTCTCGGTTGAGTTCCAGCATCAGTTCGTACACTTGGCCTGCCGTGCGCTCGTCGAGATTTCCCGTGGGTTCATCACCCAGCACACAGGCGGGACGCGTGACTAGTGCCCGCGCAACCGCGGCGCGCTGGCGTTCGCCGCCGGATAATTCACCGGGCTTATGGCGTAAACGCTTGCCCAAGCCAACACGATCAAGCAAATCGGATGCGCGTTTACTGGCATCGGCGGATCGCATGCCCCCGATTAATAGCGGCATGGACACGTTCTCCACCGCAGTGAATTCCGGCAATAGGTGGTGAAACTGATATACAAAACCCAGTGATTTATTGCGCAATTCGCCGCGTGCTGCGTCGGAGAGCTTAGACATGGCTTGTCCTTGCACCATCACCTCTCCGGCACTTGGTAATTCCAGGCCACCTAGTATATGCAGCAAGGTGCTCTTGCCGGCGCCGGAGGTGCCAATGATGGCGACGCTTTCACCACGCGCCACCTTCAATCCCGCGTCACGTAACACTTCAACGCGCAAATCACCGTCGTCGAAGACTTTGACAATGCCGGCCGCTTCTATGACTGGAATCTCACTCATAACGCAGCGCCTGCGCGGGTTGCGTGCGCGCGGCGCGCCACGCAGGATATAAAGTTGCTATGACCGAAAAAACCACTGACAAAATTCCAATTCGAATGACATCAAAGGCTCGCAGCTCAGACGGCACCGCGGAGATATAGTAAATATCGCTCGGCATCGCCTCGAATCCGAAGGTGCTTTCGAGAATAGGGACAATGATGTGGATGTTTTCGGCAGTCAGTACACCGAGTACCAAACCGATGAGCGTGCCGACCAAGCCCACGCACAAGCCTTGAACCATGAACACCTTCATGATCAATCGCGGGCTGGCGCCGAGAGTGCGTAAAATCGCAATATCGGACTGCTTGTCAGTCACAACCATGACTAGGGTCGAGACTAGATTAAATGCGGCGACTGCTACAATCAGCGATAAAATAATGAACATCACCAGCTTCTCAGTTTTCACCGCGCGGAAAAAATTGCTGTGCTGCTGCGTCCAATCGCGAATACTGTAGTGCCCAGGCAGGCTTGTGCCGAGTTCAGTAGCGACACGCCAAGCGACGAACATATCGTCGAGTTTGAGGCGAATGCCGGTGACGCCGGTCCCATCGCGGAATAACTTGGCGGCGTCCTCAATGTGCACAAAGGCATAGCCACGATCGTACTCATACATGCCGACTTCAAAGATCCCAGTAATCTCGAAGCGGCGCATTTGCGGCACGATGCCGACCGGCGTTGCGCGCATTTGCGGCGCCATCAGGGTAACTTTGTCGCCGAGCTCAAGTCCGAGCGCATAGGCGAGTTCGGAGCCGAGCACAATTCGATAACTGCCGGGTGTGAGAGAGTCAAATCTTCCCTTCTGCACCTTGTCCACGACTTCTGAAACTTGCCCTTCGAGTTCAGGGCGTACGCCACGGATCATGGCGCCACTCACCTTTCTTCCCTGAAGCATGGCTTCGTGCTCAATATACGGGGCGGCGCCCACTACATCTGGGTGCTTGCGTGCCTCCGCTACCAATTCGGGCCAGTTTTCTACGCCTTCGCCAAAGCTTGAGATAGTCGCGTGCGACACCATCCCGAGAATGCGCGAGCGCAATTCCAGCTCGAATCCATTCATCACCGAGATCACGACAATCAACGCCCAGACACCGACAGCGATGCCTAACATCGATACCAATGAGATAAAGGAAATGAAGTGATTTCGACGTTTCGCGCCGGTGTAGCGCAAGCCAATAGCAATGCTCAGCGGATGAAACAATTTCATGCGGACCTTCCTACGTCGTCCGCTGCCGCATCTTTAGGATGCGGGCGGTGTGTGGCGAGCCAGACCCGTAGGCGCTGACGTGAATGCGGGTCGAGCCGATCAGGGAACAAAGCTAGCGCGTGCGCATGCCGGTCGCCGAGAATACGGAACTGCAGATGCGGTATGGGTCCAAACCAGCTCGCTTGCAGCAACTCGGCCGGCCTTGGCACGCTGGTGTTGGCTGCACTGCACTCCACCAGCCCATCGGCAAAAAACAATAGATGCGGCGGACGTTGCACAATCCGCCGCCAAACGCCCGCGAAATACAAAACTGCCAGCAATGACAAGGCGGCGATCCAGACTGGCGAAAGCGCCGCCAGCATGAGCGCGCTGAAGCCAATCCCCATCGCAATAGCCAGCATCCACCGCTCGAACCAAGACGGTGTGAGCTCAATCAGCAGCGGTGCCGCATAAGTGCTTGACGAGCGCATCGAGCTCCGCGTCTTCTGGTTGGCTGCGCCCAAGGACCCAGGCCCAGAGCAAGTCATCTTCGACTCCCAGCAGGCGCTCAAAGTTCTGCTGAACGACGCGATCACTGGTGTCGAAACCAGTGTCCAAAAAGCGTACCAATACGAAGTCCAACTCTTTCATGCCGCGCCGACATCGCCAGCGCAGCTTGCGTTTCAGCGGCGAATCAAGCGCGCTCATGATCATTTACGCGACTGGCTTTGATCGCCGACAGGTTCACACTGAGCGCCGCGCGAGCATGGCTTTTTTGATCTCTGCAATCGCCTTGGCCGGATTCAGGCCTTTGGGGCAGGTCTTGGTGCAATTCATGATGGTGTGGCAACGGTACAAGCGGAATGGGTCTTCCAGATCATCCAGCCGGGTGCCGGTATCTTCGTCGCGTGTATCGACGATCCAGCGATAGGCCTGTAGCAGCACAGCCGGGCCGAGGTAGCGATCACCATTCCACCAATAGCTTGGGCAGGCGGTACTGCAGCAGGCGCACAAGATGCATTCGTACAGGCCGTCAAGCTTTTTGCGGTCGTCCGGCGACTGCAGGCGTTCACGGTCTGGTGGCGGCGCGCTCTGCGTACGGATCCACGGTTTGATCGACGCGTACTGGGCATAAAAATTCGTCAGATCTGGCACCAGATCTTTGATGACCGGCATATGCGGCAATGGATAGATGCGGACTTCACCCGACACCTCAAGATTGGCTCGCGTGCACGCTAAGGTGTTGGTGCCGTCGATATTCATGGCGCATGAGCCGCAAATGCCTTCTCGGCACGAGCGGCGGAAGGTTAGCGTCGGATCGATCTCATTCTTGATCTTGATCAGCGCATCCAACACCATTGGGCCGCAACTGGCAAGGTCCACGTCATAGGTGTCGGTGCGCGGATTGGCGCCGCCATCGGGATCGTAGCGATAGATTTTGAAGCGCCGGACTTTGCTCGCTCCAGCCGCAGCAGGAAAATGCTTGCCTGCGGTGATCTTCGAGTTCTTCGGAAGCGTAAATTGCGCCATGGACCGGAGTCTCTTAGTAAGTGCGTGCCTTTGGGGGCACTGGAGCGACCTCGTCGGTCAGCGTGTTCAGATGCACCGGGCGATAGTCGAAGCTGACTTTGCCTTCGTGATCAACATAAGCCAGCGTGTGTTTGAGCCAGTTGACGTCGTCGCGATCCTTGAAATCCTCGCGCGCATGCGCGCCGCGGCTTTCAGTGCGGTGCTCGGCGGAAAATATGGTCGCCATCGCGTTGCCCAGCAAATTTTGCAACTCCAGCGTTTCGACCAGATCCGAGTTCCAGATCAGGGAACGATCACTGACGCGCACATCCTTGAAGCTCGCGTTGATCTCAGCCATTTGGCGGCAACCTTCGCGTAGCACATCGCCGCTGCGGAACACAGCCGCATGCGCCTGCATCGTGCGTTGCATGTTGTTGCGGATCTCAGCGGTCGGCGTGTTGCCGTTGGCGTGACGTAGGCGGTCGAAGTTCGCCAGACCTTTGTCGTAAGCAGTCGACGGCAGCGCCTTGTGCGTGGCGCCGGCTTTGACGACTTCGGCTGCGCGGATAGCCGCAGCGCGACCAAATACCACCAGATCGAGCAGCGAATTGGAGCCGAGGCGATTGGCACCGTGCACGGAGACGCAGGCAGCCTCACCAATGGCCATCAGACCTGGCACCACACTGTTCGGGTTGCCATCCTTGATCGTGACCACTTCACCGTGATAATTCGTCTGCACACCGCCCATGTTGTAGTGCACGGTGGGCAACACTGGAATCGGCTCGCGGCCCACGTCGACGCCGGCGAAGATGCGCGCGGTCTCGGCGATGCCGGGCAAGCGCTCGTGAATCACCTCCGGGCCTAAGTGCTCAAGGTGCAAATGAATATGATCTTTGAGCGGACCAACACCCCTGCCTTCGCGGATTTCAATGGTCATGGCGCGACTGACCACATCGCGCGAGGCCAGATCCTTGGCATTTGGTGCGTAGCGTTCCATGAAACGCTCGCCATTTGAGTTAGTCAAATAACCGCCTTCACCGCGAACACCCTCGGTGATCAGGCAGCCGGCGCCATACACCCCGGTCGGATGGAACTGCACAAATTCCATATCCTGCAGTGGCAAACCCGCACGCAACACCATGCCAGTGCCATCGCCCGTGCACGTATGTGCTGAGGTGCAGGAGAAGTAACTGCGACCATAGCCGCCGGTGGCTAGCACCACAGTGTGCGCGTGAAACACATGCATCGTGCCTTCGGCCAGGTCCCATGCCAGCACGCCGCGACAGACGCCCTCGTCCATGATCAGATCGAGCGCGATGTATTCGATGTAAAAGCGCGCGTCGTGCTTAAGCGACTGCTGATACAAGGTATGCAGAATCGCGTGTCCAGTCCGGTCAG
>Ga0209591_10008223_pt1 | contig 11382 bp, 8 predicted proteins | sample MAT01_FD_187207 | JGI IMG/M metagenome (GOLD analysis project Ga0209591, IMG submission 187207) | Freshwater microbial communities from Lake Fryxell liftoff mats and glacier meltwater in Antarctica - MAT-01 (SPAdes) (version 2) | ecosystem: Environmental > Aquatic > Freshwater > Ice > Liftoff...
CCAGCACCGGCACCAGCACCAGCACCAGCACCAGCACCAGCACCAGCACCAGCACCAGCGCCAGCACCAGCACCAGCACCAGGCCCCGTAAGTCTGTGCCGCCAAGTAGAACCTCGCGTAGCGCCGAGGGGTCTAGCTATCCGCACCGAGCCTTCCAAGACTTCTGCTGTTAAAGGGGGTGTACCGGCTAACGGTCAAGTAACGCTTGTACCGAATTTCCAGTTAGTGAAAGATAAGAATGGAGAAAACCGCAATTGGGTTGAGATTTCAGCCCCTGTGGCCGGATTCATCTCGGCGGGAAATTTAATCATGTGCAAGTAAACTTCTGAGTTCGATCGCTCTTTTTGACTACAAGAGCGATCGACACCGAAAATAGTTTTAAGTTATTGTCGCGCAGCCAGGGAACAACGCGGAGCCCAGATTCCTTCCATGACTTACCCAGGAATAATTTATTGCTGTCGCGAGTCAGCGGTAGCGAATCTTTCTGGGCCTCTGTTTTTCATCATCGGTTGCGTAAAGTCCTAGCTTCCTTCCTCGCAACGAAGGCGGGGTGAAGAAATTTAAGCAAAAAGCCGATCGACCTTTCTACCTACAGCGGCCGGCCGCCCAATTTTGATGTCCGCGATTTGGCTGACACTTCGATTGTCTGCCAATCCACAGAATTTCCCACTTATTTTGCCTAAATACAAGCTCGATGCGATGCTGCATGGCGGCAACAGAATCGTCAGCTAAACCGACGACAGTATGCACGATTACTGCGGTTTCTCGCGTGGGATATTCCACCGAAATTCCATCGCTTTTTCTGCCTTCAGATTCTTGGTCACGGCTAAAGAGTTTTGATGCGATATCTTTGGGGTTAGAGACGGTAATTTTGCGATCGCCCAGAAACTGTTTGACGTTAATTGATTCGTAGTTCGATCGCGTTGCAGGCTGCGAAAGTGCTGCGATGGGAAGCTGGAGGCAAGTAAAAACAGCGACGAAAAAGAGTGATTCCTTGACAATGGATTTGTTCATGAGGCTTGAGATTGTTCGAGAAATTTTTGTCTCCGAGAGAAGAAAGCTGCCAAATCGGCCTGGGTGAATTGGGTTTTCTGCCATGAGGGACGGGTTAAGAGTCGATCGCACCAAGCTTGAATTTTATGATATCCGTCTACAGATACACCCACCCAAGATAGCAAAGGCACGACGGTACCGGCAACGCACTCGGCATATGTTAAAGTGTTGCTACCGAAAAAAGGGCGTGAAGCGGAGCTATCCCGTAGGGAATCGTCCAACAAACCTTCAAAGAATGTCAGTACAGAATCGACTTTTTCCTTAGCCTTTGCGATTTCCTGCGCTTCAGGAATTCCCCAGCCCATTTTTTCACTGCTGAGGGGGTAAAGTGTCGGCCCAAGTTCATTAATCGTCACCAATTCTACCATCCTGACAATTGCCAAATCTTTAGCATTTTTCGGAAGCATTGCCGGTTCAGGATACTTCTAGATAGTCAAGAATTGCCAGAGACTCGACAACGGTGAAGCCATCATCAACCAAAACAGGGATGCGGTGAAAAGGATTCATTGCCACAAATTCAGGCTCTTGCGCGATCGCCGTCCAAGTGGATTTCCACCAATTCAAAGGGCAGGTTTTTTTCGATGAGAGCGACCCAGACGCGGCGGGAGTTGGGGGAAATGGGAGTATGGTAAAGTTCGATCGTGGTTAAATCTCTGATGGAGTGGTTTAGGATGGATTTTATTGTTTTGACGCTGAACTTATTGTGACTCTAGTCAATTTTACACGATAGGTAATTGTCAGGGCAAATCCTGATAAAATGCAACAACAATATGTGCGATTGCATTTAGCTACATCATATTGATTGAATTTCCACCTGTTGCTCTAATTCAATTACGACTTGAGCCTCAACAAATGTAGTGTAAATCGGAATATTAGATGCTAATGCTTCAAAGCTAATAACGAGAGAATAGGGTGCTTCAGCATCTGGATCGTTATTCCAACCTTCATGCCCAACTACTGCAATGCAGAATGCTTCTGTGAGTTCAAATGACTTGACAACACTCCAATCCTTTTGGAGGGTTCCCGCGCTTCTAGAAACACCCTCAATTTTTCCATAATTTTTGGCTCTTTTACCAATAGTCCACTGAAAAACTTTCTCTCCCTTTGCTGAGTTCTCTGTAGCATCATACTCTTTTAAGATTCTAGTCAAAAATTTTTCTGGTTCTTCTCCCTTTTTGCTACAATCCCAATCTAGCCAAGTTGAAAGATATTTCCTGCGATTTCTGCGTGTTCGACGCGGTTGTGCTTTGTAAGACAGAGTAACTTCTACTAGAATCTCATGTTCTTCTCCCTGAGTCCGCAATTCTTCTGGCAATTGTACTTGATAAACATGAGCTTGTCTGGCTTTGATATGACGGTTTCCTCTTGTAATCAAAGTGATACGATTGGGAGAATTACCTAAAGCGCGATCGAGATTTGGAATGCCATAACCAATTTGACGAATAACGTGTAGCTTCTTCACATTATCTGCCATCGTCCACTCTGGCCATCTGGCTGATTGTACTATCAGCGCACGATGTAAAAGGCAACTCTCATCCGGCAACTCAGCAGCAAGACACGCTGCAATATGGCTGACTTTTGGCGTAGCAAATGACGTTCCCACCGTGTCAGCAGCAACTCCTGGTCCACCATTCAAAGTCGATCGTACTAATTCAGGGCAAACTTCTTGGCAAACTTTTTTACCTGAAATAATGTTAGGTGGTATTGATTCATCTTTTACTAAGTCGCCGCCATATTCAACTACTTCCGGTTTAATTGTATCCCAAATTCCTAACCCAGAGCATGAAAAAGCTGAGGGTTTATCCTTTTCTGATATTGAAGAATAGGGTAGTGCATGATAAGAAGCTAGAGAAATTGAGCCAACGGTTAAGGCTTGAAAACTTTGGGCCGGGTTCGCAATTCTACAAGAATCTTCTAAAAGATAATCTGGACACAGCCGATTTGCTGCCAGATGATCTTGGACAGATAATCTTGTATATCCGATTCTTTCACTTAAGGGTAAATTACCTGCTGCCACAATAAATAAGATATCATTTTCCCATGTCAAATTATCAATCGCTGCTGCCCAAGCACTCATATATCTCGTGCGACATGGAACAGACTCACTGATAGAATGGTTGAAAATTCTTGTTTTTGTTTTACTGTGATAAAACTCCACAATATCACCGAGTAAGTTCGGTGGAAATAGCTGTGTAGGTAGTTTACAGTTAGCATCAAGAACTCTAGCATTTTGAATCCAGCAAACAGCTTTTTCTTGGCCAGTACGAGGTATCGCTATGGGATAAAGAACTGCACCAGCTACTCTCGTCCCGTGTCCGCCATGAACATAATCAGAAGTTTTATTAGTCTCTCCAGGAACCCAAGACCTTGAGCTTTGTGAATCAATTGCTGCCTTTAGAAAAGAGTGTCTTTCTTGAAGACCACTATCTATAACGCATACCTTGGGGGCAGTTGATTCGGGTGGTTCTAGTCTAAAACGCGAAGCATCAACCTCCGATAAACCTAGTTGCTGAATAATTTCAGCAAATACATCTGTCTCAATAACATCAAAAATATATGGAAAGTTGAAAACTAAATCTTTTAGCCCTTTTCCTGAAATTTGAATGCGACAGGAGAAACTATCTGGTAAACGATCAGTCCCAATAATACCACCTTCTTCTTGAAACCCTTTGATAATATTTCCTTGGTAAGCCTGAATAAAAAATTCAAATTCGTCTTGTCTTTGCCATGCTATTTCTTCCCATTCCTGATCTGTTAACTGACGGTTGTTTATCCAGTTATTGACTCGATTGATAAAACTATCCTGATCTTCATTAGGTTGTTTATTGGGGGAATCAGGAAGTTGTGACTTAATTCCTACGCAGGAAACTACTACATCTAAAGTGTAAATTTGATCATCTTTAACTAGATCCCAATGAGCCATTAATTCTGCCGAAAGAATGTATTGTGGTTGTTGAGTTCCGCCTATCACATCCCAGAGGTCTGCCACTTTACCAGCATTATAGTCTTCTCTAAGAATTTTTGCTATCTTATCTCGCAGTTTACCAAGTTCTAAATCTGCTGATGCACCAATAATGTATCCATCTTTTATTTCTGCAATTAATTCAAGTTCATACTTTTTGAGACCCTCTGCACCGAATGCAGTAGGGTCAATCTGTAAAATGACAAAACTCACCTCAAAAATATAAGGAAAATTCAAAACTAAGTCTTTTAGTCCATTACCATAAATTTGAATGCAGCAGGAAAAGCTATCTGGTAAACGAGCATTCCCAATAATACCACCTTCTTCTTGAAAGCCTTTGATAATATTTCCTTGGTAAGTATGAATAAAAATTTGAAATTCGTCTTGTCTTTCCTCTGCTATTTCCTCCCATTCCTGATCTGTTAACTGACGCTTGTCGATCCAACGATTAACTCTTTTTTCAAAATGCTCATCACTTTCATTAGTTTCTCTCTTTGGAGAATTAGGCAACTTAGATTTAATCCCTACACAAGCAATACCTACATCAACTGTGTATATCTGGTCATCTTTAACTAGATCCCAATGAGCAATTAATTCTGGCGAAAGAATGTATTCTGGCTTTTGAATTCCGTCAATCAGATCCCAGATTTCTGCAACTTTTCCACCACCATATTCTTCTCTAATAAATTTTCCTATTTTATTTCGCAGTTCACTAAGTTCTAAATCGGCTGATGCACCAATAATATATCCATCTTCTATTTCTGCAATTAGCTCAATTCCATATGATTTAAGACTCTCTGGATCGAAAGAATTTGGATCTATTTTTAAGATAATGCGTCGAGATTGAGGAAGTTTAGGTTGCTCTTCTTCTTCTCTTTTTTCTTGAGTATCTTTCCAATTAGCAGTTATAGACGATACTGAACTATTTAGCCTACCACCATGTCCCCATCTGTCACCAGAATTTGCGAGTGTTTGAGGATCTTTCTTCCTGCCTCCTCCTTTTGGACTTGCAGCAATTCCTTCTTTTGGAAGGCTGAGTTGAATATGTGGAAATCTATCAGAACGTTCAACCATTTAGTTCTCCCAATACCAAAAATTAAGTTTATGTTACCTTGATTTCTTTAATGGCTTCTTGCAAATGTTCGTGAATGACTAGCTCCTCTCGCTCAAGAATTGCCCGTTTAGCAGCATCTTGTGCAACCCTCACGGCTTGAGCAGCAGAAAAATCTCTCATCATGTCAACGATCGCAGGCCAGTCGATGGAGCCGACTTCAATGGCAGATAGTGTTTCCTTTAAGATAAATTCTAACTCTTTTTTCCCCGGTTTGGGTACTTCAATCAAATCATCAAAACGCCTCCAGAGTGCAGTATCAAGAGATTTATTCAGGTTAGTAGCTGCTACAAGAATACCCGATGTCGGTTCATATTCATCCAAAATTTGCAGAAATGTATTTACCACACGCTTCATTTCTCCTACTTCCTGATAATCTTCTCTTGACTTAGCAATTGAGTCGCATTCATCAAGAAACAACAAGCAGGGATTTTTTGACGCATCCTCAAAAACAAGTCTCAAGTTGCTCGCAGTTTCTCCTAAAAAAGATGATACCATTGCATCAAATCGAACTTTCAGAAGTGGTAAACCTGTATTCCAAGCTAAACGTTCGGCTCCCAGTGTTTTGCCACAGCCGGGGAGACCATACAGCAGAATTTTTTGCCTGTAGCGGAGCCCGTGATGAGCCAGCCTATCTCTTGCTGCATACTCGCGCTCAATTCGCTGGAAACGTTTCTCAATAACTTCAGGCAGTACCATGTGATGCCGCAGTTTTTCTCTTGGTATGACAGTAACTAAAGGAAGATTAAATCGCTTACTGGTCGGCAGTTCACTTAGGGCTTGTAGGCTTTCTGGTACTGCCGAAGTAGATGAGCTGTTAGAGGTAGATTTCTCTTTCTGGCTCTTCTTCGTAATATTCTCTAATTGGTCTGCTAGGAGCGTGTGTCCCTTTTTGCGTTCCTCCTCGATAACTAGATATGTCAATTTGTCGATCGCCTCTGTATCGGAACTGGCGATCGCTTTAAATAGCCTTTTAAGAACTTCTGCTTTCATAGCGCCTCTCACTATAGTAGAGAGTACACTACTAATGATAACTTGATTTATTAATCAACGCACAAAATCAATTAAATTAGGTGAGGGCGCAAGCCCCCACCTAATTTAGAGATGATTAGGTAGGGGCTTGCACCCTCACCTCATCTACAGACTATTAATAATCGAAGTCGCCGCCGCCCATGCCGCCGCCGCCAGAAGCAGCGCCTTCTTTGGGTTCGGGCTTGTCAACGACGATACACTCGGTTGTCAACACCATGCCGGCAATAGATGCAGCATTTTGCAGAGCAGAACGAGTTACCTTAGCTGGGTCAACGATACCAGCTTCAAACATATCGACAAACTCATTTGTCGCTGCATTGAAACCAACGTTGAATGGCTTTTCTTTGACGCGCTCAGCGATGACAGCGCCATTCAAACCAGCATTTTCAGCAATCCGCTTCAGAGGAGCAGCCAGAGCGCGGGCAACAATCAATGCACCGGTCAATTCTTCGCCTTTGAGAGTGCTATTAGCCCACTCTTCCAATTGAGGAGTCAGGTGAGCCAAAGTTGTACCGCCACCAGGAACGATGCCTTCTTCGACAGCAGCTTTGGTTGCGTTGATCGCATCTTCAAGACGCAGTTTGCGATCCTTCATTTCGGTTTCGGTAGCTGCGCCGACTTTGATGACTGCAACGCCGCCAGCCAATTTGGCCAAACGTTCTTGCAGCTTTTCTTTGTCGTAGGAAGATTCGGTTTCGTCCATTTGACGACGAATTTGTTCGCAGCGAGATTTGACTGCGACTTCGTTACCTTCGGCAACAATTGTGGTGCTGTCTTTGGTGATGGTGACGCGGCGAGCTTTGCCGATTACTTCCAGCTTGGTGTTTTCCAGTTTCAAGCCGGCGTCTTCGGTGATCAGTTGACCGCCGGTCAATACGGCGATATCTTCTAACATGGCTTTGCGTCGATCGCCAAAACCAGGTGCTTTAACAGCAGTCACGTTCAACACACCGCGCAGCTTGTTGACAACGAGGGTAGCTAAAGCTTCTTTCTCAATGTCTTCTGCAATGATCAGCAGCGGGCGGCCGGAACGGGCTACTTGTTCGAGCACTGGCACTAAGTCTTGTACCAAGCCGATTTTTTTGTCTGTCAACAAGATGAAGGGTTCTTCGAGAATCGCTTCCATCCGTTCGGTGTCGGTGACAAAGTACGGAGAAATGTAGCCTTTGTCGAAGCGCATTCCTTCGGTGATTTCGAGTTCGGTGGTCATGGATTTGCCTTCTTCCAGGGAAATCACGCCTTCCTTGCCCACTTTGTCCATTGCGTTAGCAATCATTTGGCCAACTTCATCGTCGTTACCCGCAGAGATGGAGCCGACTTGAGCGATGGATTTGGAATCTTCTACTTGTTTGGCGTGTTCGGCAATTTTTCCGACCAAAAAGGTGGTTGCTTTGTCAACACCGCGCTTGAGGGCGATCGCATTTGCACCAGCAGCTACGTTGCGCAGGCCTTCTTTGACCATTGCGTGGGCGAGAACGGTAGCAGTTGTGGTGCCGTCGCCTGCTGCGTCGTTGGTTTTGGAGGCGGCTTGACGGATCAAGGCAACGCCTGTGTTTTCTACATGATCTTCTAGTTCGATTTCTTTGGCGATGGTAACGCCGTCATTAACGATTTGAGGGGCTCCGAATTTCTTTTCGAGAACCACGTTACGACCTTTGGGGCCGAGGGTGACTGCTACTGCTTCGGCGAGAATGTCCATACCGCGTTCGAGGGCGCGACGTGCATTTTCGTTGTAGATTATACGCTTAGCCATAGTTTTTTGGGGTTGAAAGGGTTTGAGATTTGGGATTGGGGATGATGGATGTTAGTCATTTGTCCTGTGTCATTAGTTGTTTGGCGGCGTTCGCTTTAAACTAATGACTGATGACTAATGACTGATGACTAATGATTAATTAGTTAACGATCGCCAGAATATCTTTTTCGGCAAGCAAGACGTATTCGTCGGTGCCGAGTTTGATGTCGGTGCCGGCGTACTTCGAGTAGAGAACTTTGTCGCCGACTTTGACTTCCATTTCCACGCGATTGCCGTCGTCATTGCGCTTGCCGGGGCCCACGGCCGCGACTTCGCCTACTTGGGGCTTTTCCTTGGCTGTGTCGGGCAGAAGGATGCCGCCGGCGGTTTTTTCTTCGCTAGCGCTTACTTTCACGAACACGCGCTCGCCTAGCGGTTTAACGGTAGAAACACTCAGTGATACTGCTGCCATAAATAAATCTCCAGATTATACGATCCTAGTCAGTTAGCCGTCCGGGGTCGCTATGAAAGCAACGGCCGACTGCTTACAACTGACATATTAGCACTCTCGACTCCTGAGTGCTAATTTAGCTTTAATCAGGGGCGATCGTATCTTACGTGTCTGTACGGGTTCCCGAACCGATAATGAGTGGGAGAGTGCCGGAGTGCTGGAGTGAGGGAGTGAGAGAGGGAAAGAGTGGGGGAGTGGGAGAGTGGGGAAGTGGGAGAGGGAAATAGAACGGAAACCAGGCATTTAACTGTACTGGTGTGAAAAAGCACAGCCCGATCGGCAAGATGATAAGTTGAAGGCCCTCAAGTTGAGAGGACGATCGCACCCATAACACATCGGACAACTCTAGTTTTCTGCCTGTCTCTGCTACTCCTGCTTGTGACTTTGGTTCTAAAGAACCTGCACCTCCAGAAGTTCGATCGCCCGAGTCTGGTGACACTTGACCCAAAAGTTTCGTGCGTAGAGGATATCGGACAGTTTGCCAAACTACACTATAAATAGTTAAATACGTAAGTGGGGAGTCAATAGATTTTTCTATATCATAAAGTACCAATTAAAATCGGGGCATCAACCTACAATTGAGCATCTACAGATTAAATATCTCACTTGGCTATCAAGAGGATTTTTCCCACAAATCAAGGCCTGACAACATCATTGATGACTATTTACTTGGGAGATAAGTTTTGTTAAGTTCAGCTAGATCGTCAAGTGGCAGGCGATCGTCCATTATTAAGTTTTAGCTGGGTTTTTAGTCCAAAGGCATTGAAAAAGCAAAGTCAGAACACTTCGATGGGGAAGCGGTAACACCCGCCCCGTTTTCCCCTCACGGCAATCGCATCACCGGGCGACGGCCGGGGACGCGCAGAACAAACAAGATTGAAAACAAAGAATTGTGCGGGATACTCTAGCGGGAATAAATATGAAGGACAATTCAGCAGACCAAAAACGGCTGATGTTGGTTGACGATGACCCGAACTTGATCTTGCTAGTCAAGGATTACTTGGAGTTTCGGGGTTACAACGTCATTACAGCAGAAAACGGCAGACACGCTCTCGAAAAACTCGAACAAGAAGTCCCCGATTTGATCATCTGCGATGTGATGATGCCGGAAATGGACGGGTATACTTTAGTCAAACACATCAGAGAAGACCCGCGCACGAGCTGGATTCCGGTTCTTTTCTTGTCCGCCAAAGGTCAAAGTTCAGACCGAGTAAAAGGCTTGAGCACTGGGGCTGACGTTTATATCGTCAAGCCTTTTGAACCGGAAGAACTGGTAGCTCAAGTAGAATCGTCTCTGAAAGCAGCATCCCGCTTGATTCGCCACTCAAGTCCCGGTATTGAGAACGGCCCAAAAATCAAGGCGCGTCGCAATGTCGAATTGACTCCCACTGAGTTAAAGGTGGTACAGTTGCTAGCTCAGGGTATGGCAAACCGCCAAATCGCAGACGTAATGAATGTCAGCCAGCGGACTATAGAGAGCCACGTCAGCAATATGCTGGGCAAAACAGGTCTGCACAACCGGACAGAGTTAGCTCGCTGGGCCCTTGAAAGCAAAAAGGCTTGAGCACTATTCGCGGCCCGAATGTTGTGAAATCAGGGGAGCAAAAGGTATTGCAATGGGCTTCGGCCTCAAGCGTGGTATGACCGTGAGGCTGGTAGTTTCAAGCCTCATACACCGGGAGGATCGCAGCCGCTCGCTTAGTTACTGGGGGTCTGGTTCGATCGCCATAGCTCGATCGAATACCAGCAGCGTTAAAAGAGCCCTCTGGCGGTAGTGCCAAAAATATGAAATACTGGGGGGATGGAGTTTTCTGAAGTTTAATCTATTGCCTCAGTTAGCTCCATGTTGCTAAAATGTGATATTTAGATTAACTTCTTTCTACAATTATTAGGTCTAAGTTTCTATGACAAACTTAATGAACCGCCTTTCTATTTTTGTGGACGGGAACAATATGTTCTACGCTCAACAAAAGAACGGCTGGTTTTTTGATCCTCGCAGGGTGCTCGAATATTTCAAAACTTCGCAGCCGAATGTCATCTTGATCAATGCTTTCTGGTACACGGGTTTGAAAGATCCCCAAGATCAACGGGGATTTCGAGATGCTTTGATTAGTCTGGGTTACACGGTTCGCACGAAGATTCTTAAGGAATATTACGATGATGCTTCGGGCAGATATTCTCAAAAGGCTAATTTAGACATAGAGATTGTGGTTGATATGTTTAATACGGTGGATCAGTACGACCAAGTTGTGCTGTTTAGCGGGGATGGCGATTTTGAGCGGGCTATTGAGCTGCTGCGATCGAAAAATACTCATATTACTGTGGTATCCACCGAAGGAATGATTGCTAGAGAGTTGCGAAATGCTACAGATAGGTATATAGACTTAAATGAAATTCGGGAACATATCGAAAAGATGGATTATTAGTCAGTTGACAGTTGACCCTGAGCGAAGCCGAAGGGTTGACAGTTGACAGGGAAGCAGTCCGATTTCATTAATCATTAGTCATTAGTCATTAGTCAGCAGTCAGGCGTTATGGGTTGTTAATTATTAATTATTCGTTATTGGCGCGAAACATGGGACTGGTGACTGGGGGCTAAGTGCCCAGAAAAACGGACTAAAATTCAGGAGAACACTTTTGTAGAGCTATGAAAACTCAACCAAGTCAAGACCGGATTATTATTTTCGATACGACTTTGCGGGACGGAGAACAATCTCCGGGCGCATCTCTGAATGTCGATGAAAAGCTGACGATCGCTCGTCAGTTAGCGAGATTGGGCGTGGATGTGATAGAAGCTGGTTTCCCTTTCACCAGCACGGGAGATTTTGAGGCTGTCCAAAAAATAGCCCGATCGGTTGGCACGGAAAATGGGCCGACAATTTGCGGTTTGGCAAGGGCGAGAAAGCCGGATATTAAAACAGCAGCCGAAGCTGTGAAACCAGCCGTAAATTCGCGAATTCATACGTTTCTGGCGACATCTG
>Ga0209591_10008230_pt1 | contig 11374 bp, 8 predicted proteins | sample MAT01_FD_187207 | JGI IMG/M metagenome (GOLD analysis project Ga0209591, IMG submission 187207) | Freshwater microbial communities from Lake Fryxell liftoff mats and glacier meltwater in Antarctica - MAT-01 (SPAdes) (version 2) | ecosystem: Environmental > Aquatic > Freshwater > Ice > Liftoff...
CGCCGCCGAGGGCGATCCGGATCGCCTCCTGGATCGTCACTGGCGAGCCAAGGGCCGCCGTCGCCCGCTGCGTAATCGCCGGGTCGCTGATCAGCGCCTCGAGGCAGCCACGCTTGCCGCAGGCGCAGAGCGGGCCGTCGGGCGCCACGGTGGTGTGGCCGAACTCGCCAGCGCCGCCACGGCTGCCACGATAGAGTCGGCCATCAAGCACCATGCCCAGACCCACGCCGCGCCCAAGGCTCACCACCAGAAAGTCGGCGGTGCCGCGCCCGCTGCCAAACCACTGCTCGGCGGCGGTCAGGGCGTTCACATCGTTATCGACCACCACGGGCATGTCGAGCTGCTGCTCCAGCAGCTGGCCGAAGGGCAGATCATGCCAGCCGAAATAGGTGGCGTGGCGCACGAGGTTGCGGTCGCGGTCGATCACGCCGGCCATGCCCACGCCCACACCGAAGACCGGGCGGCCCCCAGCGGACGGCACCAGGCTGCGCACCACGTCGCGCATGGTTGCCGCAATCTGCTCGGGCGTGTGGCCGCCGAGCGGGGCGCCGTGCCGGGCAACAATCGTGGCGTCGAGGTCGGTCAGCACCGCCGTGAGCGCCTCCTCGGTCAGCTTTACGCCGATCGCGTAGCCGGCCTGCGGGTTCAGCGCCAGCAGCACCGGGCGCCGCCCGCCCGTCGAGACGCCAGTGGACTGCTCGTAGAGCAGGCCGGACTCGATCAGCTCCGCCGTGATATCGGAGATCGTCGGCAGGCTTACGCTTGTCTGCTGCGCGATGTCGGTGCGCGAGAGTGCGCCGTGGCTGCGGATCGCGTTGAGCACGATCGACTGGTTGATCTCGCGGATGAGCTGCTTGCTGCCGACGCGGATAGGGAGCATAGGTACAACCACTAAATTAAGTCACCGAAGGAATGTGCCGAGTATAGCACAATGCTGGGCGCTGTCAACCCCTAACCTGGGTGCGGTAGGGCTGCGTCATGTTGGGCGCGGTTGCCAGAGCCCGGCGGTTGAAACCGCAGCGGCCGGGCCTGCGGCCGCGCGTCGGCCTGCGCCGACGCGTCCGGACTCGCCCGCGTAGGCGGGCGCCCGGCGCACCGCGCCACCACGGCGCGCGTGTACGCGCCCGCCTGTGCGGGCTCACCCTCAGAGCCCGCGCAGGCGGGCTTGGCAACCTCTAGCCTGCGGCTTGAGCCGCCAGGCACCGGGCGCGCCACGGCAGACGGCGACCTGAAATGCTACGCCGCAAATTAATGCTATACTCCCGAACTCACTGGTCGCGGCTCTGCGGCTCTCGCACAGCCCGTGAAAGGAGCGTAGCCCAATGGTACGATCGTCGATCCCGGCGTTGCACGACGATACCTTTGCCCATATTACCGACCTGATCGCGCGGGGCGAGCCGCTTGCGGCGACGCTCGATCTGATCATGCAGCGCACCTGCGATCTACTAGAGGTGCAGCAGGCCGCCCTGTTTCTTGCCGAGGGCCCAGGGTCCGGCCTGCGGCTTGTGGCCGCAAGCAGCGGGCTGCCAGAGACGCCCGTGCTCCGCCCAGCGGGCGTGGGCGTGGAAGGCTGGGTGATGCGCCGCGGCCGTCCGCTTGCGGTCGTCAACCCTGCAGCAGACCCGCGCTTCGTGCCCCTTTCGCACTGGAGCGATAGCCTGTCGCCCGAGGCCATTCGCGCGGTCGCCGCGATGCCGATCCGCAGCCGGTCACGGCTGGTGGGGGTGCTGTCGGTGATTACTGGCGCGGAAGAGGGCCAGCAGGGGCCGTCCCACCACCCGTTGGGCAACGCCTCCATCGTCGAACTGCTGCCATTCCTGGCGATCTTGTCCGATCTAGTCGGGTTAGCGCTGGAGAACAGCGACATTCTGCACCGCCAGGAGCGCCGCACCCAGCTGATCCGGCTGCTCCACACCATCGCGGCCATCCCGGTGAGCGAGGCCACGGAGAGCCTGGCGCACACGATCACCGATCAGCTCTCCACGATTATGCGGGCCGAGATCGCCAGCATCTTGCTGCACAGCCCCGCCACCGACGAGCTGATCGCCTTTGGCAGCAGCGATACGGTCCTCGGGCGGCTACAGCGGGAAAAGGGCTTCGACCACATTCCTCTGGCTACCAGCGGCCCGCTGCTCCAGGTGTTCCAGCATGGCACCCCGCTGCGCATCGACAATGCGGATAAGCTCGCCGCCCTGCCTTTCGTGCAGGCGGTTGAGATCCAATCGCTGCTGATCGTGCCGCTCCGCATCGAGCAGATCTCCCAGGGTCTGGTTGTGCTCGCCGCGACCCGCCAGAACGCCTTCTCCGACGACGACGTCAGTTTTCTTACATTCATCAGTGTGCGCTTGGGCTATGCGCTGCACCACGACACGCTCACCGACGAGCTCGCGGCGGCCGAGCAGGATCGGATCAGGCAGGACGAGCATGAAAGCTTCATCTCGATTGTCGCCCACGACCTCAAGAATGCGCTGACATCGATCTCCGGCAGCAGCCAGCTGGCGCTGCGCAGAGCGGCGCGCGGCGATGCGACGTACATCCAGAAGGCGCTGCCGGTGGTGGTGGCTAAAGCCGCCCAGGCCCTCCAGCTGGTGAACGATATGGTGGATGTCAATAATGTCGATGCGGGCCAGTTTCGCCTGTTCATCGCGCCGGTCGACCTCGTAGCGCTGCTCCAGGAGGAGGTGGAGGGGGCGCAGGGGCTGAGCGAACGGCACACGGTGCTGCTCGAGACGACGCTGGAGGCGGTTGAGGTCGTCGCCGATCAGCAGCGTCTGCGGCAGGTGCTTGCGAATCTGCTCGCGAATGCCGTCCGCTACGCACCAGCTGAGGGCACCATCATGGTGGAGCTGCACAGCACGGTGACGCAGGCAGCGCAGGTGGGCGCGGCAGGCGCCGCCGAGCTTCCGCAGGAGGTGCAGATCACGGTGGCCGATCAGGGGATGGGCATCGCCGCCGAGGATCTGCCCCACATCTTTGAGCGCTTCTACCGCGGGCAAGGCGTGTATGTCGCCAGCGGCTCGGGGCTGGGGCTCTACATCGCGGCGGAGATCATCGCCCAGCACGGCGGCAGGCTCTGGGCGGAGTCGGCGCCGGGCTCCGGTGCGCGTTTCCACATTACCCTGCCGGTAAGCCGACGCGGGGCGGCGAATGGCTCGGTCTAAGCACGGCCTTGCGCTTGCGTCCGTGAGTCCAGGCCAGAACGCTGCGGCGAGACCTATGGCACCCGCAGCCGCGGGAAAAAGCGGCCAGTACGCCGCATGTAGCTGCGGTATTCCTCGCCGAAGGCTTCGATCAGCCGCGCCTCTTTCTGCGGTGTGCGCCAGAGCAGCCCGCGCTCGCCGCGCAGCGCTCCGCCCGCCTGATCGGCCCGCCGACGAAACGCAGCGCTGATTCCCAGCGTCAAGCTGAGGAACACCAGGGTCAGGCCACGGTACAGGCGCTCATCCTGCATCGCGGTACTCCTTAATTATAGTTTAGCTATGCCTAAAATAGCATGTTGCGAGGGTGATGTCAAGCGTGTATCGGCTGGTCGCCCTGGCTTTATAATACTGGTGTTGGGCGGCGTTCCGTAAGTGCTCGTCCACATGAATGCTCACTTGTGCTACACTTGTCGTGTACATTCCATCCATCGCATACTGCACATTTGACGTTTAGACTAGCTTGGGCCAGAACGGGTCAGACGTGTTCAGCGCGATGGTGTCCTTACCTGAAGCCAGCGAAATTGGCCCGAATTAGTGCAATGTTGGCACGGCGAGGGCCGTGTGCCTAGCGCGCAATAATTCGTTCACCGCATTCTGGTGCCGTATTCTAGCCGCAGCTCGTTCAAGGGCAGACCCGGAAATCAGCACTTCTGGGCTGAGCAAGTAGTCTAAACGTCAAGCTACACGTACAAAAGGCAGCCATTGAATGAATACTATCATCCAAGAACTGCAAGAGAAAGTACGAAATGACGCATTTGAATATTCTGAACATGCGGTGACCCAGAGTATTCTGCGGAATATTACGGTACAGGAAGTACGAGAAGCATTCGAAACGGCAGAAAGTATCGAAGACTATCCGACCGATAAATATGGCCCCAGTCTCCTTCTTGTAGGTTTCACGCGTAACCAGCGTCCCATTCACATCCAATGCAGCTATCCATCCCGACCAATCGTAAAAATCGTAACGCTGTATGAACCAGATGCCCAACGATGGAATAACTATCGTATCAGGAGAACGCCATGATGAACGAGACGTGGAACGAACGCTTCGCCGAGCAACAGGTGACCTATATCGTCGAAATCGACGGTGAGTTGGTGATTATTCAACACGTCCCAGCACGGGTCAATACGGAAACAGGTGAGCGTTTCTTTGCGCCTGCAACGGTTGAAAAGATCCAGACGATTCTCCGGTCGCGACAGGCACCATCGAAGGTCATTCAGGCACCCGTGTTTGAGTTCGCAGCGTAACGTGTTTGGATGAGCAGCCACACGAAGCAGCGAGCGATGCGAAGTAGAAAACATTGTCATTGTAATAGAGTTCGTGTATTGCCCTGGGCTTTTGAGAAGGGCAATACACGTAAAATTGTATGATTATAGCGTAAACTATTTCTTGTTCGTATCCTCGCGTACAAAGTCTTTCCATCGATCTCGGCCACCCAACCACGCGGTGCAGCAGACACCGCTGGCGCGGCTCGTGGGCTGGGCGCGATTCACCCGGCAAAACGCGTCGGCCTGCGGGCGACCACGCACTGCGCAACCTTCAGGCCATCGCGCCTTCCCAACGCGCCCCGTGCTCCACGGGTCGGCCGCACGCGCATTGCCTGGCACCTGCCGCTCCTCGGTGTCCTCTACCCTCCACACGCCTGCCAGCGGTGCAGCTGACAGCTATACGATCAAGCACTGAGCGCAGCCGCCAGCACTCGTGCGGCGACACCGCTAGCTGTACGCTAGACGAAAAGAAGGTACCCATGGCCTCAGCGCTAATGACGGTTGGACAGCTTGCCAAGCGCACCGGCCTGCGCCCCTCGGCCCTGCGCTTCTACGAGGAGCAGGCGCTGCTGCCGCCCACCGCCTACAGCGAGAGTGGCTACCGCCTGTACGACGCGGTCGCCGAGCAGGCGCTGCGCTTCATCCTACGCGCCCAGCGGCTCGGCTTCTCGCTCGCCGACATCCGTGGGCTGCTGGCCGCACGGCGAGCCGGCGGCGGCGACGAGGCGCTGGTGCAGATCGCTCAGGCCCGCTATGTGGCCCTGGAGCGCCAGCTCACCCCGCTGCTGATCGCCCGCCACGAGCTGGCCCACCTGCTCCAGGATCTGCACGGCGCTGTGGCGCCGGCGCAGGACTCCCGGCTCGCGCAGCTGCTCGATCACATCTGCGGCGATCCGCTCCACCAGCCGGCCGAGACGACCCTGGAGCGCCTGCTCGCCCTGACGGGCTGCGAGCTCAGCTCTGGTGAAGGTCAGGCGGCGCTGGCGCAGCTGCGCGGGGCGCATGCCCACCTCTGGCTGGAGGGCGAGGCCTACCACATCCTGGTGGTTAGCGACGACCCGGCGGTTGGCGCGGCCCTGGAGCGCCTGGCGCAGCTCGAGGCCGGCTGCGCAGCGCACGGCGCAACGAACGACCGCGAGCTGCGGCGCACCGACGAAGGCTACCTGCTCGTTGTTCGTGGCACCGACGCGTTCCTCTATGCACGGCTCTTTATGGCGCTGGAAGCTGATCTGGGCGCAGCGGGTGAGGGCTAGTACAGCGTCCGCGCACTTCTGAAGCCCTTGTACCGGCGCGCTAGAGTGCGCCCCCATTAGCTTTGCTCGGTCGGAGTACTAGCAATAGCCCGGAAATCTGTGTCATCTGTGGACAACCTGCCCGGCCCGCGCCCTTCCGCTTTTCGTCCCATTGCGCCACCCCGCGCGGCGTGCCATACTGGCGCCCGTAGGCGACCGCCGGGCGCTTGGCGTCGGCACGTTACGCTCACGGCGCGCTCGTTGTTGCCCTCGCACCGCTGCGTCAGGTCGATCAGGTGCCGCTTGCAATCGCCCAGGCCTGCGGGCTGAAGGAGCAGCCCGGTCGTCCGCTGATCGCCACTATCTGCGACGCCCTGCGCGACCGTGAGCTGCTGCTGGTGCTCGACAACTGCGAGCATCTGCTCGCCGCCCGCAGCTTTGTGGCCGAGCTGCTCGCGGCTGCGCCGGGCCTGCGTGTGCTGGCGACCAGCCGCGCCCTGCTCGATCTGCGCGACGAGCAGGTCTACCCGCTCCAGCCGCTTCCTTGCGCCGACCCCGCGCAGCTGCCTGCGCTCGACGAGCTAGCCGAGGTGCCGGCGATCGCGCTGCTGCTCAACCGCGCCCGCGCCCACAGCCCATCCTTCCAGCTCACCGCGCGCAACGCCCAGGCGATCGCCAGCATCTGCGTTCAGCTCGATGGTCTGCCGCTGGCGTTGGAGCTCGCCGCCGCGCTCTTCGCAACCGTGCAGGGCGATACGGCCTGCGCGATCACGCTCCACAAGCAAAACCTGGCGCTGAGCCAGGCGCTCGGGCTGCTGCGGCCACGCGCAAACGCGCTCACCGCTCTCGGCACCATGGCGAGCCGCCAGGGCGACACCGACCAGGCGATCACCTAAGCGCCGTGCGCACAGTCCTTAGACGAGGTTTCAGATGTGCGTTACACTTCGACGCGCTGGCCCTCACCCTCTGGCCCCCGCTCCCGCGCGCGGGAGCGGGGGAATCCGCGCCAGCGGCGGGGGTGAGGGCGCACGGCAGACCGTACCACACAATGAGCCTGTCTGAAGCCTTGCCTTAAGCACCCAAGCTACAGCGCGAACGCCCAACGCATCCAGGCCGACTACGCCCGCCACAATGCGCCCCGCGAGGCGGCCGAGCTGCTAGAGGAGCTCGCAGCTACTGGGCGACCAGTGCTGCGTGAACATACGTTTGCCGCGTCGGCGCCCGCCTCCGCAGCTGTCACGTTCATGGGCCGCTGATACCCGAGCGGATCGATCGTAAGGGCGCCGCTTGTGGGCGCCCCAGGCCACTCGTAAGGCGCCCCAGCACTTCTACAGAATCGTAAGGGCGCCCCTTGTGGGCGCCCCAGGCTATGCGAATCTCGTAAGGGCGCCCGGACGAAGCCCTAGCAGCTCACCCAGCCACCGCAAAGCTAGCTCGCAGCTGCTGGAGCGCCATAACTGCTTCCCCGCCGAGGCGCTCGATGCTGGACAGATACTGCTCGGCGCCTGCCCGCGTGTCGCTGGCGGCCAGCGATTCTAATGCCTGGCACTCCTTCGACAACGCCGGTGCGCCAACAATGTCGGCGCTAGATTTGATCGAGTGCGCGATGCGCCGCACCTCCACCAGATTATGCTCCGCGAGACGTGCCCGCAGCGCCTGGAGTTGGGCGGGCAGATCAGCGCTGAACAGGTCGATCACTTCCAGCACAATCTCCGGCTGCCCGTCGCCAAGGGCGTCTTGCAGGTCTGCCAGCACCGTCCGGTCGATCACATCCGTCGCCAGTTTCGTCGCAACGGCCCCCGCTAGCGCCGCCAATGGCAGCGCTGCCCCGCGCTCCAATGCGGCGATCAGCTCCTCGACCCGCACCGGTTTGCTGATGTAGTCGTCCATACCGCCCGCAATACAGATCTCCCGGTCGCCCTGCATCGCGTTGGCCGTCATGGCAATGATACGCGGCTGGCGCGTGGCAGGCAGCTCGTGGCGAATGCGGGCGGTCGCCCCCAAACCATCCAGCTCTGGCATCTGCATATCCATCAGGACGACATCGTAGGGCTGCCGCCCAAGCGCCGTGAGCACCTCCAGCCCGTTGGCCGCTACATCCACCCGGTACCCCAGCTTCTCCAGCGTCTTGACGGCCACTTTCTGGTTGACGACATTGTCTTCGGCGAGCAGAATGCGCAGTGGCAGCCGCTCGGCGAGCCCAACGTCGAACAGCGGTCGGGGCGTCGAAGGGGGCCGCAGTCGGGCGCTCCCGCCCACCACATCCAGGATGGTTTCATACAGCTGCGATGACTTGACCGGCTTTGTGACGCTGGCTGCGAACAGCCCACCGGCCATGTCCTCCGCGCGCCGCCCCAGCGAGGTGAGCAACACCAGGGGCAGCGCTGCTGCGATGGGCAGCGCACGCAGCATAACGGCCAGCTGCGCGCCATCCATTTCTGGCATCTGCATATCGAGAATGGCTACATCGAACGGGTCGTCCTGAGCTACAATGTGTAGCGCCTCTGCCCCGGAGCTCGCCGTATGCACGTGCATCCCCCAGGACTCTGCCTGCGCCTGCAAAATGCGCCGGTTCGTCGCATTGTCGTCAACCACCAGCAGCCGCTTGCCAACCAGCTGCGGCACTGCCCCACGCAGATAGATTTTTGGCGGCGCCAGTGCTGCCGGTGCCTTGATCGTAAAATAGAACGTCGTCCCCACGCCGAGCACGCTCTCCACCCACATCTGGCCGCCCATCAGCACCGAAAGCCGTTGGCTGATCGCCAGGCCCAGCCCGGTTCCCCCGTACTGGCGCGTGGTCGAGGTGTCGACCTGACTGAAGGCGCGGAAGAGCCGGTTTATGCGGTCGGCTGGGATGCCGATGCCGGTATCTCGGACACTGATCTGGAGCTCAACCATGCCGTCGTCCGTTGGGCTTGCCTGCATGTGGACCACAATCTCACCGGAAGGCGTAAACTTAACGGCGTTCGACAGCAGGTTCACCAGCACCTGGCGCATGCGCGTCACATCGCCGACCAGCGCGTGCGGCACATTCGGGTCCAACTGATAGGCCAGGTCGAGCTGCTGCTCCGCAGCGCGTGGCGCGATCAGGTCGAGCGCAGACTCCAGGCAGTCGCGCAGATCAAATGGCTGCTGTTCTAGCTCCAGCTTGCTCGACTCGATCTTTGAGAAGTCCAAAATATCGTTGATGATCGTGAGCAGCGCATCGCCGCTGCTGCGGATCGTCTCGATATACTCACGCTGTTCAGCGTTCAGCGCGGTGTCGAGGATCAAGCCCGTCATGCCGATCACCGCGTTCATGGGCGTGCGGATCTCGTGGCTCATATTGGCAAGAAACTCGGACTTCGCGCGCGTCGCCGCCTCGGCTGTCTCCTTCTCTTCCTGGAGTGCGGCGGTGAGTTGCACTGTGGCCAGCGCCTGGCCCGCAGCCCCAGCGACCGCCAGCGCCAGCGCCACCTCTTCCAGTGTGAAGCGGCGCGGGACAAGCGAGTCGATGCCGATCGTGCCGATCACTTCGTCGTGTACCAGCAGCGGCACCAGCAGGATGGCGGCTGTGCCCCGCTGCGCGTACAGCTCGGCGGTCGGGGCGCTCCGCGGGTCTGTGCGCACATCGCAGACCTGCACCGGGGCGCGCGTGTCGAACAGCGCCTCCGTGAGCGCATTGCCCGCCACCGCGATCACAGCGCCCATGCCGGAGGGCCGACCTGGCGCACAGAACTCACCGACGACGGTAAGCCGTCCACGCTCGGCATCAAGCAGTGCGCAGGCCACCTGGGGCACCGCATAGATCTGCGCCAGCTCGGCACAAATGATGGTGACGACCTGGCACACGTCCTGTGCCGCAGAGGTCGCCGAGATGACGCGATTCAGCGCCAGAGTCTCGCGCACGGTGCGCTGCAGATCGGCGTAGAGCTGTGTGCGCTCGTGGTCGAGCAGTGCCAGCGCCTGCGCCTGGCGTTGCGACTCGGCGGCGAGGAGCTCGGTTTGCAGTTCGTTCGCCGCGCGCGCGGCCGCAGCGGCTTGCAGCGCCGCAATCTGCTGCCGTTGTTCAAGCTGCGTGACAACCTGATGCCCGAGCACCTGGAGCACGCGGCGCTGTGTGGGTGTCAGCTCACGGGCCACATGGTCGATGACGCAGAGCGTGCCAACGGCATGCCCCGTGGCCGTTACCAGGGGGGCGCCGGCGTAGAAGCGGACATGCAGCTCCCCGGTTACCAGCGGGTTGGTGACGAAGCGCGCGTCCTCGGTTGCGTCAGGCACGACAAACAGCTGGTCGGGCGCGGCGATCGCGTGGGCGCAGAAGGCGACCGCACGCGGCGTTTCGTCGGCCTCCAGGCCCACGCGTGCTTTGAACCACTGGCGGTGCGCGTCGACCAGGCTGACAAGCGCAATCGGGGTGCCACAGAGCTCTGCGGCGAGCCGCGTAAGCTCGTCGAAGGCCTCCTCCGGCGCGGTGTCAAGGATCTTGAACTGTTCCAGAGCCTCCAGACGAGCAGACTCGTTGGCTGGGAGCGGGAAGGAAGGTGACATGGACAGCTCCCTACATAAGACGACCGACGACCGACGACCGACGACCGAGGACGGAGGACGGAGGACGGAGGATCGGGCGGCGCAGCGCCGTTTTGATCGCCTTGCGCCCGAGGCCGCCCCGCTCAATGGTGGTGTTCAGCAGCAGGGTGATTTTGTCGGCCGGGTAGTCGAGCTGGGCAAACACGCCAAGCGCACAGACTGCGGCACGCACCGAGGCCAGCTCGGGGGCGAGAATCAGCAGCACCTCATCGGCGCTATCGAGGCCAGCAAGCGTCGACGCGCTAAAGTCGTGCGGGAGATCAAGCACCGTGTAGGGATAGCGGCCACGCAGCAGGCGCAGCACGTAACGCACATGCTCGCCGGTGATCCGCTCACACTGCTCTGGCCGCGCGGCGGCGGCGAGTACCCGCACCCCGCTCGGATGGCTCATCAGCACCTGGTCGAGCAGCGTCATATCGATCTCTGCGATCGCCTCGGTTGCAAGGTCGCCCCAGGTTGCGCGCAGCGAGAAGCAGGCGGTCGTCTTGCCCTGCGATGCGAGCGGTGTGGTGGGGCCGGGCAGCACGCGCCGGAGCAACGCCTTGACGCGCGCCTGCAGCTCGGCGGGCTGGAACGGCTTGCTCATATAATCGTCGGCGCCTGCGTCCAGGCCACGCGCCCGCTCCTCGAGCGAGTCGTTGGCCGTGAGCATCAGGATGGGACGCTGGGCAAAGCTGGCGAGCTGACGCAGCCGCTGGCAGACCTCATAGCCATCGAGGTCGGGCATCATCACGTCAAGAATGATCAGGTCGGGTTGAAATATGGCGGCATGATCAAGCCCGGCGCGCCCGTTTGCGGCCGTGTCGAGCTGGTAGCCGCTGGGGGCGAGCGCAGCGCTGATGATCTTCAGGTTCAGGGGGGTGTCATCGACGATGAGAATGCGTATCGGTTGGGGGGTCATACACGACCTCGTGGTGTGATAGGGAGCGACGCTGCCATATGTGGCGTGAAGCGCAGCCACAGATAGAAGCGTTGAGTATACTCCCGGCCCATACGAGGAAGGGCATCACGGGTGCGCGCAGCGCTGTACTAGCGCGCCATCCAGCCGCCGTCCACCACCAGAATATGTCCATTGACATAATCGCTGGCGCGTGCGGCAAGGAA
>Ga0209591_10008231_pt1 | contig 11372 bp, 10 predicted proteins | sample MAT01_FD_187207 | JGI IMG/M metagenome (GOLD analysis project Ga0209591, IMG submission 187207) | Freshwater microbial communities from Lake Fryxell liftoff mats and glacier meltwater in Antarctica - MAT-01 (SPAdes) (version 2) | ecosystem: Environmental > Aquatic > Freshwater > Ice > Liftoff...
CGGCGACATGCTGCTGGCCGCCGGCTTCGCCGATCCGGTGATGGATCAGGAAATCATCACCATCACCTACACCGAGCTCAAAACGCTGCTGCGTGAACTCAAGGGCATCGGCGCGCATAACGTGCTGCCGGACCGCGACGGTGGATTAATGGGTCGCGGGCGCTGGCGCGAGTTGGTCACCGCGTATGACCGCTTCCGCCGCGACGGAAAGATCCCGGCCACCTACGAAGTCGTCTATGGTCATGCATGGAAGCCGGCCTTCTCAAAGCGCAAAACCATCGACGGGCAACAGACCATCACGCTGGGCGAATTCAAACGCATGGTCACGCCGACATGAAGAGCTACTTCGTGACCGGCACCGATACGGAAATCGGCAAGACGTTTATCACCTGCGGGTTGCTGGTCGCGCTGCGTGAGCGCGGCATTCACGTAGCACCGATGAAGCCGATTGCGGCGGGAACCGTCGCAATTCCACAACCAGCGGCGGGAACCGTCGCAATTACAAACCCGGCGGCGGGAATCATGAACGTGGGTGGCGTTGACTTAAACGAAGACGTCCATCAGTTGCTCGCTGTTTATGGCTCAGACATCGATGCAACGCTGGTCAACCCGTACTGCTTTGCCGAAGCCATTGCGCCGCATATCGCCGCCAAGCATGAGGGCCGAATGGTTGATTTCGCGCTCATCGAGCGCGCATTTACTGAGCTTTCCCGGGCCCATGACGGCGTGTTGGTTGAAGGTGCCGGCGGATTTCTGGTGCCGCTATCGGCCGACGAATCGATGGCCACGCTGCCGCAGCGCCTCGGCCTGCACGTGATCCTTGTGGTGGGCATGCGCTTGGGCTGCTTGAACCATGCCCTGCTCACGGCCGAGGCGATTCGTGCACGCGGGCTCACCCTGTCGGGCTGGGTGGCCAACAGCGTTGACCCAGACATGCACTCGCTCGCCGAGAACATTGACACACTAAAGGCGATGCTCGGCGCGCCTTGCTTGGGTCACGTGCCGCGCATCACGGCACCGAACACGTTGGCCGCAGCGCGCATTACTGCAACACACTTGCACATTGAACCGTTGCTGGGATAATCTGCACTGGTTCACCATCCCTGTTTGTCTTTCTCCGGAGCTCACATGAAGCAATTGCGTCGCAGCATCATCCTCGTCGGCCTTCTTTCCGCAATTCCTGCAGCGGTCTTGGCGCAACAGGGCAAGGTGGAGCCGACCCTCAAGGTTTTCGACGTCTGGGCGAAAACCACGATACCCGGCGGCAGCGTCTCTGCCGCGTATATGCACATCAAATCCGGCAAGCCGCTGCGACTGGTAAAGGCAGAGTCGCCACTCACGCCGACCGTGGAGTTGCACAATATGGCGATCAAAGACGGCGTGATGGAAATGCGCGCGGTCGACGCTGTTGAAATTCCTGCGAATAAGCTGGTTGACCTAAAGCCGGGCGGCTTTCATATCATGCTCATCAAGGTGAATAAGCCGATCAACAAAGGCGACTCGGTACCGCTAAAACTGACCTTCGCCAACGCGGACAAGACGACATTCTCGGTCGACGTTGTTGCGAAGGGGCAGGAGAAGGATGCTGGCGGGCACAAGCATTAGCGGCTTGTTGAAATTCGTGCTGCTAAATCCAAGTGAACCCTTCGCGTGGCATTTCCCCCCTTGGAAAAGAGCCTGTCCTGCGCTCGTCGAAGGAGGGACCAAGGGGGATTCGCGATCGTTGTCGACACGCAATCGCTAAAAATTCCCTCAATCGACCATGACGTTGGACGTTGTGGCTAAGTGGTAAGAGAAGCACTCTGACGGGCACAAGCATTGGCAGTTCGCTGAAATTCGTGCTGCTAAATCCAGGTGAACCCATCGCGTGGCATTTCCCCCTTTGGAAAAGGGGGACTAAGGGAGATTTGCGGTCGTTGTCGACTCGCAAACATTGGCAGTTCGCTGAAATTCGTGCTGCTAAATCCAAGTGAACCCATCGCGTGGCATTTCCCCCTTTGGAAAAGGGGGACTAAGGGAGATTTGCGGTCGTTGTCGACTCGCAAATACTAAAAATCCCCCTCGATCCCCCTTTTCCAAAGGGGGAAGTGGGACACCGAAATCACCTACTAACCAAATTTAGCGAATTTCAACAAACTGCTGCGGAAGCGCTGACTAGGTCCATTTCTTCGCGCGATTTTGCCGAATGAGGTTGTTGCGCAACCAAAAATATCTCCATGCACATCGGACGTATGCCGCGTCAATTTTTTTATTGTGTTTGCCCACTACGTGCCAACTCCACACTCTAGTCTGGCCTAGAGTTGAACGCAATCAGAACTCCTCAAGGAACAGCGGCGGCGACTATACCGCGTCAAACTGATCGGCGTTCTTGCCCTTGAACGGCGCGTAGTAGGCCCTGATGAATTTCATGTCAGCCTCGATATCGCCCGACGGATGCACGACCGGCCCAATGCCGACCAGTTTTCTTTCATAGTCCATGTATGCCAAAACAATCGGCACTTTGGCACCGAGCGCGATGTAGTAAAAGCCGGTTTTCCATTCGCGAACCCGGTCGCGCGTGCCTTCCGGCGGCACCACTAATTGGAACGCGTGATCGGCCTCGGTAATCGCCACAATCGACGCTGCAACCAGATTGTTGGATCGTTCGCGATGGACCGGAATTCCCCCCAACCACATCATCAGGTGGCGGAACGGTGGACGAAAGATCGAGGCCTTGCCCATCCAGTAGACACGCAGCCCACGATGGTAGGCGGTCATTAGCGTGTAGGGCAGATCCCAGTTGCTGGTATGCGGGGCGGCGATGAGTACACATTTGCCGATATCGCTGGGTAGCGCGCCAGTGACGCGCCACCCTGTGACGGACAGAAACGCGACTGAGCACCATCGCAGCAGCGTCTTCACAATCGGCGTATCGAAAATAGTGGCGTGCATTCGGGCGGTGTCGCGTTAGGACTTCATCAACGACTGGCGTTGCATCGCGATACCGTGGGCGCCGCGCGCAATCGCCTGCGACAGATCGGCGTGTCCCAGCCCGCCGATGGCAAATACCGGGATAGGCGTGTCGCGCACAATATCGGCGAATACGTCCCAGCCGATCGGCGGCTGTCCTTGGTGCGATTGTGTCGTTTTCACACTACCGAGTATCGCGAAATCACATTTCAGTTCTGCGGCGAGTCGTAACTCATCTTGACTATGAACCGACGCCCCCACCCATTGAAAGGGCGGGCGTTCAGTGGTGGTCCGCAACTGTGCGCTGGTCAGATGTACGCCGTCGGCACCGACGGCCGCAGCAAGGTTGGCGTCGCCGTTGATCAGCACCAGCGCGTGATGTTCGCGCGCGATGGCGACGACCTCTACGGCAAATTTTTTCAGGGCAATTGGCGATAGCGATTTTTCGCGCACCTGAATCATCATCGGCGAAGGTCTATTTTTAAGATCAAACTCGCCATCTGGCGGGCGTTTCGAAGCAATTTTGCTCCAAACTGCCCGTAGTTGCTGGAGATAGGTTTCCGTCCCCACTTCAGCGGCATTGGTTAGTGCGTAGATGGAAGGCAGCGACAAAGCGCGCAAGATTGGCCCGCATCCCGGTAGTGTTGGCGCGACGGTGAAGTTGGACATGGTCTGCCATTTCCATTCCTGCCCTTCCATGCCGCGTATGCCGCGCGCATCGACATCATGCCAACCGGTGACCCGCCACGTGTGCAACCTGACAGTGGCGTGCTCGTAATGCATCATGAAGGTAAACCACGGGGCCGCGACGTCGATAACGACATTCAGCTCTTCAATCAACTCGCGCTTGAGCGCATCGCGCACAGTCTCGCCAGCTTCTATCTTGCCGCCTGGGAATTCCCAGTAACCGGCGTACGGCTTACCAGCCGGCCGGGAGGAAAGTAGAACGCTGCCGTCGGGCTGCAAGAACACCGCGACCGCAACATCAGTAATCTTGACCGGCGACACCGCTAGCGTTTCGCTGCCGGGTGCGGCTTGGTCGTCGAACCGGCACGCGGCTTAGTGGTCGAACCAGCGCGTGGCTTGCTGCTTGAAGCGGCGCGCGGTTTAGTACGCGAGGCGGCGCTCGCTTTGGACTTTGTGCCAGGCTTCGATTTGTTGGCTGGCATCTGCCCGACATAGTCACGCGCAAACTGGAAGGCGATGCGGCCGCTGCGGGCGCCGCGTTCGAGCGCCCACAACAGCGCGGCCTTGCGGAAATCTGTTTCGTCAATTTTTTCGGCGTGCGACATGGCACCGACCCAATGGCGTGCAATATCCAGATACTGCTCCTGATCGAACGGGTAAAAACTCAGCCACAGTCCGAAGCGCTCCGACAGCGAAATCTTCTCTTCAGTGGTTTCACCCGGATGAATCTCGCCGTCGTCGGTGTGCTTGGTTTCAGCGTTCTCGCTCATGCGCTCCGGCATCAAATGGCGCCGATTCGATGTCGCATACACCAGCATGTTCTCGGTCGGCGCACTGACGCCGCCATCGAGAACCGACTTGAGCGCCTTGTAGGCCGCGTCACCCGCCTCAAACGACAAATCGTCGGCAAACACGATGAATTTTTCCGGGCGCGTCGCGACCAGCTCGGCAATGATCGGCAGATCAATCAAATCCGCGCGATCAACCTCAATGAGTCGCAGGCCCTGGCGCGCGAACCGGTGCAATACCGCCTTCACGAGTGACGACTTGCCGGTGCCGCGCGCGCCGGTGAGCAGCACATTGTTGGCGGTTCGGCCTTCGACAAACTGCTTGGTGTTGGCGACTAACCGCTCCTTCTGGTCGTCGACATCGTGCAGGTCACTCAGGTGGATCACATGCGGCACGGCTACCGGCACCAGCGCGCCACCATGCCTACCCATTGCGCTGCCGAGCAACCCACCGTCACGCTTTTGCCAGCGATAGGCAATCGCCGACCAATCGTTTTTGGGCGGCACCGGGATCAACTGATCGAGTTTGTCGAGCAACGCCTCGGCTTTGGCGGCAAGCTTGTCTAGTTTTGGCAACATCAGCTTCGATAGTCCGCGTTGATCTTCACATAGTCATACGAAAAATCGCACGTCCACAAAGTCACTTTCTCTTTTCCGCGACCCAAATCTACATTGACGTCGATCTCCGCTTCTTTCATCACCCGCGAGCCGTCCTCTTCGCGATAGCTTGCCGCCCGCCCGCCATGCTCTGCCACCAATACGTCGCCTAGATGAAGCGTGATCTTGTTTTGATCAAGATCGTCAATGCCGGCATAACCGACCGCGGCAAGAATGCGCCCGAGATTCGGATCAGACGCAAAGAACGCCGTCTTTACCAACGGTGAATGACCGATCGCTTTGGCGACTTTCATGCATTCGGCTTTGGATTTTCCGCCGCTGACGTTGATGGTGATGAATTTGGTCGCGCCTTCGCCGTCACGAACGATGGCCTGCGCGAGTGCGATGGCAACTTCGTTAATGCCTTCGTGCAATGCCGTGAACTCAACCGTACCTTCACCATAAATAACCGGATGACCGGCCTTGTTGGTGGCGATCAATACAAACGAATCATTGGTCGATGTATCGCCGTCGACGGTAATGGAATTGAATGACACATCGGCCGCCGCGCGCACCAGGTCTTGCAGCGTCTCGGCCGACACGCAGGCGTCGGTCGCGATAAAGCCGAGCATGGTTGCCATGTTCGGCTGAATCATGCCCGCCCCTTTGGAAATGCCGGTAATCGTAACCGTCTTTCCATACAGCGTGATCTGCTTCGAAAACGCCTTCAGCACGGTATCGGTGGTCATGATGGCGTGCGCCGCGTCATACCAACCATCGGCGGTCAAGTTGGCCACGCACATTGGAATGCCCGCAAGGATTTTGTCCATCGGCAGGTGTTCCATAATCACGCCGGTTGAAAATGGCAAGACCTGTTGCGACTCGCAGCCGATTGCGGCGGCGACAGCCACACAGGTTGTAGTGGCGTCAGCCAAGCCGCGTTCGCCTGTGCCGGCGTTCGCACATCCGGTATTGACGATGATCGCCCGCTGGCTTGACGTCCGCCCAAGGTGGTCGCGGCACAACGTCACTGGCGCCGCACAGAAGCGGTTTTGCGTGAATACGCCCGCAGCGAGACTGCCTTCTTCCAGCACCGCGATCAGCATGTCCTTGCGATTGGGTTTTCTGACGTGCGCCTCGGCGTAACCGAGCCTTATTCCCGCCACCGGCAATAGCGATTCTCTAGTGGGCAGCACATAGTTCACAGCCATACGTCGTCCCTGATGAGATTTTTCCGCAGCAGCCTGCGGCATGCAAAAATTATGGCATGGAACCCGATTACGCCACCCCAGCTATCGCGCAAGCGCCGGACCGAACCAACATGGACGACGTGCCGACCTTTATCACCAAGGACGGCTCAGCGATCCGCGAGCTGCTGCATCCCAGCAGCAGCAGCGTGGCCCACCAAAGCCTCGCTGAAGCCATTGTTGAGCCCGGTCAGACCACCGAGCTGCACTTGCACCACGCTTCCGAAGAGTTGTATCACATCACCCACGGTGAAGGCTTGATGACGCTGGGTGACAGGGCGTTCGTCGTGCGCCCCGGCGACAGCATCGTGATCAAGCCGGCAACGCCGCACTGCATCCAGAACCTAGGCGAAGTCCAACTCAAGATCCTGTGTTGCTCGGCGCCGGCCTATTCGCACGAGGACACCGAGTTGCTGTAATCGTGTTCAGAGCCGGGAGCGTTGCGCGCTTAAAGCCAAGCGCGGTCCTTCACCTGGCGTCGAAGACACCAGCAAGTTGTCGGAGCGCGTCGCGAGCGGGAGTGATTTCTCGACCAAGCGCGCAGCCGTATGTTTGCAGTAGGCAAACTCGCGGCGAGCATCGCAGCCCGCGAGACGCCCCGCGCAGTAGCGCTACGACAACTTGCCGTGGCAGTGTTTGTATTTTTTGCCTGACCCACACCAGCAAGCATCGTTGCGGCCAATCTTGGTGCCTTCGCGTACGAACGGCTGCTGGGCGTTCTCTGCCGTGGCGTCGGTCTGGGCCAGCGCTTGTTCGGTATCGGCGTGGTGGTACTGAATATTTTGTACGGCACGTGCTGCGACTTCCTCGGCGGCACGCTCGGCAGCTTCCACCTGCTCCTGTGTTTGCACCTGGACGTTGACCAGCACGCGGGTGACTTCGCGTTTCACCACGTCGAGCAGGTTGCTGAACAGTTCAAATGCCTCGCGCTTGTATTCCTGCTTGGGTTGCTTCTGCGCATAGCCGCGCAAATGAATACCCTGACGCAGATAGTCAAGCGACGCCAAGTGCTCACGCCAATGGTGGTCGATGGATTGGAGCATCACGGAACGCTCGTACTGATGCAACACACCCCTGTCGACGTTGGCGAACTTGGTGTTGTATTCATCGGTGGCGTTGGTCAACACCCGTTCAACGACCGTCTCTGTGTCCAACTCCTCGTCGGACGCAAGCCACTGGTCGATGGGTGCGGAAATACCAAACTCGCTTTGCAGCGCGGTCTTCGCGGCGGGCACATCCCACTGCTCCTCGAGCGACTCCGGCGGAACATGCGCGTGTATCGTCTGCGACAGTACGTCGCTACGCATGGCCTCGATGGTATCGGAGATATCATCGGCATCCAGCAACTCGTTGCGCTGCTGGTAGATCACCTTGCGCTGGTCGTTGGCGACGTCATCGTACTCAAGCAGCTGCTTGCGAATATCGAAGTTGCGTGCCTCCACCTTGCGCTGCGCGTTCTCGATTGAGCGCGACACCATACCGGCCTCGATGGCTTCACCTTCAGGAATCTTCAAGCGCGCCATGATGGCTTTCAAGCGATCACCGGCAAAAATTTTGAGCAACGGATCTTCGAACGACAGGTAAAAACGCGACGAGCCCGGATCGCCTTGACGACCGGCGCGTCCGCGCAACTGATTATCGATACGCCGCGACTCATGCCGCTCTGAGCCGACAATATGCAGGCCACCCAGCTCGACAACGAGGTTATGCCGCTCCTGCCAAGCAGCCTTGGCGGTGGAAAGTTTTGCCTCCTTTTCCGACGCGCTCAGCTTTTCGTTGGACTCGATCTCATGCTGCTCCTTCTCAAAAAAGCCGCCCAACACAATGTCCGTACCGCGACCTGCCATGTTGGTGGCGATGGTGACCGCCTTCGGTTTTCCTGCTTGCGCAATAATCTCAGCCTCACGCGCGTGCTGCTTGGCGTTCAGCACTTCATGCGGAATTTTCTGTTTCTTCAACAGCTCTGACAGCAGTTCCGAGTTCTCGATGGAAGTGGTACCCAGCAACACCGGCTGCCCGCGCTCATGGCAATCCTTCACGTCTTCCGCGATCGCGTTTTGTTTTTCACGTTCGGTCATATAGACCAGATCGTTCTCGTCGGCGCGCACCATCGGGCGATTCGGCGGAATGATGACCGTCTCAAGGCTGTAGATCTGCTGGAATTCGAAAGCCTCGGTGTCGGCTGTACCGGTCATGCCAGCCAATTTTCCATAAAGCCGGAAATAGTTCTGGAAGGTAATCGAGGCGAGCGTTTGCGATTCGTTCTGGATCTTCACGCCTTCCTTGGCTTCCACCGCCTGATGCAAACCCTCCGACCAACGCCGCCCGGTCATCATGCGGCCAGTGAATTCGTCGACGATAACGACTTCATTGTTTTGCACGACATAGTGCTGGTCGCGGTGGTATAGCGCATGGGCGCGAACTGCGGCATACATGTGATGCATCAACATGATGTTGGCCGGATCGTAAAGCGAGGCACCGGCCGGCAACAGCCCGTTCTGTGACAATAACTCTTCGGCGCGCTCGTGGCCGTGCTCCGACAGCAGCACGCTGTGCTGCTTGAGATCAACCCAATAGTCACCCGGGCCGTCTTCGACTTCCTGTTCGACCAAGCTGGGGATCAACAAGTTAATGCGCTGATACATCACGGTGGAATCTTCGGCCTGACCGGAGATGATCAGCGGCGTACGCGCTTCGTCGATCAGGATCGAGTCGACCTCGTCGACAATGGCGAAGTTGAGCCCGCGCATCACGCGCTCCTCCTTGCTGGTCTTCATGTTGTCACGAAGATAGTCAAAGCCGAACTCGTTGTTGGTGCCATAGGTAATGTCGGCGGAAAAGGCTGCGCGCTTTTCCTCTTCCTGCATCTGCGACAAATTGCAGCCGACCGAAAAGCCGAGGAAATTGTGCAGTCGTCCCATCCACTCGCTATCGCGTTTTGCCAGGTAGTCGTTGACAGTGATTACGTGCACGCCCTTGCCTGAGATGGCGTTGAGGTAGCACGGCAGTGTCGCCATCAGTGTCTTGCCTTCGCCGGTACGCATCTCAGCGATATTGCCGTCGTTCAGCACCATGCCGCCGACCAACTGGACGTCGAAGTGACGCATACCCAACGAACGCTGACCTGCCTCGCGAACAACCGCGAACGCCTCCGGGAGCAGCGACTCGAGCGTTGCGCCGTTTGCGAAACGCTCCTTGAACTCCTGTGTCTTGGCTTTAAGCGCGTCGTCGCTGAGTGCCGCAATGCCGGGTTCGAGTGCGTTAATGGCGACAACACGTTTAGCGTATTGCTTGAGCAAACGATCGTTGCGGCTGCCGAAAATGGATTTAAGGACGGTATCAAACATTACTGACTTTCTGTTGGGCTGATCGAGTTGCCTGCGTCGAGGCTCGACGCAAGCGAAATTTGTGGATGGTGGGAAATGCGATGCGCATGCCAGGCTGGCTTGGCGGCAGACGACGCGCATCAACGTTCGTGCGGAGCACAAACGCTGACGGCAACTGCAGGAGTACTACGGGGCGCTGGAGACTTTGACGGCTTGTGCCGGCTGTTGCGCGCGCGCGAACTGGAGGAACCGGTTCGGGTTGAGCGGAACTGAGTTTTCGCGAACTTCAAAATGCAAATGTGGGCCGGTGGCGCGACCGGTTTGGCCCAGATCGCCGATACGCTGACCCTTAAGAACAACATCGCCGACCTTGACCGTCTTCTTTGCCAGATGCGCGTAACGTGTGGTCAGGCCGTTGTCGTGGTCGATATCGACTAGATTTCCATACTCGGTATGCCATTCGGAGACGGCGACGACGCCGCCGGCGGCAGCCAAAATCGGCGATCCGGGCGCGGCGATGAAGTCCACGCCGGCGTGAAACGCGTTGCGACCGTTGAATGGATCAATACGGAAGCCAAAGTTCGACGAAAAATAGCCGGACGTAACCGGCATTGTGGTCGGGATTGCCTTGGCGGCCAGACGGCCTTGCATCAACAAAGAATCGAGCACCCCGAGCTTGTCTGCTCGATCGTCGAGCACCTTCGACACTTCCGCCAGCTTGGTGGTGAAGTCTTTGTAACTCACGTCACCGGACATGCTTGAACTCGGTGACGGACCGCCAACGCCTGGCGTCTCAGAAAAATTGAACTCGCCCTTGACGCCAGCCACTTTGGCCAGACGCTCGCCAAACGCATCAAGCCGCATCATGCGTGCCTGCAATTCGCCCAGCTTGACGGCGAGCGAATCGAGCTGCTGGCGCATGTCCTTCTCGGCTTGCTGCGCATTCTGCTGGGTCAGCGTCGAAATCAGACTCTGAATGAACGGGTTTTGAATATCCACCGCGTACTTCATCGTCACCCAGTAGGTGCCGAGCGCGAACATGAACCCGGCGCTCACAAAGCCCATGGCTGCCATGATGATCTGCGACTGCGAAATCGTCACAATCCGGCTTTTGGCCAGACTGTCTGAGACTAGAATGATGTTCATCATTTACCTCTTTAAGCCAAAATCAGTTGAAGACTTACTCCAAACCAATCCAGGCTTTGCTTGGCGAGGACGACGCGATGGCACCATTGGTGGCGCAACATCGACGTCTTTCTCGCCTTCAACAATCGTTTGCGGACACTCTTCCGCCCGGTTGGGGAAAACTCTGCCGGGTTGCTGCGCTGGAAGGGTCAACGGTGGTTATTGCGGCGGCCAACGGGGCCATTGCGACAAATTTGAAAGCGTATTCGCCACGACTTCTTGAGAGTTTCCGAATCCAGCTTGAGAAAAAAACAATGAAGGAACAAGAGGTTACATCAATCCGCATCATGGTGCAACCCGAGATTTCGACGTGGCGGGCACCGACACCGACCTCCATCCGCCTCGCAGCCGAAAAGACGCCGATCTCCGAGCGGCAACTCGATGATTTAGCAGAAAAATTGGCCGATTCGCCGCTCAAGAAGGCGATCCAACAAATGGTCTCGAAGCGTAAGCGGGCACTTACCCCAAAGATCTAACGTTCGCGAAGTTAGTTCAATATTGGTGCCGAGCAGCTATGTTCGGTTCATCCAAGCGGTGAGCACACCGAGCAATACGACACCGATACCATCGAAAAACACCTGCTGCGCCACCAG
>Ga0209591_10008233_pt1 | contig 11371 bp, 13 predicted proteins | sample MAT01_FD_187207 | JGI IMG/M metagenome (GOLD analysis project Ga0209591, IMG submission 187207) | Freshwater microbial communities from Lake Fryxell liftoff mats and glacier meltwater in Antarctica - MAT-01 (SPAdes) (version 2) | ecosystem: Environmental > Aquatic > Freshwater > Ice > Liftoff...
GAAAATGGACGGGTCTGGCTCAACGAGCCGATCCAATGTTCTGACAACGACATTGACCGGGCGCGTGGTCGAGGTCTTGCCGAACGGAGATCTTGTGGTTCAGGCCACCAAGGATGTAGGGGTCAATTCAGAGAAGCACCAGATTGCTCTCCGTGGCATTGTGCGATGGAACGATGTATCCGTGAACAATCAGGTTCGCAGCGATCGCCTCGCGATGGTGAGCATCCAGTTGAACGGCAAGGGCCTCGTGTCTGACGCGATTCGCCGGCCGAACATTCTCTATCGAATTCTTCTTGGGATCCTACCCTTCTAATGAAACTACTTTTGACCATTCTGATTGTCCAGTCGCTGGTTGCGGCAGTGGATTCAAAGCCCATTCGGGTGCGTGAACTGGTGGCGCTTGAAGGTGCTCGCGACAACCAACTCCTGGGTTATGGCCTCGTAGTTGGCCTGAACGGAACGGGCGACAAACGCCAGACTTTCTTCTCGTCTCAAAGCCTCGCCAGCATGCTCGACCGCATGGGAGTGCAGATCAATCCAACCTTAATTCTCGTCCGTAACATTGCCGCTGTTATGGTAACGGCGACACTGCCAGCCTATGCGCAGAATGGAACAAAGCTCGATGTCACCGTTGCCGCCATTGGTGACGCTCAGAACCTGCAGGGCGGCATACTGATCCAGACTTCGCTACGCGGTGCCAATGGCAAAGTCTTTGCCGTGGCACAGGGGCCGTTGGTAACTGGCGGATTTGTGGCAGGTGGGCGAGGTAACCAGCAGACAACCAACCACCCCACTGTAGGCCGAGTGATCAACGGTGGAATTATTGAAGCCGATGCTCCGTCGGTCGCCCCAGGGCAGGCCCTGAAGCTACAACTCCTTAAGGCTGATTTCAGTACAGCCGCCCGAATCACCGCCGCCATTAATCGAAAGTTTCCACGCGTTGCCGGCAAAGAAGCAGTGGCTACAGCCCCCAATCCGGGCTTGATCACCGTGCAGACGCCTGAAGAGTATCTGGGCAAGGAGGTAGAGTTCTACTCGCAGATCGAAGAACTTTCCGTACCGGTTGAGCGTCTCTCGAAGGTCGTGATCAACGAGCGCACGGGTACGATTCTGATCGGTAAAGACGTAAACCTGCGGCCCATTTCGATTCTGCATGGCCCGCTGTCTATCGACATCTCGACCTCTTTCATCACCTCACAGCCCGAGCCGCTGAGCGGAGGCAAGACAGTCGTAATGCCTCAAATTGGAGTGGGCGTGAAGGAAGACAAGGCAAAGTCAATCTCTCTTGCGGCAGGCGCCACAGTCGATGAATTGGTTCAGGCGTTGAAGCAAATCGGCTCTACCGCCCGCGACGTAATTGCCATCTTGCAGGCCCTCAAAACCGCTGGAGCCCTTGAAGCCGAATTGGAGGTCCTATGAAGATTGAGTCTGGTGTATCTGCTCCACTATCGATGGATAGGGTACCTTCAACAAAGCTAGGGGCTTCAAAAGAATTGATTGCTGCACTTGAAGACTTCGAGGCTATGTTTGCTGCGACACTCCTGCGGACGGCGAGAGAAGAGAACGGCGAGAGTTGGCTTGGGGGTGAATCGAGCCCGGGCGGAGACGGGATCATGGATCTTGCCGAGCAGAACATCGCCAAGGCGATGGCCAAGCAGGGGGCGTTTGGCATTGCCAAAACCCTATCGAAGTCTTTATCCCGCTAGGTCAAAACCGGACGTGGGTTCAGAAGTGGATACCTCAACAGCGGCGGGAGCAATTTCGCGCCAAGCAGAATGTAAGTCGACGAGTAGCTGGCGCACCTCAACTAGCGGCTCGGCCACCTGCTGGGTATGAGCCTCCGTCAGCTTGCCAAGCATGTAGTCATATAGCAATCCAAGGCGTGCGGCAAAATCGCCACCCTTCTTCCGGTCCAGGCTTTCGGTCAATTCGACCAGGATACCCTGAGCCCGGGCCACAGAGCGGCCGCGAGCGAGGATGTCGCCTCGCTTCAGAAATATCTGAGCTTGCTCAACAGCCTGGATAGCGCCTTCGTAGAGGATGCAAGTGAGTTCGAGGGGAGTGGCTTGTTCTACCCTTTGCTGCTGGTAGTTCTGCTCAGTCTCTAAATAACCTTGGGGCGAAACGTATGTCGTCATTGCGTCTGAAATCCTTATCGGGCAAGGGCGTAGAATCTAGAGCCAAATCGGGACGAGCTTAGAGGCCGGACAACTCGCGGTAATACCGAGCCCTCTCAACAACATCTTTGCCAGGAATCTGCTTCACCACCTCGCCACTGTCGCGATCGACAATCTGGACGATACTCTGCCTGGTTTCGCGATCATAAGAAATGTTAAGCCCTCGATTGGGTTCAGTGAGTTCAGGCAAATCCAGTTCTTTCACTGCTGCCCGCACCTCCCGTTTATCTGAAGCCTCCAGCCGCGCTTCTGGACTCGCGCCGACAGCATCTACCGCCAATACTCCAGCGGATATGCCAACAATGTCTCCTGATTTCATGGTCTCCTGCTTTCATGGTTCACCTACTGTAAATGCGCAAAATCTCCCCAAGATGAAACCCAAGCTGGAAAGCTTAAGCATCACCTAAGTGAAACTTCGACTGTCTGTGTGTACCGAACTTATCGGAGAGAATAGAGCGAACTTGAATAAATTATGCGAGATTCAGAGTTTTGAGCAGGGAGCCCTGCTCTTTCTGGATCTTTTCCTGCAACATCATGAGGGCATAGATCAACTGCTCGGGGCGCGGGGGGCAACCGGGAACATAAACATCGACGGGAATGACCTGATTGACAGGCACGAGCGCGTAGTTGCTGAAAACACCAGTCGAGGTGGCACATGCCCCCATCGAGATCACCCATTTAGGCTCAGGCATCTGCTGGTAAAGCTGACGAGCTACGGGTGCCATCTTGTTGGACAAACGACCGGCAATAATCATTAAGTCGGACTGGCGAGGAGAGCCGCGAAAAACTTCTGCCCCAAAGCGGGAGATGTCATAGCGGGAGGCGCTCATCGCCATCATCTCGATGGCACAGCAGGCCAGACCAAATGTCATTGGCCAGATCGAATTCTTTCGAGCCCAGTTGATGGCACTGTCGAGTGTCGTAGTGATGATGCCGTCGCCGTCGTTCTCGGAGAACTCCTGGTCCACACGGGTAAACAAATCCGCTGGGGCAGCGCCGAGATTAGTACGATTCTCCATGCCTGCATTATCCCATGCTTCCTAGAATAGAGAGGGAGCACTCTTTCTGAACGAACACGATTCACAAACCGGCGCGGCCGCCCGCCTCGCCCGGCAACTTGGCCTCGAACTGCAATACCAGACAATCTGGGGCCATCAGCGGCAAGTAGAAGCAGCAACCGCCACTGCGATCATCGAGTCTCTTACTGGCCAATCGATTTCACTCGAAGACGAAACGCAAACCCTAGCCGCTTTATCCACTGAGGAGGCTAGAGAGACAAAGAAACTCATTCGGACAGAAACCCTTGTTGAAAGCGTGAACCAGCCCCTGGCACAACTACAGCTACAACTCGGGCCTGAGGAACCAGCCGAAGCAGTTACGCTACACATCGAATGGGAAAACGGCTCAGAAAGCGTCTGCACACCAAGTGACCCAAGCCTGGAGGGGCTCGCCAGTCCCGGCTATCACTGGCTCACAATCAAGACGAGCCAACGCAGCATGCGCATTCGCTGGATTCTAGCCCCGGACCAATGCCACTTCCCTGCTCTCAAACATCCCGCCAATGGCATCAATTGTTTTTTGCCTTCACTGCGCAGTGAGCGGAACTGGGGCGCGGGCGATCTAAGTGACCTGCGCAACTTCGCCATGCGCCTGGCCGAGCGAGCCCCGGTAGACTTCATCGCACTCAACCCACTCCACGCCATTCACAACCGCACCCCATACAACACCAGCCCTTATCTTCCGTTGAGTATTTTCACTCATAATCTGCTCTATCTCGACATCGAAGCAACCCCTGAGTTCGCTCACTCGGGTATGGCAAGAAAGATCGTACAGAGTGCGCAGTTTCAGCAGACACTGGCCAAGCTGCGAGCTTCGGAATTTGTCGAATATGAACAGGTTGCCAAACTCAAAACCTTCTTCCTTCTTCTGCTCTACCGTGAATTCAAGCGAGGCTCGTACGCAGAACTCAATCAGTTCAGAAGCTCACGCGGCCAGTGGCTGGAAAACTATTGCACTTATATGGCATTTGACCGCTACTTCCACCGGCGCAACCCCGATGCCTGGCACTGGCAGCAATGGCCGGCGGAGTACCAGACCCCCGGCAGCAAGGAAAGCCAGTCGCTCAGAAACCAACTGGCGAGTCAAATCGACTTCTACGCATTCATCGAGATGCGCCTCGAGCAGCAGATTTCTACCGCACACAAGTATCTGCTCGAGTCTGGCTATTCGCTTGGCCTGTATCATGACCTCGCCCTCGCCACAGACCGCGTCGGAGCCGACTACTGGGCTTATCAGGATCTCTTTGCCCCTCGCGTGCGAGTCGGGTCGCCGCCGGACGACTTCAACGAGAATGGGCAGGACTGGGGCTTCCCCGCACTCCATCCACAGCGCCAAGCCGACTCTGGCTACGAATACTTCATTGAGTCGATCCGCTGTGCCGCTCGCCACGGCGGCACCATACGCCTTGACCATGTCATGCGTTTGGCCCGGCTGTACTGGATTCCAGATCAGATGAGTGCGCGTGACGGGGCCTACGTGCGAGACCATTTTGAAGACTTACTTCGCATCCTTGCCCTCGAAAGTCAGCGAAACAAATTCATTGTGGTTGGCGAAGACCTCGGCACAGTGCCGGATTACTTTCGCAGAGCACTCGACCAATTCCAGATTCTCAGCTATCGGCTTATTCTTTTTGAGCGCAGCGGTGACAGTTTCAGGCCCGCTGTGGACTATCCACGCGATGCCATTGCTTCCTTCACCACGCACGATCTACCTACTTTCGATGGATGGTTGACTGGAGTCGATCTCGATGCACGCGTGAATATGGGAATGCTGCCTGCCTCAGAGCTAACCGCCTCGCGACAAGCTCGAACAAAAGCGCTGACGAGACTTCGCGAGGCATTTCACCTCAGCCCTGAAGAAGCGAATCCGCAGGTTTTCTTCGCGGCGCTCTGCCGTTTCCTTTCGAATACACCCTCACAGTTACGACTGCTCAATCTCGAAGAACTTACCGGAGAGAGTGCTCAGCAAAATCTGCCCGGCACCACCAGCGAGGCACCCAACTGGCGCCGCCGCGTGTCGCAGCCGCTGGAATCTCTATTTAGCGAAGCCGGCTTCCGGCGCCGCCTTCAGATCTATGCGGATTCTATTAGTCGGGAGCCGGAGCAATGAGGGCAGTCGTGCAACGTGTCCTCTCTGCCAGTGTCAATGTTGAAGGAGAATTGATCTCTTCGATCGGCCCGGGATTGCTGGTGCTTGCCGCAGTTGGAAAAGGAGATACAGAAGCAGATGTTTTGTTTATGGTTAACAAATTATGCGAGCTGCGCATCTTCGAAGACAGCGAAGGCAAGATGAATCTCAACGTTTCTCAAAGCGGCGGGGCGGTTCTGCTGGTGAGTCAATTTACTCTATTTGGCGATGTGCGAAAAGGTAACCGGCCTTCTTTCGACGGCGCTGAACTGCCCGTTGAAGCACACCTTCTCTTTGAGCAACTGGTATCAAGTCTCAGCCAGCGGGGTCTTGCAGTAAGCAAGGGCAAGTTTCGGGCTCACATGAAAGTGTCGTTGGTGAATGATGGTCCTGTTACGATCTTGCTCGATTCGAGGAAGTTATTCTGATATGCTGTGGACAAGCAGTAACAAAACAAAAATAAGGAATAAACATGGCTCGTCCCTCATCGCAAATGCAAGATCCGGCAATCCTCGCCGCAGCTCTTGAAGGTCTCGAAATGCAGCGCAAGCGCATCGAAGACCAGATCGCAACCGTCCGCAGCATGATCTCTGGCCGTAAGTCGGTAACCTCAGCACCCGCCGCCGGCGCACCCGCAGCTTCTGGTTCACGTCGCAAGCGTGTACTTAGCGAAGAAGCCCGCCTCCGCATCGCAGCAGCTCAGAAGAAGCGCTGGGCCGCTTTCCGCAAAGGCAAAAAGTCAGAATAGTACTTTTTGCTCTCACTCATTGTGAGGGCGAAACGCTGAAGAAAAGGCACTTGAGATAGCTGGTTTCGGGAATCGAAATCACTTCACGGTGGTCGAGAGACTGGCTCCTCTTCTCAAGTAGTATCAGGGTTTTACGACTTTCCTGAGCCGCTTCTCTGATCACATTCAGCAAATCGTACTCGCTGACGGCACGGGAGCAGGAACAACTCACAAACAACCCGGATGGGGCCACCGCGCTTAACGCTCTGAGATTCAGATCGTAATAAGCCCGAGTGGCCTCTTCCTTTTGGCGGGCTTGCTTGGCAAAAGCGGGAGGATCGGCGATTACACATTCGTATTGCCGGCGGGCCTGCCCTAATCCACGCAAAAACTGCTTCACATCACTCTCAATAGCGCGAACGTTATCGAGATGATTGCGGCGGGCATTTTCTTCTATTCTTGTGACTGCGCTCCTCGAAGATTCCACTGCATCCACATTGGCTAGAACACGGGCCAAATGCACGGCAAATCCGCCAGAAGAGGAATAAAGATCCAGCCCCCGACCGTCAATCCGAAGCCTTTTTGCCCACATGGCCGCAGCTAGATAATTCTCTCTCTGGTCAAGAAAGGCGCCAGTTTTTGGCCCATTCAGTAAATCAGCCTCAAACTCCAAGCTATTCAGAAAATATATAGCTTTGGCTTTTTCTTCATCTCCGATGAACAGCTTGCGTTCGCCACTAACTTCTTGCACCACACAATCGATCCCCCCAGATGAATCAAACCGCGACTGAATCTGGCTAACAATTAAGTCTAGATATCCGCTATAGTTGCGCACATTACATTGCAAAGCCAGTCCTCGGCCAAAGCGATCGATGGTTAGCCCCGGGAGGCCATCGGCCTCACTAAAAGCGAGGCGGTATCCGGTACTTCCGTCGAGGGCAAGCTTCTCCCGCCAATCGAGTGCGGCATTCAGGCGCGATGCTACAAAGTCAGCATCGAGTGCCTGCTCTCGTCTTGAATAAAGGCGTACGGGCACAGGCGAGGCCCCGTCGACGAGAGCGCTTCCCAGCAAGCGCCCCCGCTCGTCCACCAGCAAAACTGTATCCAATGTTTCTGCTGTCAACTCTGCGCCCACCTCGCCACGGTAGACCCAGACGTGACCAGCATCCAGACGCTGTGAAGTCTTACGGCTAAGCTTCCAACGCTTCACTGGCGTTGGCCCAGGAGTGCTGCAATGCGCTGCTCCGTCGTGGGGTGCGTGGAGAAGAGTCTCGCCAGGCCACCCATAGCGGGGGGGAAGATATACATGTGCGACATTGCGGGAGACGCCTCCATCGGGATGCGCTGCGACCATGTGTCGAGCTTTCGCAAGCCATTGACCAAGCCCACAGGCGAGCCAGTGTATTTAGCGGCTGCCGCATCGGCTGAGTATTCGCGTGTGCGTGAAACAGCCATCTGAATCAGCAATGCTGCGACCGGGGCAAGAAACATCATTAACAGATTTGAGGCAGGGCTATCGTCTTCGTCGCGCCGGCCGCCGCCAAAGAACATGCCAAAACGAGCCAAGCCCGTAATGGCCGCCCCCATGGTTGCCGCTACCGACGAGATCAGAATATCCCGGTGCAGGATGTGGCCGAGTTCATGGGCGATTACGGCCTCAACTTCCTGGTCGTTCATGATTTCCAGCAAACCGGCGCTGACTGCGACCGATGAGTGCGAAGGGTTCCGTCCGGTAGCAAAGGCATTCGGCGATTCTTCTGGAAGGACCCAAAGCCGCGGCATTGGTAGTCCCATCTTCTCGGTCAACCGGGCAGTCATGGGCCCTATACGGTTCCAGATATGCGGGTGCTCGTCTTCGCTTACGCGCTGCGCTCCAGACATGGACAGCGCCATCTTCTCAGAAAAGAAATAGCTAAAGAAGTTCATCAGAACAGCACCACCCAGCGCCAGCATGAGTCCACTGCGGCCACCGAAGGCCTGCCCAATAAACAACAATACGCCAGACATTCCGCCCAGCAAGAGAACCGTCTTCATTCCATTCATCGCCATACTCCTTTTTACCTTAAGAAAGGGCAGAGGCCTTCGCCTCTGCCCTTAGTTTATTGGATTGCCGCCGAAGCGTCTTAGTTGCTAACTTCTACCTTGATTTGACGAGGCTTTGCCATCTCCTTCTTGGGAAGCGTCACGGTGAGCACTCCGTCCTTGAAAGTCGCCTTGACGCCATCGGATTGCACGGTATCCGGCAGCGAGAAGCTCCGGCTAAAGGCACCGTAGCTACGCTCAATGCGGTGGTAACCCTTCCCGTCTTTTACAGCTTCGAACTTGCGCTCGCCGCGCAATGTCAGCGTTCCGTCTTCGACCCGTATGTCGATCTGGTCTTGCTTTACTTCCGGTAAGTCTGCCTTCAAAATCAGCTCATTCTCAGTCTCGAGAATATCTACAGCAGGTGCCCACGGACGAGCCGCTTCAGACTGCGCCACCTTCGGCGATGCATTTTCAAACAGGCGAAACGCCTGGAACGGAGTCAAATCAAACGGATTGTATCGGGTGAGGCTCATAAACTTATCTCCTAGAGTGATGGTGATCACAACCTAAATATAAAACCTGCGTGTCTGATTGTCAAGTAATTTTCTAATCTGACAATATATTTGTGTGTGAAGGTCAGTTTTACAACGCAATACGGAGTCGTAGGCCTGGGAGCAATGGAAACCTTGCGCATTCCTCGTCCTGCGGGCGAGCCATCTGCTAAACGAATACCCAACTTTCCACGAGTATTTTTATCGTTGGCTGCTGCGCAAGCTTGCAAATCGACAACATCGCCCGGAACCACACTTCCAGCTTAATGAACAACCGCCTGCTGATTTAGCTCCTGGGCGTATTCATGGTTTTGGCGCTAGGGGCCTTGCTCGGCCTTTGGGACAAGCCTGGTAAGCGTCATACCGGCGAAGCAAATGGTCAGAGTCACTCCCTACGACTGGCAAGTCATTCGGCGGGATTAACTGACAAAGGCTTGGAGTTGTCGTAAGACGCCGCCCGGTGCAACACCAGCCTCAGCAATTGCATCCGCCCGCATCTGCGTACCGGCCACTGCATAGATGCGCAATTCGTCGGCATTGCCGGAGGGCCGCACATGTGCCACATCGCCGTTAGAAAAGACCATCCGCACACCATCAGTCCGGTCAATCCGCTCCAGGGTTCCGAAGCCGAGCCGCGCGTCAAAGAAGCGCCCTACTGACTCTGGTGTCAGTTGCGCAATAATCTTCAAACTCGTTTCCCTCGGAAAATCCTTAAGCAGCGCGGCCTTGCTGAACCGCGCGGGCAATCGGTCAAACAAGTCGATCAGCGATCCATTGCCTGCCGCAAAGAAGGCACAAAGCAAGGGAAGAAATGCATCCCGCGTCGCAAGCGCTTTCAACTTAGGCAAATCCGAACCCAACAAGAAACCACCATTGGCTTCCCACCCGCACACCACCTTCTTGCCCTGTGAAATCGCCTCTTCCATCCCCGCAATCACATAAGGCGACCCGATGCGAGTCTTGGGTGCCAGCACCCCGGCGAGATCCCCGCGGTCGATCGCATCGTTGCAACTGATCGGCACCACCACGGCATCGGCGTGCAGATACTCGGCAACCACCATGCCGAGCAAATCCCCGCCGAAGAATCGCAGTGTTCCGTCAGCCCTTACCCCCAACAACAGGGGCCTGTCGCTATCACCGTCAATCGACACCACTGCATCATATTGGCCATCAACCAACGCTTGAATCGCCGCTAACTGGGGCACCTCAATGTTCTCCGTATCAATTGGTACAAAGACATCGCTACGACCAGCCGGAACTACCTCGGCCCCTAACCTGCGCAATACTTCGACGAGCAAATCTCGCCCCACAGCCGAATGCTGATACACCAGAATCCGCCGGCCGGCCAACGACTGTCCAACAAAGAAGTCCGTGTAGCGGTCAAGGTACATCGCGGCTGCTGCGTCTTCTTCGGCTGGCAATACAGCGGGATCTGTCTTGAACTGCCCCTCGGCATTGAAGCGCGAAGCCTCAGCATCCTGCTCATAGAGCCGCTTACGCACCTCGGCAACGCGTGCGTTGATAGGATTTTCATGCAGCTTCAGTAACTCTCCGCGCGATGTATTCAGCTTGTATCCGTTCCGGTTAAAGGGGATGTGGCTACCGGTTACCATGAGCGAACCCTTCCCCTGCGCAAGCGCATATAAGGTCAATGCAGGGGTCGGAATCCGGCCGCAATTGACTGGTTTCATCCCTGCATCGCGCATGGCCTCGACCGCAGCCAGAGCCATGCTTGGCGAACTTGGCCGCAAGTCGAAGGCAATATAGAAATCATCGCCTTGGCAAACACCTCCCTCTCCGAGCGGCAACGACTGCAGATACTCGAGTTCAGCCAGAACGTTTAGATAGATCTCCAGCGGAGTGAGGTGGATGATCTCTCCCCGTCGGCCACTGGTGCCGAACTTGAGCTCAACCGGTGAGTACGAAAGTGAAGATTGCAGAGTCACTCTTGTATTCTCTCGAATCTCGATTCAAAATCGGCAGACTGGCAAGGACTAACTCCAAACAAGCCACCCAACCACAGGCCGCTGATATTGTTGAAGTTTGTTCGAGAGACTCTTGAATCTCGAGGTACGCAAGAACTGTTGTGGCATAAAAATACAAAAAGGGCCAATCCCGAAGGACTGGCCCTTTTTGTTTACTACCACCAAAAACTAATTAGTCGCTTCGCCGCCTTCGGCACCCGGCTCGCGGCCTTCCTGAAGTGCCTTGAGCTTGTCTTCGCGACGCTTGGCACGTTCGCCTGCGCGGCGTACCAGTTCGCTACCTACCAACTCGAGCTTGCAGGTTTCTGCGCCATCGCCCTGACGGAAGCCCACACGTACAATACGCGTGTAGCCGCCATTGCGCTGTCCGAAACGGGGTCCCAGCTTGTCGAACAACTTCTTGACGCTGTCGGGGGTTAGCAGGAATGCTGCCGCCTGACGGCGCGAGTGAAGTGTACCTTCCTTGGCGAGCGTGATCATCTTTTCAACCAAAGGCTTTGCGGCCTTGGCCTTGGGGATGGTCGTTTCAATACGTTCATCGAGCACAACAGCCGTTACCAGGCTACGCAGTAACGCGCGGCGCTCACTAAGGCTGCGTTTGAGTTTGAAGCCGCCCTTACGATGTCTCATTTCCTAACTCCTTCTAATTGCCGTATCGTTTAGAGGTCATCGTCGCCCAGCGGCAACGGCTCCATGGACATACCACCCGGGGGGGCGATG
>Ga0209591_10008234_pt1 | contig 11370 bp, 6 predicted proteins | sample MAT01_FD_187207 | JGI IMG/M metagenome (GOLD analysis project Ga0209591, IMG submission 187207) | Freshwater microbial communities from Lake Fryxell liftoff mats and glacier meltwater in Antarctica - MAT-01 (SPAdes) (version 2) | ecosystem: Environmental > Aquatic > Freshwater > Ice > Liftoff...
TGAAGTTGAACGGGATGCTCAGAACCCGGGTGCCCGCGTTGCCCTCGAAGATGCTGGCACTGCTGAGGACCACCACCTGTGCCATGGCCGCTTCTGGCCGCAGCGCGGCCACGCACAGCAACGATGCCAGTGCCAGCCATCGCCAACCGCGGTGCCTGCGGACGCGGTCAGTGCCTGGGTGCGCCACCATCGGTGGCATGGCGCAATGGGCGCTATTTGCGCTATTTGCGCTATTTGCGATATTTGCGTTATTCGCGCTAATTGCGCCATGGGCGTGTTTCGCATTCGGGTGCAGCTTCATCGCTCTCTCCTTGAAGATCCGTCATTGCCATCGACACTGGCATCGCCCGGCTCGGGCACATCGTCAAGCCGGATGCCGTGGGCCTGCAGGAAGGCCGCCACCGATTGCGCGCGTCGAAAGACATGTTTGGCGCCGTCGCGCAGGTTGACCAATTCGTAGCGCAGCGACGCCGGCTTGCCGCGCACGCGCAGCACATAGCTCGCCAGCGGCTTCGAGGTGTCGGGATTGGGCTGTGCTGGCTTGACCAAAAATTGCATGGGTTCAGTATTGGCCGCCACCGTCACAGCACCATCAATGCTGTTGCGCGACCCCGGTTCCGGCTGGCACCGGACCTTTCGACGCAGTCAGAATGGCGGCTCCCCGCCTCGACGCATCTCTCGGAGGCCCCGCATGCTCCATCTCCTGCAAACGCCTCGCTGGTCGATGCCTGGCGCCCAGCACGACCTGCCCGCGACGTTGCCGGGCTGGATCGTGGCGTTCCTGGCGCTGCAGGGCGACTGGGTCAGCCGTGATCGCCTGCTGGTCTTGTTCTGGCCCGACGCCGGCAGCGCGGAGGCGCACAACAGCTTGCGCGCCAACCTGCATCGCGCGCGCCAGTTGCTCGGCGTCTGGGGCATCGCCGATCAGCTGCTCGCCGAGCGTCGGCGCGTGCGGCTGATCGTCCCCAGTGACGTGGCCAACCTGCACGCGGCTCTGGCCACCGGCAACGACGAAGAGATACGGGCGCTGTACGTGCGCCCGCTGCTCGACGGCATGGCCTTTGCCGGTTTCGCCGCGTTTCAGGAATGGGTGGAGCTCGAGCGTGCGGCGCTGCAAATGCGCTGGCGCGAAGCCCTGCTCGGGCAATTGGGTGACGCGACGCCGGCACGGGCGCTCGACGCGGCCCGGCAACTGCTGGCAGTCGATGCGCTCGACGAGCGCGCTGTGGCGCAACAGATCACGGCGCTCTCGACGCTGGGTCGCGACCGTGAGGCGGCGCTCGCCTACGCGGCCTGTTGCCAGCGCCTGCAGCACGATCTAGGCGCCGAGCCTTCGTCTACGCTGCGCGCCGTGGCGCAACGCCTGGAGCTGTTGGACGGGCCACCCTCTACGCCGCCGGCAAACAGGCCGTTCGCGCCCCGCGATGCTTTCATTGGCCGTGATGTCGAGCTCGCGCAGCTGCAGGCGGTCTTTCGACAGCCGGGCGTGCAGATCGTCACGCTGGTCGGCCCGGGTGGTGTGGGCAAAAGCCGCCTGGCGCGAGAACTCTGCACGCGGCTGGCGGCGCAGTTCGCTGACGGCGTGCACTGGGTCGCGTTGTCCAACGTGGCGGATGCCGACGATGCGTTGGCGCGCCTGGCTGCGGTGCTCGGCCTGGTGCCAGCAGCCGGATCGGATGTGAGCCAACTGGTTGCAGGCGTGCTGACTGGCCGCAAGCGGCTGCTGGTGCTCGACAACGGCGAGCAGGTGGCCGGCCTGGGCGATCAGCTTGCCAAGCTGGCTGCAGCGGCGCCCGACATGCGCTGCCTGGTGACTTCAAGAGCGCCACTGAAGGTGGCGCAAGAACGCAGCTTTGCCCTGGATGGCCTGGCGTGCCCGCCCGATGATTGCAGCGTCGCGTCGGTGGCCGAGGCGCGCGGCTTCGACGCGCTGCGCCTGCTCGAAGCACGGGCGCAGTCGTTCGACGCCGACTTCGATCTGGCCACCCAGCTCGACGCCTGTGTGTTCCTGGTCAGGTGCATGGGTGGCTGGCCTTTGGCCATCGAGATCGCAGCCACCTTGCTGGCCGCGCAGTCGGCAGCCGAGGTGCTCGCCGATCTGGCGCAGACGCTGGACACCCTGGCCACCGCGACTGCGCCGCGACAGGCCCGGCATGACAACGTGCGCGCTTCGCTTGCGTTGTCGTGGCAGTTGCTCAACCCGGCGCAGCAGCATGCGTTGGCCTGCCTATCGGTATTCAAGAACGGTTTCACCCGCGTGTCGGCCCTAGCCGTGACACAAGCCGAAGGCCCTGTGCTGGCCGCTCTGATTGAACGCTTGCTCGTGCACGCGACCGGCGGCGGGCGGTCCACGCTGCACCCGCTGGTGGCGCAGTTCGCCGCCGAGCGACTCGCGGTCGACGCGCTGGCCGAACATGCCGCACAAGGTCGCCACGCTGAACACTTTGTGCAGCACCTGCGAGCGTTTGCCGATCGCAAGCAGGCCGACGCACTGGCGGTGGCCAACGCCATCGAAGGTGACTTCGACAACTTTCGCGCAGCATGGCACTGGGTTGTGCTGCATCGGGGCGCGCTGGCCTTGGGTCCGTCGGCGCGCGCGTGGACGCACTTTTGCAACGCCAAAGGCCGGGCGCGTGACGTCGCAGCATTGGTGGAACCTGCAATCGCCGATGCACGCAGCGACGGCATCGTGCGGGCGAGCCTGCTGCTGGCTTTGGCCAACGCACGATACCGGGGCGGTGACCTCGACCCCGCCATCGCCTTGGCACGCGAGGCTGGTGCAGCGGCGGATGCCGCGGGGGATGGTGTCGGCGGCCGGTCGGCGCTGAACCTGCTCGCGCTCGCGCTGCTGCAGCGCGGCCTGGGCGAAGAAGCTGGCCGACACGCGCACGAGGCATTGAGACGTGCGCGCACGGCTGACGCCGACGAAGAGATTGCATCGATCGCCAATACCTGCGCCATCGTTGCCAAGGTGCGCGGCGACCTTGCAGCCGCGGCCGTGCTTTACGAGGAAGCACTGGCCATCCATCGGCGGCGCGGCAACCTGCGTGGTCTGGCGCTGTGCCTGAACAACCTGGGCAATGTATGGCGAGCTCACGAGAACCTGCCTGAGGCGCAGCGCTGCTTCGAGGAATGTTTGCGCCTCTGCGAGCAGCACGGGATCGCCGCCACACGCGCGTTTGCCCTGGGCAACCTCGGGCTCGTCGCCTTCCACACCGGCCGTCACGATGCCGCGCGGCTGTATGCCGAACGCACCCTGGCCGAATCGGCGCTCGAGCCCGCAATGGCATTGGCTGCATTGGCGTTGCACGCGCGCGTCGCGATCGAACAGGGTCGGCTCGAGGACGGCGCAGAATTCCTGCGCCGCTTGACAAAGCAGGCCCGTGCGATTGGGCTGCACGGCGCATCGATGGCGGCGATCATCTGCCACGCCCGCTTGTTGACGGTCAACGGTGAGCGGGACGCAGCAGCTGCGCGGTTGCACTTCGTGGTTGCTCATGCGCACGCCACCGCGGAGAACCGCTCCGATGCCCGACGCGTGTGCGAAGCACTGGGCCTGAACAACGACGAACGCGCACAAGCCGATCAAAGAGCGCAAGGGCTGGACCTTGACGTGCTGCTGGAACGTGCGGCGCACGCCGACGCCGGCGCCTCCCCGGATGCTTGACCGGTCGCACCGCGACATCCTGGACAAGACGGCTTGCGCCAACCGTACTGGGCTGCGCGCTCGGCGACAGCGTGTCGCTGCTCTCGTTGGCCACGCCGCGCCTCGCGCATGGCCACTTCGAAGAAGCGAAGCCAACCCTGCAGCATCGAGATTTCGGCCTCAGGCAGCGACGTGCGCAGCATCAGCCGGCCGCGGCCGATCATCGTGGGCCTGAGATGGCCGGCCGCAGCGCCGCACCTGGCGTGCCCGACACCGCGTCCACGCGCGGAAGGGGCCGGGCACGAAGAAGGCGGCGGGGCCCGGGATGAGCCTGGAGCGGTGCCCGGCATGTCGCAGCCGTTTGGCCGATGAGCCCTCGTGCCCACGTTGCGGCTGCGATCTGACCCTGGTGCGCCGCGCCGACAGCCAGTCACGGCGGCTGTTCGGCCAGGCCCTGCAGGCTTGGGCTGATGGTGACAAGCAGCAGGCCCAAGACCTGGTTCAAGCCGGCTTGCAGCTGAAACACGAGCCGCTGGCGGCGGCGGTTCTGCAGGCCTTGAAAGCGGCCTGAAGATCCGCCCGGCGGGTGGCCGCGAGCCCCCTGGTGCAGGCCTTTCCTGGCTTGCAGCCGTCGCGGTCCATGGGTTTCGACGGACGCGCGAGCAGCGCTGGCCGATCTTCAAGAGCATGTGCTGGCGCACTCAGGCGCTTCGAAGTCCCGACCGCGCTGTACCCGGCCTCGCAGACCAAGGGCCACCACAAGGCCGCCGGCCTGGGCGTCACACTCGACGCCGGCAGCAGCAGCAGCCGGCACCGGCCCGCGCGGCGTTGGGCGCCTGCGAGACCGGTTTTGCGGACCATCGACGACGCCGGCCGTTTGCTTCGAGTGTTCAGCGCGCTCGCGGGCCTGGCTTGCAGCGCGAGCGGCAATGGCATCACCGCAGCCGGGTTCCTGAGGCGCTTGTGCGAACCCCTGGCCGACGCGGTCGACACCATCCGCGTGCTCGACGACTTCGTGGTCTACAACGCCACCGGCGCTTTCGACACCGTGATCGAGTAACCCGGCATGGCGGATGCGCCCTCGGTCAAAGGGCCTGGCCAGTGCTGGTGATCAACGCGGCGGGCCCCTGCCTCCACCATCCCCTCACTGCCCACACCCTTACGTCGCCGTGAACTCGTCGCCACGAAGCAGCCGGTCGGATAGGCACCGCGGCCCCCGAAGGGGTCCCCGCAGCAGTGGGCTTGCACTACTGATTGCCGCCCAGCGCCGGGCCGCTTGGTTCAGGCAGCGCGGCGCCTGGTGTAGGCGCCCATCAGCATCAGGCCGGCGGCCAAGGTCAGCCAGGTGGCCGGCTCTGGCACGGCGGTCACGCTGAAGCTGCCGTTGGTGTAGAGGTTGGAATAGTCCAGCGTGGCACCGGGCGCCAACGCAAAGCCGCTGCTGTCGATGCTGCCGAAAGTGCCGAACCTGCTCTGGCCCGCACGCAGGATGTTGAAGCTGCTGCCGATGCCGGCGACGAAGCTGCCGGCGCTGCTGAGGGTCAACCGGCCGCCTTCCAGAATCACGCTCCCGGTCGTGGCCAGAAAGTCGTGGTCGGTGTCACCGCCGAAGTCCAGCATCAGATGGCTCCCTCCCTGCAGCGCGATGATGCCGCTTGTTGCCGACAGACCACCGCGCTGGCCGTCGCTGCCGATTTCGAGCTTCGCACCGAAAACCACCTGAGGACCGATGCTGCTCGTGTTCGTGATGACCTGCCCAGCCTGCACACGGGCGTCGCCGTAAAGGAACAACCGGCCGCCAGAGCCGACAGCGATCTGCCCACCGGCGCTGCCATCGAAGCGGCTTGTGAGGGTGAGATCGCCCCCTTCAGCGATGAATGAGCTGCCTGCTTGCTGAATGAAGCTTCCTGGCCCTTCGATTCTTCCGTTGCCGCGGACGAAGCCAGAGTTCACAACATTGCTGCCCACCAGGACGTTCGAGCCGGCCTTGAAAGTTGCAGTCTCGCCGGCATTGACCGTGATGTAGCCGATGCTGCTTCGGCCCACGAAATTGACGATGGCCGGTGCATTGCCGCCGCCGGCCCCGTTCACCCCCACAGCGCCAATCACCGGTGTCGCCAGCTCGGCCTGCGTGGCGCCGATGTTCGCGGTGCCACTGAGCACGAATACGCCGTCGCGAACATGGCCCGCGATGTTGGCGGTACTGTTCCCGCCTGCCGCGACAAAGTGGTTGCCCAGCACGACCGACCCCGCCACGGTGCCGCCGTACATGTCGAATCCGCCGTTGTCAAGGCCCACACTGCCATTGATGCGTGGTGTCGCCCCTTGCATCGACAGGTAGCCGACGCCGGGCTGCAGACCGGCGTTCACCGTGCCGCTGCTCGTCGATCTGTTGCCGATCTGAACGCCGCCGGCGACGGTGAGGGTGGTGTTGTTGTTGAGCGAGACGCTCGCGTTCGAGTTGTCATTGACGCCAATGCCCATGTTGCCCGCGGTGGCGAGCGTCGCGCCAGAGACGTAGAAGTTGGCGGTCGACACGAAGGTCGGCGCGCTGCGCGCCCCGCCGAAGCCGAAGCTGTTGGCGGTGACCGAACCGCCGACAAGCGTCATCAGCAACTGCGAGGAGCTGTCCGACGCGTCCATCCGGATGTCGTGCGAGGCGATGGGCGTGCTGTTGAGTGACCAGCAGGCTGTGTCGCCATTCCAGGCGCCGCCAGCGCAGCGCCAGTTGTTGGTGGCAGCACCTGCCGGAGCGGCTGCGCTGAGGGCGATGGCGGCAGCCAGGGCCAAAGGGCTGAAGGCCGTGGTGAAGGCAGCAGCGGCAGAAGTCGTGTGGGCTTGCATGGCGGTTTCCTCTTGAATGACATGGGACAGCGGTGTCCGCCATGCGCCGGGCCGACCTCGGGGTCGGCCACCTCACGCGGGGCGGCTCTGATGCACCAAGCGCAAGCCGAGGCTGGAAACTGTCAGACCCGAGGGTTTGTCCCAGGCGATGGCCCAGACGCGCAGGCTGCCGCGCCCCGGCGAACCGACCCGACTGCCGGCGAGCCGTGCCAGCCGCTCGTCTCAGGCGGACTTCGCGAGTCGCTTCTGCAGCAGCAGCGCACGCTGGCGCCACTGCGAGCTGGGGTGTTGCGCCATCGCCAGGGGCAGCAAGGCACGCAGCGTGGTGTCAGCGGCATCGCGCCGGCCCAGGGCCAGCTGCAATTCGGCCGCTTCCACGCGCGGCTGCAGCAGGCCGGACATGGCAGGATGGCGTTGCATCACCCGCGCCAATGCACGTTCGGCGGGCACCAAGGCGCCTGCCCGGTCACCACCAGCCTGCAGCAGCAGGCCCTGAAGCCGCCACAGCGCCGCCTGGCGCATCGGCGGCAGCTGGGGCTCCAGCGGCAGCAGCGCTTCGGCGATGGCCTGTGCTTGCGCGGGCCGGCGCAGCAGCAGTTCGGCTTCCGCCAGCAGCAGCAGGGTGCTGGCAATGTCGTCGTGGCCGGCCGGCATGCGGGCCTGCCGCGACTGCAGCGCGGCCTGCAGCAGCGGGCGCGCCGCAGCCGCGTCGCCCTGGCGCAGCAGCCAACGGCCCAGGTTGTGCTCGGCCCGGGCCAGTCCCTGGTCGCCTGGCGGCAGCAGCGCGCTGCGGATGGCCAATGACTCGCGCAACAGCGGTCCGGCGGCAGGTGAACCCTGCTCTTCGTAGGCGCTGGCCAGGTTGTTGAACTGTTGCGCCAGGCTGATGGACCGCGTGCCGACCGCCGCCCGCGTGATCGTCATGGCCTGGGCGTAGGCCACGATCGCGTCGTCCAGGCGCCCGCCGTCCTGCAGCACGTTTCCCAGTTCGTTCAGCGCCCGTGACACGGGTTCGCTGGCCGCCCCGGTCAGGGCGATTCGGCGCCGCACGATGTCTCGCGCCATGCCTTCGGCTTCGTCGATGCGCCCCAGGCGCCCCAGTACCGGCAGCATGCGCTGTGCCGTCGTCAGCGTTGACAGGTCGGTCTCGCCCAGCAAGGCCTGCTTGATTTGCAGCGACTGCTGGAAGTGACGCGCTGACTCGGCGTATTGCGCCCGCCGGTCGTGCAGGATGCCCATCGCATGCAGCGATTGGGCCAGCTGCAGCCGCGTCTCGCGGTCGTCGGCGTCTGCCTGCGTCGTCAGTTGCATGGCCTGCAGCAGCAGCGGTTCGGCCTCGGCCAGCCCGCCGCTGGTGGCCAGCACGGTGCCCAGCGTTGCCAGCAGCTCGGCCTTCGTGGGCGCAGCCAGACCGGCACCCGCTTCGGCCCCAAAGGCGACATCGGCCGCGGCGTGGGTGGCGGTGCCGGTGGCAGAAGACGCCGTGCGGCCCGACGGGCCCAGGCCGGCCATGGCGGCATCAAACAGCGCCAGCGCGCGACGCGCCGGTTCCACCGCAGCCGCCGTCTGCCCGTTGTTGCTGGTGGCATAGGCCTGCGCGCGCAGCAAGGCGGCCGCGCGCAGCGGGCGGCCCAGCTGCTCTTCGATGGCAGCGGCGTCTTTGTAGGTCTCGGCCGCCGGGCCCAGCCGGCCCATGTTGTTGTACACACGTGCCAGCACCGAAAGCATCACGGCCTGCTGCTCGGGTTGCGCCTTCAGGTCGGCCTGTACACGTGCAAGGCCGCGGTCGACCAAGGTGCTGGCCGGGGTGTCGGGCCGGCCGCCGCGCGCTGGGTCTGCGCCTTCGAAGAGCTTGATCAGCAGGTCGCCCACATGGCGCGCCGTGGTGGCCTCGGCGCGCGCCTGCGCCTGGGCCTGCAGCGCGCGGTCGCGCTGCTGCATCAGCTGCAGCACACCCACGGCGGCCAGGACCACGGCCGCGCTGCCGGCCAGCGCCCAGGGCCATTGGCGGCGCAGCATCTTGCGACTGCGGTACGGCCATCCGGCGGCCTGCAGCGCCTGCAAGGGGCGGTGGCTGCGCAGCCGGTGCAGGTCGGCCAGCAGCGCATCGACGCTGGCATAACGATCGGCCGGCACGGCAGCGCAGGCACGGGCGACGATGGCCTGCCACTCGCCGCGCCGGCGCACGGCCTGGCTGCCGGCTTCAAGGGCCGACAGCAGTTCTTCCAGCACCCGGCCCAGGGCGTAGATGTCGCTGCCGATCTGCGCGGGCTCGCCGGCCTGCTGCTCGGGGCTGGCGTAGCGCGGCGTCAACGCACGCGGTGCCTCGTCGGCGCCGCGGTCCTGCAGTTGCGCGATGCCGAAGTCCAGCAGCATCGCGCGGCCGTCGGCGCCGACCAGCACATTGGCCGGCTTGATGTCGCAGTGCACGACGAGCCGCCGGTGGGCGTAGGCAATGGCCTCTGCCACGGTCTGCAACTGCATCAGCCGGGTGTCGAAATCGGCCCTTGTCTGCTGGCACCACAGGTCCAGCGGCTGGCCATCGACGAAGGCGATAACCAGGTACGGCCGCCCGGCCGGCGTGCTGCCGCCGTCGACCAGCGCCGCAATGTGCGGGTGCTGCAGCGAAGCCAGGATGCGCCGCTCGCGCGCCAGCAGGGCCTGTGCGGCCGGCCCTTGCCAGCCGCGCAGCAGCTTGATGGCCACGCGCTGCTCGTACAAGCCGTCGTTGCGCTCGGCCAGATAGACCTGGCCCATGCCACCCGCGCCCAGCGGCGCCACCAGCCGCCACGCGCCCAGCGTGGCGCCCGCGCTCAGTTCCGGTGCAGCAGACTGGCCAGCGCTGGCCAGCATGCCCGCCACCGGTGCGCCCAGGCGCGTGCGCCCTTCAGCGTCGGTCTGCCACAGCGCCAGCACCTCTGCACGTTCCAGTGGGGTGGCGTCCAGTGCCTGCAGCCGGGCCAAAGCGCCGGGCAAGTCCTCATGTTCGCAAACGGCGTCGAACAAGGCCTTGATGCGGGCATAGGACTGCGCGGTGGGCGGCGGCAGAGGCTGCGACTGCAGGTCCGCTGCGCTGCTGTCGGCGCCCGCTGCTGCGACCCGGTCGTGCAGCGGCTCCGGCTGGGGCAAGGGCTGGGGCTGGCGTGAGGGAAGCTGCGACAAGGCGGGCTCTCTTGGGTACTGCTTGGGTACTGCTTGGGTACTGCTTGGTTGCTGCTCGGGTGCTGCTCGGGTGCTGCTCGGGTGCTGCGGGGGTACGGGTCTGTCAGGCCACCTCGGTGCCCATGCGCTGCCCCAGCCAGGCGCGCGCAAAGCGCAGTTCGCGGTCGACGGTGGCCAGCGAGACGTCCAGCACCTCGGCCGTCTGTCCGCGGTCCAGGCCCGTGAAGTAGGTCAGCTCGACGACGGCGGCGGCACGTGCGTCCAGGGCCTGCAGTTGCGACAGCAACTTGTCCAGCGTGAGCAGGTCGGCGGCCATCGACTCTTCGCCGACGGCGGATTCGGTCAAGGTCAGCCTCACACGGCCCCCACCGCGCTTGTCCGCGAGCCGCGCCCGGGCGTGGTCGGTCAGCACGCCGCGGATGGTCAGCGCCGCCGTGGCGAAGAAGTGCGCGCGGTTGGCCCAGCTCTTGTCAGACTTCATCAGCCGCAGCCAGACCTCGTTGACCAGATCGCCCTTGGCGAACGTTGCCTGGTCATGGCCGGCCAGCCGGGAGGCGGCCATGCGCAGAAACTCCGCTTGCACCGCGCGGGCCACGGCTTCGAAAGCTTCGCTGCTGCCGTCGCGCCAAGCTTGCAACAGTACGGTCAGCTCTGCCGCGCTCGATCCCATGCCTGCTCCCTTTGGCGGGCATTGTTGCTGATCGCGACGATCCAGGGCGTTCAATCGGGGCCCGGTTCAGGGGGTCGTTGCCGGCTGATGCCGACTGGGCGGCCGAAACCGTTGACCTGGGTCGGTATCCCGGAATGTGTGCCTCACGCAGGGATGGCCGAGCAAGCGATGGGCACCAAACGGCGGCGCTCCACCGGCCCGACCAGCCACTTCGACAGTTCCGAACCGACCTCGCGGTCCCAGGCACCGCTGCGCGCAAAGGCATCCACACGACAGGCGGTCGTCGGTCACAGACCGGTCGGCCGACGGGGTGGGGTGGGGAGCCGGTTCCGACCCCTATGCACACTTCCCAACTATGCACACCTGAATGGACGCTGATGCCGCACAGGCAGCACCGGTGCGTCACACGGCGGGATGGTCGTTCGTTGAACTGGACATAGTTTCGACGTCGGCGAGCACTGGTGTTCCCACTTCCGGAGATCACCATGGATACAGCTCAGCGCTCGCACGCCTGGAGGCGCCCAACACCAAGAAGAGCCGATACCAGGCGCTGGAACACCTTCTGCGATTCTTGCAAACGCTGTAACTATGCGCAGACATCGACGGCTTGAAAGGCTCATCGCCATACGGGCACGCTTCGGCAATATCGTGGCACCTGTGCATAGTCGGAACATGTGCATAGGGGTCGGATCCGGCTGCCCGGCCTATCAAGACGGCCGGCCGGTCGGTGACTGACACCTGACTTTGCCAATTTCTACGTCAGCAAGGTGGCGGTCAGCCGTCGTTGGCTGAGCGGCTGCGAGCGGTTCTTCCCGGCCATCAGGAGTCGCTGGCGACCGGCTGCTTCCCGGCAACTCAGCCGGCCCTGCTCACGCCGTTGGGGCCCAGGAGGTAGTCATCCGAAGGTAGGCACCTGGAAACTGGTCTCCACAGGCAGCAGAGGGCCAAGCTTCTATGCTCAATCGCGGCGGCTTCGCGGCAGCCTCACTCGGGCACGCCCAGTCGGCGCAAGGCGGCGATCTGCAGGGTGCAGCAGGGTTCCGAGACG
>Ga0209591_10008237_pt1 | contig 11369 bp, 2 predicted proteins | sample MAT01_FD_187207 | JGI IMG/M metagenome (GOLD analysis project Ga0209591, IMG submission 187207) | Freshwater microbial communities from Lake Fryxell liftoff mats and glacier meltwater in Antarctica - MAT-01 (SPAdes) (version 2) | ecosystem: Environmental > Aquatic > Freshwater > Ice > Liftoff...
TACTTTTCTGGCCTTGCATTGTGCTGTCGAGGGTTTGGTAGTTTTTCTCATTGTCAAATACCTGTTTCTAGACCACTCATATTTATAAATGCACTATTTTGTTATTTTGTCAATGCGTAAGTCCTAGTAACTCTCAGACCTTCAGTGGCAGAGATGGGGTTATTGTAGATGACAAAAGCTGCTTGATTCTTGGCGTTTGATGTTAATCTCAAAGCCCCGGAACCGGATGGATCTCCACCCCCTATACCTAGATTAGGAATCACACCGTTGGGGTTGGCGACACCTGCGGTTATGCCTGGGTTAGCAGAAGTGCCAGCAACTCCATAGATCCAAGGCCCAATTATTGTGTCACCTTTAAAGTCTTCGGCAACTAAGGTGGCTAGGACTGATGTATAGGCTTCTAGGACTTCTTTTTCAAAGGCTAATTCGGCATTGATTCTGCCTGTGGCAATTTCTAATTCCCAGTCGCCGCCTAGTGCTGCACTCCCAGTTAGGTTGTTGGAGGCTGCAATATTTGCGCCCGTTAATTCGCTGAGTTTTTGGATGAATTTAATCCCGGATTCGCCGGCGGCTACGTTACAGCCGTAAATCAGAATGTTGCCTGATTCGCCCAGGGCTTTGCCCCACTGCTGCAATTGGTTGCTGTAGGTTTCTAAATTATCAATATTCAGTTCTGCCCCGCCGATCGCGATTGCTGCTTCTCGGCCGTGAGAAACTATGTGTAGGCTGTTGATGTTTCTGCAATGACGCACTATTTCGGTGATTTGTTCGATCGCCTCCCTAGTTGGATTGAGTACAAATACTTCGGTTTCTGCTTTGATTCCGCCGATCAATTGCTCATAGTTTTCTACTCGGGAGTCAATAATTACTAGATTTTTTGGCGATTCATATTCTGCTGTACAACTTGCTGCCTGATTGAAAAATAAGTTGCTTTGAATGGCAATATTAGTAGATTTAGATGTTTTTACGCCTGACAAATTCGACATATTGGGGATCGTTTTCATTATTCGCTGATTTACTCATTATTTTTAACCTACCCCTTTTGGCGTAAGCTGTCAAACATCAAAATATAAAGTTTGCGTTATATATATTTGCAAAATAAAATAATACTTATAGCGTTTCTCAGAAAGATGAGGTATGCTGAGTTATGCTACAACCCTTACACTAGCAGGCTTTTCATGTCAAAATTCGTATCTCACGAATGTGAGAAAGGCTATACGTGTTTTTTGGTATTTTAAACATTGATGATATCAGTAGTTATATGGTTGTTTTCCGATCGCCCGTCGCCAAAAATCACCGCAACTACCGGATAAATATGGGGTTGCTGATTTCGATCGCGCAGTTAAAGTCTTTTTTTTATAAGAACTGATGCTATGTAGTTTAAATTTTGAGCGTAAATTAATTACGTGTTACTGAGAGATTAAAATTGTTAAGAAATGTTTCATATCAAATCCGGTAGCATCGGAATGATTATTAGCCGAAATTAGGTCTCCTCGCTGATCATGTCCGAGTGCAGCCGGATTTGATATCAGTTGTAATTTGTGCCTGTTACATAGCGGTTCTCAAGCGTGGTGAGGTATGCCCTATGCCCTATGCCCTATGCCCTATGCCCTATGCCGGATAGTACCTCATATGAGAGCTCGAAATATAGATCGAGCCTCGACTACCAAAGTAGTCGAGGCTCGATCTAAAAAAAGTATTTTACCGATTAAGTCGATCTACCGATCGTGCTAAAGTGCTGACAAGAAATCCGAGGAGCCGATCGCCCCGTTAACTCCGACAAAGTTAGCTAAAACCTGAGTAGTACCTGCTACTTGGAGCAATGTACCGTTCTGGGTTGGGGTGAATTGCAACTGCTGGAAACTCAGTCCATCTGTCAACACCAATTTATCGATGCCAACCTCGAAGTTAAGAATAGTATTCGAGCCCTGGAGAGCACCCAAAACAAATTGATCGCTGCCAGCACCTCCCGATAAAGTATTATCACCTGAGCCTCCAAACAGAATGTCATCTCCTTCACCTCCAAACAGAATGTCATTTTCTTGACCGCCGTAGAGAGTATCGTTACCAGCATCGCCATTAAGTGTATCTTCCCCTTCGTTGCCGTAGATTAGGTCATTGCCAGCACCGCCGTTGATGCAATCTAGCTGACCATTTGTACCTATTGATACTTCGTCATCTGCCCGATCGCCATAAATGGTATCGTTACCTTCGTCGCCACAGAGTTCATCGTCCCCATCACCGCCGTAAATTAAGTCGTCGTCGTCGTCTCCGTGGATGAAGTCGTTACCTTCGCCCCCGTAAAGGGAGTCATTGCCCTTACCGCCACTGATAGTATCGTCAGATTCGTCACCGAATAATAAGTCAGAACCGATATTGCCAAAGAGCAAGTCCTTTCCGTCGGTATCTTTCACTAAACCTTGAACACCGCCGTACAAGGTGTCGTCGCCACTATCCCCGACAAGGGTATCATTGCCGAGTTGGCCCCAAATCAAGTCATTATCTTTGCCGCCCCAAACGTAATCGTTGCCTTTGCCAGCTTCCACGGTATCGTCGCCGATGCCACCACCAATGATGTCCCCACCGGTACCACCAAAGATTAAGTCTTGTTCAACAGCATCCTCAACGGGGTTGGAACTGCCACTGTCACCAAGGATGGTATCAATACCTTCGCCGCCGTAGAGGGTATCGGAGCCGAGTTGACCAAATATTAGGTCATTGCCTTTGCCTCCGTAAACGACATCGTTACTTTTGCCGGAAATCAACGTATCGTCATTTTCTTGCCCACTGAGCAAGTCATTGCCTTCGCCTCCGTACAGGAGGTCGCGTCCCTCGAAGTCCCTAGCCCTGTTGTCGCGGTTGCCACCAAATAAGCTGTCGTCTCCAATACCGCCAATCAATGTATCTGAACCTTGTTGGCCCAAAATTAGGTCTTCGGCTTTACCTCCGAGGGCAATATCGTTACCTCTGCCGCCATGAATGGTGTCATCGCCCTCGTTACCGTTGATGATGTCTGCACCCTGGCCTCCGAAGATTAAATCGCGAGCATCGTCAGGATTTAGGGAGTTGTTCTGGCCGGTGTCTCCGAGAATCGTATCCGAACCTCGATCGCCCAACAGGGTATCGGAGCCTAACCCACCAGAAATCCAGTCGTTTTCTTTACCACCGAAGATTAAATCGTTGTTCTCGCCACCATAAACAACATCGCTACCCAATCCGCCAAAAATGAGGTCGCTGCCTTCATCGCCGTAAATTTCGTCACTACCGCCCTCACCTAATAGGAAGTCATTGCCTTGAAAACCGATGATTTTTTCGGCTTCGTTGCCACCCTGAATGGAGTCGTTACCATTGGTTCCTTTAAGGGTTTGTTCCTCAACAGCGATTTGTACACGAGGCTGGTCAAATGCAATCCTTGGTGGTTGTGTTGGTGGTAAAAAGGTGATTTCCGGTTTTTCCACAGGTGTGTCGCACCCACAGTCGATTTCTGGTTGGGCGCTCGGAGTTGGTGTTGGTGTGGGCAAATTTGGTCGTAAAATAGCGGCCACGCTAGCAGTAACAGGAGTGACAGCGCCGTTGTTGTCTGTGGCGCTATAGGTGAAAATAGCTCCTGTAAAGTTGGCTGTGGATTGGAAGGATAGTTGCCCAATCTGTGTAGGAGTAAGGGTTTGACCAACTGTTACCGCGACACCACCATTCGCGGGATCTCCTAAAAATAGGGTTCCTTGATCTACTGGGGGCAGGGTGTTGATGGTGAAAGAGACGATCGAGCCGTCGGGGTCGGTTGCACTCAATCCGGTAACAGTTGTGCTGCTGTTTGGTGAAATGCCGAAGTTAGTATTTGCAGCTACTGGCGGTTGGTTGGGAGTCGGAAGTAATGCCGCCACTGTGGCGGTAGTGAGACTTATTGTGCCCTGGTTGTCGGTGGCACTGTAGCTGAAATTAGCTCCGGTAAATTCGCCAGTTGTGCGGAAAAATAGTTGCTGAATTTGTGCCGGAGTCAGGACTTGACCTGGTGTCACGGCAATTCCACCGTTGGCTGGATCTCCTAAAAATAGGACTCCTTGGGTGGTTGGCGGCAGGCTGTTGATGGTGAAAGATGCGACTGTTCCGTCGGGGTCGGTTCCTCCCAATCCTGTGATTCGTGTGCTGCTGTTAGGGGGAATGCTGAAGTTGACATTTGTGGTAACAGGTGGTTGGTTGTTGGGATTTGGTGTGGGATTTGGTGTGGGATTTGGTGTGGGATTTGATGTCGAAACTGGGAGTGTCGCCACAGTCGCTGTTGCTGGACTACTGAGACCTTGGTTATCGGTGGCGCTGTAGGTGAAATTGGCTCCGGTAAATTCACCAGTTGTGCGGAAAAATAGTTGCTGAATTTGTGCTGGTGTCAGGACTTGACCTGGTGTCACGGCAATTCCACCGTTGGCTGGATCTCCTAAAAATAGGACTCCTTGGGTGGTTGGCGGCAGGCTGTTGATGGTGAAAGAGGCGATCGACCCGTCGGGGTCGGTTCCTCCCAATCCGGGAACCTGTCTGCTGCTATTCGGCGGAATGCTCAAATTAGCATTCGTGGCAAATGGCGCTTGGTTGGGCGGCGTCGTCGGAGGTAGGGCCGCCACAGTCGCCGTAGCAGGACTGGTAGCGCCGCTGTTATCGGTGGCGCTGTAGGTGAAATTGGCTCCGGTAAATTCACCAGTTGTGCGGAAAAATAGTTGCTGAATTTGTGCCGGAGTCAGGACTTGACCTGGTGTCACGGCAATTCCACCGTTGGCTGGATCTCCTAAAAATAGGACTCCTTGGGTGGTTGGCGGCAGGCTGTTGATGGTGAAAGAGGCGATCGACCCATCGGGGTCAGTTCCTCCCAATCCCGTCACCTGTCTGCTGCTATTCGGCGGAATGGTCAAGTTAGAATTCGTGGCAACTGGCGGTTGATTTGGTGTTGGAGTTGGTGATGTAGTTGCAGCAAAAGTAGCCGTAGCGGGACTGCTAGCACCTCTGTTGTCGGTGGCACTGTAGCTGAAATTAGCTCCGGTAAATTCACCAGTTGTGCGGAAAAATAGTTGCTGAATTTGTGCCGGAGTCAGGACTTGACCTGGTGTCACGGCAATTCCACCGTTGGCTGGGTCTCCTAAAAATAGGATTCCTTGGGCTATTGGCGGCAGGGTATTGATGGTGAAAGAGGCGATCGACCCGTCGCGATCGGTTGCTCCCAATCCCGTCACCTGTCTGCTGCTATTCGGCGGAAAAGTAACTTGAGCATTGGCCGTAACAGGCGGTTGATTAGGTTGAATTATCGGAGTCGGTGTCGGAGTCGGAGTCAGAATCGTAGTCACAATAGCACCGACTGCCGTGCCGTCATTGTTCCCAGGAGTAGGATCTACGGTACTGGATGTGCTTCTAGCAGTGTTAGTGACGCTGCCCCCGTTGGGTGCGATGAACCTGATCGTGCGGGTGGTACTGACTGTATTCGCTAAGGTGACAGCCGGGAAGGTGACAATCCCAGTAGTTGTATTGTAAGTACCACCGTCAGATATACTTACCCCCGTTAAACCGGGAATAATACTGTCAGTAATGGTGACATTATCGGCGGTGCTTGGCCCGTTGTTTCGTGTGGCGATCGTATAACTGACTATAGAACCTGGTGCAGCATTAGTCAGCCCGGTTTTGGTAGTGATCACATCGGCGCCTGGTGTCAGAATCGTAGTCACAATAGCACCGACTGCCGTGCCGTCATTGTTCCCGGGCGTCGGGTCTGGGGTACTGGAAGTGCTGCGGGCGGTGTTACTGACGCTGCCCCCGTTGGGTGCGATGAAACTGATCGTGCGGGTGGTACTGACTGTATTCGCTAAGGTGACAGCCGGGAAAGTCACAATCCCAGTAGTTGTATCGTAAGTACCACCGTCAGATATACTTACCCCCGTTAAACCGGGAATAATACTGTCAGTAATTGTGACATTATCGGCGGTGCTTGGCCCGTTGTTTCGTGTGGCGATCGTATAACTGACTATAGAACCTGGTGCAGCATTAGTCAGCCCGGTTTTGGTAGTGATCACATCGGCGCCTGGTGTCAGAATCGTAGTCACAATAGCACCGACTGCCGTGCCGTCATTGTTCCCGGGCGTCGGGTCTGGGGTACTGGAAGTGCTGCGGGCGGTGTTACTGACGCTGCCCCCGTTGGGTGCGATGAAACTGATCGTGCGGGTGGTACTGACTGTATTCGCTAAGGTGACAGCCGGGAAAGTCACAATCCCAGTAGTTGTATCGTAAGTACCACCGTCAGATATACTTACCCCCGTTAAACCGGGAATAATACTGTCAGTAATTGTGACATTATCGGCGGTGCTTGGCCCGTTGTTTCGTGTGGCGATCGTATAACTGACTGTAGAACCTGGTGCAGCATTAGTCAGTCCGGCTTTGGTCGTGATCACATCGGCACTAGGTGTCAGAGTCGTAGTCACAATAGCACCGACTGCCGTGCCGTCATTGTTCCCAGGAGTAGGATCTACGGTACTGGATGTGCTTCTAGCAGTGTTGCTGATGTTAGGGCTTGCGGGTGCGATGAAACTGATCGTGCGGGTGGTGCTGGCTGTATTCGCTAAGGTGACAGCCGGGAAGGTGACAATCCCAGTAGTTGTATCGTAAGTACCACCGTCAGATATACTTACCCCCGTTAAACCGGCAATAATACTGTCAGTAATTGTGACATTATCGGCGGTGCTTGGCCCGTTGTTTTGTGTGGCGATCGTATAACTAACTGTTGTACCCGCAGCAGCACTAGCTGTCCCAATTTTGGTTGTGATCACATCCGCACTAGGTGTCAGAGTCGTGGTGACTCTAGCACCGGGTTCTGTGCCATCATTGTTGTCGAGAGTAGGGTCTAGGGTACTGGATGTGCTTCTAGCAGTGTTGCTGACGCTGACATTTGCTGGTGCGATGAAACTGATCGTGCGGGTGGTGCTGGCTGTATTCGCTAAGGTGACAGCCGGGAAGGTGACAATCCCAGTAGTTGTATCGTAAGTACCACCGTCAGATATACTTACCCCCGTTAAACCGGCAATAATACTGTCAGTAATTGTGACATTATCGGCGGTGCTTGGCCCGTTGTTTTGTGTGGCGATCGTATAACTAACTGTTGTACCCGCAGCAGCACTAGCTGTCCCAATTTTGGTTGTGATCACATCCGCACTAGGTGTCAGAGTCGTGGTGACTCTAGCACCGGGTTCTGTGCCATCATTGTTGTCGAGAGTAGGGTCTAGGGTACTGGATGTGCTTCTAGCAGTGTTGCTGACGCTGACATTTGCTGGTGCGATGAAGCTGATCGTGCGGGTGGTGCTGAGTGTATTCGCTAAGGTGACAGCCGGGAAAGTCACAATCCCAGTAGTTGTATTGTAAGTACCACCGTCAGATATACTTACCCCCGTTAAACCGGGAATGATGCTGTCAGTAATTGTGACATTATCGGCGGTGTCCGGCCCATTGTTTCGTGTAGTAATCGTGTAACTAACTGTGCGACCCGCAGTTGCTGTAACAGCCCCAATTTTAGTGGTAACAACATCAGCAAGAAGGGCATTAGTAATTGTGGTTGAGACTTGAGAGATTGGCAGGGAACTATTGTTATTAGTGAGATCGGTGTCGAAAGTGCTGGAGCTACTATAGGCAGTATTAGTTAAGGATGTGAATGTTGTGGGAACTGTGACGGTGATGCTGCGGGTGACGCTAGCAGTGTTAGCCAGAGTCGGAATCACTGGCCAAATAACAGTCCGCGTTGTGCTGTTGAAACTAGCGCCGTTGTCAGCGCTGAGGAAAATTAAACCTGCGGGCAGGGGGTCTTGAATCAGGACATCTCTGGCGTCGCTCGGCCCGTTATTAGTGGAGGTAATGGTGTAGGTAATCGTGCCGCCTGGTTTGGCGAACTGCGGGCCTTTTTTAACAATGGAAACATCGGCTACGAGTGTAGGCGGATCTATCGTTTCGACGAGGACATTGTTGATTTCGTGAACATTTGTATTTCCCCCCGTCGAAGCAGCAAAGCCGAATTTGAAAGTAGGTGGCACTGCTCCATTTACTAATGCCAAATTTGGGATATCAATCAGTGTTTCGGTCGGACCAAATATGCCATTGTTGTCCGAATCGAAGGCAACTGAAAGACGGTTAGGTGTTGCTGAAGTCGCCGGGAATAATGTAATCTGGACGCTTTTTTTAGTATTGGTAGCAGTGCGGGTTGTTGCAGTTGTATTATCTACCCCACCAGGAACTGGAGCGGTAGTTAAAAAATTATAATTTGTGCTTTGGCTGCCTCTGATTGCTACTGCATCCGGTCTCAGTCCCGGGCCACCTACACGCCCTGCATTATTATTAGAAAAATTGCCAAACTCGTCTAATCCGACACCTAAATAACCTCCTAAAATACCGGCTGAACTCGTACTCGTATTCTGAGCATAGCCCAAAGAGCCACCAAAGCCTCCCGCTTGTGTTGGCGTAGCCGTTCCGTCAATGAGGAAAAAACTAATGCCATCGGCACCAAGCAAGTCACCATTCCCATCAGCTACAGTACCTCTGTTATAGGCAAAGAAATCAAAGGTAACTCTCAGACCCCCAGTGGCAGCGATCGGGTTATTGTAGATGAGAAAAGCTGCTTGCCCAAAGGTCATTGCTGCTTGGTTATAGGCGTTTGATGTTAATCTCAAAGCGCCTGTTCCGGTTGGATCGTTATCCCCTAAATTGGGAAGAACGCCACTGGTGTTGGCGGCACCTGCTGTTAAGCCGGGGTTAGGTGTAGAGGTGTTGCCAACTCCATAAATCCAAGGCCCGATTACTGTTGAGTTTTGAAATCTTTCAGATACTAAGGTTGCTAGGACTGATGTGTAGCTTTCTAATACTGCTTTTTCAAAGGCTAATTCGACATTTATTTGTCCTGTGACAATTTCTAATTCCCAGTCGCCTCCTAGTGCTGCGCTTCCAGTTAGGTTGTTGGAAGCGGCAACATTTGCGCCGGTTATTTCACTGATTTTTTGTATAAATTTAATCCCGGATTCGCCAGCGGCTACGTTACAGCCGTAAAGCAGAATTTTGCCTTGTCTATCGTCGCCGCTAAAGGCTTTTCCCCACTGCTGCAATTGACTACTGTAAGCTTCTAGGTTGTGAATATTGAGTTGGATGGAGCCAAGTTGTAGTGCTGCTTCTTGGCCGTGAGAGACTATATGAATGCTATTTATGTTGCTGCGCTGACTCAGAATTTCGGTGATTTGTACGATCGCATTTCCCCATGAATCGATCGCAATTACTTCAAATCCCGCTTTAACTCCGCTGACTAATTGTTGGTAGTTGTCTACTTTTGAGTCAACAATCACTAAATCGTTTTTCGGTTGTGATGGCGCTGGAAAGCTGGGGTTTCCCAATAAATTGTTACTAATAAGCTTTTCAAAGTTACGTGTTTTTACGGTAGACATAATTTGCTTGCTGGTAGATGTCATTGTCGATCGACTTAATTGCCATGATTAAGCTAACCGATATTATAAAAATCGCCAAATATTAAGTTATTAATTTTTCTTATAATTTCTAGTCAAAAATAATACATCCGTGTTTTCTACAATTTAGTTTTACAACATAATTAATATTTATACAGACAATGCAGTGCCATAAATGCGATCGCCAGATCCCAAAAATCACCGCAAAGCCAGAGAATTCAGGGCTTCCGGGTTTATGAAGTAGGGACACGGCAATGCCGTGTCCCTACGGGGATCGCAAGTCACATAGCACAGTAATTAAAAAATTACAAGTAAAAACTACAAAAATTAACAAAAATACCATAAAAAGAGCCCCGACTTCTTCAAGAAGTCGGGGCTCTCAAACAACGTTTTAGGCCTCAATATCGAGTTCACGCACCAAAAAAGCCCATTCATCAGCCAATTCTTCAATCACTTTCGCAGTGGGTTTACCAGCGCCATGTCCCGCTTTAGTCTCAATCCGAATCAACACCGGGTTTTCCCCAGCGTGCATTTCTTGCAAAGCAGAAGCAAACTTGAAGCTGTGGGCCGGAACTACGCGATCGTCATGATCCGCCGTTGTAATCATTGTAGCCGGATAAGTCGTTCCTGGTTTGAGATTGTGCAGGGGAGAATAGCCATAAATTGTGGGAAATTCCTCTGCATTTTCGGGAGAACCATATTCCGAAGTCCATGCCCAACCAATGGTAAACTTGTGGAAGCGCAACATATCCATCACACCAACAGCGGGCAGCGCTGCACCGAATAATTCGGGCCGCTGAGTCATACAAGCTCCCACCAATAAGCCGCCGTTACTGCCACCTGCGATCGCCAATTTAGCAGGTTTCGTGTACTTATTTTCAATCAACCATTCCGCCGCGCTGATAAAGTCATCAAACACATTTTGTTTGTTCAACTTTGTCCCTGCTTGGTGCCATGCTTCGCCGTACTCGCCGCCACCTCGCAAACAGGCTGTGACACAAACTCCACCCATCTCCAACCACACGACTCTGCTAACCGAAAAACTTGGAGTTAGCGATATCCCAAAACCACCATAGGCATAAAGATAAGTAGGGTTATTACCATCTAGCTGTAAACCTTTTTTGTGAGTGATAAACATCGGTACTTGCGTGCCGTCTTTGCTCGGATAAAATACTTGCTTTGTCTCGTAATCATCCGGGTTAAAATCAACCTTGGGCTGGCGATAAATCTTGCTTTCATCTGTCACCATATTATAGCTATAAATGGTGTTTGGTGCAGTGAAACTGGTGTAAGCATAAAAAGTTTCGGTTTCGTGTCGTTTGCCACCGAATCCTCCCGCTGAGCCGATTCCGGGCAATGCTATTTGTCGCACGAAAGAGCCATCTAAATTGAAAATTTTAAGTTGGGTGTAGGCATCTTTTAGGTAGGAAGTAACAAATTGATTGTTGAGGATGCCAATGCCTCCGAGGGTTTCGGCTGCTTCGGGAATAATTTCTGTAAATTTCCCCTGGGGCGACGGGGGGGTTCCGTCAGTGGCGAGGGATGAGGGAGCAGGGTTGCTAATGTCGATCGCAATTACGCGGCCAAGCGGTGCATTCAAGTCGGTTTGAATCCAGAAAACAGAGCCTTCATTGTCGATTAAATTGTACTCCGCCTCAAATTTGTTAATTAGTTCTACGACTGCGGATTCTGGTGCGGTTAAATCTTTGTAGAAAAGCAGGTTTTTTGTTTCAGTTCCCTGCCAAACTGATATAATTAGATATTTGCCATCTTCGGTAACGCCACCACTAAATCCCCATTCTTTTTGGTCTGGGCGATCGTAAATTAAGACATCTTCAGATTGTGCAGTTCCTAACTTGTGGTAAAACAGTTTTTGGTAATAGTTAACATCTTCATGTTTGCTTT
>Ga0209591_10008241_pt1 | contig 11364 bp, 10 predicted proteins | sample MAT01_FD_187207 | JGI IMG/M metagenome (GOLD analysis project Ga0209591, IMG submission 187207) | Freshwater microbial communities from Lake Fryxell liftoff mats and glacier meltwater in Antarctica - MAT-01 (SPAdes) (version 2) | ecosystem: Environmental > Aquatic > Freshwater > Ice > Liftoff...
CCACCGAGAATGTGGCTTATGTTTTTGCGGATTGGCTAAAGCGTGGTTGGATGAAGCATTTTGAGGATGGTGCGGTGAGCTTCGACCGCATACGGATTTACGAAACTAGAAACAATCGATTCGAGATACGAGCAAATGAAGTCAGGCAATAAGGCGGCAGCATTGAAAGTTGTAGAAACGAAAGTAGCGGCTGCAGAGCCAGCATCTAAATTCGCCACAAAATATGTCACAGGGTCGCAGGATGCGAAGAAGGATGAACGTGGTGCCATCGGCGACATGTTCGAGAAAATCCTCAAGGATCTTGGCGAAGACCCCTCACGTGAAGGGTTGCTACGTACGCCATACCGGGCAGAGAAAGCATTGCGATTTCTGACTAGCGGCTACACGACAAACATCGAAGAGATTGTAAACGGTGCCCTCTTTACCGCTGAAAACGACGACATGGTGGTGGTGAAGAACATTGAATACTATTCGATGTGCGAGCACCATATGTTGCCATTCTTTGGCACTGTGCACGTAGCCTACTTGCCGGACAAGAAAATCATCGGGTTAAGTAAGATTCCTCGGATCATAGATGCTTTTGCCCGGAGATTGCAGGTGCAGGAGCGGATCACGCAGCAGATCGCCGATACGCTGATGGAAGTATTGGAGCCGCGCGGCGTCGCGGTGGTGAGTGAAGCGAAGCATTTTTGCATGATGATGCGCGGCGTTGAGAAGCAGTGCAGCTCTACAGTTACGAGTGCCATGCTGGGTGAATTCCGTCGTAACAGTGCGACCAAGGACGAGTTCCTTGCGCTGATCCGGTCCAGTTTGCGTTAGCCTTGATTTGATGGTTGAAAACTTCCGTAATTTCGAGACAGGCCCCGACCCGTTTGGGCGTTCCTGGAAGCTCACGTTCCGCTGGCAGCAGAATGCTATTTCCATTCGTCATGCCGATACGATCGACGTTAAGTATGAGCTTGAATGTGATGGCGAGCAACAGGAAAAGGTTGTAGCTCTGCCCTTGCCCTTGTTGCTAAAAGTGAGCGCAGAACTCAAGCGCGGGATTACCGATGCCTGGGTGATGAAACTGGGCGGTCTCCATCTGATCGAGATGATCTCCACCTGGCAGGATATGGACAATCAACTGGTAACAGCCACTTTCGATGAGATCTTGGCCTACGCCAAAGTGATCGCTGAATCGGATCGCCTGGCTGCGGCTTAATCGAAGTTGAATTCGATGCCTTGCGCCAGTGGCAGGGCATCGGAATAGTTGATGGTAACGGTTTGCCGTCGCATATAAACTTTCCAGGAATCACTGCCTGATTCCCTTCCCCCGCCGGTTTCTTTCTCCCCACCAAAAGCTCCACCGATCTCCGCTCCCGAGGTACCGATGTTGACGTTGGCAATGCCGCAATCGGAACCTCGCGCAGACAGAAATGCTTCTGCACTCTTGAGGTTGGTAGTAAAGATCGAACTCGATAAACCTTGCGGCACTTCGTTGTTCCAGGCAATGGCTTCGTCTAGATGATCGAAGTCGATCGTGTGCAAGATTGGGGCAAAGACTTCTTCCTGGACAATTGCCATGTCGTGGCGGGATCGAGCAATGGTCGGTTCGACAAAATTGCCCTCCCAGCGATTGCCGCCGTAGAGTATTTCCCCGCCCTCGGTGCGGATCGCGTCCACGGCCTTCACGAAACTTTGTACCGCACGCTGATTTATGAGTGGGCCCATGAGAGTGGTGTCGAGTAGTGGGTCTCCGATGCGGATCTGGCTATAGGCCTTGGTGAGCTTGGCGCGGAAGGTTTCGGCGATGGCGCTGTGCAGGAAGAGGCGTCGCAGGGTGGTGCAACGTTGGCCTGCGGTGCCGACGGCCGAGAAGAGGCAGCCGCGCAGCGCCAGATCGAGATCTGCGTCGGGCATCAGGATGATGGCGTTGTTGCCGCCTAGCTCCAGTAGGGTGCGGCCCAGACGGCGGCCGACACGCTCGGCGACAATCTTACCCATGCGCGTCGAACCGGTGGCGGAGATTAGCGGGAGGCGACGGTCGTCTAGCATCGGCTCGCCGACGGTTGCGATGTCGCCGATGAGCAGCTCGAAGACACCTTCGAAGTTATGTCTGCTCAGAACTGCATTTGCGATGTTGTGGACGGCGATTGCGGTAAGTGGTGTTTCCTCCGATGGCTTCCAGATCACAGTGTCGCCGCAGACGGCGGCGATGAGGGCGTTCCAGGCCCAGACGGCTACCGGGAAGTTAAAAGCAGTGATGACGCCTACCGGGCCAAGCGGGTGCCACTGCTCATAGAGGCGGTGCCCTGGCCGCTCGGAATTTGTGGTCATGCCGTAGAGCTGTCGTGAGAGGCCGAGGGCGAAGTCGGCGACGTCGATCATCTCTTGTACTTCGCCCAAGCCTTCCTGATAAATCTTGCCCATCTCGAGGCTGACAAGCGCGCCAAGATCTTCTTTGTTGGCCCGAAGGGCTTCGGCGATTTCGCGCACGATCAGGCCGCGCTGTGGTGCTGGAACCAGGCGCCATTTAGCAAAGGCGGCGGTGGATTTGGCAATTGCCTGCTCGTAGCCGGCGCTGGTAGCAAGCGTTACGCTGGCTAGCGCTTGGCCGGTGGACGGGTTGAACGAGGTGAGGACTTGCGAGCCGGTGGCATTGGTGAGCCCCAAGCGGGTGAGGATGGCATTTGTGTCAAGCATGAAAAGCCTTTGGGGCCGGTTGAGAATTCTCGACCTAGTGCCCTGATCTCATGGTCTAACACTTCGAGGAGGCGTGTCTGGAAACCGGGCTCAGCCCACTGCGGTTGTTCGTAATGATCGAGGATCTTGAAGGCCGCGTCGCGCGTAGTGGCTCCTCTGGGCTTGAGCTGGCGGATGTGGAGCGGGTCTCCGATGATGGGGTTGGTTGTGGCTTCCACGACGAGGCGGGCGAGGTCTGCCGGTTCGCACGGCAGGATAGGCGCGACGGTCGCGTAGACGTTGAGCCCGGCGGCTCGCAACTCTGCTATGGTGCGCAAGCGGTCTGGAATGGATTCGCAGCGCGGCTCGAAGATCTTGCGGATGCGGTCGTCATTGGTTGTGATCGAGAAGCTGATACGGAGGTCGGTATTCTCGGCTACGGTTTGCAATAACTTTGTGTCGCGCAGGATATTGGGTGAGCGGGTCTGGATGACGAAGAGTTTGGGAGGGTGGATGTAGATCTGCTCGAGGATCTGAGGCATCATCTCCTGATGCATCTCGGCTGGCTGGTAGGGATCGGTCAGAGGGGAGCAATAGATGAGTTGATCGGGTTTGAGTTCCCTCTTAAGCAGGGCTGGGGCGTTGGTTTTGTAGATGGTGTATTCGCCCCAGTGCTTCCAGTCGTCAGGTTTGAGGCCGGCCTGGATGCGCATGGTGGGCACATAACAATAGCTACAGCCGTATGTGCAGTTGCGGGCTGGTGTAAGGGAATGGGTGAAACCGGCTTCGGCCAGGAAGCCGGAGACGGGCGACAGGATGCGCCGCGCTTGTGTGTCGTGGATTGGTAACAGGCGCATGCTAGAGACCCTTGGGCATTACGTCGGGTGCGGATTGTTCGAGATTCACCAGAGCGAAGAGGTTGTCACGGATGGATTGGCAGATTTCTTCGAGGGGAAGATCGTTGTAGTCACAACCAAATGGCCTTTCGATTTCGACTCCGATTTCTTCGATTCCGAAGAAGATGTAGGCGACCACCAGGGTGTCGAAGATTGTGCCCCAGCCGAAAGTGTCGACCAGCGCGAACGGGAGGCTGAAGCAGTACAGCACGAGTGCGCGCCGGAGGTGGATGACGTAAGCGAAAGGGAGCGGGGTTTTGAGAATACGCTCGCAGGCCCCAAGATAGTCGACCAGTTGCTGGATGTTTTGATCCAGGCTGACGAGGATGATGTCTGAGAGAGTCCCCCGGCGTTGCCCCTCTTTGAGGATGGCTGTCATCTCAGTAGCAATCTGTAGCGGAGGATGCTGTACCTCAAGCATTCCAGGAATCTTTGTGCCGCGAAGTTGGTGCATTGACGCTTGTGGAAAGCTGGCGGTAAGCTCGGTAAGACTGACCAGAAGATCGCGTTCTCCACCCAAGTGAACGGAGGCCAAGCGGATCAGGTTTCTCGTTTCGTTCACAATGCCGCCCCAGAGTTTGCGCCCTTCCCAGAACCGGTCATAAGACGCATTGGTTCGAAAGACCAGCAACAGGCCCAGGGCAGAACCGACCAGGGTATGTAGGAGCGACGAAATGCTGACATTGACAACATATTTGTCGAAGCAAACTACCGCCGCCGACCATGCAACGCACAACAATACTCGACCGATGATCTCGAGAAACATCGAACCGCGAAGATCAAAGAAGTGGTTCCGCCACTTGTGTGGATCGTAGGAGATCAATTCGAGCCTAGAGAGCGGGCTGTCGCGTTCTTGACGTGTTTGTCGAACCAGGATGTCATCTCGAAGAGCGTATGCTCGACGGATTCACGGGCGGAATAGCCGTGAGATTCATGCGGCAGCGTTACATATCGAACCGTGCCACCATTGCCACGAATTGCCATAAACATGCGCTCAGACTGGATCGGGAAGGTGCCCTGGTTATTGTCGGCTTCGCCGTGGATCAGCAGAATCGGCTCCTTGATCTTGTTGGCAATCATGAAGGGCGACATTTTTAGGTACGTCTCTTGCGCTTCCCAGAGGGTACGGCGTTCGCTCTGGAATCCGAAGGGGGTGAGTGTGCGATTGTAGGCACCCGAGCGGGCAATTCCGGCGCGAAAAAGATTGGTGTGGGCCAGCAGGTTGGCTGTCATGAAGGCACCGTAGCTATGCCCGCCGACGCCGACGCGTTCCGGATCGGTGACGCCCATCCCGGCAGCCTTGTCGATAGCAGCCTTGGCTGAAGCCGTAAGTTGCTCGACGTAGGTGTTGTTTGCTTCTTCGGGGCTACCGATGATCGGGATCGTGGCGCCATCGAGGATCGCATAGCCTTCGAGCAGGAAGAAGAGGTGCGAGTAGCCGTTGATCGTAGTGAAGCGCTTGGTGGAGCCAGCGATCTGACCAGCGGTGTCAGCATCATTAAACTCGATTGGGTAAGCCCAGACGACGGTGGGTAGACGGGTGCCTTGCTTGTAGCCGGGGGGCAGATAGAGCGTGAAGCTGAGGTCGACGCCATCGGCGCGCTTATATTTGACGAGTTGCTTTGAGATGCCACGGAGCTGCGGTGCCGGGTCGGCGAACTTTGTGAAGGCAGTCATGCCGCCCTTGCTGTCACGGATGAAGAAGTTGGGGGCTTCGGTAGGGGATTCGCGCCGCGTCAGGAATCGCGAACCGTCGTCACTCAGAAGCGCGACTACAGTTTCAAAGTGGTCTGCGTCGCAATGGAAGAGGCGTTCCTTCTTGCCTGTGACTGGATCGAGACGATCGAGGAAGGGGCGGTCGCCTTCGGCGGAGGCGCCATCGCCTTCAAGGAAGAGATAGCCACCCGATTCGGCAAGGACGCGCTGACCGTTGGGGAGAGTTTCTGTTAGGAAGTTGCCGGGGTTGCGGTAACGATCCTGCATGTTGCGCTCAGAGAGGATCTTGACCGGGGCTGTGGGGTTCTTCGGGTCCATCATCATGGTGCGCAACCAGCGCTTGTTGAGTTCCATGTCGCTCATAATGACGGCGTTGCCTTTGGCAGACCAGAGGAGCTGGCCGGCGAGGCGTTCCTTGACCTTGGCCACTTCCACCGGCTCGGTCTTGAAGGGAGCTTTTGTGGTGAGGATGCGGTCACGGTTGGGTACCTTCTCTTTGGGGTTGCCACCGTCGAGGGCTTCCACCCAGAAGAGGCTGGCGGGTTCGCTGGGGTTCCAGTTGGTGTTACGCGCACCGGTGGAGACGCCACCGATGGGGATGCGCTCTTGCAGCGGCAGGCTGGCTACTTTGTATTCGACCAGGCCTGTACGATTCCAGACTTCGACTTCGCGCGGAAACTGCATGAAGGGCAGGACATAAGAGAAAGGCTTGTGGATCTGGCTGATGAGGATGTGCTGGCCATCGGGAGAGGGCTGCTGGTTGATGATCATCGCGGGCTTGCCGATGGGTGTGATCTGGCCAGAGGCCGCAGTGATCAGGGCCAACTGGGAGTGCGCGAAGAATTCGAAGACTTGCTCATCATAGGGAGACTTGAGCATGTCCTGGTAGGTGCGTGTGGCACCGGCTTTGCCAGCCGATTCCTGGATGTTGGGCGACGAGGGCGTTGCGGGTACTTCAGGCATCTTGCCTCGGTTGGCAGGTACAAGCCGGACAAGCAGTGTGCGCGAGTCTGGCATCCATTCGACAGCGTCGCCGACGGCGGCATTGAGGGTTGCCTTCTCGACTCTCTTAAGGCGACCGGTAGCAGTCTCGCCAATCCACAATTCGATGCCAGTGGCGGTGTGGTTCATCACCGAGAAATAGCGGCCATCGGGCGACCAGTTGAGTCCGGTCAGCGCTACCTTGGCAGGGAGCTCAAGCTTGGTGATTTGTCCACCATCGAGCTTCTGGAGGTAGGGGCCATAGGCATAGGTTGTGAGGTGAGGGCCGGAATTGGCCGGATCGATGCGCAGGCCAGCGATGCGAAGCATCGGCTTGGACAGTTCGGCAATGGTAGGGTTGCGGACAGTCTGCAGGAAGAGCACGTGAGTCTTGGTTGGGTTGACGCTCGGCGTTGGGGTGCCTGGCGCGTTTAGGACATCAAGGATCGCCTTGGAAGGCTTCTGGTAGCCGGACTGGGCGAAACTGGTACAAGCAATGAACAGCAAGCTGCAGAATGTGCTACGCATAGCAGAAAAGGTAACACGCATCGAACTCGCAAGGCGAGCCTTTGCCGGCTTTGGTTACGCCTGGAGCGGAAATGGCCAGCCGCGCGAGGTCTGGCTCGATCAGGATGGCGGGTGGGAAGACGTGGCGGCACTGGCCATCCTGTTGCGCAGCCCGGATGTGAAAGTGATGGGTGTTTCCACAACGCCGGGCATTGCCGATACTAAGACGGCTGAGTTTCGGGTGAGGATGCTGCTTGAGGCATTGCACGAGAAGGAAGCAAAACTGGTTCGCGATTTGCCAGCGAAGGCGGAGATTCTCGCTACTGGGCCGCTGACGCGGGTCGCGCGGTTGATTCGGGCTGGCAAGGTGCCAACCTCTGTAACGTGGATGGGTGGTGCGGTAAGAGTTGCGGGGAACGCAAAGGGTGGGGCAGAGTGGAATGCCGGTGCTGATGTTGCGGCACTGCGGACAGTTTTGGTGTCGAAAGTTCCTTTAACGATTTGCCCGCTCGATTTAACGAACCAGTTTCCTGCACGAGCGGATCTGGTGTCTGAGGGGCAGAGTGCAATTCTCGCAGAATTTAGAAAGGCCTATGGCGAGAAAGACCGGTTCTGGTGGGACGAATTGGCGGCCGCCTATATCGCCGTTCCTGGGCTATTTCGAAAAGAGCGGCTGAAGCTAAGCTGCGATGGCAATGGGCGATTGGCGGCAACAGCAGCGGGACGCGCAGTGGATGTTTTAACAAGCTGCGATGAGCAGGGCTTTCGCGCCTTGCTCAAGCAGTCATTACGCTTTTAGTGGAGTGTGGCGAGAGTATTACGCAGCTCTCCGGCCAAGTCCTTTAATTGGCAGGAGGTTCCAGCGGTTTCTTCGGCAGCCGCAGCGAAATTCTGGGTTTCGGCCGAGATCTGGCGCATGGAGTCTGAAATCTGCTCGATGCCACCTGCCTGTGATCGCCCTGCGTCATGAATCTGATCGAGGAGCACCTTCATATGCTGGGTGGCGGAATTGAGTTCTGAGAAGCCTTGGGCAATGCTTTCAATATCCCGGGCACTGGCCTCGACTTTGGTTACCGAGCTGGAAATGAGATTGTCAATCTCTGTGCTTGCCTCGGTGGTGCGCACGGCAAGGTCGCGAACCTGCTCGGCGATGACACCAAAGCCGCCGCCTGAATTTCCACTTCGGCTGGCTTCAATACTGGCATTGACGGCGAGAATATTTGTCTGCCGGGCGATATCCATCATCAGGTTGACGATGCCGGAAATCTTGCGACTGGTTGCTGTGACAGCCTGCATTTCGGTATTGACGCGGCTGAGACGTTCATGAGCCTGGGCGACATCACTGACGGTTTGAGCCATCCGGTGCTGGTTGGAAGCCGCTGATTCCAGATTGCTCGACAGCTGCTTGCGCATTTGTTGACTCGTATTGGCAATCTGGTCGACCATATTGGCCTGGGTAGAAGCCGAACGTGCAAAGTTTTCGACAAAGCTGGCGATCTCCGCCGAACCCGTAGCCACCTGTTCTGCGGTTAAGCTTACCTGTTCTTCGAGGACACCACGCATGCGGATGGTAGCGCCAAGTTGGTGGGCAATCACACAGCAAATTGCCGTCTCGACGACTACAAAGAACGCGTGAAGTACAACATCGCCAAAGGCAGCATCGTAATTGAAGACCATTCGTGGGACAAGCCACCAGCCCAGCACATGGTGGGCGGCGATGGTGCCTGCCGCAGCCAGCAGCGCCCAGACATTGGCGAAATAGCAAAGTACGGCAATGAAGCTGAAGATATGAAAGTGATATTCGATGCGGCCTTCACCAAGAAAGATCAAGAGCATCGACATGCCCATCGTTGCCGAAGAAATTGAAATCGAAGTGGATAGCCCCGCCGGGTTGGCATAGGTCAGGAGCGCAGGGGCGGCGCAGACGATCATCGAACCGAGCAGGGCGATCACAACACTAGCCGACGTAAGCGCAGAAAAAAGCAGCAAAGCAGGAATGTGAGCGGCAAGAATCAGCAGCAAAAATCGATTTGCTTTGATGCGATGTTGGATTTCAAATGAGTTCATAGTCGTGGTAGTAGATCTTTCAGGCGATAGGCAAGAGTTTCGGCTCGAAGCGCACTAGAGGTGGCGCATCCCGTAGTTGGCAGTGAGGCTTGTAGCGTGCGGTGCTCGACGTTGAACAGGATTCGGGCCTCCCAGTAGGGGGCAGGCTCGTAGCCGCCGGAATAGGCGATGCGGCCCCCGGAATCGCGCACCAGTAGCCAAGGGGCAGCTTGGACGCCAGAGGAAGCAGGAGAGTCTTCAAAGCGGATCTCGTAACCGTGTGCTTCGAGTACTGCGTGCACCGGCTTGCGCTTGCCTATGTAGACAATCACTTCGCTAGCCGATGGCTTGGGCGTGCGACCGGAAAGGTAGCTGAGCAGGCGCTCGGAGCAGCGGCAATCGTCCGAGGCAAAATGGTAGATGCTTTGGGTGGCGAGCTTTTCGCCCTCAAACCAGCCCGCCTTGACTTCATTTCTGAGAGGCGCATGAAAGGCGACGAGCAGGCCGCCTGTAAGACACGTGATTAGAACCCCAGCGGCAGACAACCAAGCGAAATGTTTGCCTTTATGCGACATCTACATTAAGGCATATCGGCTCAGCCTAGCGGTCTTGAACGTATTCTTTCAAAAAAGGAATAGCAACTGCGCCATCTGTGCGATGTTCGCCATCAAAAAAGGTCAATCGCCGTAGCTTCGGATCTCGTACATAAGCCTTCAACCGTTCAAATTCATAGCTAACCCACTCGTCAGTACCCACCGTGTCTCGATGGCCTCGTTCGACAAGGAAAGGAATTGGCTGTGCATGCAGCATCGTACCTATCGCCGCCAGCTCGGCGTGGCTGGCGATGTTGGCCATATTCCACTCGTAGATTTCATACTCCTTGGTGTGCACATAGCTATAAGACAACTCAGGAGAGATCAGCTTGCGGATCCATTCATTGAAGTTGCCGCCACAGACAATGGCCTTGAATCGAGGATCAAAGATAGGGACACGCAAAGCTGTGGCACCTCCATAAGACAGTCCGTAATAAACGATGCGTTTTGAATCCACGTAGGGAAGCGTGCTCAGGTAATCGAGACTGCGGCGGTATTGGGCCTCGATGAAAGCAAACAGCGATAGCCCGCGCGGGTTGGCCAACAGTTGCAGTGCGCGGAAGTCCCCATTGTAGGGATTCTGCGGGAGGTAAACGACGAAGCCCTGAGCGACGAGGCGCTCGGCAAAATTTCGATAAGTGCGGTAGTCGGGGGAGTCAAGAGGCTGACCGAAGAGCGACTCCGGCCGGCCCATCAGACCGTGCTGGACGATCACCAGCGGGCGGCGCTCAAATGTGCGCAAGCCATTGGGTTTAAGCAAGACACCCTGGGCGACGACTCCCGGCAAAGCGTCAATTGTAATAGAAAGGCCTGTAAAATTCGGGTCTTCAGCGACTGTGCGTTCGCGCAATCGGAAACCCGCCTCATAGCGAGGCAGCGTACCCACCACTTCTTCATGCCAGCGCCGGGCCAGCACCTTGGCGCCTTGCGTCTTCATCAGCATGGCCCTGCGTTGCTCGGCAGGAGCAATCTGGCCTTCGAGATACTTCTCGATTGGGGCAAGGTTGGTAGTGGACCGTTCGATGCTGCGTTCATCATGGCGCCGGATGCTCATGCCAAAAGCGTTCTCTTGCGGTCGAGGTTTCTCTACCGGGCCGAAGAGCTGTTCCATTGGGGGCTCGAGGCGTACCGGCCGTTTGTATCGTTTGACAGCTTCGTAATAGTGAGCCAACTCAAAACCAAGCGGGATTTGAGCAAAGGGATAACCCATCCGACGAACGCGTTCGCGGTGCTCTGGATGGATCAGTCGCGGAGCAATCACCAAGGCACCGGGATAAGCGGCGCAGTCGAGCTTCTTGTAGCTGAGAACTACGAGGATCTCGCGAGGCTTTGCAGCTTCGCAGCGGTCGGCCTCAAGTAGCAAGGGGTGCGACGGCATCTTTGCCGTCTTCACCGGTTGCTGAATCAGATAAGAGCGGATGCCGCTGAGCATCTCTTCCATCTGCGCTTCGGCAGCAAGTGGGATAAAAAGACTAAGCGCTAGTCTGACGAGTTTTTTCATTAAAGCTGACCCGTCTGCCCTTTCGTAGGCTTTCCATTGTCATGACCAGGGCGATAGCCGTAGCCAGTCCGTTTTCAACGGGCGCATTCGGTTGGTTCCGCGTGCGGATGCAGTCGAGGAAGTTGCGGATGTGATCTCGAGTGGCACGGGCGAAATTGCCGATCTCGATGTGATGACGCGAGGCCTTCAGTTCTGGTGTCGTCGATTCCGGATAGAGCCACCAGCCTTCACGATTCACATCAAGACGCGCCTTGTTGCCGTGGAACTGCTTCAGTTGATCTTGCGAAGAGTGATAACGCATCGCTTTATAGCCAAGCGTGAAATTCGCGATGTAATTCTCAGCGAATTCAAGCACGACGGTAGCTGTGTCGGGGATTTCGGCACCCTTCAGATTCACCTGCCCTCCGACGCAGGTCACAGCAACGGGGGCCTTGGAATTCATAAACCACTGGATGGCGTC
>Ga0209591_10008242_pt1 | contig 11364 bp, 10 predicted proteins | sample MAT01_FD_187207 | JGI IMG/M metagenome (GOLD analysis project Ga0209591, IMG submission 187207) | Freshwater microbial communities from Lake Fryxell liftoff mats and glacier meltwater in Antarctica - MAT-01 (SPAdes) (version 2) | ecosystem: Environmental > Aquatic > Freshwater > Ice > Liftoff...
TTCCTCATCCGTGGCCGGCGCGATGGTGAGGCGTCTTTTCATGGCATGGCGCCGGGGTTTTGAATTTCCAGTGCGCTGAGGTAGTAGCCCTCTCGGGCCATCAAGTCCGCGTGGGTGCCGATCTGCGTGACGCGTCCGTGATCCAGCACGACGACCAGATCGGCCCGGCGCAGCATGGCGGGGCGATGCGCGACGATGAAGGTGGTGCGGCCCGCCATGGCCGTCTCGATGGCTGCGGCGATCTCGTGTTCGGTGCCGGGGTCCACCGCGGCGGTGGGGTCGTCGAGCACAAGAATGGGCGGATCCAGCAGCACCGCCCGCGCGATGGCCAGGCGTTGTTTCTGTCCGCCGGACAAGCCGATCCCGGCTTCGCCGAGGACCGTGTCGTAACCCTTGGGAAGCTCGCTGATGAAATCATGCGCGGCCGCAATGCGGGCCGCTTTTTCGATCACTTCCCGCGAAGCCCCGGGATGCCCGAAGGCGATGTTCTCCGCCACCGTGCTGCTGAAAAGAAAACTCTCTTGGAAGACGATGCCGATGCGGCGGCGCAGGTCGTCCACGTCGAAGTCCCGCAGGTTGATCCCATCGAGCAGAATGCGTCCGTCCGTCGGATCGTAAAAACGCGGCAGCAGGCTCATGACCGAGCTTTTGCCCGAACCCGTCGGGCCCACGATGGCCACGCACTGGCCGGGTTCCACGGTAAAGTGGATATCCTGCAGCACGGGATCCTCGCCGTGATCGAACCAGACGTGATCGAAGCACACGCGGCCCGCGATTTTTTCCGGCCGGGCGGGTGCCGCCGGCGACTGGATTTCCACCGGTTCATCCAGAATGTCGAAAACCCGCCGGGCCCCGCGCAGACTTTGGTGCATGCTGTTGGCGATCGTGGCGATGTTGGAAATCTGCCCCGCCAGTTGCTGAAGGATGGCGGCGGAAACGACCAGCCCTGTGCCGATGGGAATCTCGCCCTTCGCCGCCAGCCAGCCGCCGTAGCCCAGCAGGACGACCAGCGTGAGCTGGCTGAGATAGCCCACCGTGGGATTGTAGGCCGCGAGCCGCCGGAAGATCCCATGCTGCTGATCGCGCACGTTGTCGTTGGCTTGTTGGAAGCGCCGGATTTCGCCCGCCTCGCAGCCGTAGGCTTTGATCAGCGGCATGCCGCGGATGCTTTCCACCAGGCGCTGCACCAGCTGATCCACCAATTCCCGGTTGCGCCGGTAGGCCGGATGCACCGCCCGCGCGAAGGCGGTCGAGCACAGCCAGATCAACGGCGTCACCGCCAGGCAGGCCACCGTGAGCCGGACGTTCACGCTGAGCATAAAGCTGACGTAGGCCACGAACGAAACGATCACGATGATCGTCTGCATCAAGACCTGATCCACAAACATCCGCACCGACTGCACATCGCCGGTCACGCGATTGATGATCGAACTGCTGGCGTTCGCGTCGAAAAAACGAAAGCTCAGGCGTTGCAGTTTGTCGTAAACCCGGGGCCGCAGATCCACCACGATGCGACCCTGGGTGAGCATGTTCAAGCTGGCCTGCGCCAGATAGGTCAACAGCGCCCGCACCGCAGCCAGCACAAAGACTCCCACGCCGATGGCCACCATGACCTGCGTCGGTTTCCATGCGTCGGGTGGCGCGATGCCGAAAAGCCAGTGTGGCTCCGGCGCACCCGGCTGCACGGTGAACCGCACGAAATCAATGCCCACCCCGGTGAGCCCCAGACCAGCCAGCATGAGAAGCAGCAAGGCGATCTGAAACGCCACCACTTGGAGGAATTCGACCCGATAAGACCACGTGATCGCCAGTAACCGCCGGATAACCTGCCAGTCCGATACCTCGTTGTCACGGGAGGGCGGGGCAGCGGGGCTCATCACCACCATCATTTCGCAAAGCGGCGGGGAAATCGAGAACGTTTAGGAAAACGAAGCAGACCATCGTCGTGCTGGCGGACCAGCCCCCCGGCAACACCCACGTGAAAAACGCTCCCATCTCAGGCTCCCTCCTTGGCGTAAAGAGCCCTCGTAAAGCCCGCCAAGACATTCCCACTTGCGAAACCGGCACTTCCGGGCACATTCCCTCCCATGCCTAAAATCGCTATCGCCTTTGCCATCCTTCTCATCCTTCTCGGTGTCGGTGCCTTTGTCGCCACAGGCTCATCGCACGTCACGTCGCTCATCCCGGCTTTCTTCGGCACGCCCATTCTTCTCGCGGGCGTTCTGGGTCTGGCGATGCCCAATCTCCGCAAACACGCCATGCACGTCGCCGCCCTGTTCGGCCTGCTCGGCACGGCAGGCGGTCTCGGCATGGGCCTGCCAAAAATGTTCGCCCTGATGGCGGGAGAAACCATCAAGAGCACCCCCCTCGCCGTTTTCATGCAAGTGGCCATGGGCGTCATCTCGCTTATTTTCCTCGTTCTCTGCGTCAAGTCCTTCATCGACGCCCGCCGTGCCCGCACCCAAACCCCCGCCGCCTGAGGGCGCGGCTTACGCGGGCGAGTGGTAGAGATATTCGCGCCGGATGCGGTTTCCCTCGACGACGCTCCAGCCCGCCGCCTTCAACACGGGATCAACGGGCTTCGTTCATGCGGACGCGAGAGTGACACCGCTTAGCAGGGCAAAGAGCGGCTCGTTGATGTAAAAATTCGTCTTGCCCAACTTCTGTTTCCTCACCAGTCCAGCTTGGGCAAGTTGGTTCAGATATTTCGTAGCGGTAATCCTCGAGACACCTAACTCATTCTCGATAAACTCAATCTTTGTGTAGGGATACCGATAGAGATTATTCAGCAAATCCTGGCTATAGAGCTTCGGCAATCGCTCCCGCAGGTCGTGTTTAGTCTTCTGCATCAGATCGCGGAAGGCTTTTATCAGCGTGATCGCAGAGCGGGAAGTAACCGCTACTCCGCGTAAGAGATAGAGACACCATTCCGCCCAGCGCTCCTCGTCGCGCACCGTTTGCAGCAGGCGATAGTAGTCCGGCTTCGTTGTCGTGATATAGCGGCTCAGGTAGAGCACGGGCAGATCCAGCAGCCCGTCGCGCTGGAGCATGAGGAGATTCAGAATGCGGCCCGTGCGTCCGTTGCCATCGTAAAATGGATGGATGCTCTCGAACTGGTGATGGGTGATGGCCATCCGCAGCAACGGGTCCAAGCCGTCATCCGCATGGATGAAATCAATCAGATTTCCCATCAGGCGCTCCACCGCCACCGCATCCTGGGGAGGCTCGTAGATCACCTGCCCCGACGCTTCATTCTTCAAAACGGTGCCCGGGAGCTTGCGAAGTCCCGCGCGGTTCTGCTCCAGTTCTGCCTGCACCGCCAGCACGGTTTCCAGACGGATCAGTCCCGTGTTCCGCACCGCTTCAAACCCCGTGCGCAGAGCCGACACATAGTGCCGGACTTCCTTGGCCGCACCCGACATTGGCGAACCCTCTTGGGAGGCATACAGCTCATCGTGCGTGGTGATAATGTTCTCGATCTCCGAACTGTCCTTCGCCTCCTGAATTCCCAGCGTGTCCAGCAGAATGCCCTGATTTGGCAGCGATTCACACAAACCTTTCAGTTCCGCCAAGCGCCGGTGCGCCTCCGTCAATGCCATCCAGACCTCGCGCGTGTCCAACGCGGCTAGGTTTGTCAAAGGCAGTGGTGGAAGTTCTGACATGTAAAGAAAAGTGCCATTTCCTTATCACGTTATCAGCCTCATGTAAAGGAAACCGCCATTTTCTCCACATGAAAGAGTGCTCGTGTCATTGAAACGGCCCTTCATCGACATCTTTCATCCACCGCTCGATGCCATCGGCATATCATCGCAGATCAAAGTTTCCCCGCTGGGAGCAGGGAACGCCTAGGCGGCGGGCGGGAGGTTTTTTTCGACGACCTCGAGAATCTCGGCGGCTCCGATGAATTTATAGTCATCCAGAATGAAGCGTTTCATTTTTCCGGGTGCGGCCTCATAGACCAGATCGGCGATGCCCTTGTTCTCCCACCGTTTTTTGCTTACGCTGCGGATTTGAGTCAGGGCGATCTCCTTGCCGTCGGGGAGAATGAGCTTTCCGTCTTCCAGGCGCGTGGTGAGGGGGAGGGATTTGAAATAATGGAAAAGGCAGGCCCCGGCACCAAGCCATGCGGCCAGGCCGAGAATGAGTTGCGTGCGCATGTCGCTGGCCGAGTAGCTGGATTTGGGTTTGTCATCGGCCCAATTGCGTTGCTTGGCCGCATCGGCCCAGGCTTTTTGCAGTCCGGGTCCTTCTTTCCCATGTTGACTGACAAGCTCCTCATACACGGCGGCCCGCACGTTGTTTTTCGGATAACCGATGAGGCCATCATACATAAACCAGCCACCGACTCCTGCCACCACGAGCGAGAGAATCTGCATGCGCTGTTTCCATTCCTTGCTGATGATGGCGGTCAATGGGGCATTCACAAGCGGCAGAGGCTAGGCGGGCGCAAGGGCCGTGGCAAGCGCACAGGGGGCCATCCTTCGGAACTTAAACTTGAACTTAAACCTACACCCAAACTCCCTTGCCGGGTTTAAGTCCAGGTGCAGGCGGGGATGCTGTTCATTCTGCCAAACTGATGGGGTCGCCTTCCATCACAGGGCCGAACTCGCCGAACAGCTTTCCTGATAGCCTAGCAGGCGGAAGAGGGCTATATCGCCGGAATGATGACACTTTATCTGCTGCGTCACGGGCAAACCTCGTTCAGCCGGGCCAACGCATTTTGCGGGTCGGCGCTCAATCCTGATCTCACGGAAGAAGGACGGCAGATGGCGGCGGATTTTGCCAAAAGCTATGCCGCCACGCCCTGGCAGGCGATTTTTACCAGCCCGCTCAAGCGCACGCTGGAAACGGCCGCCCCGATTTGTAGCGCGACGGCGATCACGCCGCAGGTGCGGGATGATCTGAAGGAGATCAGTTATGGCAAATGGGAAGGCAAGACGGTGGAGGAGGTCTCGGTGGAATATCACGATGACTACATCCGCTGGTCGGCGGACCCGGCCTGGTATCCGCCGACTGATGGCGAGCCGGCCGTATCCATCGCCCATCGCACGCTCCGGGTGGTCGAGGAGATCCAGCGGGTGTATGACAACGGGAATGTGCTGATCGTGTCGCACAAGGCGACGATCCGGATTTTGTTGTGCTCGCTGCTGGGGATAGATGTCGGACGTTTCCGCTACCGGCTGGGGTGTCCGGTGGGATCGGTTTCGGTGGTGGAATTCGGCAAGCACGGCCCGCTGCTCAAAGCCATGGCGGATGTGAGCCATCTCGATGACACGCTGAAAAATCTTCCCGGCACTTAGCCGCACCCGGTGTTTGCGGCGGTACAAACGTGCGCTTTTCTTTTCCTCCGGGCGGGCTATAAGCGCAGGCTATGTTTCTTCCTGTTCCTCATCTGATCGTGCAGCCCGACGATGGAGTCGGTCCGGTGCGCGATTTTATCAACACCGCCAAAAAATCCCTGCTGATCAAGCAATTCACCTACACCGAGGAAAGTCTGCTCCAGGCGGTGGTGGAGCGCAAAAATGCCGGGGTGGATGTGCGAATCATGCTCAATCCGAAGCGTTCGGGCGGGGATCGCGCCAACGACGACACCTTTGATTTTTTCAAGAAAAACGGAGTCAACATTCAATGGGCGAATCCAAAGTTCTATGTCACGCATGAGAAATCCATCGTGGTGGACGGCGAGGCGGCCTTGATCGCGACTTTTAATCTGTGCACCAAGTATTTCACCCTCACGCGCGATTACGGCATCATCACGCAGGATCCGGCGCGGGTGGCGCAGGTGGTCGAGGGATTCAATGCGGACTGGGAGCACCGGGACTGGCTGCCGTCCGGTGACACGGGGTTGCTGTGGAGCAACGCGAATTCGCGTGCGCACATGGCGGCTTTCATTGACTCGGCGAAGCACAAGCTGGTGGTGCAGCATCCGAAATTTGTGGATGCGGTCATTACGGATCGCCTCATGGGAGCGGCGGAACGCGGGGTGCACGTGCGGGTGCTTTGCGGCGGCAAACATGGCATCAGTGATTGGGACATTCTGGATACCTTCGCTTCGTTGCGTGTGCTCAAGCGCTATGGGGTGAAAGTGCACAAACAGAAAAATCTTCGCGTTCACGCCAAGTTGATCATTGCCGATGACGAGCACGCGCTGGTGGGTTCGATGAACATTGACCGCAGCGCCTTTGACCTCCGGCGCGAACTGGGCACGACGATCAAGGATGAGGCCGTGGTCAAACGGCTGATCGAGGTTTTCGAAAGCGACTGGGATTCCTCACACAGTTACGATCCGCCCGATCCGCTCGATCCCGCGCAGCACAAGGAAGAGACGGATTTCCCGCACGACAAAGATCTGCAGCATGAGTGAGGAGGGGGAGAAGACGGAAAGCGGGAAACTGGCGACGGAAGGCTTGCAGCCGGAGTTTCAAGTTTCTCTTCTCGATCTGGCCCTGACATTTAATCACATCTCCCTCGCGTCATTTGGCGGCGGACTTTCGGCCTGGTCGCGCGAAGTGATCGTGGTGGAAAAAAAGTGGATGTCCGAGGAAGAGTTCCTCAGCGCGCTCACCATGTGCCGCATCCTGCCGGGGGCCAATCAGGTGAATCTGGCGGTTTTTGTGGGCAATAAGATGCGGGGGGTTCCGGGCGGTCTGGCGGCGATTTTCGGGCTGACGCTGGTGCCCGTGCTGATTGTGCTGGCGCTGGGTTACGGCTACTTCACCTACCATCATCTTCCGGCCTTGCAAAATATCCTGCGGGGTGCGGCGGCGGCGGCGGTGGCTCTGACCCTTTCGATGGCGATCAAGACGGGAGGAAAATGTCTCAAGGGATCTGTGCCCCTGCTGCTTTTCGCCGCGATATTTATTTTGAACGGCCTGCTGCGCTGGCATCTGCTTCCCTGCCTGGCCATCCTGGCACCATTGAGCCTGCTCTGGGGCTGGCCGCGGGAAAAGAAATCATGAACGTTCGCACGCTCATTCATCTCCTGACGCTTTTCAGCGCGCTGTCGCTGCTCTCGATTGGCGGGGGAAACACCGTTATTCCCGAAATGCATCTCAAAGCGGTGAAGGATTACGGCTGGATGTCCGACAGCCAGTTCGCCGATATTTTTGCCATCTCACAGGCTGCGCCGGGGCCGAGCATCCTTATTGTCACATTGGTCGGTTACAAAGCCGGGCTCGAAGCCGGATGGGGGCAGCTTTCCGGCGTGATCGGTGCGATTTTGGCCACGCTCGCCATGATGATTCCGGCCGGCATTCTGGTTTATCTCGTGGCGCGGGTTTGGGAAAACGCGAAGGATTCCGCGTTTCGTCACGCCATTGAAAAAGGGTTTGCCCCGCTCACGGTGGGGTTGGTGCTGGCCAGCGGCTATGTCATGAGCCGGACGGCGGACCACGACTGGCGCGCGTATTTGCTCACGGCGGTTTGCACCGGAATCTTCGTCACGACCAAGACTAATCCACTGGTCGTGGTGGCAATTGCAGGGGTGCTTGGCTATATGAATTTAGTTTAAACAGCGGGCGCAAATCGTAGAGCGCCCCGATGCCCGCAGACGGCAGTTCGCCTGGAGGCCGTGCCGTGGAATAATCCTCCTGGCGCAGAGCCAGCCATTCGACGCCGAGCACCGGTTCGGCGGTCTGCCAGGCGGTTTGGCCGGTGAGCGCTCTATTCAGGAGCGCGAGTTTCTCGCGGAATGCCAGCCCATGACTCCAGAGATGTCCCTCGTATCCGCAGGCCACTCTCCGGCCGAGAAGGATGAGAGGATGATTGTAGCTCGGCGCGCAGGCGAAACGGGTTTCTGCCGGAATGTCCGCAATGGCGTGCTGCCAGGCGTCCAACTCCGATCGCCGGGCAAGGGTGTAGCCGTGGCGCGCGTCGAGTCCGCCGGCAAGCGAGACAGCTCCCGAAAAAAACAAAACAAAACAAAGGGCCGCGCGCGCCGTTAGTTGCAGTCCGGCGATGAGATTCGTCCAGATGTAGGGAGCAATAACGAGCCAGCTCCACATCATCAGTTTCATGTTGTCCCATTCCCAAGGCGTGAAAATGACCACGCAGCAGATCAGAAAAATCAGCAGGGCAGTCCAGACAAAGAAACGCGCCTCGGCATCCTTGGTGCGTACGAGCATCGCGGCCAGGACCAGGACGATGGGTAGCGTGAGACCGAAATTCCAGAGCAAGGCGATCGGGCCCTCCTCGCCTGCAAGCCAGGATGGATCAAAGCGAAGGCCCGACGCGGTGGAGAACCCCCCCGTGACCAGAACGACACAGACCGTGGCCGGCACGAAAGCCGTCCCGACAAACTTCAGCAAACCCACACGCGATTTTTTTTGCACCACGAAGATCCCTGCCAGGATCAGGCTGAGAAACAGAAAGGCGTGAAAATTAAAAAAGGGCATACCCGCATAGAGGAGTCCTTGCAGCCAGGGCGGAAGGATGCGCCGGCCGCTCCGGAAAAAAAACTCCCGCCACGCAAACAGCAGCAAGAAACCGGCGGGCAGGGCGAAGAGGAGTCCGCGTTGGGTGACAAACATGGACAGGAAAAAATTCTTCCAAGTGGCATCGCTTTGAAAGTCCTCGATGTGCCAGGTGCGCAAGGCGGCGAATCCGAGCAAGCCGCCATTGCAGAGGAAGGCGGCTACGCCGAACGCGCCGCCCCATCGCCAGAGCGCATAGCCGGTCAGGGCCGCGCCGCCGAGACCGGTCCAGACGAGCCCCCGCAGGGTGTTTCCTCCGCAAACCTCGATGATGCTGTTGAACAAATCGGCTCCCAGCGGATAGCTCAGCGGGACTCCGGTTAGAATCGGACTCTCCGGCCAGAACGGCACCCCGCTGGCGAGGTAGCGGATAAAATTCAGATGCAGCGACATGTCGCCGAGATTATTGGGTGAGAGCACGCAAATCTCGTCGCCCCGCATGTAGATGAGCCAGAGAAAAGCCCGCAAGGAAACCAGGGCAAAGGCCGTGAGCACAATCGCATCCCAGATTCCCGCACGCGGGGCCGGGTCATCCAGGGTCGAACGCCATGCCGCCACGCCGACGAGCGCGCCGATGCCCACGGCGAACAAGGCAACGGGAGTGTTCAAGCCGGAGAAGAAAAATCCCAGGGCCAGTGCGGCAACGATTTCCGCAAAGACAAAAGCCAGGCAGGCGGAGAGAAGCTTCACGGGGAGGTTGAGGGTTGAGGGTTGAGAGTTGAGGGGCGGATCGCACCATCACTGGAAGTTCCGGTGATTTCCGGCGTCGCGGCCTTGAACCATTCGCGAAAGGGTTCCTCCCGGAAATAGACCACGCACTCCTCCTGCGCGTCCCGCAGACGAAAGGTCCGTTTGTAATACGATCCGACCAGCTTTTGCTCGATGTCCGCGGCTTTGCTTTTCTCCGCGACAACAAAATCGCCGTCCAATGTTGCGGGCGGTTCCTTCGCGCTGAAATATCCAACCTGGGTGAAATCCCCCAGGATCCACGGCAGGGGATAATAGCTTTCCAGCACGCTTTGCCCGCGCAGATGGTATTTGCGGGGATCTTGTTTTGCCATCTCCAGTAACGGCCTGGTGAGGGTTTCGATTTCAGGATAAGTCTGCACGTAAACGTACGGTTCCTTTTCGTCGGTGCTGTGGAAGAAATTCAGCCGGATCGCCATTCCGAGACTGACGGCCAACAGGCTTCCCACGAGGGGAAAAACGACCAGGGGTTGTTTGTGGTTTTTCAGCAGGAAGCGGCGGGCCTCTTCGACCAGGGCACCGAACAAGAGATAGAACGGCCAGAGAATCGAAATGATGCACCAGGGGGTTTTGTAGGGAATAATCGAATACGCTAGGAGAACCCCTCCCGCGAAAATGGCGATGTACCGTAGACGCGCATCCGCAGGCCCGATAAACCGCGCGCAAGCCAGCAACCCCGCCAGGGCCGGCCATTCATATCGAGCCATCAAGGCCACCCAATAATAATTCAGGTAATCCTGATCCAGAATTCGGAAGGTGTTTTTTTCATGACCTCCCGCCTGCATTCCGGTGTGGAACCAGGCGGCATAGGTTTCATACAAGCCCTTCAATCCCGCCCAATCCAAAAAATTTCCCGAATAAAAAAAGACGATGGCAATGAGGCCGAGCGCGCTGGCTTGGCCCAGATTGCGCCAGGTCCAGAGCTGGCGCGCGACGGACCAGGCCGGGCGGGAGGGAAACACTTTCTGCCAGAGCCACAAAACCAGTCCGGCGAGAAGAAGGCAACCGACATGAACGACGTAGGTTTCCTTGGTCAGAATCATGCCCGTGAGGGAAAGAACCAGGGTGTTCAAGAAACGACGCTCACCCTTTTCCCAGAGGCCAAGGACGGCCCACAAGAGGAGAATCGAGAAGAGGACCATCAACGATTCGTGAATCGAATACCGTCCGTAAAAAACAAACGCAGGTGAAACCGCCAGCGCCGCGGCAGCCACCCGGGCGGTGGTCGCCCCGAAAAATTCCCGATAGCGCAGCAAGGCCCACACGGCGAGAATGGCGGGGATGATGGCCGGGAGCCGCAGAGCCCAGAGGTTGCGCCCGAAGAGGGTTTGGGAAAGAAAAACCGCGTAAAAATGGAGCGGTCCGTGGTAGTTCGTCGGATCGTATTGGTAGAAGCCGTTGAGCCTCATCTGGTCGGCGAACCATCCGTTGATCCCCTCGTCGAAATGCGGCGGCTTGATGTCCAGCAACGCCACGCGGAGAACGGCGGCCAGAACAAGAATAGTGATTTCCACCCAGGGTAGCCGGGACCAACGCAATTGCACGTCACTGGAATAATGGCCCCTCACGGCAAGTGCAAGCCGGGGAGTGGCGGGTAGAAATGCAGAAATCCGATCAGGCAAATCTTTTGGTAATTCGGGATTGACTCGGTTCACCCCCCACCTAATGTCCCGCGAAATGAATACAGGTAAAAAGGGGTTTCTTGTCGGTTTGATCTCCACGGCGCTGCTGGCTGGTCTTTCGGGCCATGCCGTCGCCCAGACATCCACCACGGCCACAGTCACCAGTCTCACGACGTTCACGTCCACGGGTTCATCGTTTACGGGAACATTCACGGGCGCCGGTAGTGGTGGCTTCCCAACGACCAACGACTACACTCTGAATTACTCGGGTGAGACCATTGCAATCACCAGCTTTACCACTGGCACCGGAATCGGAGCCCAAGTTTACAATCCCCTCGCCTATACGGGAACGATTACCACCACGCTCCAGCGCTTTTCCAGCACCTTGGGCACGAATCAAAATAACAACATCGTCTATCAACGGGTCACGGCCCAGAGCGGCAACACCTACACTCTGGCCGGCCCGTATACTCCGTTGCAAAACGATCTCTTCAATTCCAACAGCCTGAACGCCGGCACCGACA
>Ga0209591_10008243_pt1 | contig 11364 bp, 10 predicted proteins | sample MAT01_FD_187207 | JGI IMG/M metagenome (GOLD analysis project Ga0209591, IMG submission 187207) | Freshwater microbial communities from Lake Fryxell liftoff mats and glacier meltwater in Antarctica - MAT-01 (SPAdes) (version 2) | ecosystem: Environmental > Aquatic > Freshwater > Ice > Liftoff...
CGCCACGGGGCTGAGCGTGACTGGCGCGAAGAAGCGCTCCGGCAGCGCGGCGTAGCTGTGGGTGAAGGGCAGGTTCATGCCCCGCAGATCGCCCGTCCCGCCCCCCAGAACAAGAGGCGAAACCAATGGCCGCTTTCGGCGGCTCGTTGGTATCTTTGTTTTGCGCCCTCAAGTGCCGGGCGCGGCCAGCCGGCCGCTTGGCTCGCCGCACTGGCGGCGGCGCCCATTCGGGCACTCGTGCCTTCGGGCCGCTGCTTTCAACTCTGCGGGGGCTTCGCGGGCACCTGACGCATCATCGCGTTGCGCCAGGCGGGCGGCAGTCCGCCGAGCAGACGCGCCATGACGTAGAGCGGCCGAGGATACGCCACGCGCACGCGCCCGGCCGCGATGCCCGCCAGGGTGCGCCGCGCCGCCTGCTCTGGCGTCATCAGCCCGGGCATGGCGAAGGGGTTGCTCGCGGTCATGGGCGTGCGGATGAAGCCGGGGCAGATGGCGTGCAGGCGGATGCCGCGCTTGCGCTCCGACGCGTCCAGCGCCTCCGCCCAGCGCTGCACCGCGGCCTTGCTGGCGCAATAGGCCGGTGCGCCGGGGGCGGCGACGAAGGCGGCGAGCGAGGAAATTACCGCCACGCGCCCGCGCACCTCGTCCGGCCCCGGCGCCTGCGCGGCCATCGCTTCGATCGCCGGCAGCGCCGTGTTGAGCACGCCGGTGAGGTTGGTGGCAAAGACCCGCACCGCCTGCGCCGCCGGCTCCACCGCATCGCCAGTGCCGCCTGAGATTCCGGCATTGGCGATGACGAGGTCGAGCCGCCCGGCCTGCGCGATCCAATCGGCCATGGATTCGGCATCCGTCACGCTCACCACCCTTGTCGCCACGCTCGCGCCAAGCGCGCGGCAGGCTGTGGCAGTGTCCTCCAACCGCGCCGCGTCGCGCCCCGACAGGTGCAGCGTGACCCCCGGCGCGGACGAAACCTCCGCCAGCGCCCGGCCGAGGCCGGAGGAGGCGCCCGTGATCAGCACCGACTTCCAGGGATAATCCGACACGCCTTGCCTCCATTCCCGCGAGGGTGGACAAGGCGCGCATGAGCACCCTCGCCTCGATGACCGGCTTCGCCCGCGAGGGCGGCACGATGCCGGACGGTTCCTCCTTCGTCTGGGAACTCCGCAGCGTCAACGGCCGCGGCCTCGACGTGAAGCTGCGCCTGCCCAATGGGCTCGACGTGCTGGAAGCCGCGCTGCGCGAGGCGACCACGAAGCGCCTCAGGCGCGGCAACGTCTCCGCCACCCTCACCATCAAGCGCGAGGACCGCGCGACGCGCCTCACGCCCGACCCCGCCGCGCTGGACGCGGCCATCGCCCTGGTGCTGGAAGTCGCGCGCCGCATCCCCGGCGCGCCGATCCCGAGCGCCGAGGCCGTGCTCAGCCTGCCTGGCGTGCTGCGCGCCGAAACCGCGGAGCCCGACGAGGCGGCGGAGGAGGCCCGCCGAGCGCAACTCGCCACCGCCTTCGCCCGCGCGCTCGAAGGCCTGCACGCGGCCCGCGCGCGCGAAGGCGCGCAGCTGGCAACAATCCTCGGCACGCTGCTCGATGAGGTCGCCACACTCTGCGCCCAGGCCACCACCGAAGCCGCCGGCCAGCCCGCCGCGCAACGCGCGCGGCTGATGGAAAACCTCGCCAATCTTCTCGGCGAGGGCGATCTTCGCGCCCGCGTGCCGGAAGAACGGCTGGCGCAGGAAGTCGCGATGCTCGCACAGCGCAGCGACGTGCGCGAGGAACTCGACCGTCTGGCCGCGCATATCCACGAGGCCCGCGCCCTGCTGCAATCGAGCGACGCGGTGGGCCGAAAACTCGAGTTCCTGACGCAGGAATTCGTGCGCGAAGCCAATACGCTCTGCAGCAAAAGCGCCAGCGTGGCGCTCACCCGAACCGGCCTCGCGCTCAAGGCGGCGATCGAACGGCTGCGCGAACAGGCGGCCAACGTGGAATGATGGCGATGGGGACACGTCGCGGCGTCTGTGTGGTGCTCGCCTCCGCTCCGGGCGTGGGCAAGACCAGCGTCTCACGCGCACTGCTCGAGATGGAACCGGCGCTGAACCTCTCCATCAGCGCCACCACCCGCACGCGCCGACCCGGCGAGCAGGACGGCGTGCACTACTTCTTCCGAACGCCCGACGACTTCGCCGCCATGGTCGCCAAGGATGAATTGCTCGAACACGCGCAATTCCTCGACCGCGCCTACGGCACCCCCCGCGCGCCCGTCGCCGCCGCACTCGAAGCCGGCCGCGACGTGCTGTTCGACATCGAATGGCAAGGCCACCGCCAACTGCGCGCGAAACTACCGAACGACGTCGTCGGCATCTGCCTGCTGCCCCCCAGCATGGCCGAACTCGAACGCCGCCTGCGCGGCCGCGCCCAGGATAGCGAAGCCGAAATCGCCCGCCGCCTGGTCGTTGCCCGCGACGAGATCGCCCACTGGTCCGACTTCGACCACATCATCATCAATCGCGACTTCGATAGCACCGTCGCCGAAGTCCGCGCCGTGCTCCACGCGGCACGCACGAGCCGAACGCGACAACCCTGGCTGCCCGACTTCGTCAACACGCTGCTGCAGGGGTGACCGGGGTTGGGGTAGGGGGCCGCGCATCATGGCGAGTGTAGTCGAAGTCGTTCTGCCGGTTTTCGTGTTGATCCTCGCCGGGTATCTCGCGGCGCGGTTTCGCCTGATCGCGCCGGAGGGGTTCGCGGGATTGGCGACCTTCGTGTTCTGCGTGGCGGCCCCGGCCTTGTTGTTTCTCGGCGGTGCGCAGCCTTACGAGGGGGGGGCGGGTCCGGCGCTGGCGCAGGTGGGGGCGGCGGTGCTGCTGTATGGCGCGTCGATGCTGCTGGCGCGGCGCTGGTTCGGGGCGAATCCGGCTGAGGCGGCGGTGTTCGGCCTTTCCTGCATTTTCGGCAACTCGGTGATGATGGGCATCCCCATCATCATCGCGGCCTATGGCGTAGCCGGGGTGCCGCCGATGATCGGCATTCTCGCCGTGCAGACGGTGACATTGCTGGGTATGGCGACGATCCTGACCGAGGCCGGGTTGCAGGCTTCGGCACCATGGAGGTTGTTGATACGCAATGCGGCGCTGGGGATTTTGCGCAATCCGATCGTGTTGTCGGTGGTGGCGGCGCTGATATGGCGCGGGTTTGGCTGGCCGGTGCCGGATGTGGCGCGGCGGTCGCTGGAGTTGTTGGGCAGTGCGGCGCCGCCGGCGGCCTTGTTCTGCCTCGGCGGCGGGTTGCTCGGATTGGGCGCGGCGGGGGTGTGGCGGGAGACGGCGGTGGTCTGTGCGATCAAGCTGGTGCTGCTGCCGGCATTGACGTTCGTGCTCGCGAAGCTGTTGGGCCTGTCGCCGGTCGAGACGGCGGTGGCGGTGACGATCGCCGCGTTGCCGACGGGTGCGAACGCCTTCATCCTCGCCCGGCGCTACCAGACGGGGGCGGATCGATCGGGGGCGGCGGTGCTGGTCACCACGGCGCTGTCGGTGCTGACGCTCTCCGCGCTGATCGGGTATTTTCGGGAGACGCTCCAGTGACGCTCATTCTTTCTCCCGGCTGGATCTGGGATGCCGAGTCCGGCCTGCGCACCGGCCAGCATGTCATCGTGCAGGGTGGCCGCGTGGCCGATGTGGTGCGCGAGGCACCGACGCTCGACGCCGAGCGCATCGTGGCCCCAGATGCGGTGCTGCTGCCCGGCTTCATCAACCTGCACAACCACGCCATGTCCGGCCCCCTGTTCCGTGGCCTGGCCGATGAACTCGCCCCCGGCGACATCCCCGGCCACATCGTGTTCTCGCTGCTCATGCCGCTCGGCGACGTCGCGGCCGAGATCATGACCGAGGAGGATATCGGCGACGCCGTGGAGATGGCGCTGCTCGAGGGTCTCAAGACCGGCATGACCGGCCTGCTCGACGTTTTCCGGGTTGCGCAATGGCCGTTCATCCCGCGCGCGAAATCACTCGGGCTGCGTAGCTGGTCCTGCCCCTACCTGTTCTCCGAGACCGTCGGCATGACGCCAGAAGGCAAGCCCACCTACACGCCGACCAACCGCACCGGCTTCGAGGAAACCCTCGATCTGTTCGACCGGTTCGACGAGGGACCGCAGGGGCTGACGCGAGTCGGCTTCGGCCCGCATGGCCCGGACAGCACCACGCCCGAGTTGCTTCGCCTGGTGGACGAGACGGCGCGCGAGCGCGGCATGGTGGTGTCCATCCACGCGGCCCAAAACATGATCGAAATCAAGCGAGTGGAGGAAGCGCACGGCAAGGGCTCCATCGCGCATCTGCGAGACCTCGGCCTGCTGCGCCCGGGCGTGGTGCTGGCGCATGGCATGTTCGCGACCGATGCGGAAATGGCGATGATCGCGCAGCATGGCGCGGCGTTGGCCTCCTGCCCGCTCGCCTTCGCGCGCTCGGGGCGCTTCGTGCCGTTGGCGCGCATGGAAGCCGCCGGGCTGCGCCTGGGCATCGGCACGGATGGCGTGACGCTCGACATGCTGCACGAACTCCGCACGGCCTCGGTCTTTGCCAAGGTGCAGTCAGGCACGCCGCATGGGCTGAGTGCGCCGCGGCTGCTCAGGGCCGCGACCCGCGATGCGGCGCTGGCCTTGGGGCGCGAGGATCTCGGCCTGATCGCGCCGGGGCAACGCGCCGATCTGGTGATGTTCGACCTGTCCTCCTCGCGCTACCAGCCGGTCTGGGATCCGCTGAAATCGCTGATGACGAATGGCAGCGCGGCGGACCTCGTGCTGTCGATGGTCGAGGGCCGCGTGCTGCTGCGCGATGGCCTCGTGCTGAGCGCCGATGCAGCGGCGGTGACGCGCCGCGGCCGTGCCGCAATCGAGCGCGTGTGGCGGGAGGCCGCGCGACGGGGCGCGATTCCGGCCTCAATCGCTGCCAGGGCATCGATCCCATTGCAGTGAAGCCGCTGGACTCCCTACGCTGCGCCGCACAACGGGAGAACCACTGATGAGCCGCTTCACCATCACGCGCCGCGCCGTTATGGGCACCGCGCTCGCTGCCCCCTCGCTCGCCCACGCCCAGACACGCCGGCCGCTGCGCGTCATCGTGCCTTTCCCGCCCGGAGGTGCGGTGGACAGCCTTGGGCGCATCCTGGCCGATCGCCTCGCCCCCGTGCTCGACCAGCAGGTGGTGGTGGACAACCGCAGCGGCGCCGGCGGGTTGATCGGCGCGGATGCCGTGGCGAAGGCGGTGCCGGATGGCACGACCATCGGCATCATCGGTGCCGCCACGCTCTGCGCCGCGCCCTTCCTGCTGCCCTCGATGCCCTTCGACGTGGCGCGGGATTTCCGCCCAGTGACGCAGATCACCGACAGCGCCGTGATCATCGCCGTCGGCGCGCCGGTGGCTGCGGCGCGCGGCTGGGACAGCCTCGCTGCGCTGCTGACCTGGGCGCGGGCGAATCCAGGGAAGTTCAACATCTCCCACGCCGGCGTTTCCACCGTCAGCCATTTGGTTACGTCCGCGCTGTCGAAGCAGGCGGGAGTCGAGTTCAACATGATCCCCTATCGCGGCGGCGCGCAGGCGGCGAACGACATGCTCTCGGGCACGCTCGATGGCAGCGCGGATTTGCCCTCGGCGCTGATTCCCCTGGCCGAGGCCGGACGGGTCAGGCTGCTCGGCATTTCCTCCGGCCAACGCCTCGCGCTGCTGCCGAACGTGCCGGCGTTCAGCGAGACGGCGGGGCTGGCGGGGATGGATGTGCGGTCGTGGAACATCATTCTGCTCCCCGCCGGCGCGCCGGAGGCCGAGGCTGCGCGCCTGCACGGCGCGATCCGCCAGGTGGCTGCCACGGCCGCCTTCCGCGACGCGCTGCGCCCCTTGGGCTATGACGCGGTGACGAGCGAGAGCCTGGCCGCCGCCGCCGCGCTGGTGCGCGACGAGACGCCGCGCTGGCGCCAACTGGTGGAGGCGTCGGGCGCGCGGGTCGAATAGCGTGCGAGGTTGAGGCGGCGCGGCGCGGCTGGTAGAGCCACGCGCGCGGGTGGAGTTTAGAGCATGGCCGACCAGCTTGGCGCGGGACAGGATTGGGCAGCGCGGCTGAAGCGTGCCCTGGTCCAGGGCGGCGCCTCGGCCCCTGAAGCCGTGCCTGTGCCTGTGGTGGAGATCGCGCCCAAGGCGCCGGCCGCGCCAGCGCTGCCGACAGCGAGCGATCTGCTGGCGGCGCTCGGCCTGCCCACCGCCCATCCCGACCCGGTCGCGCCCATGCAGGTGGAACCGATGCCGTCCTCCCTGCTCGCGCTGCTTGAGCCAGCCCGCATTGCGCCACCGCCCGGCCTGCTGGCCGCGCTGGCCGAACCAGCCCCCCCCAAGCCTGATGCCGAGCCAAGCCGGCAACCCGCGGCAGCGCCCGTGCCCGGGCCGCCCGATACCCCCGCCGAGCCGCCGCCTGGCCTGCTGGCCGCATTGGCCGATCCTGCCATCGTGCCGAGCCCGCCGCCCGAGGTCTTGCGAGAGGTCGCGCCAGATATCGTGCCGGCGGCGCCAGCCCCGAGCCCGCCGGCTGCCAAGCCGCCCCGCCGCGTCCCGCCCGCCACCGCTGGACCCGCCACGCCGCCCCGCGCCGCGGCGCGCCAGGAACCGGCCTTCGACCCCGCCGAGTTCGCCGCCGCCCATGCCGCGCTGCTCGGCAAGCCGCCGGGCAAGGCCGCGTTGGAGGCCGGCGCCTCGGCGCAGGATGAATGGATCGCGCTGTCGCGCAGCATGGCAGGGGCTTCGAGCGCCTGGTACGGCCTGGCGCTGGGCGGGCGCACCGCGAACATGCTTGTCGCCGCCGGGCTCGGCGCGAAGCGGCGCAACTTGACGCTGCGCCTGCAGGTGGTGGAGGCCGACCCCGAGCCCTTCAGCCGCCTGCACGCCGCCGTCATGGCCCAGGCCTTCACCGCCGCCGAGGTTCGGCTGCTCCAGGCCGAGGTCTGCGCTACCGCCGCGCAACTCGCCCCCCGCGCCGCCGCGGCCGAGGAGCTGCTGGCCGAGATGCCGCGCTGCGACTACCTGCGCGTCAGCGTGCGCGGGGTGATCGAGCCGCTGCTGAACGAGGCGCCTGAATTGCTGGCCGAGAGGGTGCGTTGGCTGGTGCTCGCCACCCGCACCCGCGGCGAGGAACACCAGGCGCTGACCAGCCTCGGCCGGCGCGGCTGGCAGTTGCTGGCGGACCACCCCTGCGGCATCGACCGCTTGTCGCCGCCACGCCTCGCCAGGGCGGGCACGCAGGTCTGGCGCAGCCCGCTGGCGTGACCAGCTCGGGCACCCTCGGCCGGGCGGGCGTGTCCTCCGCGCATCACCGCGGCGTGACATGTTGCAATGCGGCCACGCCGTCCTGGCGTGGCCCGGGAAGCCAGGGTTAAGCTGGCGTCATGCCCTTTTTTGCGCCCCCCCGCCGGATCCTGCTGCTCACCGCCGCGCTGCTCTCGGCCTGCGCCGCGGCAGGCCAGACATCGCCCAATGGCTCGTCCGCCGCGCCGATGGCAGCCAGCGAGGTGAGCGGCCCCTTCGGCGCCTACCTCGCCGGCCGCCTCGCGCAGTCGGAGACCGACACGCGCGTCGCCGCCGACATGATGCTCGAAGCCCTGCGCCGCGACCCCGGCCAGCCGGAGCTGATAGCCCGCGCCTTCATCGCCGCCCTGCTCGATGGCAGGCCCGACGCGTTGCGCCTCGCCCGGCGCCTGCCGGAGAGCCAGGCCGCGCAGCTGCTGCTGATCGGCAACGAGGCCCAGGCCGGCCGCTGGGATCGCGCCGAGACGCGCATCCGCGCCCTGCCTCGCACCGGGCCCGGCGGCTTCCTGCAACCGCTGCTGCTGGCCTGGGCGCAGCAGGGCCGTGGCCAGACCGACGCGGCGCTGGCCACGCTCCGCCCGCTCAGCGAAGCCGGGCCGCTGCGTGGCATCCATGCCCTGCACATGGCGTTGATCGCCGACCTCGCCGGCCGGCCGCGCGATGCCGAGCGCGCCATCCGCATCGCCATGGAGCAGAGCCCCGAACCGTCCCTGCGCCTGGTGCAGCTCAGCGCCGGCATCCTGGCGCGCGCAGGGCGGGAGGCCGATGCGCTGCGCCTGCTGGAGGGGCTCGGCCGGGGCATGAGCGACTATGCCATCTTCGCCACCACCGAGGCACAGCGCCGCGCCATCCTGACCAACCGCAACCTGGCTTCAGCCGTGGAGGGCATGGCGGAGGCGCATCTGGCGCTGGCCGCCGCGCTGGCCAGCCAGGCCGGCGCCCAGGGAGGTCCGGCCGCGCGGCCCGGCACACCCGCCGCCGGCGCCGGTGACGGCGCGCTGATCCTGGCCCGGCTGGCGCTGAAGCTGCGCCCGGGCTTTGCGCCGACCCTGCTGCTGATCGCCGAGCAACTGGCCGATGAACGCCATCACGCGGCCGCCTTCGCCGTGCTGGAACAGGTGCCGGCGGATGATCCGCTCGCCCCGGTCGCCGCGCTGCGCCGCGCCACGCTGCTCGACCGGATGGACCGCCTGGCGGAGGCCGAGGCGGCGCTGGAGCGCCTCGCCGCCGAATTCGCGCAGGCACCGCAGCCACCGGCGCGGCTGGGTGACCTCCGCCGCGCCCGCAGCCGTTTCCCCGAGGCCATCCCCGCCTATGACCAGGCGCTGGAGCGGCTCGGCACGGCCAGCGCCGCCGCCTGGCCACTGCTTTATGCGCGCGGCATCGCCCATGAACGCGCCGGCAGCTGGCCCCGCGCCGAGGCCGATTTCCAGCGCGCGCTCGAACTCTCGCCCGAGCAGCCCTACGTGCTGAACTACCTGGCCTATACCTGGGTCGAGCGCGGCGAGAAATTCGTCGAGGCGCGACGCATGCTCGAACGCGCTGTCGAGCTTCGGCCGAATGACGGCAACATCGTGGACAGCCTGGGCTGGGCGCTGTTCAAGCTCGGCGACATCCCCGGCGCGATCCGCTGGATGGAGCGCGCGGTGGAGCTGGAATCGCGCAACAGCGTGATCAACGACCATCTCGGCGACGTCTATTGGGCGGCAGGCCGGCAGCAGGAGGCGCGCTTCCAATGGCGCCGCGCCCTCACCCTGGAGCCCGAGCCCGCCGACCTCGCGAAGATCCAGGTCAAGCTGCGCGACGGCCTGCCCGCCCCCATCGCCCGCCGGACGGACTGACATTCTCACCGAGGCTGCGCCCGCCAAGGTCAATCTGTACCTGCGAGTCGTCGGCCGCCGGGCGGATGGCTACCACCTGCTCGACAGCCTCGCGGTATTCGCCGGCATCGGCGACGTGCTGCACCTGGCGCCAGCCGCGCATCTCGGCTTGACGCTCAGCGGGCCGGAGGCGGGCGCGCTGGCGGCGGAACCCGACAACCTCGTCCTGCGGGCTGGCCGTGCCCTGGCCGAGGCGGCGGGGGTGCAGGCTGGCGCGGCGCTCGCGCTGGAGAAGCATCTGCCGGTGGCGTCCGGCATCGGTGGCGGCTCGGCCGATGCCGCCGCGGCGCTGCGCGGGCTGGCGCGGCTCTGGGGCGTGACGGGTGTCGATCTGGCGGCGCTGGCGGGCAGGCTTGGCGCCGATGTGCCGGTTTGCCTGGCAAGCCACCCGGCGCGGATGCAGGGGGTGGGGGAGGCGCTCTCGGCGGCGCCGTACCTGCCGACGTATGGGTTGCTACTCGCCAATCCGCGCCTCGCCTTGGCGACGCCGGCAGTGTTTCGGGCGCGGCAGGCCGGGTTCTCGGCGCCTGCGACGATGCCACAGGCGCTGCCAGATGCGGCGGCGCTGGCCGATTGGCTGCGGCCGCTCGGCAATGATCTGCAGGACGCCGCCATCGCGCTCTGCCCGTCGATCGCCGAGGTGCTCGCCGCCATCGCCTCGCAGCCGGGCTGCCTGCTGGCGCGGATGAGCGGCTCGGGCGCGACGTGCTTTGGGCTTTTTCCGAATGCCGCCTCGGCAAAAGCGGCGGCAGCGGCGCTGCCGGAAGCCTGGTGGCGCTGGGGCGGGTAGCAGCCTAACCGTGCAGGTGGCAGGCGACGCCACCTTGTGACGTGCCCGGCGCTTCGGTCCAGCGCGGCACCTCGCGCGCACAAACCGCCATCGCCTGGGGACAGCGCGGGTGGAAGGGGCAGCCGGGCGGCGGGTTCGAGGCACTCGGGATCTCGCCGATGATGCGCGGCAGGATACCCCGGCGCGACGGGTCCGGAACGGGCGAGGCATCGCGCAGCATCTGCGCATAGGGGTGCAGCGGATCGGCCAGCACACGCGCCGCCGGGCCTTCCTCGACGATGCGGCCGAGATACATCACCGCGACGCGGTCGCAGAACCAGCGCACGACCGAGAGATCATGGCTGACGAACAGGAAGGCGAGGCCACGGCGCCGGCGCAGCTCCTGCAGCAGCAGCAGCACCTGCGCCTGCACCGAGACATCGAGCGCCGAGACGGGTTCGTCGGCGACGATCAATTCGGGCTCGACCGTCAGCGCGCGGGCGATGCCGATGCGCTGGCGCTGCCCGCCGCTGAACTCATGCGGGAAGCGATCCAGCGCCGCCGGCGGCAGGCCGACTTCCTCGAGCAGCGCGCCCGCGCGGCGGCGTGCCTCGGCACCCTCGGCGAGCGCGTGCACGCGCATCGGCTCGACCAGCGCGGCGCCGATGGTCTGCCGCGGGTCGAGCGAGGAGTAGGGATCCTGGAACACGATCTGCATGCGTCGCCGCAGCGCCTTCAAGGCGGCCCCGCGTGCGGCCAGCACATCCTCGCCCTTCCAGGTGACACGCCCCGCATCGGGCTCGATCAGGCGCAGCAGCGCGCGCGCCGCGGTGGATTTGCCGCAGCCGCTTTCGCCCACCAGCCCGAAGGCCTCGCCGGCATGGATACGGAAGGAAATGTCCTCGACCGCGCGCACGGTGACGGTGCGGGCGCGCGGAAAACCCTTGCGCGAGACGAAGTGCTTGCGCAGGCCTTCCACGACCAGGACCGGCTCCGCGGAGGGCGGCGGATTCAGACCTCTGGGCCCTGCGGCCCTCCGGTCATCCGACGCCTCACTCATTGCGCAGCTTCGGGTCGGTGGCGTCGCGCAGCCCGTCGCCCACCATGTTCAGCCCCAAGACCAGCAGCAGGATCGCGATGCCGGGAAACACCGCGAGCCAGGGTGCGTCGAGGATGTTCTCGAACCCGTCGCGCGTCATGCCGCCCCAGGTCGGCGTCGGCGGCTTCACGCCGAGCCCGATGAAGGACAGCGACGCCTCGACACGCACGGCGGTGGCCAGCCACAGCGTGCCCATCACCATCACCTCGGAGAGGATGTTCGGCAGGATGTGGCCGAACAGGATGCGGACGTGGCTGAAGCCCAACGCGCGCCCGGCCTC
>Ga0209591_10008245_pt1 | contig 11364 bp, 11 predicted proteins | sample MAT01_FD_187207 | JGI IMG/M metagenome (GOLD analysis project Ga0209591, IMG submission 187207) | Freshwater microbial communities from Lake Fryxell liftoff mats and glacier meltwater in Antarctica - MAT-01 (SPAdes) (version 2) | ecosystem: Environmental > Aquatic > Freshwater > Ice > Liftoff...
AAGATCTCGGCGACTCAGCTACGCCCAAGCAACCGATGAGAGCCTGGCGCATGGATTACCGCGCAGAGCCCCCGGTACTCGGCAAGCAATTCCCCCTGATGGTGCCTGCGATAGGGGCAGACGGCAACGAACTAGGCGGAGTAAAGATGCCAGAGGTGGCAGTGCCGCTAGCCCGCTATCGGGGCTGGAATTTCGTCTCCGATCCGAATGCTCCGAAAGGCTATGTGAACGACATGGTTGGTTCGACGCTGCCATTCCCGGCAAGCGATGTTAAAAAGCGCTATGAGACGCGCGAGAAGTATCAGGGCATGGTGCGCGAAGTAGCGACCACGATGGTGAAGCAGCGCTTCCTGCTGGAACGCGATGTCGAAGCGGTCGTAAATCGTGCGGGACAGGCTTGGGATTGGCTCACAGGCCTGAGGTGAAGCCGATTTTGAGATCATAGAGAGCGTCAAGCCACCTTACGAATGCTGTCGCTTTGTTGTTGGGGACATTAAGCATTTTCGCTTTGATGGCCGTGCCGTAAGGAAGCCCAGGTGGATCTTGCCAAGCGAGCCAGTTGTGTAACTCCGCTTTTGGCTGGTCGACCAATCGAAAGCTTGCTTCAAATTGTTCTTTTGCTATCGATGTTGCGTCTTGCGCGTATTTCCAGAGCGATGAGCCACTAGGAGGGATTAGCGTTTGGAGCAGCGATTCCAAGTTGCCTGGAGACTGATTATCTGGCATGATCCAAACTCCGACTTGAAGTTCATCGACGCGATGGAGCAAACCGTCGGAAGGAAGTTGCGGCGGTAGATCGTACTTGGAGAGTATGTATCGAATTTGCTCGAACCTTTTGACGGCATCTGAGTCGGCGTCAAGAACGATACCAATCGAAGTGAGGCCTTGTACATTTATCGCCCCGACTAGAGCTTGTTCGATTAATTCGAGTAATTTTGCTTGATCCAGTATGTTATCTTTGCCCTCAAGATTCGTGATTTCAAATGGCCGAGTAGATGAAATTACACCATATGCCTTAAGGAATGCGTTCACAACATGCAAGTCGTTTTTGCCTTCGACAATCAATTGCTTTGGATAGTCGGATGGCAATTAGCGGACCTCGTAGTCGAACTTGACCGCGCCCAAAAGCGCATCGCCGGAATAGGTAACCGCGTGGGATTTACCCTTGACGACACGCTGCAGGGAGAGATCGCCAGAGCTTGCTATACCGTCGCGTACTAATCTGGCAAAGGCCTCAATGCAGTCATGACTGTGGGTCGTGGCGAAAATTTGTGTGTCAGAATTTAATGCGAAGCGATTCAGCATTTTCCAAACCTTGAAAAGCGCTTTGTAATGGAAAGCCGTGTCGATCTCATCCACTAAAAGCACGACTCCTCTACTTTGGACAGCGGCGCAAGAGAGTGCAAGCAATCGAAAAGCACCGTCTCCGAGTGTTCCAAGTGGCACCCATTTGGAGATCCCTTTTAGTTTGATATGGCCATTGCCATCCCCAATGTCTGGCAGAAAATCAAACTTCTCAATATCCGAATCGAATTCGTGAAGAATCTGCAAGACCCCATCGTCAAATCCTTCGACACGCAAGGTTTGCCAAAGAATTTTCAGGAGTGCAACTGGAATCGAATTGGACGGAATAAATAAAGTACCCATTGGGATTCCAGGCGGTGAGAGCTGCTCCAGGAGGTCCGAGAAAGCTGGTTTGGAGTTGAGGATTACACCCCCATTTCGATGAATCGCAAATCTTGTTTTCTCCTTCCGCTTATCAGTTTCAATTTCAAATGAGTAGGGAGGGTCGCCCACTATAGAATCAGACCCCACGATTCTGGCCCGAAACGTTTGATCCTCGGTTCCACTCGAGCTTGCTCGAATTTGAAAATTAGGATTTTGAAAAGTTCTTCCCCAAAATAAACTTTGAAGGTCAAGCGGCTTGGGTTCTCCGCTTGTGAATCTATGTACCTCACCGCGACTGGCTAGAATCTGCTTCAGGTCGTCCTCAGGTTTGCTACTTGTGACGAGTTGGATCGCCTCCAGTAAACTCGTCTTCCCCGAGTTATTCTCTCCGACGATGAGATTGAGCCGACCCAAACCTTCCACCGTGAGCTTCTCAAAGCAGCGGTAGCCTTCGATTTCGAGCTTCTGAATCATTCCCCTTCTATGCTAACCCCTGATAGCCTTAAGGTCATGCAAGATATCCCCGGCATCCAAAACATCGTAGCGATCGGTTCAGGCAAGGGCGGCGTGGGCAAAACCACGGTCAGCGTCAATGTCGCCATCGCGCTCTCACGTCTCGGCAATCGCGTCGGATTGCTCGACGCCGATGTCTATGGGCCAAACGTGCCGCTCATGATGGGCATCAGCGAAGCGCCCCTTACCGATGGCCAGCAGATCCGTCCGATTGTCAAAGAAGGCCTGCGTGTCATGTCGATGGGTTTCTTGAATCCCGGCGACAAGCCCCTCGTATGGCGTGGCCCGATGCTGCACAACGTGATGCAACAGTTCTTGCGCCAGGTGAACTGGGGCGAGCTCGACTATCTGATCATCGACCTCCCTCCTGGCACCGGCGACGTGCAATTGAGCTTGATGCAGTCCACCAAGCTCACTGGTGCCGTTGTCGTAACAACACCCAGCGAGGTCAGTCTCGAAGACGCCCGCAAAGCCGTAAACATGTTCCATCAGGTGAAGGTGCCCGTCCTCGGCATGGTCGAGAACATGAGCTACCTCATCGCACCCCAAAGCAAAGAACGCGTCGACGTCTTTGGTCACGGGGCAGGTAAGAAGACAGCCGAAGTGATGGGCGTCCCATTCCTCGGCGAACTCGCTCTCATTCCAGAGATCCGCAAGGGCGGCGACTCCGGCAAGCCCGTGGCGCTTGAAGGCCCGGCCAGCGAAATGGCTTCCGGCTTCTATGCAGTCGCAAAGATGATCGAAGCCCGCTGCGCTGAAGTGAGCCAAGTGGCTGGCCCCACCATTACAGTTAGCGACTGAAGCTCAGCGCTTCAGCGATTGATTGAGCCGTTCGGTCAATTGCGGGATGCGGTCAGGGTAGCGCAGTAATTGCCGAATCGATTCGCTTCCGTCGGTTTCAACCCAAACCTCAGCCGCCCACAGCGCATATGCGTAGACTGCAGCTGCCTGATCCGAACTCAAACCCATCCAAGTGCCTGCAAGGCGCTCAAGGCCCGGCATCTTCCCTGAAGAGACCGCCTGACGCAATTGCCGGCGAGAATCTTCTGTCAGCCGATCCCCACTCAGCCGCTGCGCCAGCCCTTCATGCAGCCAAGTCGGAAAATTGCCAAAGCGAGCGATGCAGGCATGCACCATCTCATGGGCAAAGACCTTCCGCATCTGCGGGCCTACCCGGCTTCGTTCGTAAACCAGAGGCACCTGGATGCGACCGTCGAACATCGCGCCAGCCCACGGTGAGTGCCCCGCAGCCTGCCACGCATCAAGCGGGATCACGATGGCCGTTACCTTCGAGCCGATAACGCACCCAAGCTCGTGGCGGATGCGGGCGTACTCCTCATCAAGGGCATCGAGCATCTCCCGGGCGACAGTCGCAGAAACCTGGCCGCTGGGGTAGTGAAGTGTCAGATCCGGCGAAGAGGTAGTCGAATCCTGAGCAAGTAGCGATAGCAATAGAAGCCACATCTTGGGCAGCTATCGGCAGATTGAAGGAATTCCTTAAAGGACGCCGTACTTCTTGTAGACATCGCGCAGGTAAGCGCCTTTTTGCAGTTCGGCACGGGAATTGTTCTCACCCGTTACTTTTGCATTGGCCCGCTCGATCGTTGCCTCGATCAGAGCCGTCGGGATCACAATCACGCCATCAAAATCGGCAACAATCAGGTCGCCGGGATTCACTTCCACCTCACCGCAAACTATCGGCTTGTTGTAGGACGTCAGCAAGCCACGCCCATTGGAATCAAGCGGCTTCATGCCCGTCGCAAAAACCGGGAAGCCAAGCTCCTCGATCATTTTGACATCACGAACAAAGCCTTCGATCACTGCGCCTCTCGCACCGCGAGCAACCGATGCGGTTGAGAGCAACTCCCCCCAGGGCGCATTCTGAATCGAGTTGCCGGTGGAGATTACAACGATGTCGTCTCGCTCAATCGCGTCCACAGCTTCGATCTCGGCATCGAAAGGATTCGGCAGAATCTCATTGCTATCGACGAAGGCGATGGTATGAGCGTATCCGGCGATCACCTGATACTTCGAATAAACGGGGCGAATGTATTCGCGCATAACCTGACGGCGGTATCCCAGACTATCGAGAGAGTCTGAGAGCACCGCCGTGTAGAGATTCTGTGAGATGTGATCGAGCAGGTTCATAATCGATTAGCCTGCTCCAGCTTCGCTCATCGAAGGACGCTGCGAGAAGCTGGCTTCGACGTAATGCCGGTTCATGATCGCGATGTTTTCAATCGAGATGCCCTTGGGGCAGGTAGCTTCGCATTCCTGCATGTTGGTGCAGGAACCAAACATCTCTTCGTTCATCACGGTTACCATCTTGAGCGCACGGTCCAGCTTTTCGGGCTGACCCTGAGGCAGAAGATTCAAGTGCGCGATCTTGGCCCCCGTAAAGAGGCTGGCCGAAGCATTCGGGCAACTGGCGACACAGGCACCACAACCGATACAGGCCGCTGCGTCCATCGCGCGGTCGGCATAGACTTTCGGAATCGGTATAGCATTGCCATCGACAGCCGAACCCGTCGGCACGGAGATAAATCCGCCGGCCTGAATGATGCGATCAAACGATGCACGATTCACCATCAGATCCTTCACTATAGGGAAGGCCGTTGCGCGCCACGGTTCGAGAAACAGCTCGTCGCCGTCTTTGTAATGCCGCATGTGCAACTGGCAAACCGTGGTCTTGGAGAAGCCTCCGTTTGCTTTGCCGTTAATCATGAATCCGCAGGAACCACAAATCCCCTCACGGCAATCGTGCTCAAACGTGATCGGGGCTTCGCCTTTGATGATGATCGTTTCATTCAACACATCGAGCATCTCGAGAAACGACATGTCCTCTTTGACATCGGCCAGGTCGTAGCGCACCATCTTGCCGGGGGCGTTCGGTCCGGTTTGACGCCATACATTGAGAGTTAGCTTCATGGTTATGGTGCTCTTTCTTTACTTATAGCTGCGCTGTGAGGGCTTGACGTATTCAAAGCTCAGCGGCTCTTTGTTCAGCGCGGGTGCGACGCCTTCGCCCTTGTATTCCCAGGCAGCGACGTAAGCGTAATTCTCGTCGTCGCGTTGGGCTTCACCCTCGGATGTCTGGTATTCATCACGGAAGTGGCCACCGCAGCTTTCCTTGCGGTCCAGCGCGTCAATGCACATCAACTCACCAAGTTCGATGAAGTCCGCCACACGCCCGGCGTTTTCAAGTTGCTGATTGAGATCTTCGCCAGAACCCGGCACTGTAACATTCTTCCAGAACTCTTCCTTGATTTCCTGTACCTTGCCAATAGCCTTCTTCAGGCCAGCTTCATCGCGGGACATGCCGCAATAATCCCAGATCGTCTTACCCAATTCGCGGTGGAACTGTGTAACCGTCTTCTTGCCCTTGGCATTGAGCAGGCGCTTGGTGATGCTCTCTGCGTTAGCCAGAGCACCCTTGGCCTCCATATGATCGGTGGCAACCTTTTCGAGCTTGGTCTCTGCCAGGTAATTCGTAATCGTGTAAGGAGCCACAAAGTAACCGTCGGCCAAGCCCTGCATCAGCGCGCTGGCGCCAAGGCGATTGGCGCCGTGGTCGGAGAAGTTGGCCTCACCCAGTACGAAGAGGCCCGGAATCGTTGACTGCAAATGATAATCGACCCACAAGCCGCCCATCGTGTAATGCACGGCCGGGAAAATCCGCATCGGGATCTTGTAGGGGTCCTCACCCGTGATGCGATCATAGATCTCAAACAGGTTGCCGTAGCGCTCGCGAATCGTATTTTCACCCAGGCGCTGGATCGAGTCGCGGAAGTCGAGATAGACGCCGAGGCCGGTTTCACCAACGCCGCGGCCTTCGTCGCAGACTCTTTTGGCGGCACGTGAGGAGATGTCACGAGGCGAGAGATTTCCGAAGCTCGGATACAACCTCTCGAGAAAGTAATCGCGATCTTCCTCGGGGATCTGATCGGGCGTTCGCTTGTCGTTCGGCTGCTTCGGAACCCAGATGCGCCCGTCGTTGCGAAGCGATTCCGACATCAGCGTGAGCTTCGACTGATACTCGCCAGAAACAGGGATGCAAGTGGGATGGATCTGCGTGTAGCAAGGGTTGGCAAAGAGCGCCCCGCGCTTGTGTGCGCGCCAGTTCGCCGTTACGTTCGAACCCTTGGCGTTGGTCGAAAGATAAAAGACGTTGCCGTAGCCGCCAGTACCCAGCACCACAGCGTCCGCAATGTGGACATCCATTTTGCCGGTGACGAGATTCCGGGTCACGATGCCGCGAGCCTTGCCGTCAATCACGATCAGGTCCACCATCTCGGTACGCGTGATCATCTTCACTTGGCCCGCCGCAACCTGGCGCTCCAGCGCCTGGTAGGCTCCAATCAGAAGCTGCTGGCCTGTCTGGCCTCGGGCATAGAATGTACGCGAAACCTGAGCACCGCCAAAGGAGCGATTCGACAGCGTACCGCCGTATTCACGAGCGAACGGCACGCCCTGCGCCACGCACTGGTCGATGATGTTCACAGACACCTGAGCCAGACGATAAACGTTATGCTCACGAGCCCGGAAGTCCCCGCCCTTGAGCGTGTCGTAGAAGAGCCGATAGATCGAGTCGCCATCGTTGCGGTAATTCTTGGCTGCGTTGATGCCGCCCTGCGCGGCGATCGAGTGGGCGCGGCGCGGAGAATCCTGAAAACAGAAAGCAGTGACGTTGTAGCCAAGTTCACCAAGCGAGGCAGCGCAGGCACCACCAGCCAAACCAGTGCCGACCACGATGACGTGATACTTCCGCTTGTTGGCCGGATTGACCAACTTCATATTGAACTTGGTGGAATCCCAAGCTTTCTCAATCGGTCCAGTGGGGATACGAGAGTTGAGCGTCATGGTTAGACAAGATCCTTTCCGATGATTCCGAGCAGAACGCAGACGGGGATCGAAATATTACCGAGAGAAATGACTGCCGCTGCAACCGTGGCAAATGTGCGCAAAGCGTGGGTGTAGCGTGGGTGATTGAATCCAACCGACTGGAACATGCTCCAGACCCCGTGCGTCAGGTGAAGCCCCAGCATGCTCATCGCAATGATGTAGAACAGTGCCGCGAGCGGCTGCCGGAAGCCCATCACCAGGTTGTGATACGGATTCATCTCAACGAAGTTCGGATGCGTAGCGCCAGTCGTAAGGTGGCTCAGATGGTAGAGCACGAAGAAGAACAGGATTGGCCCCGAAAAGTACATCGTCCGCGAGGCATAGGTCGAAATCGTGGGCGTCTTTTTGATGTAAGCCTGCGGCCGCGCCGCACGGTTGACGTTGTAAAGCTGAGCGATCGTAACGACATGCAACACGAAACACGTGAGCAGCGCGATGCGGATTGCCCACAGCAACTCGGCCGATGCATGGAGCAATTTCGCGTAATTCATCAGCGCTTCTTCGGCGTTGGGCAGGTAGATCTGCAGGTTGCCCAGCATGTGACCGACGGTGAAAGCAAACAGAACGGCGCCCGTAATCGCGACGACGTATTTTTTGCCAATAGTGGATTGATAAAGCGCCAGAGATTGCTGGAGTTTCGAATTTGGGGCAGCAGCGGTTGCCATAGAGTTAATTGGGCCTCGGAACTTGTTCAAAAAGCGGAGTTTGGGCCTCCAGTTTCCTGGATGCAGGACTACCCGTATTGTATAGAAAATTTTACTGTCTGGCAGTAAAACGTGCGGCTTACCCGCAAACTTCCCGCTATTTGCCTAGAAACAGTCGCTTGGCGAGCAGTTCTGGCAGCCCGGCCGCAAGGATCGTCTTGGCCGCGGAGTCCACGTCGTACTTCACCCGGTGAAATTGCACAGTTGCTTCCGCATCGTCGTAGATGCAATAGGCTGCTCGCCAATCCAGATCGCGAGGCTGCCCGACGCTGCCCGGATTCAGCAGATAATGCGCATCCGCTTCAAGTGCCAATACAGAGCTCGATTCCAGCTCCGGAACCTTCGCTACTGGACGCAGGGTCTTCCTGAAGTAAGCAAAACCACCCTGCCGATGCGTGTGCCCAAAAAAATTCACCGGCCCCGGCAGGAATTGCTCCATGCCCCGGGCATCACATTCCTGAATCAGATAAAGATCCTCATCGATCGGGCTTCCATGCATTAACCAGGTATTGGAGTGCTGCAGGGGGCCACGCGGCATCTTGCGAAGGTATGCTCTATTTGCTTCGGTCAGAACTTCTGAAGTCCAAGAAAGTGAACTAGTGGCCACCGCGTTATAACCTTCGGTATCGTCGAGGCCCACAGCGACCTTGTCGTGATTGCCCCGCACCACACTCTTGAGATGCTGGATCGACCAATCCACCGTCTCATTCGGGCATGCCCCATAACCCACAAGGTCCCCACAGCAGAGGATTTCGTCATAGTGCCCTTCAGCGGCTTCAAGAACCGAATACAGGGCGTGCAGATTGGCATGGATGTCGCTAAGAATGAGCTGTCGCAGGGTATTACTCTCTATCTCAGTATGGCGCGAACCAGACCCGTAAGGGTGCTTCGCTACAATAGGACGATGTCATTAGTCGTTGTGGGCTCCGTCGCATATGACGGGGTCGAAACTCCCCACGGCAAAGTCGAGCGCATGCTCGGTGGCGCCTGTACCTATATTGCCTTATCGGCCAGCTATTTCACGCCTTCAAAGATTGTCGCCGTTGTCGGTGACGATTTCGACCCCGCAGATCGTGCGCTCCTCGATTCGCGCGGCATCGATCTTGCCGGCCTCGAAGTGGCAGAAGGGAAAACCTTCTTCTGGCAGGGCGTCTATTCCGACGACATGAACGACCGTACCACCCTCCGTACGGATCTCAACGTCTTTGCGACTTTCTCGCCCAAGTTGCCCGATGCCTACAAGACCCAACCCTACTTGTTCCTCGGCAACATCCAGCCTGCCCTGCAAAAGCAGGTCTTCTCCCAGATGTCGAGCCTGCGTTTCTGTGGCGGCGACACAATGAATTTCTGGATCAACGATTTTCGCTCGGAACTCCTGGAAACCATCGCCGACTGGAACTTCCTGCTGATCAACGACTCTGAAGCAAAGCTGCTCTCCGGTGAGTCCAACCTGCGCAAGGCCGCAGCCAGAATCATGTCTATGGGCCCAAAAAATCTGGTCATTAAGCGCGGCGAATACGGCGCAATGCTCTTCCGTCCCGATGGCCTCTTCATGGTGCCCGGATACCTCCTCGACAACGTCTTTGATCCCACCGGCGCTGGCGACTGCTTTGCCGGCGGTTTCGTCGGTTATTTGGCCGAGCGTGGCTTCGACCTCCAGGGCGAGATCGATCCGCACGAATTGCACCGCGCCGTGATCTATGGCAGCGTGATGGGTAGCTTCTGCTGCGAAAAATTTGGCGTAGACCGCTTCCGTACATTAACCCGTCAGGAGATTGATGCGCGCTTCGAAGAGTTCCGGAACTTCACGACGTTCTAAGGCTCGACCCGCCTGGGTTGGCATTCTGATCTGTGCGGTCGTACTTGCCTTATGCAGTGCGACCGCTATCGCTTTTGTACAGTACGAAGCCACCGCTCTTTTCTATGGCGATGCCGCCGCCCATCTCAACATCGCCCGTCGCCTCGTGGACGGCCGCAACCCTGGCTATCAGCAGATCGGCACAGTCTGGCTCCCCCTGCCACACCTTTTGATGATGCCTTTCGCCCGTGTGGATGCCTGGTGGCAGAACGGTCTTGCTGGTGCAATTCCCTCCGGGCTAGCCTGGGTACTGGCAGGCACCTTCCTCTTCGCTGCCTTGCGACGCTGGTTCGGTACTGAAGGTGCCGTCGCAGGCGTAGCCGTATTCGCTCTACAGCCGAACCTGCTTTACCTGCAGGCCTGTCCGATGAACGAGCCTCTCTTCCTCGCAGGCTCAATCGGCCTGCTGCTCTTCAGTTCCAAGGCTGCCGAAGAAGCGCCCCTCGGTAACGCCTTTCTCGCCGGCCTTTGCGCCATCATCGCGACGCTCACCCGCTACGACGGCTGGTTCCTTCTGCCCATCGCCGCCCTCTATCTACTCTTCCGCGCCGGATTTGCCACAGCATTTCTCTTCTGCCTGGTAGCCGGGCTCGGGCCCCTCTACTGGCTGGCCCACAACGCCATCCTTTATTCAGACCCGCTCGAGTTCTACCACGGCATCGGCTCGGCCAAGTACATCCAAAAGCAGATGCCCTATCCGGGGTCGCACGATTGGAGCATGGCGATTCGCCAATTCTCAATTGCTACCAAGGCAGTTCTCGGCTGGCCCCTGATCGCCATGAGCGCACTCGGCCTGTTCTGGGCGCTCAAACAGAAACAGTTCTGGCCTTTGGTTTTCGCCTCCCTGGCTCCCGTCTATTACGTCATCAATCTTTACGGTGGCGACAGTCCGATCTTCATCCCTGAGGTCCACCCTTACAGCCACTACAACTCGCGCTACGCCCTCGCAGCCCTGCCGCTTTTCGCCATCTGCACCGCTGCGCTAGCCTCAGCTCTCCCTCGCCTCCGTTTCATCCTGCCCCTCATTGCCCTATCCTGGTTCGCCTTCTCGCCTGCGATCGTAAAACGCGAAGGCGACGTGAATTCCGAATCCAGACGCGCCTGGACCCACGAAGTAGCAACTCTGCTTAAAGCCGAATACCAGCCAGGCACCGGAATCCTGATGCCCTTCGGCGATCTCACGGGCATCCTGCAGGAAGCGGGCATCCCAATTCGCGAATGCATTCACCAGGGCGACAAGCTCGAATTCGACCGCGCAATAGCGCGCCCAGACCTATTTCTCGACACTGCCTGGGTTATTGCCCAGTCCGGCGACGCTGCCTCAAACGCTATGGCCCGGGCCCGCGCCAAAGGTATGCCCTATCGCTGTGTGAAACTAATATCTTTGAAGTATGCTCCTGTGCTTGAGGTATGGCGCCGGATTGGTTCTCAATGATTCCCTTTACCAAAGCGCATGGCGCACAAAATGACTTTCTTCTCACCTGGCAAGCCCACATGCCAGAGGTTAAAAGCCTCGAAGCTCTCGCAATCGCGATCTGTCACCGCAATACCGGCGTCGGTGCCGATGGGTGGCTACTCGTCTCTGAAGGCGAGCAGGGCTGCGATATCCGCATCCGGCTTTTCAATCCCGATGGAGGCGAAGTCGAAATGTCCGGCAACGGCACACGTTGCGCCGCCGGCTGGGCCATCTCAAACGGCAAAGCCATCGGCCCGGACGTG
>Ga0209591_10008253_pt1 | contig 11360 bp, 7 predicted proteins | sample MAT01_FD_187207 | JGI IMG/M metagenome (GOLD analysis project Ga0209591, IMG submission 187207) | Freshwater microbial communities from Lake Fryxell liftoff mats and glacier meltwater in Antarctica - MAT-01 (SPAdes) (version 2) | ecosystem: Environmental > Aquatic > Freshwater > Ice > Liftoff...
CGAGAAGGCTATTGTTTCATTGCTGTCTGCGTATCCGGATCGGATGCTGGTCCGCGCCTATGCAGAAAACTTCAGCTGGCAAAGCACGACCGAAGCCCAGTTGGCCCTTTTTGCAAAGACCGTGCAGTTGGGCAAGGTGGCATCAGATGCGTGATCTGGCGATCGGCTCCGCGATACTTGCGCTAGCCGGGTATGCGTTGTTGCACCCGTGGATCGGCATCATGGGGTGGACGTGGGTCAGCATCATGAACCCGCATTCGCTTACCTGGCGATTGCACAGCATGCCTGTGGCTATGACCATGGCGTTGGCCACGTTTGTTGGCATCCTCATCACAAAAGATCGACGGCAGTGGGTCGTTACCCGGGAGACCGTTGTATTGATGCTGTTCATGCTGTGGATGTGCATCACGTTGCCGTTTTCGTACGATTTCGACGGGAGTTTCTACCTCTGGAACAGGGTCATGAAGATTGACCTGATGATCCTCGTTGCGATGGTCGTCCTGCATTCCAAACGGCATCTCAATTTGTTGGTGTGGGTGCTTGTTTTTTCCATCGGGTTCTATGGCGTCAAGGGTGGGGCATTCACCATTGCCACGGGTGGAAGTTATCGTGTCTGGGGCCCAGACGGTGGTTACATTGAAGGCAATAACGAAATAGCGCTTGCCATCGTCATGGTCATTCCACTGTTTTGGTATCTCTATCTCACGTCCCAGTCTGTTTGGCTCAGGCGAGGCATTCTGATTTCTGTCGTCCTGTGTGCAGCAGCAGCGCTTGGAAGCCAGTCCAGGGGTGCATTGCTGGCTATTGGCGCAATGGCGGCGGTGCTTTGGTGGCGCAGTAGCAATAAGGCTATTGGTTTGGTGGTCCTGGGAGCGGCGGCCGTCGCTTTGCTTACGTTCATGCCGGAAACCTGGTGGAGTCGAATGGACACAATCCAGACCTATAGTGACGATGCCTCGGCAATGCAGCGAATCAACGCCTGGGTGATGGCATGGAACATTGCAAAGGACAATTTTTTTGGCGCTGGTTTCATGGTTTCCAAGCCCTTCATCTGTGCGATCTATTCCCCCATACCCACCGACTGCCGCGCTGCGCACAGTATCTACTTCATGGTCCTTGGTGAACACGGATTCATCGGCCTGTTCCTTTTCCTGTTAATGTGGTTTTTTGTTTGGCGCTCCGCAGACCGTCTGCGCGCTCAGGGCAAAAAACTCCCGCAGACGCTGTGGTTGTCACACCTTGGCGCCATGTGCCAGGTGAGCCTGGCTGGATACGCCGTGGGTGGTGCTTTCCTGAGCCTGGCTTATTACGACTTGCCGTACAACATCCTGATACTCGTCGTGTTGGGGTGTCGATGGATGGACGGCAAAGAGTGGATTGCCGAAGAAGCACAGGCGGCCAGGGAGAAGGTGATTGCGCAAGAAAAGTTGGCCAAACGGGGCCAGAGATGATGTTGGTCAAGGCGCTGTTGAACCACCTTTCGCCGAGCGGTGCCAACGCGAAGTTGTCGGTGCTGATTTTTCACCGGGTCTTGCCTGAACCTGACCCCCTTTTTCCGGATGAGATCAATGTGCAGCGCTTCGACCAATTGTGCGGATGGTTGGCGAGCTGGTTCAACGTGATCGCCCTGGATGACGCGGTGGCCCACCTGAAGTCCGGAACCTTGCCGACGCGTGCCGCGTGCATCACTTTTGACGACGGATATGCGGATAACCATGCTGTGGCGTTGCCCGTGTTGCAGCGCCACGGTTTGCCAGCTACCTTTTTCATCGCGACCGGGTTTCTGGACGGAGGCCGGATGTGGAACGATTCAATCATTGAGTCGATCCGCGCCTGCACCCTGCCCGCATTGAATCTTGTCGAACTGGGTCTGGGCCGCCATGATCTTGGTTCAGTTGGCGCGAGGAGATTGGCCATCTCCAGCCTGATTGACCAGATCAAGTATCAATCCATTGAAGAACGGGTGCGCATTACTGATCACATCGGCCGCAAGGCAGAAGTTCAACTGCCGCACGACCTGATGATGACTTCTTCGGAGGTGCTTGCGATGCGCAAGGCGGGGATGCAGATCGGGGCGCATACCATCTCTCACCCTATCTTGGCCCGATTGACCGATGCACAGGCCAGAGAGCAAATTGAAGGCAGCAAACGATTCCTGGAGGATTTGCTCGGTGAACGCGTCGGCCTGTTTGCCTATCCCAACGGCAAGCCGGGCGAGGACTACACCACGGGTACGGTAAACGTGGTTCGCAGCATTGGTTTCGATGCGGCAATGAGTACCCAGTGGGGTAGTTCTCGCACTGGCGACGATCTGTTTCAGGTCAGGCGTTTTACGCCCTGGGACAAATCCAGGTGGATGTTCGGCGCCCGCCTGGCGCGCAACCTGCGCGGCACCCAGGCGATCAGCTTGCCAGTTTGAAGCCGGGTGCCTTGGCAGCAAGCCACTGTTCCAGCATCATCAAAATCCACACCATTTCGCCATAGTAGCCAGGGAATGCGGGAAGGTGCTGCTTCAATAGAATTTCAACAAACTCCGACCGTACGACTCCGCGTGCAGCCAGGTTGCGCAGCGATTCTGTGGCCAGTGTTTTGAGTCCGGCGTTGCTGTTTGCCCATACCCCGAACGGCAACCCGAATCCTTGTTTTTTCTTGACGATGATCTCGTCTGGCAAGAAGCCCTTCAACGCCTCCTTGAAGAACCAGCGCAACTGCAACCCCTTGAGCTTGTAACTGGTTGGCAGCCTCACGGAGAAAGCGAGCAAATCGTCGTCCAGCATGGGGAAACCAACCCCTACGCCTGCTAGCTGGGTTGTACCCACGACTTTGGGCAAGTCGCACTCGGCGAGTGTGTAGCGCCAGTCGAAGGCAAGCATGCGGTTTACCAGGCTGTCGCTCTGTGCCTTGCTCCACACCTCCCGTTGTTGGCGTTCCGGGCCCAGTACGTCAACTTGCGCCAGCAAGGCAGGTGTCAGCACGTCCTCCAAACCGAGCCGGAACAACAGGTTGTAGGTCATCAGCCGGTCTGGCATGCCGACCTTGGCCTGGTTCACATAACTGGCCGCTTTGCGGATCAGAGGGATCTTGTCGACGACGGCAAGGCGTGAAGCCGGTTCCATCAACCCGGCACCGATCCAATTTGGAAGCTTCCCATACCAGCCAAAAACCTTCTGTTTGGCGTAGCGGGTATTGCCACCGAAAAGTTCGTCGCCACCGTCTCCCGCCAGAATCTTGCTCACGCCATCGTCATGCGCCATCCTGGCGCAGTAATAGGCTGGCAGTGCCGACGAATTGCCAAACGGTTGATCGTAATGCGACGCAACTGTCGGGATCATTCGCACCAGATCGTCCGGGGTCACGTAATACTCGTGATGGTCGGTCTTGAAATGCCTTGCCGCGATGCGGGCAAACTCCATCTCATCGTATCCCTGCGCGTCGAACCCGATCGAATAGCTGGAGACGCTGTTGCCACTCGCCAGGCTGGCCATACCGGCCACTGTAGAACTGTCCGTGCCACCACTCAGAAAACAAGCAGTCTTGCCGCCGTCGAGTTGCCGCTCGACGGCTTTGCGCAGCAGCTGCCGGAACTCGTCTTTCAGATCCGCAAACGGTGTGCCCTGTCTCTCTGCAAAATCAGGGACCCAGTATTGCGCCACGGAGAGCTCGCCGTTTTGAAAAACAGCATAGTGCCCGGCCGGCAATCGGAAGATGCCCTTGTAGATGGTGCGTGGCGACGGAATTGCATGGAAGTACAGGTAATCGAATAGGGCCTGCGGGTCGATCTCTGGAGTACCGTCCACCAGCTCGTCAGCACGCGCCGCGAAGCGAATCCGGCCACTGTCGACCCGGTAGCACAACGAGCGAATTGCAAAGCGGTCCACCGCCAGCACGGTACGGCCGTCTGGCAGCAGCGCACCAACCGCAAAATCGCCGGCAACACCCTGGAGTGCGGTGGCGACGTCCCCGTCAAGCAAACGAGTCCAGGCAGCCTCGACATCATCTGTCACCATGCCTGCGAATGGGCGGTCGCCAACAAAACGGGGGCTACCTACGAAGAGCTTGGTGTTGGTTTCTTGCATGCGGTGAAGTCCGTTCGGTCAGCGCCCGCGGATTGATCGGACAGGTTGCACCGCCCCCGGATTATGTGGTTTGGCCGTTAGCGGCGCAGTGCCGGTCGGGTAGGTGTACTGTGCTTGGGGTCGCAGGACGATACCGTCTGCGATGCCGGGGTCTGCCAGCTTGCCGGGAAACCTGGCACTGGTTTTGACTTGGTAGTCGTCGCGCACGCCTGGTTCAAAGAGTTCAGGTTTTGCTGTCGTATTGTTGGCGTAGTCACCGGGACCAGCCGATTCCAGCGTGCCAGGGCCGATCAGCAGGTTGTTGACCGCCTTGACAGTGACATCTCCCGGTTTGACGCGCAAGAAAACTCCGCCTTGCGATTTGCCGTTAATGAGTGTGTTGTGGACGAGGTACAGGGCATTCTTGGGCCACCGGTAACCTTCGGCGCCAAAGGAAACCACATGCGGGTTTTCCGTCCTTGCCCCTTGTCCGATGATGTTGCCGATGACGTAGGCGACACCGCCACTGGGGAACTCGAGCTCGTAGCTGGCGCGACCGCCTGGCTCATCCACCAGCCGGTTATAGCGGATGTCGTTCACGGCTGCCCGGCTCTTGAGCAAGTGCCCGACGATGGCATGGTGAAAATAGCTGCCAGTGACCGACAGTCTCGCTATGGCGCCAACGTAAAGGTTGTGGGATAGACCATCCCCATACCCATTGTGCGCGAACTCGCTGTCCACAATGTCGAGCTCCACATCTGGCCGGTTGCTGGTCAAAATCCCGTTCTCGTTGTCTATGAAGCGGCAGTTGCGCACCAGCAAGCGACCGGTCTCGAGCCGAATACCTGCACCGTTGCGGTCGGGCACCTCAGTGCCCGAAAAATCGAAGCCCTCCACCGTAATCTGGCCACCCCGCATCACCCAGATCGCCTTGCCTTCCGCACTCGCTCCCTTGGCCTTGAGCAAGACCCGACCACCGACTGCCCGCAGTGTCAGTCGGTCTTGTGTCCACACCGCGACGTCGGCCTCGTAAGTGCCAGCGTCAATCTCAAGGGTGCTGCCAGACGGCACGACACTCGCAGCCGCCGCAGGGCTCTTGAGCTCGTGTGCCGGTCCCACGCGGATGGTGTCAGCATGCAGTGGTAGCCACCACGACAAAACGACCAGACACGCGATCCAAAAAGTACTTGGGCGCATAAGTCGCTCGCGATGCGACGCACCGCTTGGCGTATTCGCCCTCCAAATCCTTGCGAATCTGTGGCGCAGATTACTTTGAGAATACATTTTTCAGCGGGTCGCGGTGTGGGGTTTATTCGGGCCACTGTCCGACTGCAGCGCACCCGGCCGCGCTGGTCGCGCAAGAAGCTTGGTCATTCTAAGTGGGTGGTGGTATTCATATTCTGGCGACAGGTCAGCAGCATTGGCAATGTGACTTGGACGCGCCCGGTGCATCTGCCCGGCTCGGTTCAGTCGGTAGTCTTGGCGGGAGGCTTGCCGAAAAATTTCCCACCCCGCGTGAATGTCTCCATCGGTGTTCAGCGGGCCCGACACGTGCAGTCGCCCGCGACCGACCATGATGTTGTTGCGGGTCCCAACCAGCTGTGCTCCGTCGGCCACCCGCAGAAAGGCGCCGCCCGAGGGCATATCGTTGACCAGCGTGTTGTGAACCAGCAGCAACTCACTGCGCTGCTTCGTGTACCCCTCGGCGCCAAAGGACACCATCGTTGAGTTTCGGGATTGCGCCCCCTGCTGGATGATATTGCCGACCACGTGCGCAACTCCGCCATTCGGAAACTCCAGTTCGTAGCTGGCGCGGCCCCCACTCTCGTCCGTCAGGCGGTTATAAGCAATGAAATTATTTGCCGCCCGACTCTTGATGAGATGACCGTCATTGGCATGGTGAAAATAACTTCCGGTAACCTTCAGGGACCGGATTGCGCCGACATAAAGTTGGTGCGTCTGCCCGTCACCATGGCCGTTGTAGGCGAACTCACTTTGTTCAATCACCAACTCGGAGTTGCCGGACGCAGTCAGCAGTCCGGATTGGTTACCGTAGAAGACGCAATTCCGGACTGTCAGGTTGCCGCGCTCAAGCCGTATGCCTGCGCCGTTTTGGTCCGGCACCTTGGCGCCAATGAACTCAATGTTCTCGACGGTGATGTTCCCGCCACGCATAACCCAAATGGCCTTCCCCTCGGCGTGTGCACCCGCCGCGTACATGCGCGCGCGCCCGCCCACGCCTCGAATCACGAGTGTGGCCCTGTCGACGGCAGTCACATCTGCGTAATAGTCCCCGGCATCGATCTCGATCACATCGCCATCTTTTGCCGCTCGAACGGCCATAGCAACTGTGCGAAACGCCCGTCCAGGCCCCACCTGCAGACGGCTGTGCACGCCATCAGCTGTGTGCACAGCAGCTCCGTTGCGCGGCTCTCCAGAAGTTGCATTGGGGCCAGGGCCAGGGTCGACCTTGCTCCGATGCAGTGCAGGAATATTGAACGGAGTCGTGTCGATGCCATGCGGTGGCTCGTGAAGCCAGTCACGCAGCTGTTCCAGTACTGGCGAGAGTACGCGGTGCGACAGTGGGTCTTCATTGGCAGTCGAATCGATCTTGTTGATCCACTCGGTCGCAGTTCGCCCACTTTGAAAGTAAACGTACAGCATCGCGGCCAGGGACACGATGATCAGGAAGGCGATTCCGTGAATGGTCGCACGGATAGTCTTGCGCACGGTGCGGGCGGCTCAGTAGGTGGCGCGCAGATCCGGACTTGACCGGGTACCAGGTCCAATGCGTCTGGCCGTTGAACCTGACCGATGCGAATGGCGCCTGTTCGATGGCGCGGCGGCCATGGTCACTCCAACAAGTGTCAGGAAATAGAAGGCGACTGCAAGCCGGGGTGCGTCAAGCAGACTATCGAACATTCCCACGGTCAGAAAACTGCACAGGCTTGCCGCCAATGCCGGCGCTATTGGGTGGGTTTTGGCTGCACCGACAGTCAGGCGCACCAGTGCCACAGCGACCAGGGCGGTCCACAAAAACAGGCCGACTATTCCCTGGTCGAAAAGTACATGCAAAAAGATATTCTTCATGTGCCAGGGCAGGTGAAACTTGTCACTGGAGAAGAACCAGTGCGCCGTCTCATTGGCAAAGTCACCGTTCGCAAGGAGATTTTGACCAGCCGAACCAAGTAGCTGGACGTTGTCGAGATCGGCCGCTGCGCCGCGGGTGTCCATTGCGATGGAGAACGCCAGCAATGTGGGTGCGTACCATGCCCCTCTCGTTACACCTTGCCCCTTCAAAACAAGGTCAACGGTTTGCCATTGCCGTGGCGCCGCCTTCACACCAATATTGCCGATCAGGCAGCCAGCGTTGTACAGCAGGTGCTTTTCGCAGATTTCAAAGTGCAGTGCAACGTCCGTCGCGGTTCGCACCCTGGCTTGCACCATTGCTGTGGGTCCAGGATCAACCACGCGTTGCGTGACGCGGAATAGCTCTCCCCAGCCGTTGGTATGCAGGCCACCAGTAAGCCGCAAAAAGTCGTTATCAGCCTCGCGCTGGAGCCGGTAGTCTCCCGGATGGCTCTGCGGGTCTCCCACCAGAAAGTGGTTGGCGGGGAACCGCCCGAGGCCTTTGCCCAGCCACCAATCTGCGGGGGTGGTCAGCATGTTTGTCCCCTGCTTCCAGTGCACCAGGCGGCCGTCGAGATCGCGGCTACCAGTCGAAAAGCGTTCACCCATGTAAGCACCACCTGTAAACACTGCAATGGTGGCCAAAACTACACCCATCACGAACAGCACGCCCGCCTGCCAGCGTATCCCATCCGGCCATGCCGGCCGACGCGCCAGCCCTGCCCATACCGCTGCTGCGACACATGCCACGGCAGACACAACGGCTGGCAAAACGGCGCGTGTTTCTCCCCAATGGTTCGCTACCAGTACAAGGCCGCTGACCGTGCCCAGAAAACCGCCAAACGCCAATGGCGCGGCCACTCTGGCAGAAATGACCGTGCTGCGTTGCGCCCAGACCATGGTTGCGCAGAACGTGAACGCAATGCCAAAGGCAAGGTACGCTCCTTTGGGTGCCAGCAGGTCTACGACTGCAAGGATGGGTATGAACAGAACCCCCGCGACCGTACCTCCAAGCCATTCGCTGGTGTTCATCGACCGCAGCAGTGCGGCCAGTGGCAACAGGAGCGCAATCGCCGCCAGCAGCGCCCCGGCGCCCCGATAGCCGCTGCTCTGGAACATCCACGCAGCGAGCATGCAGAATCCCGCAACCAGCAGCAGCGCCGTTCCCAAACGGGCTTGTGTCAAATTGGGCGACGCGCCAACCCTTTGGCGCTGCCTGATCTGCAAACCGTACAACACGGCGAAAACCGCTATTCCAACGGGTACCGCGAGGTACACGCCGCGAGAAAATGTCGTCAAGCAGGCATATGCCGCCAGCGCCAGAACCAATGCGGCCGAACCGAAATGTGCTGGTCGTCGCGCCCGCACAATCCCGAGTAGTGCAAATGGCAGCGACAGCGCCAGAAATCCATCCAGTGCTGCACCACCCACATGCATCTCCCAGAACATGCCAGTGGTGCGATAGTCAGTTGAGAAATTGAGTAAATCGGTAAAAGCCAGCCGCTCCCACACCGTTGTGAGTGCCGCGGCTGCCAGCCCCGCCATGAGCCCCCAACGCAGCAATTGGGCGCTCCGGCCGTCGTTTTGTGCCGACGCGTGTTGCCACAACGGAAGCACCAGCAGCGCAAGGAAAAAACCTTTGGCCAACCGGACACTGTTCATTGGCTCGTGGTAGCCCTGAAACCACCCAAATTTGAATCCGCCGGCATCAGCAAGCCCGCGCCACAAGGCGATCCCAATGGAAACGCTGAACAGCGCGGCCAACAGCCATGCCAAAACCACGATTCCGTTGCCACGGCGCTTCGCAGGTGCTGCTGACGGCGCGCGAGCAAGGTTCCATGCGATGCGCAGGTAGCCGCCCGTGGCCACAGCGAGCACAAGCATGTCAAGCTCTTCAAACGTGATCCAGCCGGTCCACGGAGCAAACCCGACGACCGGCAACAGCGCGGGCAACACACATATCCAGGCAACGGGCCAGGTAAAAAAGGCAGCACTGGCTACCAAAAATGCAACTGCCGCGGCCAGCCCCGACAACGGGTAGTGCCACGCCAGCGTCATGCCGACACAGGCCACCACCGTAGACAACAGAATCAATAACCAGAATATGGCGCCGACCGATCTCGACTGATCGAAACGGGTCTTGAATTGGGCATACTCCTGCATGGAACTTCTTTTTACTTTCCTTCAGTGAGCGTTTGCGAACAATGTGGGTCAGTTTAACCATGGGCGCACTTGCATACCACATGAACAACAAGCCGGAGACTGCGTGAAGCGAGTCCTGATGATTGCCTATCACTTTCCGCCACTGTCTGGCAGCAGCGGGATACAGCGTACTTTGCGGTTCGTGCAGCATTTGCCGGCCTTGGGTTGGCAGCCTCTGGTGTTGGGTGCGAACGCTCGTGCATTTGTCAATACCAGCGATGACCTGATGGCCGAGGTGCCGGCGGGTACCGTGGTCCGCAGGGCCTTTGCCCTGGACACCGCGCGGCATTTGCAACTGGGTGGCCGCTACCCGGGGTGGATGGCTCGACCCGACCGCTGGATCAGTTGGCGTTTCGATGGAGTGCGCCAGGGTCTCAAGATGATTGGGGAATTCAAGCCTGACGTAATCTGGTCGACCTATCCAATCGCTACGGCGCACGTCATCGCGTCCATCTTGCATCGCAAAACAGGCCTGCCATGGGTGGCAGATTTTCGCGACCCGATGGCGCAGGATGAGTACCCGGCTGACCCACGAACAAGACAGATGTACCGAGAGATCGAGGCTGACGCTGCGCGCCATGCGCGTTTTTGTGTGTTCACCACTCCGGGCGCGGCGCGTGTCTACCGCCAGCGCTATCCGTCGGCGGCCGAGCGCATGGTGGTGCTGGAAAACGGCTACGACGAAGAGAGTTTCTCCGGCCTTGTTCCATCTGGCGCCGCGCCAACTATCGCGGGAAGGCCGTTGGTTATGTTGCACAGTGGCATCGTCTATCCGTGGGAGCGGGACCCGACCCAGCTGTTTATGGCACTTGGCCGCTTGAAGATTGCTGGCGCGCTGCGCCCATCCGACCTGCAAATACGCTTTCGGGCATCGGTCCACGATGATCTATTGCGCAACCTGGCCGCAACGCACGGTGCGCTGGACTTCATCGAGTTGGCTCCGGCTATTCCATACCGGCAGGCGTTGGCCGAGATGATGGCGGTGGATGCCTTGCTGGTCATGCAGGCCAGCAACTGCAACGAACAGATTCCCGCGAAGATTTATGAATACCTTCGGGCTGGCAAACCCATACTTGGTTTGACAGACCCGGCCGGCGACACGGCCGGTGTCTTGCGCCAGGCCGGGTTGAAAGACATAGCGCGTCTTGATTCGGCGGATGAGATTGCGGCATTGTTGCCAGTGCTGGTGCATGACTGGCGTGCGGGCAAAGTGGAATTGCCCCAAGCATTGGCGGTTGAAAAGGCTTCGCGGCGTGAGCGATCGGCGGGTTTGTTGGCCCTGCTGGAGCAGGCGGCTTACGTCACGCATGGCTCGCCCGGCAGCGCTCGACGGGCGTGACGTAAACTCGTGCGAAGGAGTGGGCGAATGAACGATCACCGAACCTATCGCAAAGGAATCATCCTCGCCGGCGGCGCCGGCACCCGCCTGCACCCCGCCACGGCCGCCATCTCCAAGCAGATGCTGCCGGTCTACGACAAGCCCATGATCTACTACCCGCTGAGCACCCTGATGCTCGCCGGTATCCGCGACATCCTGCTGATCTCCACGCCCCAGGACACGCCACGTTTTGAACAACTGTTGGGTGACGGCAGCAACTGGGGCTTGAACATCTCCTACGCCGTGCAGCCCTCACCCGGTGGCTTGGCACAGGCATTCTTGATAGGCGCTGACTTCATCGGCGCCAACCCATGCGCGCTAATCCTGGGCGACAACGTGTTCCACGGCTCTGACCTGGCGCAAAAGCTCGGTCGTGCCAACGCGCGCGAAAGCGGCGCGACCGTATTTGCCTACCGTGTCAAAGATCCCGAGCGCTTTGGCGTGGTGGAACTCGACGGCGCCAACAAGGCCATCAGCATCGAGGAAAAGCCCGCCAAACCCAAGTCACGGCTGGCTGTGACCGGCCTGTACTTCTATGACAACCAGGTGGTCGACATTGCGCGCACCATCCAACCGTCCGCTCGCGGCGAAATGGA
>Ga0209591_10008254_pt1 | contig 11360 bp, 9 predicted proteins | sample MAT01_FD_187207 | JGI IMG/M metagenome (GOLD analysis project Ga0209591, IMG submission 187207) | Freshwater microbial communities from Lake Fryxell liftoff mats and glacier meltwater in Antarctica - MAT-01 (SPAdes) (version 2) | ecosystem: Environmental > Aquatic > Freshwater > Ice > Liftoff...
AAAAGAAAGACAAGGCTGCCACCCAGACCGCAGCCAAGGTGAACAAGGACGAGATCACCGTTCACCAGATCAATTTCGTGCTGCAGCAGCAGCGCAACCTGCGGCCCGAGCAGGCAGATGCCGCCAGCCGTCAGGTTCTGGAGCGTCTGGTGGACCAGCAGTTGGCCCTGCAGAAGGCCGATGACCTGAAGATCGACCGCGACCCGCGTGTCGTGCAGCAGCTGGAAGCCGCGCGGCGCGAGATTCTGGCGCGTGCCTACCTCGAGAAGGTGGGCGAGGCTGCAGCCAAGCCCACGCCGGAAGAAATCAAACAGTACTACGAAGAGAAGCCGGCACTCTTCCGCGAGCGCCGTGTGTACAGCATTCAAGAAATCGCCATCGAGGCGAAGCCGGAACAAGTCAACGAGCTGCGCGACCAGCTTGCGAGCGCGAAGAACATCAACGAGTTCATCGAGTTCCTGAAAGCCAAGGAATTCCGCTTCTCGGGCAACCAGGCGGTGCGCGCCGCTGAGCAGCTGCCGCTGAACAGCCTGGACGCTTTCGCGCGCATGAAGGACGGCGAGGCCATGATGGTGCCCAACCCCAACGGGGTGCAGGTGGTGCTGCTGGCCGGTTCACGCAGCCAGCCGGTGAGCGAAGAACAGGCGCGCCCCGCCATCGAGCAGTACCTCCTTAATGACCGCAAGCGCAAGCTGGTTGAAGACGACATGAAAGCCATGCGTGCCGCCGCCAAGGTGGAGTACCTCGGCAAGTTTGCCGAACCCGCTGCATCGGCCCCGGCCGGTGCAGCCCCGGCGGCGCCCGCTGCCACGCCCGCTGCCACGCCAGCCAGTGCCGGGCTGTCGTCCAGCGACATCAGCAAAGGCATGGGTCTCAAGTGATGAAGGCTGAGTTTGTGAAGTGGCTGGCGGCCCCCGCCGCGTGCGCCTTGCTGCTATTACCGCTGGCGCGTGCGCAGGCCCCTTCGCCCGCTGCGCTGGCCTCGGGCCCGGCCGCTGGGTTGGTCGAGTACCGCGTTGGTGCCGGTGACGTGCTGCGCATCGTGGTCTTTCAGAACCCCGACCTCACGATGGAAGCGCGGGTCACCGACGCCGGCCTCGTTTCCTACCCGCTGCTGGGCAGTCTGCAGCTGGGTGGGCTCACCATCACGGCCGTGGAAAAGCTCATTTCAGACGGCCTGCGCAACGGCAACTTCGTGCGCCAGCCGCAGGTGACGGTGGCGTTGCTGCAGGTGCGCGGCCACCAGGTCAGCGTGCTGGGCCAGGTCAACCGGCCAGGCCGCTACCCGCTGGAAACCGCCGACATGCGTCTGACCGATGTGCTGGCCACCGCTGGCGGCGCATCTGCGGCGGGCGCCGATGTCGTGGTGCTGAGCGGTCAGCGTGATGGCAAGCCCTACCGCCTGGAAGTGGACCTGCCCACGCTGTTCGGCGACGGTGGCCGCGCGAAAGACCCGGTGGTGCTGAACGGCGATACCGTGTGGGTCGACCGCCAGCCCATCGTTTACATCTACGGCGAAGTGCAGCGCCCGGGCCCGATGCGGCTGGAGCGCGAGCTGACGCTTTTGCAAGCGCTGGCAACTGGCGGCGGCCTGACGGCGCGCGGCACCGAAAAGGGTGTGCGCGTACACCGCAAGGCCGCCGATGGCAGCGTGACGGTAATAACGCCCGACATGACCGACAAGCTGCGCGAGGGCGATGTCGTCTTCGTACGCGAGAGCCTGTTCTGATTCCTACGGAGTGATTCGATGACATTTGGGCAGTTCCTGTCGATCCTCCGGGCCCGTTGGCTGGTGGCCGCACTGTTGCTTGGGATCACGGTGGTGACCACCCTGGTGATCAGCCTGCTCTTGCCGAAGAGCTACGTCGCCACTGCCGCCGTGTTGATCGATTTCAAGCCAGACCCCATCAGCGCTGCCTTCTACGGCAGTGCCACGCCGCCGGCCGTGATGGCTACGCAATCCGACGTTATCAAGAGCGACCGCGTCGCGCTGCGTGTGGTGCGCAACTTGAAGCTGTCCGAAAGCCCGCAGGTGCGCGAGCAGTGGGAGCAAGAGGCAGAGGGTAAAGGCACGATCGAGCAATGGTTGATCGAGCTTTTTCAGCGCAACATGGACGTGCTGCCATCGCGCGAAAGCAGCGTCATCAACATCACTTACAGAGCGCAGGACCCGCGTTTTGCCGCCGGCCTTGCCAATGCCTTCGTGCAGGCCTATGTCGAGACGGCGCTGGAACTGCGGGTCGACCCCGCGCGCCAGTACGCCGGCTTCTTCGACATGCGCTCCAAGGAAGCGCGTGAGGCGCTCGAGATAGCCCAGAGTCGGCTCTCGGCCTTCCAGAAAGACAATTCGATCTTCGCCACCGACGAGCGCTTTGACGTCGAGAACTCACGCCTGAACGAACTGTCGTCGCAGTTGGTGGGATTGCAGGCAATTGCCGCCGAATCGAACAGCCGCCAGGTTCAGGCCAATTCGCCACAGTCCGACCGCATTCAGGAAGTGTTGGGCAACCCGGTCGTGGGTTCGCTGAAGGCCGAGATCAGCCGCCTGGAGGGCCAGCTGCAGGGTTTGAGTGCGCGCCTTGGCGATGCCCATCCGCAAGTGGGCGAGGTTCGCGCCAACATTGTTGAACTGCGTTCGCGCATGGATGCCGAAGTGGCGCGCGTCACCTCCGGCGTTGGCGTCAGCAGCGCCATCAACCGTCAGCGCGAGGCGCAGACGCGCGCTCGCTTCGAAGAGCAGCGCGCCAAGGTGCTGCGCATGAAGGCGGTGCGCGACGAGGGAACGGTGATCCAACGCGACGTTGAAAATGCCCAGCGCGCCTACGACGCCATCTTTGCGCGGCTGAACCAGACCAGCCTGGAAAGCCAGACCACGCAGAGCAACGTCAACGTGCTGACACAAGCTGTCCCACCCGTGGAAGCCACCTTTCCGAAGGTTTGGCTGAACGTGTTCTTGGCCTTCGTGGTGGGCGGCTTGATGGCCATCGGTGTGACGTTGCTGCTGGAATTGCGCGACCGCCGCGTGCGCGCCTTGGATGACGTGGTCGCCGCGCTCGATCTGCCGGTCATCGGCGTCATGCCACGGCCCGGCGCCAAGCGCCTGGACGGCCGAACCTCATCGCCCATGCGGCAGCGCCTTCTGGCGCCGCTGCCCGCCACCAAGGAAGCCTGATGGCGAAGTTCAGAGACGCCACGCCCGACGAAGTGTCGAACGTGCTGGAAGTTCGCCCGGCACAGTCGGGCGGCGCGGAAGAGACGGGCGTGCAAGACCGTTCCATCGGCGACATCATCCGCGAGCTGCGCAGCCTTTCGGCCGAGCAGGTCGAGAGCGTGCTGGACTACCAGCGCAAGAACGGCGTGCGCTTCGGTGAAGCCGCAGTGGCGCTGAAGCTGGTCAGCCAGGACGACGTGCTCTACGCGCTCTCGCAGCAGTTTCACTACCCCTACGCGCCTGAAGAGCAGCGCAAGGCCAGCCCCGAGTTGGTGGCGCTGAACCAGCCTTTCTCGCTGCAGGCAGAGGCTTTTCGCGCCCTGCGCAGCCAGGTCGTCACGCGAGTCTGGGGCGATCGCGATCGGCCCAGTGCGCTGGCCGTCATCAGTGCCGACCATGGCGACGGCAAGACCTACTTCGCCGCCAACCTGGCCGTGGCGCTGGCGCAGTTGGGCGGTGGCCGCACGTTGCTGGTCGACGCCGACCTGCGCAACCCCCGCCAGCACGAAGTCTTCAAACTCGACAACCGCACCGGGCTGTCGGGCATTCTCTCGGGCCGCTCCGACACCGACGTCATCCGTCAGGTGCCCAGCGTGTCCAGCCTTTTCGTACTGGCCGCCGGCACCACGCCGCCCAACCCGTTGGAACTGGTCGAGCGGCCTGCTTTCGGCATGCTGATGCGTGAGCTGGGGTCCAAGTTCGATCACATCGTGGTCGACACGCCGGCCGCCAGCAGCGGCGCCGATGCCTCGGTGATCGCAGCGCGCTGTGGTGCTGCCGTCGTCATTGCGCGAAAGAACCAGTCGCGCGTGGCTTCACTGCAAGATTTGATGGCTTCCCTGGCCGGCACGCCTGCGCGCATGGTCGGTGTGGTGGTCAACGAGTTCTAAACCCTCATCTCCATCGCCATGGCTGCTGTTCTCCCCCCCCCGCCTGAACCGCCCAAGCCCCACGGCGCCCGCCAGCCCGTGTTGCCACCAGGCTTGGACTGGATAGCTTTCGCCTTGCCGCTGCTCGGCTTTGCGCTGCTGTACTTGCCCACCTACGTCGAGCTCAGCAAGACAGTCTGGGCCACCGACGAACAGGGCCACGGCCCCATCATCCTGTTGGTCACGGCGTGGCTGTTGTATGCCAAGCGCCATGTCGTGGCCGCCGCCGAAGTGCGCCCGATGCCGGTCTTGGGCTGGTCGCTGATGTTGCTGGCGATGTTCATGTTTGCCTTCGGCCTCAGCCAGCACATCATCTCGGCGCAAGCCGGGTCCCAGATCGTCGTGCTGGTGGCGTTGGTACTCATCTTCCGCGGCAAGCAGGCACTGAAGGCGGTGTGGTTCCCGCTGTTCTTCCTGATATTCATGATTCCGCTGCCTGAGGCGCTAGTGGCAGCCGTGACCTCACCGCTGAAGAGCGCGGTGTCGGCGGTGGCCGGCGACCTGCTGCATTTCATCGGCTACCCCGTCGGGCGCTCGGGCGTGATGCTCACGGTCGGGCCCTACCAGTTGCTGGTGGCCGATGCCTGCGCCGGCCTGAACAGCATGTTCACCCTGGAGGCGCTGGGCATGTTGTACATGAACCTGATGAACTACACCAACGTGCGGCGCAACGTGACGCTGGCCATCCTGCTGGTGCCCATCGCCTTTGGAGCCAACATCGTGCGTGTGATGATTCTGGTGCTGGTCACGTACCACTTCGGCGACGAAGCCGGCCAAGGCTTCGTGCACAGTTTCGCGGGGATGGTGTTGTTCATGGTGGCGCTGGTGCTGATGTTGATCACCGACAAATTGCTGGGACTGTTCATCCCGGCGCAAGCGCGGCCCTCGCCATGACGCTGCCCCGCATCAAGGCACTGGCGGCGCTGCTGCTGATGTGCATCGCCTTGGCACTCGGCCAATGGGCGAAGCCGACGAAGTTCCTGTCAGACCAGCAAGCCAAGGTTGACCTGGAGACGATGTTCCCCAAAACTTTCGGCGACTGGGAAGTGGACTCCAGGCAGCCGGTGCAGCTGGTCTCGCCTGACGTACAGGCCATCCTCGACCAGCTCTACAACCAGGTGCTCAGCCGCACCTACGTGAACCGCACCGACGGGCAACGCATCATGCTTTCGGTGGCCTACGGCGGCGACCAGAGCGACGGCACTCGCGCCCACCGCCCCGAAATCTGCTACCCGGCGCAGGGTTTCGCGATCTTGTCGAACCGCGTTTCACAGCTGACCACTGGCGATCAATCCATCCGAGTGCGCCAGCTGCTGGCGCGGTTGGGCGGACGTTTCGAGCCCATCAGTTACTGGGTGACCGTGGGTGACAGCATCGCACTCGGGCCAGGCGAACAAAAGCTCGCGCAGCTGCGCTACGGCATCGGTGGCTACATCGCAGATGGCATGCTGGTGCGCATCTCGAACATCGACCGCGACACCGAGAAGTCATACGCGCTGCATCAGGAGTTCTTTGCCGGCATGACGAAGGCCATGCAGGCGCCGGTTCGCGAACGCATCATCGGCGCACCGGGTGGTTGAGCGCCGCTCGCGGCCCTTCTTCCATGATTTGCCAGCCATGCACCTGCACATTTGCCCCGCGCTGCCGCCCGGTGCTGCGCACCTGCGGCTGCAATGAGTGTGCGCGCCCGGCTGTTGTCGAACACAGCCTGGAACCTGACCGGACAGCTGGCGCCGCTGGTTGTCGGTGTGCTGACCTTGCCGCTGCTGATTCGGCTGGTCGGTCTGGAGCGCTTCGGCTTCATTTCGCTGGTTTGGGTGCTGGTGGGCTACGCCAGCATCTTCGACTTCGGAATCGGCCGCGCACTCATCCGGACGGTGGCCGCCCATCTGGCGGTTGGCGACAAGCAGCGCGCCGCGGCCAGTGCCCACGCGGCCCTGTTCTTCCTGACGCTTTTCGGCCTGGCTCTGGCCGCGTTGATGGCCCCGGCCAGCAGCTGGCTGGTGAACTCGGCGCTGAAGCTTCCGCCCGAACTGGTGGCCGAGGCCGTGCCGGCTACCGTCTTGCTGGCCCTGTCTTTGCCGTTCGTCATGCTCACCACGGGCTTTTCCGGCCTGCTCAGTGCGCACCAGCACTTCAAGTCGCTGAATCTCATCCGTATCGCGCTTGGCGTGGCGGGTTACCTCGGCCCGGTGCTGGTGGCGTTGTGGTCGAACCGCCTGGACGCAGTGGTGGCCGTGGTGCTGGGCTTGCGCGTGCTGGGCACATTGGTGCATGCCGTGGTCTGCGCCCGACAGTGCGCCTGGCGGCCCTGGCTGCAACTGCCCACGGCCGAAGCCACGCGCGAACTGTTCAGGCTGGGCGGCTGGATGGCTGTCTCCAACATCATCGGGCCCTTGCTCACCTATCTCGACAGACTGCTGTTGGGCGTGCTCGTTCCGATGCGCTCCGTGGCGATCTACGCGACGCCCTATGACGTGGTCAGCAAGTCGATGTTGATTCCCGCAGCGATCATTGCCACCCTGTTTCCGCTGGCCTCAGGCGTTCAACGCGGCTCGCCCCAGGCGCGCAGCATGCTGGGCAATTCAGTACGCGTGCTTTTCGTGCTGATGCTTCCGGTGATCTTCATTTTCGTGGTGCTGGCGCGGCCCGGCCTGGAGTTGTGGTTGGGTCCCGAGATCGCCGAACAGGGGGCCACCGTGATGCAGATCCTGGCCGTCGGTTTGCTGTTCAACGCGCTCGCGCAGGGTCCCGCCATGCTGATCCAAGCTGCTGGCGAGCCGCGCTGGATGGCCGTGCTGCACATGGTCGAGCTGCCGATCTTCATTGCCATCTTGTGGTGGCTGACCTCGCGCTACGGCATCGTCGGCACGGCGGTGGCAGCCTTTCTGCGCAACGCCCTTGACGCGGCCGTGGTGTTCTGGCTGGCCTACAGCCGGGTGACCTTCAGCCCGATGAACTGGCGCGCCACGCTGCCGCCGGCAATGCTGGCCGCCGCACTGTTGTCCGCTGCGGCCTGGCCTGAAAGCTGGGCGCAGGCGCTTCCGGTAGCGCTGGCCGGCATTGGTGTGTTTGCGGCCTACGCCTGGGCACTTCTGCTCTCGCCAGTAGAGCGCACGCAGCTGTTGGGCCTGGGGCGTTCGGGGCTGGGGCTGGGGCCGCGATGAACTTGTCGTCCAAATCCGAGCTGCTGTCCGGCCCCGGAAGTGAGGCAGCACCTGGCAGCGAAGGCGTAGCGGCCACGAGCCGCTACCACACCCATGCCCGCCCAGAGATGCTGACCTTCGTGCCGGCCAGCGCGCGGCGCATCCTTGATGTGGGTTGTGGTGCAGGCGTGTTTGCGGAAACCCTTAAGCGCAGGGAACCGGCTGCGGAGGTCTGGGGCGTCGAGCCGGATGCGGTGGCGCATGCCAAGTCCACCCAGGTGCTCGACCATGCCCTGCACGGCTATTTCGAGCCGGGCATCGGCCTACCAGAAGCCTATTTCGACGCCATCGTGTTCAACGACAGCCTCGAACACTTCCCCGATCATCGGCCGGCGCTGCACCTGGCCAGACGTCTACTGACGCCGGGCGGCGTGCTGGTGGCCTCGGTGCCGAATGTCCGCTACTGGCCGCATTTCAAGCACTATCTTTTCGAGGCCGACTGGCGTTACGAAGACGAAGGCATACGCGACCACACCCACCTGCGTTTTTTCACTCGGCGCAGCTTGGTGCGGTCCCTTCAAGAGGCAGGGTTTGAGGTCCTCAGGGTCGAGGGTATCAACCCCTGCGGGAGGACCCGCTTGCGTCAGCGCCTGGCCCGCTGGCTGCTGCCCAGCGGCATGCAGGACATGCTCTACCTGCAGTTTGCGGTGACGGCACGTGCCGGCGCCATGTCGAGCGCCTCCATGGGCGCAAGGCAACAGCCTGCGCAGCACGACCGAGGCCAGCAGCCATGACTGCCTACACAGCACGCCGTTCGCACCAGATCCAGATGGTTCTCGACGCACTGGCGCAGTCACGCCTGCGCGTCTGGGCCGGCTGGGCGAAAAAGCTGTTGATCTTTGTGGCCCTGCTGGTTCCGGCGTTGTTGCTCGGGCTGATGATCGGTTTCTTCCCGCCGAGTTTCACTGTGCGGGTCATCGCGCTGCCCATTTTTGTTGGCTTCCTCGTCCTCGCCTGGATGATGCGCAGCGACAAGGCGGCCATGCCGGGTCTGCTCAGCATGCTGGTGCTGCTGGGAACGGCAGCGCTGTCTGTGCTGTGGCCGCGTTACGTCTACTTCTCGGTCGGTGGCCCGTCGGTGAACCCGCTGACGCTGATGACCTTCACGTCCATCGTGCTGGCACTGGCGCTCATTGCCAGTTCGCCCGCGCTCACCGCGCGCATGGCGCAGGTGCACCGTGCTTCCAAGCCCATCGGCACCATGCTGCTGCTGTGGCTGGTCTGGCGTTTCATCGCCAGCATCTCGGGCAAGTACCCCATCCCGGCCGGCTTCGATTTTTTGCGCGAGCTGGCCTATCTCACTTCGTTTTATCTCATCGGCACCATCATTGCCGTCAGTCCCAACGGCCCCAGGACGCTGATCAGGATTCTGCTGGGTTGCGCGCTGCTGGTCGGGGCTGCTGGATGCATCGAGGCGATCCAGCAGCGAAACCCGTTCGTGCGCTTCGCCACTGGCGGCACCACACTTGCAGCCATAGATGCCCTGATGGTCATTGCTTCAGAAAAGATGCGAGGTGGCAGTTTCCGGGTGCAGGCCACCTTCGACCATCCCCTGGTCTTCGCACAGTTCCTTGTGGCGGCGTTGCCATTGGCCGGTTACGCCGTGTTCTGGGAGAGGTCCAGGTTCTGGCGCTTGGTCGCGCTTGTATTCATCCCGATCGGCCTGTTTGCGCTGTACAAGACCGGCTCGCGCGCGGGTGTGGCCTGTTTGGCAGGCAGTCTCGCCTTCCTGGCCCTCTTCGGCTGGGTGAAGCTGGTCAGGTCACGGGGCTACGGCAAGGCCGTGGCCTTCGCCGCCGTGCCGGCTGTATTTCTGGGCCTGACCGCTGTGGCCTTGCTGGTTGGGGAGCTGGCCTCGGGCCGCGACCGTTTGGAGCAAGGCAGCAGCTTGGTGCGCCTGAAGATGCTGGAACTGGGCGTTCGCGCGTTGGAAGACAGCCCCGTGCTAGGTTTCGGGCAGGGTTCGGCCATCTCCAAGGCCGGCATCCTGGACCCTGCGACCCGGGTTGGCACGATCGACAGCCTACTGCTTTCGACGGCCCTCGACGCCGGCTATGTCGGGCTGATGCTGTTCCTGCTGTTTGTGCTGCTGGTCGTCGTCAAGGGAACGCTCGCGGCGCTGCGCTTGCGCGGTGAGGAAAGTGCCCGCCAGATCTGCCTGGTTGGTGCCGTGCTGGCGGTGTTCGGGGCCTTTATCACGCTGTCCATCAACAGCAATCTCACGCTTTTCTGGCTGCTGTGCACGGCCACGCTGCCGGCCATGGCGGCCAGTTTACAAAGGCCGCGCCACGCAGCTGAGACATGAGCCTGTTTGTCGTCATCCTGAACTGGAACGGCAAGACCGACACTCTGGCGTGCCTGGAGAGCCTGCTCGAATCTGAGGGCGTCGAGTTCCGCGTCGTCGTGTGCGACAACGGTTCTGGCGACGACTCGCTCGCTGCGCTGGCCAGCTGGGGCCGGCAGCATTTCGGGTCAGGCTTCCGGCAACTGGGCCGTGCCGAGGTGGACGTGGCCGCACCGGCGCCGCATGAACGCTTCTTTCTCGTCGACAACGCGGCCAACCTGGGCTTCGCCGGGGGCAACAACGTTGGTCTGCGCTGGGCCTTGCGTGACGCTGCATGCCGCCATGTCTGGCTCTTGAACAACGACACAGTCGTCGCGCCCGATGCCCTCTCGCAGGTCTTGGCACGCCTGACGGCGCATAGCGACATGGGTCTGTGCGGTTCGACTCTCGTGTACGCGCACGACCGCCAGACGGTGCAGGCCTGGGGTGGCATGGCCTACTCCCGCTGGACCGGCCGCACGCGCCACCTCGGAGCATTCAGCCGCTTGGGGCAACTGCCTGCCAACCCCGCTGCGGTGGAAGCCGAGATGGCATGTGTGGTCGGCGCGAGCATGCTGGTTCGGCGTGAATGGCTGGAAACCGTGGGGCTGCTTGGCGAAGACTACTTCCTGTATTACGAGGAGATGGATTGGGCGGTACGCGCAGCAGGTCGCTTCAAGTTGGGCTGGGCGCCGCGCAGCATCGTGTTTCACAAGGAAGGGGCGTCCATCGGCACCGCACCCGCCGGAGGCTCACAGCTGTCCACCTACTACCTCTTTCGAAGCCGAGTGCGCTTTGCATGGCGCTTCAACCGCGGCCGTCTACCCTTGGTGCTGGCCTTCACGCTGATGGATGCGGCCAAGCTCGCATTTCGGGCGCGGTGGCCGCTGGCGCGGGCTGCGCTGCGGGGTACGCTGCAACGTGCTCGAACGTGAACATCCCAGTCGTTCTGATCGAGATGGCGCTGCCCTTGAGGCGCCGGAGCGCGCCCTTACGCCTGTGGATGACGCCATGAGCACACCGCTGATCACCATCGGTCTGACTTGCTACAACGCCGAGCGCGCCATCGGTGCTGCGCTCGAATCCGCGCTGGCGCAGGACTGGCCGAACGCCGAGGTGGTGGTGGTCGATGACGCGTCCACGGACGACTCGGTGTCCGTGATCCGTAGCTTCAAGGGCGTGCGCCTGCACCGGCAGGTCTTGAACCGCGGTGTGGCGGCGGCGCGCAACCAGCTGATCGAGATGGCGCGTGGGGAGTTTCTGGCCTTCTTCGACGACGACGACGTAAGCCTGCCGCAACGTCTTTCGCGCCAATACCAGCGCATCGTGGCGCACGAGCGCGACTTCGACGCCGTGCCGCTGCTGTGTCATTGCGCGCGAACCCAAATCTATCCTGACGGCGCCGAACGCATTGAGCAGACGATCGGCAATGACTCCACCCGCCCGGCGCCCGGCGGCATCGACGCCGCGCGCCGCATGTTGGTCGGGGAGCCTTTCGAGGACGGGCATGGCTCGCTCGCCACCTGCATGCAGATGGGCCGCATCGACGTGTATCGGCACCTTGGTGGCTTCGACGAGACTTTCCGCCGCGGCGAGGACACGGAATTGGCGTTGCGCCACGCCTTGGCGGGCGGAGCCTTTGTGGGCATTGCCGAGCCACTGCTGCGCCAGACCATGACGCACGGCGTCGA
>Ga0209591_10008255_pt1 | contig 11360 bp, 10 predicted proteins | sample MAT01_FD_187207 | JGI IMG/M metagenome (GOLD analysis project Ga0209591, IMG submission 187207) | Freshwater microbial communities from Lake Fryxell liftoff mats and glacier meltwater in Antarctica - MAT-01 (SPAdes) (version 2) | ecosystem: Environmental > Aquatic > Freshwater > Ice > Liftoff...
GGGCGCGGGGCCGCGCTAAATTTTCGCGTCTTCAAATGTTTCCCGCGCAAACAGGTCTTCGACAGAAAGCATTCGGCTTGAGAGACCCTGTTCGTGGAAATAGCGCAAAAAAACTCCCAGCGTGTGGCGGTTTTCAGAGATGCCATAAGGCCAGTAGTCTCCGCCTGCAGTCTGTTCAAGCACCCGGATCTGCGATGGAAGCCAAGGCACCATCACCTTCAGTGCCGCGTCTTCGTGCAATTCCTCGGCTGCCATTCTTTTAGATGCCCTGAGCGCATTCATCAGTGACTGTGCAACCCAGCGGTTCTGTTGGTATACGTCCCGCCGGATGACCACTGTGTGCATGATGGGAAACACCTTGCTTTTGGCGAAGTAGTCCTGCTCTTCACTTCTGAAATCCGCAAACAGCCGGCGCACTGCACCTTTGCCATCGCCATAGGTGGAAGGTTTCCGCGCCGTATAGAGAGCGTCGATTTCACCAGAGGCAAGCATTTGCGACAGCGTCTTGTGATCGTCAATCGGATGCACGCGAATGTTGGCAGGCAACGCCAGCTTGAGCTTTTCCTTGCGGCCTGCGTGCTCCTGCCCACCGGTGAAGTAGTCGACGCTGTCAACCGGTACATCGTAATAGTCGGCCATGATGCCGCGTATCCAGACGGTAGCTGTCATCTGGTATTCGGGGCAGCCTATTTTTTTACCGACGAGGTCATTCGCCGATAGGATGCCGGAATTGGAATTGATGTAAATGCACGAGTGCCGGAAAACCCGCGAGACAAAAGCGGGTATCGCAATGAACCTCGGCTCTGACTCGGACAGCGACAGGGTATAGGAAGACAGCGACATCTCCGATGCCTCGAACTCGCCATGCTTGAGCATCCTGAAAAAGATATCTTCAGGCGGGAGGTTCAGGTAGTTGAGCGCAATACCTTCCGCAGTCACGTCGCCGTCCTTCAGAGCGCGGGTCCGGTCGTAGTTCCAGCATGCAAAGTTCAGTTTGAGTTTGTTCATGTCTCGTTCAGCCCGGTGGTATTTGGATCGACTACCCTGCTTGTAGGCAGTTTTCAGGCTTGACATGCTCCCCTGTACACCGCACAGATCACGTGTTCCGCAGGGCTTTCACCCGGCTGGCAGTAAACGGCATATCCCGTAACCTTTTGCCTGTCAGTGCGAAAACCGCATTGGCAACTGCAGCACCCGTCATCGGCACGCCGATTTCTCCACCGCCCGATGGCGCTGCCCCTGACTGCACGATTTCTATTTTGATTTCAGGAATTTCGTTGGCGCGCAGCATTTCGTAGTCGTAAAAATTGCTCTGCTCGACTTCGCCTTTGACAATAGAAATACGCTCCTTCAGCAAACCTGACAGCCCAAAAATGATTCCACCTTCGATTTGCGCTAAAAGGTTCTTTGGGTGTATCGCAATGCCTGGGTCGACAGCAGCCCAAAATCGATGAACCCGAATTTGCCCAGTTGTTTGATCGATAGATAGCTCTGCCACACCGGCGCCCAGGGTGGTTTTGTAGCCAGCGAATGACAGCCCATGTGCTCGCCCGCGCGGGGGCTTGCCAAAACTGGACATTTTGACCACCGCATCCAGTACAGCGCGGCCACGTACGCTTTTGGCCAGTAGCTGGCGGCGTAACTCGAAGGGGCTAAGTTTTGCCGCTGTGGCAAGCTCATCAACAAAGCATTCGCGTGCAAAGCAATTGGCACCCCAGCCAATGGCACGCCACGCTGACACCCTTGCCTTGCGATCCATGATGACGTGCTCAGCCAATAGGTTGGGGATGTCATAGTCGATACTTTCAGTGCCCTCCATCACCAAGATATCGCGATTTTTCGCACCCGCCCAGCGTTGTGGGGCTGCGAAAGCAAGGATGGATGGGCTGGCCACTCTGAGCTGCCAAGCCAAGACCTTGCCCGTTTTGTCCAAGACTGCCTGAAACTTATGCGCTGTGGCCGGACGTAGCCAGCCGTTTTTTACATCGTCTTCACGAGTCCACATTAATTTGACAGGTCTCTTGACCTGAAGTGACAGAAGCAAGGCGTCGCTCAGAATATCGCGGGCGAAGAAGGTTCGACGTCCGAATCCGCCACCCATTTGCATGGCGTGAAATCGAATGCGGTCTGGCGTTGTTTGCAAGGTTTGGGCTGCCGCGCCAACCGACAGTGTTTGGCTTTGGGTACCCAGCCAGACCTCTGCACCTTTGCCGTCGGCATCGACCGAAGCCACCGCGGCTAGTGGTTCCATCTGACCGTGGTAGACGTGTTCTGTCGTATATACCGCTTCAATCAGCTGTGTGTCGCCACTGCCCGACGCAGTTACCCTGCTCAGCGTTGCCAAAGCATCACCGCGCTGCTCCCACGCGGTCGCGGGCCGTGCGGCATCGCTGGCTGCGGTCACTGCTGCCGCAAGATCGGCTGCGCTGTTTGCAGTGCGAAACGGTGATGTGGTTGACCACTCCACCTTCAGCAGATCGCGTGCTTTTTTTGCGACTTCCCAACGTTCAGCGACAACTGCGACTGAATTGCGCAACTGTATGACGTCAATCACACCACTGATGGCACGCGCTTCAGCATCTGAGACTTTGATGGGCGTTTCGCCCTCGACGGGTGTGAGCAACTGCGCGGCGTAAACCATACCAGGTACTTGCACGTCGATAGAGTAAACCGTTGCGCCTCTGGTTTTGTCTGGGATATCGCGACGCTCCGGGTTGGTACCTATCAGTCGATATTTCGAGCGGGGCTTGAGATCGGCATCGGTAATTTCCGGCACATCGGTGATCATTGTGGGTAGCGCAATGATTTGCCCGTACGTCATACGGCGTCCGCTACGCTTGTGAATCATCTGATTCGGCTCAGACGACACGTCCGCAGCAGGAACACCCCATGTTGCCGCAGCCGTATACAAAAGAATTCTTCGCGCCCCTGCACCTGCTCGTCGCATGATGTTGAAATAGCCTTCCACAGAAGAACTGCCTGCAGTAAACAAGATCCCGCCTGTGTTGGGGTTACCGTAGATTTTTTCTTGGCCTTGGTCTACCTGTTCTACCCTGACCCTGGTCCAGTCGGCATCCAACTCTTCAGCCAAAATCATGGGTAAAGATGTCGTAACACCTTGTCCCATTTCGGTCGAAGCAAAGCGGATCGTGACTTCATTATTTTGTGAAATGCGAACCCACGCGTTAATGGGTGCCGTAGCGGATGTCTGGGTCAGTGCTTCGTTCGGTATCAGCAGTACGGAGCCGCCGCCGACAATTGCAAAGCTCACAAAACCCGTAGTCTTTATGAAACTACGGCGGGATGCCATGAAGGTGTCTTTCATTTTTATATTCCTTTTGACACGCGTTCAATCGCCCGCACAATGCGGGGGTACGTGCCGCATCGGCATATGTTTGCAGCCATGGTGTTGACGATTTGCGTGCGGCTTGGACGCGGGTTTTCCGCTAGCAGTGCGGCCGCCCGCATGATTTGCCCAGACTGGCAATAGCCGCATTGCGGTACCTGCTCTGCGATCCATGCCTTTTGCAGGGCATGCTCGCCAGTAGGAGACAAGCCTTCAATAGTTGTGACAGATTTGCCATCTATTGCAGATATCGGCGTCTGGCAGGCATACGCCGCCTTGCCTTCTATGTGCACCGTGCATGCCCCACATGATGCGACCCCGCAGCCGAATTTGGTACCGGTCATGCCGAGATGCTCGCGCAGCACCCATAGCAAAGGCGTGTCTGGCGGGGCATCAACACTGACCGGTTTCTTGTTGATGGTCAAGGTGATCATTGAGTGTGTCTTTCGTTTGAGGTTGCTGGACTGAGGTTTGCTGTGTCGCCGGTCCAGGTGAGCAGATGCGGGCTTACTTCAAGGTGCTACTTGTGACAGCCAAAAATCCCAAGCGCGTGCGATCTGACCTGTGTTGGCTACGTCGGCGGCCAGCGCTTCTTCATCGGACAGGTAAGTCACCTCGCCCAGTGCCATGGCAGCAGACTGGATTTGCGCGTTGTTCTGGGTGTACACAGCACGAAAAATCGCCTGTTGTAACGAGCTGCCCGTAACCGTTGCACCATGACCACGCATGAGTACGACGGCGTTTTTGCCAAGCGCATCTGCGAGGTGCTGGCCCAGGTTGAAATCACGTATCAGCAGGTCGCTGCCCATACCTGCGTAGTCGCGTATTTCGAAATTCGGAATGATGCCGCTTAAAAAACCGCCCATGTGGCAAACAGGTCTAAGCCGGGCGGATTTCACAATGGTGAAGGGCACCACGGCTGATGCGTGGCTGTGCACCACACTGTGCACATCGGGCCTCGCGGCGTAAATGGCGGCGTGTATAAAGCGCTCCATGTAGACCTTTTGCGCGCCGCCGCCCAGCAGATTACCTTGCAAGTCAAATGCCAAAACATCGCCTGGCGTGACGGTTGCCGGTGCCATATTTCTTGACAACAAAAATTCCGACAGGTCAGTCGGGTTGCGCATGCTGACGTGGCCGAAGGCATCGACCACGTTTTGGTTGAACAGGATGCGGTTGGCGGCGGCCAAATCTTTCCTGGCAGCATCCACAGTCGGGGTTTGGGTCATGGCGGTGCAGTTTGACCGGCGACTATTCAGCGACGATTTTGAGTTCCTTCACCAGCGCCTGGTTACTTGCGTAGGTATCACGCGCCAGTTTGGCTGCATCAGCCGACGTGCCGCCCGTGATGGCCACGCCCATGTTGCGCAGACGTTCCTTGAAATCTGGTGTGGCCAGGATGGCGTTGATCTCGGTGTTCAGTCGCTGGATGACGGGCGCAGGTGTACCGGCAGGCGCCAGGATCTGAAAGAATACGGACGTCTCGACGCCAGCAATGCCGGATTCGGTGATGGTCGGCAGGGTAGGAATCAGTTCCGAGCGCTGCTTTTCAACCAGGCCGACAGCCACCAGCTTGCCTGCCGCGATGTGCGGTGCCGCGCCGGCCAGGGCCACGATGGCGATCGGCAACTCGCCAGCCAGCACGGCGTTGACGGTCGGCAATACGCCAGGGTAAGGCACGTGGTTCAGCTGTGTGCCAGTCGAGCGCTTTAGCATTTCACCGGCGATATTCATGGGCGAACCGATGCCGGAGCTGCCGTAACTGGTGGCGCCTGTTTTCTTCAGGTAAGCCACCAGCTCTTGCGGCGTCTTCACGTTGATGGACGGGCTGGCGACGATGATCAGCGGCGTACTGCCGGCTGTGAGGATGGGCGTGAAGTCCTTGATGACGTCAAAGTTGGCGCCGCCTGCGTTGGGCGTGAGGATGGGCGTCATGTACACATTGCTGGGCACGATCACGATGGTGTGGCCGTCGGGTGCGGCGCGAGCCACGCTGGCAGCACCCACGAGACCGCTGGCGCCGGGGCGGTTGACGACAACCACCGTTTGACCGAGCGTCGCGGGCAGGCGCTCTGAAAGCATGCGGGCGATCATGTCATTACTGGAACCTGGGGCCACAGGCACTACAAAGGTGATCGGTTTGGTGGGCGCCCAGGCCTGTGCCCATGCCACACCGGGGAGCAGTGCTACCGCAGCGCTGGCGATGACGCGTTTGATGAAATGCTTCATGGTTTGTCTCCTTTTTGTTTCGAAATTACAAGGTGATGTTGATGTTTTTGCTTTGCGTGAACGACAGCAATTCTTCAATCGATTCCTCGCGGCCGATACCGGATTGTTTGTAGCCGCCATAGCCCGTGCCCAGGAAATGTGGCCCTGCGCTGTTGACCCATATAAAACCTGACTGCACGCGGCTGGCAGTGCGATGCGCTTTGGCGAGGTCTTTGGTAAAGATGGCTGCAGTCAAACCGTATTCAACGCGGTTGACCTGCTCCAGCATGGCCTCTTCATCGCGCCATTTGATGATGGACAGGACCGGGCCGAACACTTCTTCATTGGCGATCCTCATATCCTGCGACACGCCGGTGAAAACAGTGGGTTCGACGTAGAAGCCGCCCGCCAGCGCCGGGTCGGTGGGCACCTTGCCGCCGTAGACCAGTTGGGCACCTTCGGACTTGGCGATCTCAATGTAGCGCAGGATTTTTTCCTGCTGCGCGCGCGAGACGATGGCGCCCATGGTGGTTGCGTGCTCGGTCGGAATGCCAGGCTTGTAATGACCGATTTTTCTCAGGATGCCTGCCACCACTTCGTCATGGATGGACTCGTGCAGGAAGAGGCGTGAGGTGGAACCGCAGGACTGGCCGCACCAGGTGAAGTTCATGCCCGCAATCGCGCCCTTGATGGCGCGCTCAATGTCGGCGTCGGGGTAAACGATGCAGGGGTTCTTGCCGCCCAGTTCCAGCGACACATGCTTGAGCTTTTCTGCAGCGGCTTTGGCCACGGCACGGCCCGTTGGCACGCTGCCGATCAGCGACACATAGGGCACGTCAGGGTGCGCACTCAGGGCGCTGCCGCACTCGGTGCCGCCGCTCATGATGCTCAGCACGCCGGGCGGGAAGATGCCGTCTATGAGTTCCATGAAACGGTAGGCCGACAGCGGCGCCTGGTAAGGCGGCTTCATGATGACGGTGTTGCCAGCGGCCAGCGGTGCAGCGCTCTTGGCGGCGGTGAACATCAGCGGGTGGTTGTAGGCCACGATGCGGCCGACGACGCCGAAGGGCTCACGCACCGACAAATTCACGACACCCTCACCCATGGGCATGGTGTCACCCTTGAGTTCGGTGACCAGGCCGGCAAAGAAGTCGAACTGCGACGCGGCATTGAGCACGTCGCGTGTCATTTCCGCCACCGGGTTGCCGCAGTTGATGGCGTCCAGCATGGCCAGTTCTGTGGCGTTGTCACGCAGGATGGCTGCAACCTTGCGCATCATCACGGCGCGGTCGGCGGGTTTGGTGCGGCTCCACTGCGGGAAAGCCTTATGCGCTGCAGCCACAGCCGCGTCGATGTCGGCGGTATTGGCTTCTGCGCAGGGGCCCAGCGATTCACCCGTGCCAGGGTTCAGGGTGTCCTGATAACCGCCCTGGGGCTTGTGCCAGGCGCCTGCATAGTACAGGTCGCGGTGCTGCGGCAGCGCGATGGGCAGTGCTGACGGTGCTGCGGTGTTGCTTGCAGTGGCGGAGGTTTGCCGTTCCTTGAGTTCCTGCATGGAGCTTTCAGTGGATGTGCGGTGGATGATGAAAAGTGGATCAGTCGTTGAGCGTCACGCCGGTGGCCTTGACGATGTCGGCCCATTTCGCGACTTCTTTCTTCAGGTAGTCGGCAAACTCGGCGCTGGAGCCGGTCGATGGCTCAAACCCGACCGCGGCGAGTTGTTCGCGCATCTCCGGCTGGCGGAGGATGTCGTTGATCTCGGCGTTGAGGCGGCGTGCGATCTCCGGGCTGGTTTTGGCGGGCGCCAGCACGCCGACCCAGGACCTGTCTTCGAATTCGCGAAAACCCGCTTCTGCCACGGTGGCCACGCCGGGCAGGGCATCAACGCGTTTGAGGCTGGCGACCGCAATACCCTTCAGGCGGCCCGCCTTGACGTTGGTCATGGCTGTGGGCATGGAAACGCTCACCAGATCTACATGGCCGGCCACGGCTGCATTCACGGCAGGCGCGCCGCCCAGGTAAGGCACATGGACGGCATCTATGCCGAGCAGGTTCTTGAACACGTAATGGGCCGTGAGGTGCGATGAACTGCCTATGCCAGCGGTGGAATAGGTCAGCTGGCGGCCCTTGTAGTCGCGCGCCAGGTCGTTCAGGCTGGTAGCCGGGTTGGCCGCGTTGATGGCAAACAGGTTTGGTGTGGAGGCTGTCAGCGCGACGGGCACAAAGTCCGTCAGGTTGTAGCCGGCATTTTTGTAGAGGCTGGCATTGACGGCCAGCGCTGCCGTCGTGACCAGCAGGGTGTAGCCATCGGGCTCGGCCGCAGCGACGGCCCGGGCGCCGATGTTGCCGCCCGCACCACTGCGGTTGTCGACCACCACGGGCTGGCCCAAGCGCGCGCTGAGCTTGCTGCCGATCTGGCGTGCGACCGAGTCCGCAATGCCGCCGGCCGCGAAAGCGACGACGAGGCGTATTGGTTTGGATGGGTAGGCGGTCTGTGCCTGGGCCTTGAGGCTCGGGGCGATAGCGATCAGGGCGGCCAGGATGGTCGTCGGCAGCGAAGCAGCCCGGTAAAAGCGCGGTGTCATGTGGCTCCTGTCGTTCTTCTGGTCATTGCCGTCAGCACCTGCCGTGAAATGGCAGAAGATGCAGGTCAATGAAAGCGTGATCGTAAGCCGCAGCCGGCGCCATATCAAATGGATTGCCTCCATAGCGGAAATGGACACGCTCGATTTGCCGGGCCCGACCGCACAGCGGTCATGACCCAAGCAGTGACGGAAGTGCGATGGTGGCTACCGGGCGCGGTAGCTGGTGGCGCAGAGGTTGCGGAACCACTGGTTGGCCGGGTCCCGGTGCATCGGGGCGTGCCATTGCATGCACAGGTCGATTTCCGGCAGGTCAAAGGGCAGGGGCACGATGCGGACGTTGGCAAGTTTGGTCATCGACAGCGCCGGCCCGACCGGCGCCGTGAGAATAAGGTCGCAGGCGGCGATGGTCGATGCCAGGCCTGTCCAGTAGGGCACGGACAGGCCGATTTTGCGCTTGATGCCCTTGGATGAAAACTGCGCCATCAGCAGCTGGTCCAGCACGGAATGGATGGACACCGCCGGGCGGTAGGCGATATGTGAGGCGGCGATGTATTCGGCCTCTGTCAGGGTCTTGCCGATGGTGGGGTGGTCCTTGCTGACCACGCAGGTCCAGGTCTCGGCAAACAGGAACTGGCGGTGAAAGTCCGCGCCCAGGTCGGGCAGGAAACCCATGGCGAGATCCAGCTCGCCATCGACCATGGCCTGCTTGGCTTCGCGCAGCGGCAGCGCCAGGGTTTCCAGTGCCACGCCCGGTGCCTGCTTGCGCAGCTCCGACATCATGAGCGGCATGTGCACCATCTGGGCAATATCGCTGAGCAGCAGCCTGAAGCTGCGGGTGGCCGTCGCCGCCTCAAACACACGCGTGCGCTGCAGGGTGTCGCGCAACTGGTCCAGGGTGTTGCGGATGGGGGTTTCCAGCTCCATCGCCAGTGGCGAGGGCTCCATGCCCCTGGGCGTGCGAATGAACAGCGGGTCCCCCAGCGCATCGCGCAGGCGCTGCAGCGAATTGCTGGTCGCCGATTGCGACAGCCCGACCTTTTCGCCGGCCAGCGTCACGCTGCGCGTGCGCATCAGCGCGTCAAAGACGCGCAGCAGGTTCAGGTCTAGCGAGTTGAAGTTGATCGACATCGGTGCGGTTGGCCTCAGCCAGCATATTTTGGCAGTTCTATGACGTCGGCTTTGCGTAAAGCTTGACGTTGTTGGTGGACCGAAGTATGGCGAATCGTCGCCAACTCGGCATCCACTTGTGGCATGTCCAGCATTCTGCTGAGCGTCTTCTCAGGGTGCTGGCCGTCGGCGATGCTCCGACTTTGCAACCACTTTATGGAAGTCGATGCTATGCCCACTGCCCCAACCAACGAGCAGCGTGCGTTCGAGGCGAATTCCGGCACCAGCGCGCTACAACGGGAACAACGGCGTCGGTTTCTTGTCAGCGCCTCCGTGATCGCTTTGGCCGGGCCCGCTTTGGCCCAAAGCACCGCGCCCGCGACCCCAGCCCACCTGGCGGGCACAGCCGGCGCAGCGTTTGCCACCCAGCCGTGGGACGGCGGCGCGCGCGTCGACACGGGGCCCTACACGGTCGAACGTGTGACCTTCAAGAGCGGCGGTCTGGACGTGGTGGGCAACCTCTTCGTGCCTGCTGGCAAGGGCCCGTGGCCAGCCGTGGCCGTGATAGGACCGGTGGCGTTCGTCAAGGAGCAGGTTCCGCTGCAGTACGCCTCACGCCTGGTGCGCGAGGGCTTTGCGATGCTGATCTTCGATCCTCGCTACCACGGCGAATCGGCTGGCGAGCCACGGCGTTGGGAGAGCCGCCAGGCCAAGGTGGAAGATCTGCGTGCGGCGGTGTCTTTTCTGGCAGGCCGAGCGCAAGTCGATGCGGGTCGAATTCATTTGCTCGGCGTTTGCCAAGGCGCCAACTGGGTGGTGGAGGCCGCCGCAGATGAACCACGTGTGCGTTCGGTGTCCATCGTTGCAGGCCACTACCTCATGCCCGAGACAGCGGCACTGTACCTGGGCGGCCCCGAGAACGTGGCTCTGCGCATCAGCCGGGCGCAGGAGTCAAGGGCCGCTTTCTTGCGCAACGGGCAAGTGGACTACATCCCCATCGTCAGCCTGAGCGACCGCGATGCATTGCTCACGGCAAAGCCAATCCACGACTTCTACTACCGCTGGGCTGATCGCGGCCCATTCGCTGCGCATACGGGGTTGTGGGAGAACCGCATCACGCGCATGAGCGAGGCCGACATCTGGGGTCACCGCATCGACGAGCAACTGAGGCGGCTGAACCAGCCGGTGCTGATGGTGCACAGTGACCGCGCCGCCACCGGGCCGCTGATCCCGCGCCGCCTGTTTGACGAGATCGCCTCGAAGAACAAACAGGCGGTCTGGCTCGACGGGCGCAACCAGATCCAGTTCTATCAGGACCCGATGACCATCGACATGGTGGTGCCGCATCTCGCGCGCTTCTTCGTCCGCGCCGCGGCTTGACACCACCCACTACCTACCAGCAGGAACATCTACATGAACAAGCCCATGAACCCAACCCGACGCGCATTCTCCCTGTCCGGTATTGCCATCCTTGGCTGCGGTGGCGCGGTGCCAATGCTGGCACGCGACGCGATGGCGCAGGTGCCGGCGAATCTTGACGCACGCGTCAAGGCCTTCCTGGATCAACGCCGGAACACATGGAGCCAGGGCATCAACTACTGGAATGTGCGCTACGAAGATGGGCAAGCGTTGCATGACCTGGTGCTCAAGAACGGCTTCAAGCGCCTGCTCGAGGTGGGCACATCGACGGGGCATTCCGCGATCTGGCTGGGCTGGGCCGCTGCCAAGACCGGGGGGAGACTCACCACCATCGAGATTGACAAGGCGCGTCATGAAGAGGCTTTGCGCAACTTCAAATTGGCGGGTGTCGATGCCTACATCGATGCCCGACTGGCCGACGCGCACGACCTGGTCAAGCAATTGCCTGGTCCGTGGGACTTTGTGTTCCAGGACGCCGACAAGGATTGGTACCTGAACTACTGGAACGACCTCAAGGGCAAGATTGCAGTGAAGGGCTGCTACGCGGCCGACAACGTCCTGCGTCCGGGAGCGCGCGAGGTGACGCAGTTCGTGGAGGCTGCCCGGCGCGACCCGGCTTTCCGCACAAGCATTGATGATCTCGGCAGCGGCGAAGGGGTGTTGCTGGCTTGCCGGAGCTGAAACGGTTGCGGCCC
>Ga0209591_10008256_pt1 | contig 11359 bp, 7 predicted proteins | sample MAT01_FD_187207 | JGI IMG/M metagenome (GOLD analysis project Ga0209591, IMG submission 187207) | Freshwater microbial communities from Lake Fryxell liftoff mats and glacier meltwater in Antarctica - MAT-01 (SPAdes) (version 2) | ecosystem: Environmental > Aquatic > Freshwater > Ice > Liftoff...
GCAAGCTGGAAGTATGCGGCAACTAGGGCAAGTGAAGCGTCAAAAATCTCAAAGTAATTTTGCTAAAAATGGGTTAGGGGATGTAGAAACCTCTAGCTCAAGCGAAGCTAGCTAGAGGTAGTTCATATTATTATAATTTTTGCCCTGCGTAAATCGATCGCACTTCGCCATTACGGCGGATAACAGCTTCGCCATTACTAACATCTACTAGTGTCCAACCGCTTGAACCGATACTTTCACCCATATTTATGCGGCGAGTCACGCCATCAATTTTAAACAAAGCGGCAGATTTGTTGCCTAACTCTAGTAATCCTTCTAAGGTATTACTAGGAGCAGTTGCGATCGCAACTGCCGGATATACTTGTTCCTGGGTAATAGTTGGTTCTGACTCTGGGGCAAGTGCTGCACGTAATGGAACTACTGGTAATGCAGGCAGAGGCTTGGGTGTTTGCCTCACGGTAATGGGTACAGTTTTCGCAGCTACAGGTTTAAGTTCGGCTCTTACAGCCGCAGCTAACATGTTGACATTTACAGGCTTGGCAGCTTGTCGCACTGTATTCAGGGCAGTTTTCACAACATTCGGTTGAGATCCCTGTAACGCACTCGCAACTTGTGGTAAAAGTGTGGGAGTCCCAGGAATAGCCGGCAGGGCGTAGCGCATTGGCGACGGCGCTTGATAAACGGGAACGTAGATACGCTCAACAACGCTTCCAGAACGGTTGGGGGCTGGTGGTGTATTGTTAGCTAGAAGTGGAAGTGGTGGTAGATTACCAATTGTTTGCCTGTTACCAAGGGCTGTTTGGTTAGTATTTGTCTGACTGGAAAATCCTGGGCTGACAGATTTTTGATTGCTTTTTACTTCTTGTTTATCTATAACTGCCAGCGATTGAAGCATGTAGTCAACCAAATCTGCCTCAATTTCTACTTTTGTTGGCAACTGTGACTGCGGTTGCGGTACTAGAACACCTGGCAGGGTCAAGTTGGTATTTAAAAGATATACGACTCCAGACTGTACCAGGTAGATTGTACCAGCGATCGCCAGGCCTAAAGTTGTTCCCACCATTAGCAGGTTGCCCAAAGTACGACTACTTTTTTGACGCTTTCTACTAACTCTTTTTACGGTGGCGGTGTCAAATACAACGGTACTCAAGTGTTTGTGGTTATCTTGAGCAATTGACTGTACTGCTTGGTTCACTGTGTTCGGTATAGTGAGTGTTTGCAGCACCTTTTCTGGAGGCGACTGGCGTTGAGGTTGGGGAGAAACCCCAGCAACAGACTGGTTCGATTTCTTCTGCCTACTGTGCCTAACGGTTTGAGAAAGCAGATTACCACTAACATTCAGAATGGAGTCGATATCGGCAAAGAGTTCATCCATTAGACCATCAGCATAGTTTTCTATCGACCAAGGCTCGTTGGCGATTAAGTCTTCTGATGGTTCCGGTACTATGAGACGGGTGCTGGCTTCTTGTAACATAGACTTTCTGGGTTGTTGCTAGGACGAGGAAACGCCGCGCCTACTGCCTGGGAATTAGGATTACAGATAAAATATCCAATCTGCCGTCTGATTGAGACGAGTTGGTTGAGCGTTAGTATTAAAGTCAACTTTAATCTGGGGATTGTTGATGATGCCACTACTAATATTTATGTCATCTATCATACCAATCTCCTCCCCTACTACTATACTCAGTCTTTATCAAGGTTGTGTTAAGCTAAGGCTGGAAACCCTGACTGGCTCTTGGTTCTACGCAATTCTAAATATAATAATAAAGCGTTAACGTCTGCTGGGTTTACACCACCAATACGTGCAGCTTGACCAAGAGTGAGTGGTTTTACGTGAGTCAGCTTTTCCCGTGCTTCTTTGGAAAGAGTATCAATTGTTGTGTAATCCAAATCCGCAGGTAACTGGCGGTGCGCTTGGCGGACAATTTGATCAATCTGATTTTGTTGCCTAGCGAGATAGCCAGAATACTTGATGTCAATTTCTGCGCCTTCTTTCTCGGCGCGGTTGAGGTTGGAGTTTCCTAGTCCGAACCTATCGAGGTCAACGTAATGGAATCCGGGACGCCGCAGCAAGTCGTTGAGGGTAATTGAACCTTTAATTAATTGCTGGGTATTAGATGCGATCGCTATTCCTATTTCATCATGTTCTTTGACTCGTGTGGCTTGCAATCTTTGCTTTTCTGTGGTAATATTTGCCTGCTTTTGGGTAAATAGATCCCAACGGCGATCGTCAATTAAACCAATTTCCCGTCCCAAGCCTGTCAAGCGTTGGTCGGCATTATCAGAACGTAATATCAATCGGTACTCAGACCTACTGGTAAGCATCCGGTAAGGTTCCCGCAGGTCTTTTGTACACAAGTCGTCAACTAGCGTCCCAATGTAACTTTGCTCACGGGCAAAGACAATCATCCCTTGAGAGCGAACAAATCGAGCTGCGTTAATTCCCGCCACCAGTCCTTGAGCAGCAGCTTCTTCATAACCTGTAGTGCCGTTAATCTGCCCAGCACAAAACAGCCCCGCAATCTTCTTAGTCATCAGTGTGGGGTAACACTGAGTTGCAGGTAAATAGTCATATTCCACAGCATACGCTGGACGCAGCATCACACATTTTTCCAAACCGGGAAGAGTCCGCAACATTTGCAGTTGCAAATTCTCTGGTAAGCCTGTAGAAAATCCTTGGATATAAAGTTCGGGTATATCCCTTCCTTCTGGTTCAATAAAGATTTGATGGCTTTCCTTATCGGCAAAGCGGACAATTTTATCTTCAATACTGGGACAATAACGCGGCCCTTTTGCTTCCACCCAACCGCCATAAACTGGCGACAGGTGCAAATTATCCTGAATTAGGCGATGGGTTTCGGTGGTTGTGCGGGTGATGTAGCAAGGCATCTGTTCCCGTTCTACCCACACATCCGGGTCAAAGCTAAACCAGCGCACATCTTCATCCCCTGGCTGGATTAGCATTTTACTATAATCCACCGATCGCTTGTCTACCCGGGCTGGAGTTCCAGTTTTGAGTCTGCCGGTTTCAAATCCCAGGCGATTCAGGGTTTGTGTCAATCCTTCAGCCGCAAATTCCCCAGCGCGTCCGGCTGGCATTGATTTGTTCCCAACCCAAATTTTACCCCCCAGGAAGGTACCAGTTGTCAAGATAACTGCTTTACATTGGAACCCGACACCAAAATAAGTTTCAACGCCGATAACTTCACCGTTAGCGCCCAGCACCAAATCTGTTGTCATACTTTCGCGGATTGTCAAGTTTTCTTGGTTCTCGACAATATTCTTCATCACTGCTGCATATTCGCGCTTGTCTGTCTGGGCACGTAATGCCCAAACAGCAGGCCCCCGTGAAGAGTTGAGGATACGTTTTTGCAGGTAGGTGCGGTCTGCTACTTTACCAATTTCTCCGCCGAGTGCATCTACCTCATGAGTCAACTGAGATTTGGCCGGGCCACCCACTGCTGGGTTACAAGGTTGCCAAGCGATTTTATCCAAGTTGAGCGTCAATAACAGGGTACGACAACCGAGGCGTGCAGAGGCGAGAGCTGCTTCGCAACCGGAGTGACCTGCACCGACGACTATGACATCAAAAGCGTCTTGGAATTCAACGGAATTGTGCATGGTCATACTTACAGGAGCAGCAAGCTGAGAGTTCTTTTCAATTTTAACTGTTCCAGTGGTTTCATGGATGTAACTTTCTGATAAAAAAGTTATCAAATTTACTAGTACTAAATTAAAGACAAGTTTCCATTTTTAAACTTGAGGATTAAGTAAAAATATAATCTTTTTAAAATTTTGTGACAACCTTCCGGGTTGTTTATCAGAACTATTGTTCACATGTTTAGTAATTAGCACCATTTTGATTGATTACTGATAGATATTAGATACGCATGAAACTATAGCTTAATGCCAATAAATAACTTGTGTTTTTAACTTATTAATAATAAATATCTCTCAGAATTTTATTAACTTTATTCTGGAATCAATTCAGTAACTATTTACAAATGAAACTTACTCTCAGAAAACAAAGGAATATTACTAGATTTATCAGAAAGGCAACTTTCATCAGTATAGTTATTTTGATGATTTTTGTATTAGTAGCTAGTAATGAGATTACCCACCACAAAGTTGCTATAATCGCCCAACCATTAAACAGATGCTTGAGTACTGATTCGTTAACTTGTACAAATACTTCTAAAAAGACAACATCAGAACCATTTATTCCCAACCTAGAATTAAATGCTCAACAGCGTTTCTTATCTGCGATCGCTAGGAAGTTACCCACGGTTCCCCAGGCTGGTAGTTATGAATATATTTTGCTAAAGGCATACGGCGCAGTCTTTGTAAATCAAGATGTCGGAATTAAACTGCCGCAAAAAGATATCTTTGCTAATGAACAAGAAACCCAAGAGTTTCAAGCTACTTTAACAATGGGTCATGTTGATGGCACTAACGACTGTTATTTACAAAAATCGGCGGCTGATGCTTTAAATAAAGCGCGAATCGAGCAACATATACCACTAAAATCTGGTTATGGTTATGGTGATTGTACTCGCACTTTCAATACGAATTTAAGATTTTGGCACAAATATGCTAACAATCAAATTTTGGCAAAAGTTCAACAGGGCAAAGAAACAAAAATTCTCGGTTTGGTTGCACCTCCTGGAACTTCACAACATCTTTGGGGATTAGCAATTGATTTACGCGTAGGTAGTAAAGAACAAAGAAAAGCTCTTAATCAAAATGGTTGGTTTCAAACCGTACAAAATGATGTTCCACATTGGACTTATGTGGGCTTGCCTGAAGAGAATTTACCTCTGTTTGGTTTTAAAAAACAACTTATCCGAGGCATTACTTATTGGATTACGCCACTTTAATTATTAATATTATTCAACACACAATTAGACGCGCTTACCCTGAAAATTGATTTGTTCGGGCCAGTAGCCCTCAATAAGATTACGAAGCTCTTCAAAAAGCTAGAGAGCGACAAAAAACTGAGCAGTTTCAAAAACAGTATGCGCTGCGCTCAGGCATTGAAGGAACTATTTCGCAGGGAATTCGAGCATTTGAATTGCGCGATTGCCGTTATATTGGGCTAGCTAAAACTCATCTACAGCATATTCTGACTGCTGCCGCTATCAATCTAGGTCGAGTTTTCGCGTGGTTGGAAGAGATACCAGACAGTGTTGGCGAAAGTGCTACAAAGGCATATACAAATGCCTGTGGAAAGATAATATTATCGTTATTATCGTTCCACCGACAACAAAAATATTACAAATAAGAGCCGCAATGACAGATTGTAGGTTTTGTCCTACCTAACTATGATCAACAAATCGTGAAATTAAGCAACAATGGCACGTATGGCATAGTCCAACTGGAAGCGGCGTGGCTTATTATCGTAAATCTGCGGCGAACTTTACACTTGCAGCAATGCCCTTTGCCCCCTATACATTTTGGACACCTGGACGACCATTCTCAACAACAAACGAAGCAAAAGTGTATACAGGCGCATCTGGACGACTCACAGTTGTAACAATACGCAGGTCAGTCTGCCAACGCTCATAGTTAAGGTTGACTCGGAAGTAGCCTCGGCGATCGCCATCAAAGAACTTAATATGGGGGTTTTCTGGAATCTTCGGGCCGTAGTAAGGGCCATAGACATTGGCATCACCATTGCTAGTAATTGAGGGAGTCACAAACTCCGTAGCCACTGTTGGAGAGTTAGAAGCTTTAAAGTCGAGCTTGAGGTCATTGACAAATGTAGAATGCCAATCCCCAGTAATCACTACTGGGTTAGAAATCTGGCGGCTGGCGATGTGACTTAAAACACGATTACGTGCAAGGGGATATCCATCCCATGAGTCGTTCCAAAAGATTTCGCCTGTCCCAATTTTATGATCTAGCTCTGCCATGAGCACCTGTTGGGCAAGTATGTTCCAACGTGCTTGAGAACGATCAAGACCATCCAACAGCCAGCGCTCCTGTTGAGTACCGAGCATGGTTTTAAATGGATCTAGCGCTGCTGGGCAACGGGGTGTTTCACCATCACCGCATGGCTGATTACTCCGATACTGGCGGCTATCAAGTACGCTAAACTCAGCCAGATTACCAAAAGTCAGCCGACGGTAAATCAGCATATCTGGCCCCTGTGGTAGGGAAAATTCCCGCAGTGGCTGATGCTCATAATAAGCCTGATAAGCAGCTGCACGCCTTTTGAGAAACTTTTTGACCGGATCGTTGTCTTCCGAAACGTCATCGGTATAATCATTGTCAACTTCGTGGTCGTCCCAGGTGACTGTAAAAGGAAATAAGGCGTGAGCTTTTTGTAAATCCGGGTCAGTTTTATATAGAGCATATCGAAGGCGGTATTGCTCAAGGGTATTCGTTTCTTTTCTAAACTCCTCAGGTAAAGAAACGTTGCGTACACCACCTGTGGCAGGGATGCCGTATTCGTAAATATAATCACCCAAGTGAAAAACTAAGTCTAAATCTTCTTCAGCTAGGCGACGATAAGCAGAATAGAAACCATCCTCCCATTTTTGGCAAGTAACAAACGCAAAGTTGAGCTGATTCAACCTAGTACCAATCGCTGGAGCAGTACGGGTACGACCAATCGGACTATCTTCATTACCCACTTTAAACTGATACCAATACCAACGGTTCGGCTCTAACCCACGTACATTTACATGAACAGAATGCGCTAATTCGGGGGTTGCCAATGCCACGCCCCGTAGCACAACTTGTCTCATGTTCTCATCCAAAGCAACTTGCCACCGTACTGGCACATTCACCTGCGGCATACCGCCACCATTTAAGGGATCTGGAGCCAGCCGCGTCCATAGCACTACACTATCTGGTAAAGGATCGCCAGAAGCAACACCAAGGCTGAAGGGATAGGCTGAGAATCTTGACTGTGCAACAACTTTATGAGTCCAAAGGCTAGCAATGGCGCTTGCGGTTAATGTGCTGGCACCGAGCAGAAAGCGTCGCCGCTTTGCTGTAGTGGATAGCAAGCTCTGGAAATGTAAACGCTCCATAAAAGTCCTTGTTGAGATTTCTACAATAAAAGGGAATAAAAACCTAGATAATAACCATCTAGTTGTTAACAAGATTGATTACCAAATCGCGTTTAAGTAGGGCTTAAGAAGTTATTAATATTACAATAAAATTTATTCAAAATCAGCCAGCGAACAATTGCTATATCCACCATTGCGATCGCAAAATGCTTTCTACAGTTTCAATGCTTGAAGCCCAAGGCAAGAGTTTGTTTATAGAAAATACCAAGATTTTCAAACTAACCTGCGGAATGTGGGATATAACACCCTACACTCATCATAAGTATCAAATTTTTATAAGTAGCTGAATAGATTGAATAAATTTAAAAATAAAAATCCAGTTAGTCTCTACAAAAACTACAGGTAGTTTGGCAAATAAAACTTCTTTTATCTTTAGCTCCGTTCTTCAACTCTTGTAAAAACTACTTTTACAAGAGTTGAAGAAAGAGTATCCTAACGACTGTTATTCATTAACAATCGTAAAGCCTTCATAATCAATAACTCCAGTCGAAGCACTTGGTAAATTGACTGTACCAAGTAAGGTGGCGGTTGCAAAGCCAGCACCATTAGTACCACCAGCACTACCTAAACTTAGACCTGATGCAGCAAGTTCATCTTGATAGCCTGTGATCTCATAGACAGCGCCAGTTTCCAGCAAAGCCAACAATCTTTGAGAACCGCTGTTAGTAAATGCCAGCCCAGAATCTAAGTCAACATTCAGAGCTTGCCCTGAAGGAGTTCTCAAAGTAATCGGCGCAGATAGTTCACCAGTGAGCAAATCTACTTTGTAAAGCTGGTTCCCATCTCCATCACCAGTGGTAAAATCGCTAGCAAAAGCGCGAGTTCTACCAGGATTGAGATTGTCGATAGCTAATCCATCGGCATGTTTTCCAGGGTTGGTAGGTTGAGTTCCTTGTCTTTGTGCAGCAGTAGTAGGTGCGCCAAAGCCGTCTACAAGGCTAATAGTTGCAGGGTTAGTAGCTGTAGTAATTTTATAAAGAGAGCTTCCTACTGGCGTCTCAGCATCCGATGAAATGTTGTAGTGAACAATTCGTTGACCAGTTACTGAATAGTCACGTCCAAAGTCAGCACCTGAATCAAACCCAAAACGACGTAGGTCAGATGGTGTAGCTGTTGCTGAGACGGTGACTGGAGCAAAAGGCTGATCTACATTATCAACATCAACAACAGGACCAGGTGTTGAACTAGAGCCACGCGCTTCGTTAACGGTACTTGCCCTTCCGGTAATAGGGTTAGTTCCCAAACCTTCTAGGTCTGCGTTAGGAATATTCGGAACAGTGATTTCGCCTACTTTTTGGGGAGTAGCATTAAAAGGGCTTATAGCGAAGCGGTAAACTGCGAATTGTTCGCCAGCTACGCGTGGATTGATATCCTGATCTCCAATGGTATAGCCGTAAAGAGCCATGAGAATTTTCTCCTTGTTGAAACCTGTTAAACTTTTGGGAATATTCCAAATATGCAGCATTCCAAATGTGCAAATTGCTATCTAACTATGTTGGGGGTACAAATCTCAAAACTACATCTAGTTACATTTAAAGACATTTTTTGGAAACCCATTATTTCCAAGTTGGATTAAATGAACAGAGAATTCAGCGTCTTTGATTTGCCCTTCAAAAGTCAGTTTTTAAGGTTAATAACTGTATTTGGAGTTATCTTAACAAAACTATATTTTACTAATATTAAGAGATACTTTTTTAATTGTTAAGCTTTAATAAATTTAGGTTAATGTTTAGTATTTACTGAGTGTTTTCACTCGCTGATGTGCTTCTTTCATCGTTTCAATAAAGGGAGCATCACTCGACTTTTTTAATAGCTATAAAACGATTTAATCTTCGCAGGCGATCGCTATTTGTCTGTTCACTTCAAAGTACCTTTAACAAAAAGAATTAAAAAAGGGTTAGAAGATTGAATAAATTTAAAAATAAAAATCCAGTTACTCTCTACAAAAAGTACAAGTAGTTTGGCAAATAAAACTTTTTTTCTCTTTAGCTCCGTTCTTCAACTCTTGTAAAAACTACTTTTACAAAAGTTGAAGAAAGAGTATTCTAACGACTGTTATTCATTAACAATCGTAAAACCTTCATAATCAACGACTCCAGTCGAAGCATTTGGTAAATTAACGTTACCAAGTAAGGTGGCGGTTGCAAAGCCAGCACCATTAGTACCACCAGCACTACCTAAACCTAGACCTGATGCAGCAAGTTCATCTTGGTAGCCTGTGATCTCATACACAGCGCCAGTTTCCACCCAACCGATCAATCTTTGAGAACCGAAGTTAGTAAATGACAACCCAGAATCTCCGTTTACATTCAGAGCTTGCCCTGAAGGAGTTCTCAAAGCAATCGGTGCAGATAGCTGACCAGTGAGCAAATCGACTTTGTAAAGTTGCGCTCCATCTCCATCACGAGTGCTGAAATCGCTAGCAACAGCGCGAGTATTACCAGGATTGAGATTGTCGATAGCTAATCCATCGGCAAATTGAGAGTTGGTAGGTTGAGTTCCTTGTCTTTGTGCAGCAGTAGTAGCTGGGCCAAAGTTGTCTACAAGGCTAATAACTCCAGGGTTAGCTGTAGTAATTCTATAAAGAGAGCTTCCTACTGGTGCATTTGCGGGATTCGGATTCCCTGAAATGTTGTATAGAGTATTACCAGCAAAGTCAGCACCTGACTCAAATCCAAAACGACGTAGGTCAGATGGTGTACGGGTTGGTGAGGTCGTGGCTGAAGCAAAAGGCTGATCTACATTATTAACGACAGTAACAGTTGGATCAATTGGTGTTGTAGGACCAGTGACCCGTGCTTCGTTAACTGCACCTACTCTTCCGGTAATGGGGTTAGTTCCCAAACCTTCTAAATCTGCGGTAGTAGCAGTAGCTGGAAGATTGACTGTACCTACTAGTGTGGGAGTAATAGAACCTCCAGGTGCAGAAGGGATCAAAAAGCGGTAAACGTCAAGTTGCTTGCCATTGCTAGCGTTGCCGTCACTATCTTCTCCAATGGTATAGCCGTAAAGAGCCATGAGAATTTTCTCCTTATTGAAACCTGTTAAACTTTTGAGAACATTCCAAATATGCAGTATTCCAAATGTGCAAATTGCTATCTGGCTAAAAGTCTTTAACGACACAAACAAAGCTAACCTTCGCAGGCTAAGATTTAAAGCTAGTTCGGGTTATCTTACTTTGCTTATATAGCCTATAAGCTTGCAAAACTGAAACACTACTAAACCTTTGACTATAAACAGGCTAGGACAACTTAACTCAATAATGTTCTAGTTACTATTTGCTCAATGAACGGAGAGTAAAGGGTCTTTGATTTGCCGATTCAAAGTCAAACTTTAAGTTTAAAAACTATATTTGGAATTATCTTAATAAGACTATATTTGACTAATGTTAAGATTTCATAATATTTCGGTTAAATTTAATAGTTAATAATTTATTTTTTTTACTGATGCAAGCATAACTCGACTGTTTTAATAGCTATTAAACGATTTAATCTTGGCAGGCGATCGCTATTGGTCTTAAGACTTACGCTTTGGCAGTAAATACCAAATATAGATGATTTTAAAAACCACATCTATCTTAGGGCTAATTTATGAATTCCCCCTACAGTGCGGGTGTATATACCATCAAAAAATGCTCAATAAAAGCCTGAAAAAACCTATTTTGGTAAATGCATATTATGATTAATTTGTACAGTGCGTAAATCTTAGTCCTGTTCACATGAACTACCTCTAGCTAGCTTCGCTTGAGCTAGAGGTTTCTACATCCCCTAACCCATTTTTAGCAAAATTACTTTGAGATTTTTGACGCTTCACTTGCCCTAGTTGCCGCATACTTCCAGCTTGCTTTGGCTTACTGGTGGATGTGGTAGAGCTAGAAACATCAGCGTCTACGTTCGCGAAGCGTCGCGAAGCGAGGCTAGTTCCTAACCCCGGTAGAGTGCCTTTTGCCCAGTAAAGCATAACTTCAGCAGCAGCAATATCCCTATCCTGAATGTAATTGCAGACAACGCAATGATGTACTCTAACATCGAGTGTTTTCTTATGTTGGTTTCCACATTTAGGACAAGTTTGAGAAGGCTTTACCTGACGTGTCGGAACTTCCACAAATACACCACCAATTTGTTCTACCTTGTATTTGATAGTGCTGCGTAACATTCCAAAACCAACATCAAGAATAGACTTATTTAGTCCAGACTTCTGTTTTTTGCGCTTACCTTTCTTTGCTTTTCGGGTCATGTTTTTGACTTCTAGCTTTTCGGTTGCCACCATGCTGTTACTGCGGG
>Ga0209591_10008260_pt1 | contig 11351 bp, 7 predicted proteins | sample MAT01_FD_187207 | JGI IMG/M metagenome (GOLD analysis project Ga0209591, IMG submission 187207) | Freshwater microbial communities from Lake Fryxell liftoff mats and glacier meltwater in Antarctica - MAT-01 (SPAdes) (version 2) | ecosystem: Environmental > Aquatic > Freshwater > Ice > Liftoff...
CAACTCACCGCTCAGTTTATCAGGACCTTGCGCAATGGAATCCTCGTTCGAATTCACTGGCTCCAGGCTCTGGCTCTCCTGCGAAGGTCCATGGAATCTTACTTATAAAAGTGCCCAGACACCGTTGCCCAGCCAGAAGAACGGCTTGCCGTCGGAGGTGACGAGGAAGCGGTGATTGTCACTGACTTTGAGTCGTACTGGCTCGTGGATTTCAGCGGCGAGCAATCTGCCACTGGTTGGTGCTCTGAGTAATATGGCAAACAGGATGGCACTGTTTCCAAGGCGGGCGATGGTGGAGTTTTTCATGGTCATTCTGCGGTTGATCGTTCAGCCAGCTGATCGGCAGTGTACCGTGGCCCTTCCTGGTGATCCTTTGCGGGTCGCGACAAGGCGGCGGCCGTCGGCGTGGGCGCGGTCGCACGGAGCGTCAGCACCATCAGACCGGCGGCAGCAGGGCGAAAGGAGGAAGCAAGAGTTCATCGGCGGGAAGGTGCGGTTGAGGTGGGCGGTTGCCAGCGATAAACGATGTTTTTGGCCCGGGCGTTCTCTTGGACAATCAACAGATAGGTTCCGTCCTTCCTTTGCATGGCCTGGAGACCGTGCGTCATGTCCACCCAACCGCTGTTGCCGTCTACTTCCGGGCCGGGTCGCATCAATCCCGCGTGACCACCGTCGCTCGTACGATACACGTTGACCATGGCCGGAACGCCCCGCGTCGGCTTGACCTGCACCGTGAAGACGTAGTCCCCCGCCACGTCGAACGACTTGGGCGGGAGTTTGTCGTCGTCCACCGGCAGGTCGACGCTCCAGCGACGTTTCGGCGCGCCGGAGGTCCAGCCATCGTGACGCTCAAGTATTGTTCCCAGCAATCCCCACGAAGGCGCGGGCTTGTCTTTCGTGTAGCCGGAGAGGTACAGGGTATCCGTTTCCGGAACATAGATAACGCGAGCGATCTCCGTGAAGTGCTTCGGCCGGGAAAATGAGTCGGCTTTGTCGAGCCCGAAAACCGGCTTGCCCTCGTCGCTCCAGTGCCGGAAGCGATGGCGTTCAATTTGCCCCGCTGGCGCGTCACCTCGCCAAATGTCTCCCCGAGCATCCACGTAAAGCGCCCAACCGCCCTCGATCGGCCGCCCGACGTGCCGGGCGATCTGGCTGGGTGCTGCTTCGAACGCAAACAGTTCGATGCGATTGGCCTGTTGCGGAATGGTGTAGAGCAGTCGGCGTCCTTCCAGGTTTCGCAGAAACGCCGCGCCCATGCGTTCCTTCAGCCGCAGATCCTCGGGGTGGGCGATAGCGTCCAACGTGATGGCCCGGGCCCGCCAGCCTTCACCCGGCGCGGCCTGCGGATCGAAGTCGATGATTTCGTCCATTCCATACAGGACCGTGCCGTCACTTTCAGGGTCAAAGCCATACACATCACCGAAGGCGTGTGATTCCACCTGCCAGCGGAGATTTCCTTGCGGGTCGAACGATCGGATCGCCGTGCCGGCACCCTGCACGTTGAGGCAAAGGGCGACATAGAGGTTACCGTCCCGGTCCAGCCCGGCGCCGCGCAGACCATAAAGCTTGTCAGGTTTGGTGATACCGGGCGTTCCGGCACGCAGCCCGCCTGATTGTCCAAACCGGCGAACCAATCGCGGGGGATCCTGCATCTCATAGATCAACACCTGTTGCGAGGGACCGTCGTCGCAAACGAGCAATCGGCCGTCTGGTGCAAAGGCGAGGGCAGACGGTTGGTCAACTCCGGGCACCCGCCCCGGCAACCTGGCCCCATCCAGTGTTCGTTGCACAATTTGGTTATCTTGAATCAGCCAGATGGATTTGCCGGAAGGATCGACGGCGACGCCACGGACTTCTTTCGCAGGAAACGAGCCGCGCACCCCGAGGTCCGCGATGGATCGGATCTCCACCACCGCGTCCTCGCGGGCCAACACCAGAAGATCACCGCGCGCATCTATGGCCCGCGTCTTTCCGGCCTGGACCTGATCGACATAGGTTGCCGAGTTGATGTCGGGAGGAGACCAGCGGAACCGCAGGAGTTCGCCCTGGGTGTTCACCAGGAAAATGTGTTCGCCCGTGGCCGCCACCGCTTCACCGGCCGTGCCCCATCCCCACGCCTGATGCCCGCCCCGACCGTTATATTGCTGGAGCAGTTTCTCATTCGGTTGCCCTTCGCGATAAAGGCCGATGCAGCGGCCCGCCTCGTCCCACACCGAAGCGGCGATTACCGTGCCGTCCGGCGTGACGGCGGCCGATGCGATCATGTTCTGCACCCAGCGACCCTTGGCGCTCGGACCGGCTCCTTCGAAGGTGTTGCCAACCCAGGTGGTTCGATACGTTCCGGGCAATTCCCCGCAGGCGTCGCGGAGGGCACCGGGGGACAAGATAAGGATCAGGGCCAGCGCTTTGAGCGAAGGTAAATTCATTGGAATAACTCGGGATTGGTCATGATGCGGAAAAACTCGTCACGGCTGGTTTTCAAATCCGTGGCCACCTTGGGAAACACCAGCACGTCGCCGGTGTCGCCGCCCGGCACCGGTCGGAACACCAGCGCCCGCCCTTCGAACTCCGCCCGCCGGGTCTCCGCTCCGGTCGAGCATTTCGGTTGATCCAACCAGACCCACAGAACAAATAACGCTGCCAATTGCCTAGGGTAAGCGTTCATCGTCGGCAGGCTACCGGATGGAGTCGGGTTGGGCGAGCGCGCCACGACCGCTGATGCGGCTGCCGAAAATTTGCAGGCCTTTGATCTCGCCGCGAAACTGGCGGTCATAGCCGTTGCCTTGCATGGTGCGGTTGAAATTGCCGACGGCGATCGGCCCGGTGCGATTGGCCACCGCGCCTGCGTTGTAGGAGGTTCGCTTGTCCAGCTTGAGCGTGAGTTGGCCTGTGGGTTGACCCGCCGGAGCACTAAAATACCAGGCCACGTTCTGGTCATGTTTGGTGGAGTCGTAGGTGACGACGAAGTAGGTCCACTTGCCGGCAACCAGTCGGCCGGGCGAGCTGTCGTTCTTCACCGAGTCCGGCCATTCGTTGACCGCGAGCCGCAATCCGCCGTCCGTGTGATGCACGAGATCAATGCCGGCCTTGCTTTGCTGCAACGAGAAGAAAATGCGATTCCCGCCGGCGCCAATTTTGAGGTCATCCGGCTTCAGCCAGCCGGAGATCGTGAACGAACGCAGTCCGCCGAGTGCCTCGGAGCTCTCGTCCTCCACTTCGGCGCGGCCCCACGGTTCGCCCGCAGGAAATACAAATCCGCCATCGTCGCTACGCCGTGCAGTGCCGTGCAGTTTCAGATTCACCGAATCGTTGGACTCGAAACCGACGCGAAGAATGGGATCGCTCGAATTGTGATCCACCAGAATCATTAAGTTGCCGCGTGCGGTGCCGCCGTTCGGATCCGTCACGGTCATCGTCACGGGATAAACACCAGGCTTCTCAAACACGTGGGTGGGAGCGGCCTGTTCGCTGGTCATGCCATCGCCAAAGGTCCAGGAGACGCGCTGATCGGAATTGCTCTTGAACTGAACGGTCAACGGCGGCACCCCCTCGCTGACGGAAGCAGTCGGCTGCGCAGTGGGACGCAAGGCCTCGCCCGGCGCGTAGCGGGTGAATCGATAGACGGAGTCATGCTCGGGTGCGGCGACCGTGTAGCTCCCATCGATTGCCGTACCCTCCGGCCATTCGGTCATCTCCCAAGGATCGATGCGATCTACTTTCCATGGTTGATCGCCCGGCAGTTTCACCGTGTCCGTTTGTCCACCGAGACAATAGACAAGGTAGTATTCGCCCTGTTTGCCGAGCATGAACTTCCCCTGATCGTTGCCCATCACAGTCAATTCATCGAAGGCGGGCGCTGCTTTCATGAAATCCTTGAGCCACTGAATGCGCTGCGGACTTTCGCCGTGAAGCACGCCGCCCTTGGCCCACCAGAGAATGTCGTCGGGATGTTTGTAAGTCTCTCCGTGGCCGACGTAGCAGCCGCTCATCGTGCCGAGCCAGAACCGCTGCGTCATCTCGCGCCCCGTTAGGTTGCCCCAACCCTGCGGGACGTCGCCCTCGTATTTGCATTCGTCGTAGATGACCGGCTTCTGATATTTCTCGCGATACCGGATGCCGCCGTTCATGTCCGACGTTTGCACACTCGCGTGGGTGACCCAGTCCTTCGTGTGATCATACCAGATCGAGCCGTTGTGGATGCCGCGCATGCGCCCATACGGATCCTCCTTTTCAATGATTGAGAAGAACCGATCCCAATCGTCCATCGTCTTGATCCCGTGATGCCGTGCGTCGAGATCGCTCATGAAATCGTATTCATTCGCGAGCGACCACCAGACGTTGCGATAGGCCGCCAGCCGCGCGATGCAATAACGCAGGTAACGATCGTCCTGGTCGTCGCTCATCTTCTTGAAGCCCCACCGGTCGTAGGGATGCCACAGGATGATGTCCGCCTCGATGCCGAGCTTTTGCAGATCAAGGATACGCTGTTCGAAGTGCCGCCAAAACTCCGGGTCGGGTTGTGAGAAATCAAACTTCCCGTCCGCGCCCTTCTTGAACGCGAAGAAGTCCGGTTCGTTCTCGTTGTAGGTATAACTCTTGGGAAACACGCAGAACCGGATCTTGTTGAACGGCGACATTGCGAGAGTCTTGAGCGTCTGTTCCTCCAGTTCCCGGGGTTGATGCACCCATGCGTAACAAGTCGTGCCGTACTGATGATACGGCGTGCCGTCCGCGTAACGCAGGTAAAACGTCTTAAAAACTTCGATTGGACCGTGGTTGTCGCCGCTGGCGTTGGTGGCGGTAAAGTTACCGGATTTGCCGTTCAACGCGGCAATCTCGCTAACGGTCGTGAACTGCCATTCGCCCGCATTCGGCGGACTGAACCGTAGCTTGAACGAGTCGCCGCCATCCCAGAATCCCGGCACCGTGAATCGCTGTGGACCCTGCGTGAACGTCGCGGAGAATTTCACGTCCATGGGCGACCCGGCCGGCGGTGGTGCCTTGAATTCGGTTTCGAAAACGCCCCATTGTTCCACGGCGTGAACAGGGTGAGCGAGGAGGCACATTGCAGACAGACCGGTGACCAGAATAAATTGCCACAAGCGGAAACCGAAACGGGATTGCATGGATTGCATGGATTGCATTTTTAGATCATCGCAGCCAATTGACTAGAATTCTTCCTTATTCCGGCCGGAAACTCCCTGGATTCTTAGCTGAAGTGATTCCGGTGAGCCCCAGACTGATTGCGGCCAATGGATGTATCTTCATGGAAACAGCCCTGGCTGGGTCAGCACGCGGAAGAACTCCTCGCGGCTGGTCTTGAGATCGGTGCTGGCTTTGGGGATGACGAGCACGTCGCCCGCCTCACCGGGTTTGGCGGGATTGAACTCGACGGCCTTGCCTTTGAACTCGGCGCGGTGACTTTCGACACCCGTCCAACAACCGGGATTGAAAAGCCAGACCAGAGGGGCCCCGTCGCCCAGTTGATTGGCCTGGCCGAGATCGGACTTAATGAGATGGCGCATATCGTCGCAGAACGGATTCTGCGGCAACACCTCAAAGTCCTTGGCCGTGAACACGGAATTCCTGTCCCAGAAACTGCCCCCTCCCCAATCCACGTATCGCGTCTGCTTCGCGACAATGTATGCGGCCCAGCCATCCTTCCCGTTGTAGCCGTAGTGGGAGACGAGAACGTTGAACACGACGATGCGCGGCGCGATGTCCCGCGCGAGGAGCAGCGCGTTGGCGACAGTCGTTAGCGGTCCCCCGGACACGATGAGCAGCGGCTTCTCCGGGGTGGCCTGGCGCGCTTCGACGATAATCAACTGGCTGCCGGGTGTGGGCTGCGCCACGGTGTCCTTGATGCGGCCGCTTTCAGGGCGGGTCAGCACGCGGTCGGAGCCGAGCGTGGCGTCCGGGATGTTTTTCAAACCGGAATCGCGCGCCAGCTTGAGCGCCTTCTCCGCGTCCTCGACGCACTTCTGCATCGGGTAGAGATACCCTTTCTCCCAGTCCCACATGTCGCGGCTGACGATGTTGCCACGTAGATCGGCGTTGCTCAGACTGGCCTGCGCCCAGAGGTAATTGTTGTCGAACACGTCGAACCACCAGTCATTGTCATAAATGATCGGGTTGTCCGGGCCGACGCCTTTCAGTCGCACTGCGCCGTGCTCGACGGTGTGTTCGGGCACGATGGCGAGGATCGGAGGGGTCAGGGCGAACAGGGCCATGACGGGGACAAGGAAGAGGGAGCGGGTGGTTATCATGGTAGGCGGGTATTCAAGATGGCTCCGGTCGATTCTGCGACAAGCCAGTCTTAGTTCATCGGTTTTCGTGGTGATTCACGGTGCAATGGTGATGACCGCCCGCCGGTAGGCGACAAGGCTGGGCGAGCCGTTATCGTCGACTTGCAGGATGACGTGAATCGTTTCTGGCTTGTTTACTGCCGGCGCGACCAGGCCGGTGCTCATGCCGCGGCTCGCGCTCAGCGCGACGTTCTCGGGGAAGCCGCGTCCCCTAGCGTCGCGTAGGGTACTGGCCTCGGGATAAATCCACCAGCGCGCTTCGAAGGCCTGACCGTCCGGATCAAGGGTGCCTTCAGCCGAAAGTGAAATGGTCGCTCCCGGTTTGGCGGTGATTTCGAGGACACGCTTTGCTGTGTCCCCGTTGAGCACCGCGACGGGGTTGTGGTTCGCCTGCTTGGAATCCGTGGCGACGCACCAATCCATGCGGGCGGCGAAGTCATGCTGGAAATGTTCGCGCCAACGCCAGATGGTGGCCATGTCGGTGCATTCGGTATGGCCGTTGTCGGCGGTGACGGTGTCACGGCTCTCCTGGTTGTTGGTCCAGATGGGACGCGTTTCGCCGTAAGCCTGGTAGAGCGCGTAGCGTCCGCCCCAGCCGCCGTAGGCCGGGCTGACGTGCCAGCCGAGCCCATTGTTCACGAGGCCCAGGAACGACGGCGTGTCGCCCTCCATGATGTAGGCCAGTGTCGGATAGAGAGCGCCCAGCGGGCCGTGGTTCTTGATGACGTTTTCCTCGAGCCATGGGTTGTCCACGAGATGGAACTTGTGCATCGATCCATTCTTGTAATGACGGTCACCGCTGATGCCGGTCCACGTCGCGCGCCAATACTCTTTCCAGTCCGTGCTGCTGGGGCTGACGATGTAGAAGAGGTCCGGAAACTCGCGCCGCAGCCATGGACCGGCATCGTCCTGATCCGAAATGCTATAGACGCGCAGCTTGGCGACGAGCTGTCTCAAGGCTTCCGGTGACCGCTCCTGGCGCGCATCGAACAGCGCCTGCGCCAGCGTGTTCGCGCCGCCCCAGATGCTGAACCACAGCGGCCGCTCATCATCGCGATCCGCGGCCGCCAGGAGAAGACGAGAACCGGCGGATGTCTGGCCGTCACCAACAGAGGCCATGCCGTAGGCGGGCTGCCCCGTGGCAGTGACGGCGGCGAGACGTTCTTTGGTGGGAAAACCCCCGGCGTGTTTCACCAAATTGCCGCGCACCTGATCGTAGACATCAAGCTGGCGTCGGATCAGATCTTCGCGCGTGCGATCACGCAGGTGGGTGGAGGTCGTCGCGACGAGTCCTTCGATATCATACTCGTTCGCATAAACGAGGAAGCGCACCATGGATTCCTCGTCGTCCGGTTCATTCGAGATGTCGGTGAGGACGAAGACGCGCGGCTTCGGATCGGGCAGCCAGCGCGTGTCGGTGGCGGCGCGAACCGGTTGGAGCAGGGCCAGGCTCAAACCGCCGAGCGCGAGCATTTTGGTGATCTTCAAGCAGGTTGGAGCATTCATGGTTATTCGGATGGCACTGCTTCCAAGGCGGGCGATGGTGGAGTTTTTCATGGTCATTCTGCGGTTGATCGTTCAGCCGCTCATCGCTCCAACTGCGGGCTGGCTGCGACACGAAGTTTCACCTCGCCACCGGGCGTCGGCAAGGAGGACTCGCCCCACTGATCATAGGCGATGGCGGTGATCCGCACTTCGTCGCCCGGCTTCAAGAGGGTCTGGGAAACGTCCCAAGTGAAGGTGAATCCGCTCCGGGCGTCGCTGCTTTCGCCTGCGAAGTGCCAGTCGTAGTAATATTCGACGCGCCCGGCGTCCGGCGACGCCTTAGCGGACAAGCGGACGGGTTGATCCGCGCGAACGCCGGTTGCGCCGTCGGGATTCAGACTCACCGTAGGTCGGGAGAACCGCTTTGCGACGCCGGCCTTGTCCGGGAGCAAATAGCCCGTGGCGAAAACATACCAAGGATGGTTCTGGTGGACGGTGAATTCGCTCCCGGCAATCGAGTATCGGTTGCGCATGCGCTGCTCGCCCAACGGCCATTCCTTGATGTCCGGCAACACGCTGCCCCGCGCCCAATGCTCGCTGCCGGGGCCGCCCACATCAAACGTCGGAAGGCCGTAGGCGGACAGGCCCGGGAAGATCGGGTTCCGGTAGGCGGGGTGATTGAAGTCGAGCAGATACCAGGCGTCGCAGATAAATACGTCCTGCTCGCGCTCGTAACCCACGCCTGAAAGCCGCGTGCGGCCCTCCTGATTGCCGCCCAGCACATACGCCAGCGCCGTGTGCATGGCATCGAGAAACTTGCGGTTGCCCGTCACTTCGTAGGCGATGGCCTGAAAGAAAGTGCGCGGCACCGTGATGAGATTCATGCCCACCGATTGGCCGGGTTCGACGCCACCAACGCGGAAGCCCATCTGCCAGGCGGTGTCCGTGCTGTAGTTGGCCCGCTTGATCATGTTGGCCTTGACGGTTTCGTAGAATGCGTTGTCCAAGCCGGGCTGGTCTTTGCACGACACGAGGTAGATGGCCGACGCGAACAGGTTCGGCATGGGAGAAACCCACGCTCCGTTGTTGCGATCGCCGTCGGCCTGCCACTCGGTCTGGAAGATTTCCTGGAAGGCCGCCTCGCTGGTGACGAGATACAAGCAGGCCGCCGCCAGTTGCCGCAGGCGTTTGTCGGTGGCCGAGGGATTCTCCTGAGCCTCCGCCCAGGCGAAAGCATCACGGGCCTCGGCCAGCCAACCGGCGCTTTCGGGGTGCGCGCCATGGTTGCCCGAACGCTGCTGATGTTTGTCGAGGCAATGCGCGAAGTAGGCAGCCCCCGCGGCGTAGGCGTAAGTGGTTTCCGCCGCGCCCGAATCAATCCACTGAACCCGCTTGTCGGCCCACGAAGGTTGGGTTTCCGCGCCGGCATCTCGTCCGACGTAGCGCGGCACGCCGCCAGAGCCGAGGCCCTGCCGTTTCAATTCGGTTCGCGCCCGGCGGCCGAAGTCCAGCCACCAGCGCGCCTCGTCGAGGATGTCGGGCACACCATTGGTGCCTTCGTTGATCCACGGATCGGTGGGGCGTTCCTTCCAGCGGTTGCCGATGTCACCGTCGTGGAAGTTCTGCGGGCGCAGGTCGTAGGTCAGCAACAGCGTCAGCGGCACGAGGTAATGCGTTGGATTGCCATCCCAGTCGCCCGCGTCAGCATACCAGCCCCAGATGCCTTTCACCGGTTTGGGATCGAGGATTTTTCCGCCTTCGCCTTCGACCTTGCCCGCGACGAACTCATTGATGTCAGGATGATGGGAGCGCGGATACTCGCGACCGAACTCGGCCAGATCCTTCACAATGCCCCGTCGTTGCAAGAACAAGCTCCGCATGACGGCGCGATGCGCTCCGAAATACACCTGCTCGCCAATCTCGAAAGGATACGAGCACCCCATCCCCTCAGCCACGAGCACGTACCGCCCCGGCTCTTTGAAGTCGCTGAAGTCGAGCGCATACACATCGGCCCGCGTCCAGTTGTCGTGCGACGGATCTTTCGCGGTGCGGGCCTTCTGCAACTGCAACCCGCGATAGGTTTTGCGCACCGCACCGTCGCGGGTATCGCAGAGATGGAAGACGCCGTTCGTGAAGCGGCTGAGATCCAACGCGCCGTTGAGATGAGGTGGCGTATTGAGCGTGCCCAGCCACTGCGAGAAGTATGCGAATTTCGGCGCGTCGGGCGGAAACCCCACCTGGCTGACGTGAATAGCCGGACTGCGCAACCGCTTCTCATCGAAGGTTAACGTGGATTGGTTTAAGTTCTCCGCCAGGTCGCCGACGTGGATGGAGTAAGATTTGCCCGAACGGAACGGCGCCGGCAGCACCGCATAGACCCAGTATTCCCGCAGGAAGGGCGGCTTCTTGAAAGGGCTGTTGAACTCCGTGCCCTCGGCCTTGTAACCCACGGTGACAGGACTTTTCCCATCACCAAATGCCGGGTCGTTTGAACTGGTAATCCGATACCGTGCGGCGTCGCCAATGACCAACGGTTCAATCAACTGGCCGAAATCAACCCGGTTCTCTGTTTGCGGCTCGAAGGTGCCGTCCGGGCGCACACCGTTGTAGTCAATGTGCCCCTCCCGGAAGTGCAGCATGATGATTTCGTCCGTCACCGGCAGCACGCGAAGCAAATCAGCCGCAGAGAGAGACAACATGGCGAGCAGGGCCGGGAGTATGCTGGCGAGCAAGCGCACACTGGAACACGCGGAAGGGTGATTTAGCAGATTCATCGGGTGACTTGTTGGTGATGATGTGCCGCGGCGAGGCTCGCCGTGAGGCTGGTTCGCAGGAGTCCGGCGATCAGCCAAGGAAGGATTGGTTGGGTCATTTTTCGGCCAATCGAATCATCCATTCCACATCATTCCAATAGTAGTGGGGCCCCTCTTTCGCCTCCTGGGTGAGCAGGAGGGAGGCACGGAAGAGGGGTTTGTATTTAATGGATTGAGTGTGCCGAGCGTTACTTTGCCTCCAGCACCAGCACCCAATCGGCGTCGCCGGCAGCGTTCTGACCGGGCGGAGTGAACTCGCGCGACCCGGTGTTCGGGAACGGTGAGCCTTCGATGGCCTTCAACTCGGCGCGGGTCGGATCAAACCAGCGCGCCCTCAACGGCCCGCGCAGTTGGGTGAAATCCACGGTCACGGCCTGTCCCTGGGCGGTGAAGGCGAGGGCGCAACGTCCGTCCGTCGTGGCGGCTGCAGAGGTCGCGTTGCTGATGAGGTGGGTGGCGGGCGCAAGTTGATTCCACGGCAAGGTGAGCAGGAATTGCTTCGCCTGGGCCAGTTGCGTCGAGCCGGGCAGGTTCATCGCCTCCCGCCAGGGCGTGCCGCCCCAGTCGCTACCGGTGGGTGATTTGCCGAAGCGTTTCTCCGGCAGGTTGACCTGCCAGACGCCGTTCACGCCGTAGGTGTGGCCCGCGCAGCCGCTGTTGAGCAGGTGCGCCCAGAAAGCCTCGCGCGCCTCCTTCGCATGCAGCATGGGTTTGATTTCCAATGCTTCGTAACGCGATTCGCCGGAGA
>Ga0209591_10008262_pt1 | contig 11350 bp, 8 predicted proteins | sample MAT01_FD_187207 | JGI IMG/M metagenome (GOLD analysis project Ga0209591, IMG submission 187207) | Freshwater microbial communities from Lake Fryxell liftoff mats and glacier meltwater in Antarctica - MAT-01 (SPAdes) (version 2) | ecosystem: Environmental > Aquatic > Freshwater > Ice > Liftoff...
AAATCGGGGACCGTGTTCACGGCGGAGAAACTCCCATCGCCCGGATACCCGCTTAAAAAATCATGAACCCGCACGAAGAACCGAAAATTTACCTCCTGCCGAACCTCATGACGGCGGGAAATCTTTTTTGTGGATTCGCCGCCATGCGCTGTATCATTGAGGCGGCTCTGGTCATTCAACAAGGCATGTCCGCAGTTGAGCTATACCATCAGTCCCTGCTTTTCATTTTGGGCGCCTGCGTATTCGACCTGCTCGACGGGCGGCTGGCGCGGCTGGGCGGACGCGAAAGCCCGTTCGGACGCGAGTTCGACTCGCTGGCCGACGTGGTATCCTTCGGCATCGCCCCGGCGCTGCTGGTCTATCAAATCGTGCTGCGCGATTTTGCCCGCGCGGGCTGGCTGATCGCTTTCGTTTATCTGCTCTGCGGCGTGCTGCGGCTGGCCCGGTTCAATTGCTACGCCATCGCCAAGAACGAAAAACCCTCCACGGAGTTTATCGGGTTCCCCATCCCCGCAGCGGCCGGACTCATTGCCTCACTGACACTTTTCATGCTGTGGATGGAGGAAGGCTCGAAGGAGATCGGCACTTGGAAATTCGCGCTGGCGGGATTGATGCTTTTTCTCTCCTTTATGATGTTCAGCCACGTGCGCTACCCCAGCTTCAAGGGCTTGGGCTGGCGCACGCAACGATCCCTGTCACGCTTTCTCCTCATCATCGTTATCATCCTCGTCGGAGCGATGTTTTACCAATGGGTGCCGGCCGTGCTGTTTGTCAGCTTTCTGGTTTACGGCTTCGTGCGCCCCTTCATCTCCAAGGCCATGCGCCATGAAATCGAGGATGAGGAGGAAGAGGAGTCGGAAGAAAACCCGGAAACCAATGATCCTAGAAAAAAATCGGGATGATCAATATCGCGACAATATTGACCACCTTGATCATGGGATTGATGGCCGGTCCGCTGGTGTCCTTGTAAGGATCTCCCACCGTGTCACCGGTCACTGCGGCTTTGTGCGCCTCGGAGCCCTTGCCGCCGAAATTTCCCTCTTCGATATATTTCTTGGCGTTGTCCCAGGCTCCACCGCTGGAAGTCATCGAAATGCCCATGAAAAGTCCGGTGACAATGCTGCCCACCAGGACGCCGCCGAGAATCACCATACCGCCGGGAAGGGCTGCCACCGCGACGACCGCCACCACAGGCAGCAGCGCCGGGATGATCATTTCCTTGAGCGCGGCCTTGGTCACAATGTCCACGCAGACTCCGTAGTCCGGTGTGTCCTCGCCTTTGAGGATGCCGGGGTGGAGGGCGAGCTGACGCCGCACTTCATTCACCACCGCGCCCGCCGCGCGGCCGACCGCGTTCATGCTGAAGGCGGAAAACAGGTAGGGCAACAGGCCGCCGATGAAGAGTCCGATGATGATGCGCGGATCCTTGAGCGAAAATGCGAGGAGGATGTCAACTTGCGCGGCGGTCATATGGTGCACGACTTCCAAGTGATGTTTAAGATCCACATAATACGAACCAAAGAGCACAACGGCGGCCAGACCCGCGCTGGCAATGGCGTAGCCCTTGGTCACGGCCTTCATGGTGTTACCCACCGCATCCAGATCGTCCGTGATGGCGCGGACCTCCTTGGGCAGACCGCTCATCACCGCGATGCCGCCGGCGTTGTCCGTAATGGGGCCGAAGGCATCAAGGGAAATAATGATGCCCGAAAGCGAAAGCATGGACATCACCGCCACCGCGATACCGTAAAGGCCAGCCGCGCTGTGACTCAACCAGATCGAGGCCGCAATGCACAAAACCGGCAGGGCCGTCGCGTGCAGTCCGACTCCAATGCCGGCGATGATATTTGTCGCGTGACCGGTCACGCTGGCCTCGGCGATTTTCCGCACGGGCGAATAGGCGGTGGACGTATAGTAATTGGTGATCAGGACCGCCGCCCCCGTCATGACAAGCCCGATGATGGCCGCAAAATAAATCTGACCCGATGAATAAATGGCCTCCGTGCCGCCCAGGACATCATTGACCTTCAGGCCGTCCACGAAAAGAATCTGCGTCACCGGCCAGAAGACCAGCGCACAAATGAACGCGCTGAGCAACACTCCGCCCATGAGCGCGTTGGCGGGTTTCAGACCGGAAATATTGACGAAAAGAATCCCGATCACGGAAGCAATGATGGCCAGTCCTCCCAGGATAAAGGGATAAACCACCGCCACCCCGCCGCCTGCGGTCAACGCACCCACCAGAATCGCGCCGATCAAGGCCACCGCGTAGGTTTCAAAAACATCCGCCGCCATGCCCGCGCAATCACCCACATTATCGCCGACGTTATCCGCGATGGTGGCCGGGTTGCGCGGGTCATCCTCATCGAGATTGGACTCAACCTTGCCAACAAGATCGGCTCCCACGTCCGCCGCCTTGGTGTAAATTCCACCACCCAGACGCGCGAAAACGGAAATTAAAGACGCCCCTAACGCGACTCCGACCAGGCTCGTCACCGCCTTGTCCGGATTCATCTTCGACATCACCAGCCAGAAAATTCCGACGGACAGCAGCGCCAGCCCGACCACCAGCAACCCCGTCACCGCGCCGCCATTAAAGGCCGCCTGAAGGGCTTTTTTCCGACTCTCGGTGGCTCCCTGCGCGGTGCGCACATTGGCCACCACCGCCACGCGCATGCCGATATAGCCGGCCACGAGCGAACAGACCGCCCCGAGCAAAAAGCCCAGCGACGTGGGCAGGTCGCGCAGATAGGTCAGCAACCCGAAGATCACCACGGAAATCACACCGATCGTGGCAATCTGGCGGTTGAGGTAGGCCTCTGCGCCTTCTTGGATAGCTCCCGCAATCTGGCGCATGCGCTCATTGCCGGCAGGTGCGCGCAGAATGAGCGTGATTAAAAAAACCGCCACCACCAGACCGAAGGCGGCACAAATCAACGACAAAAGAATTCCTTGAGAGAGTAAAAAACTGGATGACACGGGATGGGGATTGGGTGAGAGGGAACGGGATATTAGTGTAACTTCTTTTGGAAGCAACGCCGATTTACGCTTTCGCCGCGAGGGGGGAAACACCGGATTTCCAGCGTTCGATACAGGCTTCCATATCTTTGATCCGCAGGGGCTTGGTCAAAAAATCATCCATGCCCACCTCCGCGCATTTGTTCCGGTTTTCCAACAAGGCATCGGCCGTCAGCGCCACAATCCAAGGATGCCGTCCAGGCTGGGCACGCAATTTTCGGGTGGTCTCGAAGCCATCCATCCCCGGCATGAGAATATCCATGAAAATCAAATCGTAAGGCACGACCGCCGCCAGCTTGATTGCCTCCGGCCCGTCGCAGGCCGAATCTGCCTGAAAGCCCATGCGTTCCAACATACCCTGCACCAGCCGGATGTTCATGCGCACATCATCCACCACCAGAATACGCGAACCCCGCCGCCGATCATCCTCCCCCGAACGGCCGGAGGGCTCGACGGCTTTTGTGCCATCCATCGCTTCCTCAACCGTGAAATAAAATGTAAATTGCGAACCCTCGCCCGGCGTGCTGGTCGCCCGGATGGCACCGCCCATCGCCACCACCAGCTTGCGGCAGATGGCCAGCCCCAGCCCGGTGCCTCCCGCCGCAGCCAGCCGGGCACCCTCCCCTTGCTGGAAGGGCTCGAAAATTGCCTCGATCTCCTGCGGTTCGATGCCTGCACCCGTGTCGCTCACCGTGCAATGAAGCTCCAGAAAACCACCCGCCCCGCGCTCCGTCCAAAGCCTGGTTTCAATCCGGCCATCGCGCGTGAACTTCACCGCATTGCCGATAAGATTGAAAAGAATCTGCCGGAACCGGTTGAAATCCAGCCGCAACCAGGGCGGGCACGACGCATCCAAAACCAGGGAAAGCGCGGTCCCATTGCGGCCTGCGGTTTGTTCAAACGTGGTCATGACCGAGCGCACGCACTCGGCGACATCGCCTGCCACCGGGTCGAGGTCGAGATGGCCGGACTCGATTTTCGAAATATCGAGAATGTCGCTGATGAGGCTCAGCAGGCTTTCCCCGCAGGCGCGGATGGCGCGGGCAATTTCCGACTGCCGCTCGGGGAGTCCCTCGGCCAGCAGGAGGTCGGTGAATCCGATCACGCCATTGAGCGGAGTGCGGATTTCGTGGCTCATCATGGCAAGGAAAGTGGATTTCGCCTGGCTGGCTTTTTCGGCGAATTTCTCCGAGTGGCGGGCGTCCTCCATCAGACTGAGGGCGACGCTGCGATGGCGTTTCAATTCGCCGGCCTTGGCGGCCAGCGACCGCTCCACCTCGTGCCGGACCATGGCCCCGCCGAATCCGGCCGCCGCGGCTCGCAAAGCCAGAATCTCCTCCTCGACCCAAACGCGCTCCGCCTGGCAATCGTCCATGCCAAGAAAACCCCACAATTCCCCGCGCAAAATAATCGGCACGCAGATGAGGGATTGAATGTTCTGCGGCGAAAGGATGGCCCGTTCCTGCGAAGTGTAATCGCGCGCGACACGTTGATACGGATTCCCCGCCAGCAATCCACTGAGCCAGTAGGGAAATTTATCATAGGGGACATTTTGCAGATCCGGGTTGCTGACCTGGGCGGAGATCCCGTTTCGCACCCATTCATGGCGCTGACTCATAAGCTGGCCACGGCCATCGGGAGCGGGATGGTTTTGAAAAATGTAAACGCGGTCCACTTTATCCACCTCACCGATGAGCCGGAGCGCGTCGTTCATGGCCGGATCGGAATCGCCCGGTTCAAGCAGGCGCGACATGGCCTCCGCCACCGCGCCGAGCAAATGCACGGCGATGCCCGGGGCCGGTGGTTCAGGATTCACGGACATCTCCCCCGTAGGTTTCCGGCACCCCAAGTTGCTGGCACAGCCTGTTCACCTCGCGTTTCATTTCCAGAATGCGTTCCTCGCGTCCGATCATGGCCGCGTTGAAACGCTCGAGCTCAGCCAGGGTCTCCGCCAATTCCTGCTCCCGCGCTTTTCTCTCGGAAATATCGGTGACGGTGATCACCACGCCATCGCCCCAAGGCGCGACCGAGTTGCGATACCATCCCGTGATCTTGTGCCCTTCATAGTGGGTCTCAAAAGAAATCGCCTGGCGCGTCACCGCCACCTGCTTCCAACGCTCGTAGATCCCGGCCTCGACCAATTTGGGATAGGTTTCCCGGATTGTTTTTCCCGTCAGTTCGCCCTCGTCCACTTGCAGTATTTTTTCGCAGGAGTGATTGAGGACCGCCATACTCAGGTCCACGATTTCCCCCTGAGCATCCCTCATGCACTGCAAAGCAAGCACCCCCTCTGGCGCGCTGTCCAGCACACCGGAAAGCAGTTCCTCCTGTCTCCGGGCCTCGCGCTGTCCGGCCTGCACCCGATCAAGCAGCCGGTTGGCGGATTTGGCCAGCCGCCCGATCTCGTCGTCGCGCCCTGCTTTTAAGAGTCCGATCTCCCCCTTGGCCTGCGACATCTCCTCCATTTCCCGGTCCAGTGCGGCCAGGGGACGCAGCACACTCCACTCCACCGCAAGCAATCCCATGCCGACAAATACCAGTCCGAAAATCGCGCTGACGAGCAGGAACCAGTTTCTCTCCCGCAGGGCCTGTTTGTAAACGAGCTGCTCCAGATCGACCTCGATCAGAACAGAGCGGGAACTATTCACGCTCGGGATGATAATCCTTGCGTTGGAAAATTGCTCACCAGCCCGCCAGGCGAGCGTCGGGAGAAAAAAGGCCGTGATTTTTCCCAGGGCTTCCAGCGTCACCTCCATGCCGCGCGCGCCGGGGAGCAATTCGCTGCCGGAGGCCGGCCCAAGTGACACCTCCGCCCCCGCCGTCTGCTCCAGTTCGGCGACGCGTTGCGGTGCGAAATACTTGCCAAAGACCAGCCATCCATTCGTCGCGCCCTTGCGATCCGAAGGCAACACCGGACAGGAGGCCAGCATCAGCACCTTGTCCCCCACAACTGCGAGGCCCGCCCCGGCTTGCGCAGACAGAAGTCCGCTTTCGACCAGTCTGGAAGGATCAAGCCCCGACGGCGCCTCATACGTTGGAAGCCCCTCCTCAGTTTGAACGGCCCCTGCCAGTTTTTTTTGCGAGTTGAAAACCAGGATCACGTCCTGGTCCGTGGAATTCACTTCCGGGGCATAATTGCGGGCCAGGTAGCCGGGATTACGGCCTTCGAGAAAATCATGGGTCTCGTCCCATTCTGCATTGTCCTTCACCAGGCGGCCCTTGGATAGCGCGAGCTGGTCCAGCACCAAGGCAACCCGTTTGATTTTGTTCTCCGTATAATGATCCTGTAGATCGGCGAATAAATGACTCGTCACCTGCGTGCTGATCGCAGTAAAGGCGGCAAAAAGCAGGATCAACGCCCCGCCCACCACCAGCCCCACCCGGACACGCAAAGACCTCCCGCGCGCTGCCACCGTGGCGTTTGATTCAAGGAGGCTGGAACTCATGGAAAAATCAGCCGGTCAGCAGGGAGAGAACCGCTTTCTGCGCGTGCAGGCGGTTTTCCGCCTGACGAAAAATCGTCTCCGCATGGCTCTCGAAAACAGCCTCCGTGATTTCCTTGCCCCGGTACGCCGGCAGGCAGTGCATCACCAGCGCATCGGGGACCGAACGCACCAGCTCCTCGCTAATCTGATACCCCCGCAACTGCGCAATGCGATACGCCGCCTCCTCCTCCTTGCCCATGCTCACCCAGACATCGGTGTAAAGCACATCCGCCCCCTTTACCGCAGCCGACAAGTCGTCCGTCACGATGATGTTTCCCCCGCTCCGCGCCACCAACTCTGCGGGCGGCTGGAACTTCGCCGGTGCCGCGATACGCAATTCGAACCCCCACCGCGCCGCCGCCCAGATCCATGACCGCGCCATGTTACAATCCCCGTCTCCAATAAAGACCAGCCGCAGGCTGTCCAAGTCCCGTCCCGACTCCCGGATCGTGAACAAATCCGCCAGAATCTGACACGGATGCTCCTCATCCGTCAGCGCATTGATCGTCGGGATGCCGCTGAACTCCGCAAACACCTCCACATCGCTCTGCGCAAACGTGCGGATCACCGCCCCGTGCAACATCCGGCCCATCACCCGCGCCGTGTCCTTGATCGGTTCGCCGCGTCCGAGTTGAATGTCGTCCGCTGCCAGAAAAATCACATCTCCGCCCAATTCCCGGATGCCCACCTCAAACGAAATCCTTGTGCGGGTGGACGACTTGGCAAACATCATCGCCCAGCACTGATGCCGCAACGGATGCGCGGCATGATGGCCCCGCTCCGCCTTCATCACTCCGGCCAGCGCAACAATTTCTTCGATCTCCGCCTTGGAAAGCGCCTCAATGGAAAGCAAATGCTTCACCCAACACGATGAAGCAAAAAACCGCCCCCCTGTCGAAGGGAATCGCACTCCAATTCCCACCTACACCTGAACCTGCACCTACACTCTCCCTCTTCCCGGAGTGCAAGTTCAGGTTCAGGTGGAAGTGTAAGAAAAGTCCCTACACCAAGACCCGTTTCAACACCGCCACCGCCTCATCCACCTCCCCGTCCGTGATATTCAGCGGCGGCAACAACCTCACCACCCGCTCCCCCGCCGGAATCGTCAGCAAGCCCTCCGCCATCAGCGCCTTCACCACATCCAGCGCCACGACCCCTTCTTTTAACTGAATCCCCACCATCAACCCCAAACACCGCACCTCATCCACCATCGCGCTCCCCCACCCCCGGATCGCCGCCGTCAGCCGCGCGCCCTGCGTCACCGCATTGGCCCGCAAGTCATCCCGTTCAATAATCTCCAGCACCTTCAACCCCGCCGCGCAACACACCGGATTGCCTCCATAAGTCGTCCCGTGCGTGCCCGGTCCAAGGGTGTCGCACAACCCGTCCTTCGCCGTCGCCCAGAACGCCCCCAACGGAAACCCGTTGGCAATCCCCTTGGCCCAACTCACCCCGTCCGGCACCACCTCCGGGGCCACGCTTTTCCAGCCGCACCAATCCCCCGTCCGGCCCAACCCGCATTGAACCTCATCGAAAAGCAGCAACAACCCGTGTTCATCGCAAAGAGCCCGCAACCCGCGCAAAAATTCCGCCGTCGCAATATGGATGCCCCCCTCGCCCTGCACCGGCTCCACCAGAATTGCTCCCGTTTTTGGCCCCACCGCCGCCCGCACCGCCGCGAGATCGCCATACGGCAAATGCACAAACCCCTCCAGCAGCGGCGCAAAACCCTTCTTCACCTTCTCCTGCGCCGTGGCCGAAATTCCCGCCATCGTCCGCCCGTGAAAGGAATTCCCGAACGTGATCATCTCATAGCGCCCCGATTCATAGCCGTGCTTGCGCGTGATTTTAATCAGCCCCTCATTCGCCTCCGCTCCGCTGTTGCAAAAGAAAACCTTCCCCGGTCCCGTGATCTCCACCAACCGCCGGGCCAGTTCCGCCTGCGGCTGCGTGCGATAAAGATTCGAGGTATGCACCAACGTCGCTGCCTGCTGGCTCACCGCCGCAGTGATCTCGGCATGAGCATGACCCAACGAACACACCGCAATCCCCGCGCCAAAATCCATGTATTCCTTCCCGGAAAAATCCCAAACCCGGCATCCGGCACCCCGGGCAATATCCAGATCGAACCGCCCATAGGTCGGCATCACGTAATCGGCGTAGAGAGAAGAAAGCTCGGGCATTGGGTATAGGAATTGGAAAGGAAAAGGATCAAAAAGCGGAAAGACTCAGCAGAACGAATGTTTCGTCATCGAAGGTGTAGTAAAGGGCAATACTTTTGTCACTCACCGGAGCCATGGGCAAAATCCAGACAGGGGCGTCTTCTTCGAGGCAAAAGCCCACCCCAGGGTCACGAGAAAGGAGGTCTTCCGCTCCTTCCAAAAAATGATCCCCGATTTTGGTCGATCCGAAAAGAGCGAGAAGATCGATCTCCAGATCATCCTCCCGGATGATGCTCCTGCGCTTGCAGCTAGCCACGCGCTTTCACCAAGGCAGCCCTGGCCTTGGCGGCCAGAGTTTTGGCATATGTCTTCTCTGCGACGGTCGGTTGACGAAATGAAACGAAAGCCACGGAAGGAGACACCCGGTGTTTGGATTGAGAGATGGCTTTGGCTGCGCGAGCGGCGGCTTTCGTGCGCTCAGCCCCGATCGTGACAGACCGGGCCAGAGCTTCGTTCTCATCTTTCACCGCACGCGCACTCCGTTTTTGCCCTTGGATGGCTTCGTAGAGGCGGGTCATCACATCCAGCCGGGCACTGAGCCGATCCAGTTGGGCCAGCAACTGGTCCGCCTTGATTTTCCTTGGTGAGACTACAACTGGCATGGCGGAAACATCATCATTTTATCGCGGAATTGCAATCCCGTCGGGCCGGAGTGTGGAGAAAAAATCTCCCGAACTTCTGAGTGCGCTATCTGCTGTTCCTTGAGTTCGGATGAGATGGCGGCTCCTCACGCAGTACCGTTTCCATCTCCATCACGCGACCGGCGGCAATGTCTTCCATTCCCTGGCGGAAAGACTCGGGAATCCACGAATCCTCCTCGATCAAAATCGTCTCGGCCACGCGTTTGCGCTCCTCGGCGGACAGCGCCCGAAATTCTGCCAAGACTTCTCCTGCACTTATGAGTTCGATTCTGCCATGTTCAACCTGTGCCCGCAACCCTCAAGCCTGAGGAGGAATAAGATCCCTGCCTGGCGGGCGATGGACTGTCCTGAGGACCCGGTTCTTCGCTTCGCCCTCCCACTAACCTTTCGGCACCAGTACCAGAAATTCCGCCTCGCTGAGAATTTTCACCCCCAGCTTGCGCGCCTTATCCAGTTTGCTGCCCGCATCCTCGCCCGCCAGCAAATAGGTCGTCTTTTTACTCACACTGCCGGAAACCGTGCCGCCCGCCTGGCGGATCTCGTCGGCGATCTCGTCGCGCGGAACGCTGAGCGCACCGGTCAAAACCCAGGTCGTGCCTTTGAGCGGCCCATCGCCAGACGCAGCATGTTCGTCGCGCTCACCGCAATTCAAACCGGCGGCGCGGAGTTTTTCCAACAACTCGTCCACCTTGGGATTTCCAAACCACTGGCGCAGGCTGTGGGCCATGACCTCACCGATATCCTCGGTGGTTTGCAACTCCTCCTCCGACGCATTTTTCAACGCATCCATGGTACGAAATTTCTCCGCCAGTTTGCGCGCGGCGGTCGTTCCGACATGCAAAATTCCCAGCCCGAAAAGTAATCGCCAGAGCGGACGCTCCCGGCTGGCCGCGATGCCCGCGAGCAAATTTGTCGCGCTCTTTTCGCCCATGCGCTCCAGCGCCAGCAGGGCTTCTTTTTCCAAGCCGTAAATTCCGGCGATTTCACTCACCAATCCGGCATCCACCAACTGCCCGACCATGCTTTCGCCCAGACCGTCGATGTCCATCGCGCCCCGGCTGGCAAAGTGTTCCAGCCGCCGGCGAAGCTGGGCCTCGCAGGAGGGATTCGTGCAACGGACAGCCACCTGCCCCTCCTCGCGGGAAACCGGTCCGCCACAGGAGGGACAGCGATCCGGCATGGCGAAGATTATTTCGTCGCCGGTGCGTTCTTCCGTCAGCACGCCAACGACAGCGGGAATCACCTCGCCCGCTTTTTCGATCAGCACGTGGTCGCCGATGCGGATGTCCTTGCGATGAACCTCCTCTTCGTTGTGCAGGGTGGCCCGGCTGACCCGGCTGCCGCTGACGAAGACGGGTTCGAGTTCCGCCACCGGCGTGAGCACGCCAGTGCGGCCAACCTGGATGGTGATGTCTCGCAGGCGGGTGCGGGCGCGTTCGGGTTCGTATTTGTAGGCGATGGCCCAGCGCGGAGCTTTCGAGGTCGAGCCGAGTTGCTCGCGCTGCGCCAGCACGTCCACTTTCAAGACCGCGCCATCGGTTTCGTAGGGAAAATCGTGGCGGATTTTGCCGAGTTCGCGAATGGCGGCCAGCGCTTCATCAGCCGTTTGCGCCTGCCAGAGTTTGTCGGGTCCGGGCAGGCCAAACTCGCGCAGCAACGCGACAAATTCGTTCTGCGTGCGCGGCAAGGTCCCTTCAAAAGCTCCAAAGCCATAGAAGAGGGCCTCCAGTCCGCGCTTGGCCACCAGACGCGAATCGAGCTGCTTGAGCGACCCCGCCGCCGTGTTGCGCGGATTGGCAAAAGCGGGCAAACCCTGTTCGTCGCGCTCCTCATTGATTGTGACGAAAAGTTTCTTGGGCAGGTAAACCTCGCCCCGGATTTCCATCCGCGCGGGTGCGCCGGAAAGCTGAAGCGGAATCGAGCGGATCGTCTTGATGTTTTCCGTCACGTCGTCGCCGGCGGTTCCATCGCCGCGGGTGGCGGC
>Ga0209591_10008263_pt1 | contig 11348 bp, 13 predicted proteins | sample MAT01_FD_187207 | JGI IMG/M metagenome (GOLD analysis project Ga0209591, IMG submission 187207) | Freshwater microbial communities from Lake Fryxell liftoff mats and glacier meltwater in Antarctica - MAT-01 (SPAdes) (version 2) | ecosystem: Environmental > Aquatic > Freshwater > Ice > Liftoff...
CCATCGATCATCCTGATCGAGGATTCGAGAGCCTGAAGGTGGCTCGGCTCCTGCCTCGGTGAGCGAATTCGCTCAGCGATTTGATGGGTGTCCGGGATTTCGTCCTGATCGAGGATTCGAGAGCCTGAAGGTGGCTCGGCTCCTGCCTCGGTGAGCGAATTCGCTAAGCGATTTGATGGGTGTCCGGGATTTCGGATCTCCGGGATTTCGGGTGCGGGATTTCGGGTGTCCGGGATTTCGAGCGTCCGGGATTTCGCGGGCGGTCGCCTTCAATGCAGGTGGGTGGTTACGCTTCCAAAATCGGCAGCGAGGATTCCTGTTCGCCCAAGGCGTTCGCTGGCTTCAGTGCGCATTAGGCATTTTGCCAAGCTCGTCGTGGGGCTGGTGGAGGTAGTGATCAAAGCAGGCGGCGACGATTCGCAGCAGCAGCCGGCCGGCTTCGGTTACCTCGATCCGAGCGGTGTTTTGTACCACCAGCTGGTCGTTACGCAATTCGCTCAAGCGCTCTAGGTCGGGCGCAAAATAGGTTTTAAACTCAATTCCATAGCGCCGCTCCAGGGCGGCGATGTCGATTTGGCCCTGACACATCAGCTGCTGGATCAGGTCTGCGCGCAACACATCGTCGGCGTTCATCTGCATGCCGCGCGCGGTGGGCAGTCGACTACTGTCGATGGCATTTTCCCAAAGGCCGAGTTCGCGATGGTTTTGGCTGTAGCTGTAGCCAACGTGGCTGATTGCGCTGACGCCCAAGCCGAGCAAGTCAGCCTGCGCGTGGGTGGTGTAGCCCATGAAGTTTCGCTGCAGAGAGCCCTGCGCCTGGGAGCGCGCCAGATCGTCTGAGGGCAAGGCAAAGTGGTCCATGCCAATGTAGCGGTAGCCCGCTTGACTGAGCTTTTCGATCGCCAGTTGCAGCAACAGAGCCTTTTCGCTTGGCCCAGGCAAATCCTCCTGGCGGATGCGGGTCTGTGGTTTGAACAGCGTGGGCATATGCGCATAGCTGTAGATCGCCAGGCGCTCCGGGCGGGCCGCTGTCAGCACATCAAGCGTTTGCGCAAATCCATCCAGCGTCTGGCACGGTAGGCCGTAGATCAGATCAACATTGACTGAGCGCATGCCATGGCGTCGGCAGGCGTCAAGGATTGCCAGCGTTTCCTCGACCGACTGCGTGCGATTAACCGCCTCTTGCACACGCGAATCAAAGTCCTGCACGCCGAGGCTCGCCCGGTTGAAACCCATTCCAACCAGTTCAGCGATATCTCCCGGCGTGACGCTGCGCGGATCAAGCTCAATGGAGAAATCGCGCACCGCCTCGCGGGCGAAAGTAAAAAGCTTGCGCAGTCCTTCGATCAATTCTGCTATCTCGGCACAGTCCAAAAAATTCGGTGTGCCGCCGCCTAAGTGAAGTTGGACCACCTCGCGGTCTTGATCAAACCGAGGCGCGATCAGGCCCGCCTCCTTCAGCAAGCGCCTGACATAGGGCGCGGCCCGCCGTCGATCGCGGGTGATCACCTTGGTGCAAGCGCAATAAAAGCACGGGCCAAAACAAAACGGCACATGCACGTAAAGCGAAAGCGCGCGCGGAATGGGCTCATCGTTGGACGCCCGCGCATTTTCGCAAAGCGCTGCGGGGCCAAAGCGCGTATGAAATTGAGGCGCGGTTGGGTAGGAGGTGTAGCGCGGCCCCGAGCGCTCATAGCGGCCGAGCAATTGTGGGTCGACGCGATAAGAGGCAGTTTTCATGGCGGGATCATCGTCGGCATCCGCCGCTGCGATCTTGACCGTGATCAATTTTCGGGCCTTGCCGCGCGCAATCCTTGTTGAATCGGACCCGCTTTGGGCTCGGCCGATCGGGTACGCTTGGACCATGACCCTTGATACCTTGAGCTTCCACGAAGTCAAGAAATCGTGCGCAGAATGCTCGCTGGCAGAGCTTTGCCTGCCCGCACCGGTGCCGCTCGCTGAACGTGCGCGCCTCGATCACTTGGTCAAATCCCGCAAAGCGCTCGCGCGAGGCGAACGCTTGTTCGCCGCCGGAAGCGCGCTAAAGGCGATTTATGTGGTGCGCTCAGGCGCGATCAAATCGTTTGTTGACGATGAAGACGGCAATTCCCAAATCCTTGGATTTCACTTAGCCGGAGAGGTTGTGGGCTTTGACGGCTTGAGCGACGATCGCCATCGCGTCCACACCAGCGCACTTGAGAAAACCTCGCTGTGCGAAGTGCCGATCGAGCGCCTGATGGATCTCACTGCGCAGATTCCCTCAATCCAGCGCCAGCTGTTGCGCATCGCCAGCCGCGAAATCGGGCGCGATCACGACCACATGATGATTGTTGGTCGCCAGCGCGCTCCGGTGCGAATGGCCCTGTTTCTGCTGGATATCGGCCAGCGCTCCCAAGGTTGCGAGGCCGATGGCACGGACATTCGTCTGCTGATGTCGCGCTACGACATTGCCAATTATCTGGGCCTGGTGGTGGAAACCGTCAGCCGGCTATTTACCCGCTTCAGCGAGGCAGGATTGATTTCAGTGGAACGCCGCGTGATCCGAATTCTGAACCGCCGTGGCTTGCTCAAGGTTTCCCACGGGGCAGATGAGTTGGAGCGGGCGGCTTGATTGATGGGATGGGTTGGCGACAACGTTTCTCGCTGCTAACGCAGGTGTGCGTGGTAACGCTAAGCGTCAGTGAATTGGCCGTGCCTCAACCAGGCATTGGCCGTCCAGCAGATGCAGGTTGGGCAGCAAGCCGCTGGGTTGCAGCACGCTGAGCAGGCCCAGTAGCAGCAGTATTGAGGCCAACGCGCGGCTCAGTCTGGGCGTTTGCAGCCGCTTGATGAAGTAATCGACGCCAAGCAGTGCAGGCATTGTGCCGGCGCCGAAACACAGCATCAACAGCCCGCCTTGCAGCGCCGAGGCGCTGAGCCAAGCGGCGCTGAGCGCGGCATAGACCATGCCGCAGGGGAGCAATGACCAAACAAGTCCCGCTGCAATATCGCGTTTGAAGCCAGCGCGTTTGGGCAGCAGCGCGCGCAGGCGCAGGATCAGGGGCATTAGCTTCAGTGCGGGTTTCTCAAGCGGTGAAAAAGCCTGTCGACGGATCAGCAGGGTCGCGCCGATCAATAGCATCAGGACGCCGCTCGATACTTGAGCCACAGCGCGCCATTCCAACGCATGGGCAGCATATAAGGCGCCGTTGCCGATGCCACCGACGGCGGCACCCATGATGCCGTAGCCCATCACGCGACTTAGGTTTTTGCGCATTGAGCCCGCCGCGCAGCCCGCACCGCAAGCGCGCGTCAGCGATTGCGAAAGCGCTCCGCACATCGCCACGCAGTGGCCGGAACCCACCAGTCCGGCAAGTGCCGCACTGAGCAGCGCGGCGTATTCAATCATCGGATTGATCCTCTAGCAGTGGCGCCAGAGCGGCGCGATCGAGCGCTTCAAACTGGTCGTGATCAACCGCCCAGAAAAATGCCCAGACGGCGAGCGCCACCAGCAATAGGCTGATCGGGATTAACACCAGCATGATGTTCATGTGGGCACCGTCTCGGTTTGCTGCGGCCTGGTTTTGCGCGGATTGCGCAGCAGCCGACAAGCGTTGGCGGTCACCAGCAGCGAACTCAATCCCATGCCAAGCGCGGCCCATCCGGGGCCGATCAATCCGAGCGCAGCGGCGGGAATCGCGAGCAGATTGTAGAGCTGCGCCCAGCGCAGATTGGCGATCGCCATGGCCTCGCTGCGGCGCGCCAGCGCAATGGCCGATGCGAGCACATTGAGGTCGTTTTTAAGCAGCAACACGTCGGCTTGAGTCTGCGCCAGGGCGCTGCCGCAGGCGAAGCTCACGCCCACATGCGCTTGCGCCAAAGCCACCGCGTCGTTGATGCCATCGCCCAGCATCAGCACTCGCTGTCCGCGTTCAATGCAAACCTGCACGTGGGCGCGCTTTTGCGCCGGTGACTGGCGCGCCAGATAGGTGCTGATCCCTAACTGGCGGCCGACGCGGGCCACGCGCTCAAGGGAATCGCCAGACAGGATTTCCGCATCCAGGCCGAGACTGCGCATTTCAGAAAGCGCGTGCTCCACGCCCGGCTTGATGGATTCGTTGATGTCAAACAAAGCCCGGCCGCGCGGTCCGTCGAGAACCACCGTGCCGTCGTCATCGAGCCCGAACAACGCTGGCCGACCCAGGGTCCACAGCTCGCCACCAATCAAGCCGCGCAAACCCGCGCCGGGCAGCACTTCCACCGTGGACGCAAGCAGGGCGCTTGGATGCGCCAGCGCGTGCGCCAACGGGTGGTTCTGGCGATGTTCCAAGGCGCCGGCAATTTCGCGCGCCTGCTCGGCAACCAAGCTGCCCGCGCCCTGCAGCGTAATGCGCGGCACGCCGCTGTGCGGCGTGGTCAAAGTGCCGGTTTTGTCGAGCAGCGCGTGGTCGGCTTCGGCCAAACGCGCCAGCGCATCGGGTTTAAGCAGCAGCACGCCCATTGATTGCAGGCGCGCATGCGCGAGCGCGCGGGTCAGCGGCAAGGCCAACCCCAAGGCGCACGGACAGGCCACGGTTAATACGCTTAAGGTGACTGCCAGCGCGCGCTCGGGCGCGATTAGCCACCACGCCATTGAGGTCAGCACGGCGAGCACCAGGACCAGCAGCGTAAAGCGCATGGCCATCTGCGCCGCGCGGGCAGCATCGGGCGCACGCGCCGCAGCGGCACGGCGGCTCAACTGGGCGATCTGCGCGAGTTGGGTGGCCGATCCCAGCGCCGTGATCGTGTAAATCAGCTCGGCGCTTTGCACGCATGAACCGGCGAGCACAGCGTCACCAGCGCGCTTGCCGCACGGTGTCGATTCGCCGTCCAGCAGGGCCTCGCTGACCAATGCGCATTCGCTCAGCAGCACGCCGTCCGCGAGTAAAGTTTCTCCGGCAAACGCGCGCAGTTGCATGCCCAAGATCAGCTCATTCAGAGCCAGTCGCTCACCGCTGGCCAGCTCAGCCAGCGCTGGTGCGTTGTTGAGCAAGCGCGCCTGCTCAATCCGCGAGCCGGCCAGCAAGCGCGCCTCCAGCACGCGGCCCAGCAGGAGCACAAACACAAACATCGCGATGGCATCGAAGTAGACCAATGATGAGCCTTGCAGCAGGCCGACAAAACTGCCGATCAGGGCCAGGCTGATGGCGCTTGAGATCAAAGTGTCCATGGCCGGGCGGCGCATGCAAAGTTCAAGCAGCGCACCGCGAAAAAATCGCCCGCCCGCGTACGCCACCACGGGGAGCGTAATCACGGCGCTGATCCAGGCGAAAAATAGCGCGGTGGCCGCAGGCAAATCGGGCGCCGCCCAATACAGCGGCTCGGCGAACATCATCGCCTGCATCGCGCAAAACGCAGCGACAAACAGCGCCTTGAGATCGCGCTTGTGCTGCTGGCGCTGCTTGGCATCCAAGCTGACCAAGCGCGGCGGATAGTGCAGGCCCGCAAGGACCGCGACCACTTGGCTTAAGCGCACGCGCGCGGGATCAAAAGTCAGATGCAGCAGGCGAAATGGGACGTCAACATTGACGCCGATACTGGGCGCTAAGGCATGCAGATGTCGCTCGATCAGCCAGGCGCAATTGGGGCAATGGATCGCATCGATGGCCAGCGACAGCGTGCGCTGGCCATCGGCTTCGGTTTGCGCTTGCGCGAGCAGTTCAGGGCGATCCCAATCGGCAAAGGACTGCGCATCAATCTCACTTGTGGGCTCGAGAAAAAGCATCACCGCGCGACAGCCTGCGCAGCACACCCATTGCAGGCCATGCGCGCCCGGGATCGCGAGCGCCGCCGAACCCAGCGGCTCGCCGCAGTGCGCGCAGATTCCGCTGGCTTGGCTGCCGTCCATCAGCGCAGTGGAACCCCTTTGATGGTCGGCGCGCTGTTTGGCGCGGCCCCCGCGCCAGGGTCCGCGAACGCCAACATCAGCGTGTAAACACCTGCAATCACTGTGGCAGCGGGAATCCCAATGACCAGCAGCAGCATCGGCTCAAAGAATTTCTTTGCGGTCTTCATCGGCGCGCCTCCGGTGCGAAAAAACGGCTTTCCTCTGTGCGTTCGAGGCTCGGTTGATCAAGCGCACGAACGACAAACTGGATCTGGCTCTGCTGGGCAAGGTTTTGCGGGCTTGCATGCACGGTGACCGGATAGGCAAGCAAGCTGCGCGCGGCGAGCGCAATTTCGTTAGGTGCGCCGACCAGGTGCATTCCAGCTGGCGCCTTGAGACTGACCGCAAAGCGCCGCGCCTGCTCGGCTTTGTTCATAATTTTGAGCGTGTAGCTGTTTTCAATTTCGCCCCCGCTCAGTTCGCGATACAGCGCGTTGCGATCGCGCAGCACATCCACCTGCAAGGGCTTGCGCTCTAACAGACCAAAAGCCATGGCGCCGATCAGCATGGCCAGCAGCGCGGCGTAAACCAGCAAGCGCGGGCGCACGATTCGAGTGGCCTTCCCGCTCATCTGGTGTTCGGTTGAATAACGAATCAGGCCGCGCGGCAGTTTGACCTTGTCCATCACCGCGTCACACGCATCAATGCAGGCGCCGCAGGCAATGCATTCGTATTGCAGGCCGTTGCGAATGTCGATTCCGGTCGGGCAAACCTGCACACACATCGTGCAATCGATGCAATCGCCAAGCGCCTCGCGCTTCTTGCCCGGGCCGCGCGTTTCGCCGCGTTGGGCATCGTAGGAAATGACCAAGGTGTCTTGGTCAAACATCGCGCTCTGGAAACGCGCATACGGGCACATGTATTTGCACACCTGTTCGCGCATGTAGCCCGCGTTGCCGTAGGTGGCAAAGCCGTAAAAGCAGATCCAGAACGATTCCCAGCCGCCCAGATTGAATTCAAGCAAGCGCATGCCGAGATCTCTGATCGGCGAGAAGAAGCCGACAAAAGTCAGGCCCGTCCAGGCCGCCAGGATGATCCAGAGCAGCTGCTTCAAGCCCTTGCGGCGCAGCTTGTTGAGCGAAAACGGCGCTTGGTCGAGCTTGATGCGCTGGCCGCGATCGCCCTCGGCAAAGCGCTCCAAGGCAATAAACACTTCCGTCCAGACCGTTTGCGGGCAAGCGTAGCCGCACCAAAGACGCCCGCCAAGCGCAGTGAAGAAAAACAGGCTCAGCGCCGCGATCACCAAAAGGCCGGCTAGAAAAATAAAGTCTTGCGGCCAAAAGTGCAGTCCGAGCACGTGGAACTGGCGCGCTGGCAAATCGAACAGCAGCGCTTGCTGTCCGCCCAGATTGAGCCACGGCATCAGGTAGAACAGCCCCAGCAAAACCCAGGCCGCGAAGGTGCGCAGGCGTTGAAAGCGGCCTGCCACATCGCGCGGATAAATTTTCGCAGCCGACACATACATCGAGCCTGCCGCATTGAGCGCAATCGGAATTTCTTTCATGGCGGTGATTGCGGCCCGAGCAGCAGCGCGGTCAGCCAGCTGGCCACAGCGGTCATCGACCAGATCAAGAAAAACCCAATCGTGTAGCCAAATTCACGCGAGAACACCAAGCGTGGAAAGGAAATTTGATTCAAGTCAAGCGGATCGACAAAAGCGAAAAACACCACCGTGGCCACGCTGGCAATCAGAAAGCTCGGCCAGGCAATGGCGCCGAGCCGGATCGCGCTCGGGCTTAAATCCGGTGCAGACTGGCTCTCGGCGTGCGGCTCGGGGTGGTAGCTCACGGCGCGGTGCCTTTGCTCTCGGGAGTGGGCTCATCTGTCGAGCGCGCCCCGGCATTCGCTTGCGCATAAACCCACGCGCTGACTAAACGGATCTGTTCTTCGCTCAAGATCGCAGAATGTGCGGGCATGGCGCCGTTGCGACCATTCGCAATAGATTCGGTGAGGACATCCGAATCTCCGCCGTAGAGCCAGATCTGGTCGGTCAGATTGGGCGAACCCATCGCGTAATTGCCCTTCCCTTCGGGTCCGTGGCAGGCGATGCAGAACATGTCATAGCGCTGCTTTCCGCTGCTGGCCAAGGTGTCGTCCACCAGATTTCCGGAAAGCTTTTGTACATAGGCCACCAGTTCAGCCACGCCCTCGACGCCAACGGCGTCCTTCCATCCCGGCATCACGCCCTGACGGCCCATGCCTATGGTGGCCAGGATCACCTCGGGTTCGCTACCGTAGAGCCAATCGCCGTCCGTCAGATTCGGGAAGCCCTTGGCACCGCGCGCATCAGAGCCATGGCAACCCGCACAGGTGTTCACGAAAACGCTCTGACCGAGCGCCATGGCGCCGGGTTCGTGCACCAGCTGTTCGAATTGCATCATCCGATAAGGCGTATAGGCTGAGGCAAATCTGGCGCGGGTTTTCTGGGCGTCAGAATCGTGCTGCTTTTGCGAAGTCCAGCCCAACCTACCAGTTAGGTTCCCCAGACCCGGATAGAAGATCAGATAACCGGCGCCAAAGATAATCGTCAGATAGAACATATTCAGCCACCAGCGCGGCAGCGGGTTGTTGTACTCGGTCAGGTCGCCGTCCCAGATATGCCCGGTGGTCGGGTCCTTGGTCAAATCCTCTGGGCTTTTTCTTGCAGTCAAGACCAAGAGCCAAACGCATCCGGCAATGCTCAAAACGGTGCAGATGATCACAAGGATTGATACGGTAGGGCTCATGGTTTTTTGTCCTCTTCGTCCAAGGGCAGCTGGGCTGCCTCATCGAAATCGGCTTTTCGCTTGCGGCTGTAAGCCCACACGCAAACGCCAATGAAGGCGAGCAAAGCTAGCAGCGTGAAGATTCCCGAGAGCAAGCCGCTCATGGCTTCGCACCTGCATTCAGGGCAGCGAAATCGGTTTGATTGCCGAGATGCTGGAGATAAGCCACCAGGGCGTCGAGTTCAGTCTTGCCAGCCAAGCCAGCCGCTGCATTGCTGATCTCTTCATTGCTGTAGGCATCATCGAGCGTCTGCAACGCACGTAAGTTGGCCTGTACATCGGCGATGTCGAGCGTGTTGTCTGCCAGCCAGGGGTAGCCAGGCATGTTTGATTCCGGCACCACATCGCGCGGATTCATCAAATGAATCTTGTGCCATTCGTCGGAGTAGCGTGCGCCGACCCGCGCTAAGTCAGGCCCGGTGCGTTTTGAGCCCCATTGAAACGGCCGGTCGTAAACCGATTCCCCCGCAACCGAATAGTGGCCGTAGCGCTGGGTTTCCCAGCTCAGCATGCGGATCATCTGCGAATGACAGGTGTAGCAACCTTCGCGCACATAAATGTTGCGGCCGGCGAGCTGCAAGGGTGGATAGGGCTTGATGCCAGGCGCGGGGTTGATGGTCTGTGCGCCGACCATCAACGGGACGATTTGCACCAAGCCACCGATTGAAATCACCAGGATGATCAGGATCGCCATCCAGCCAATGTTTTTTTCGAGCATTTCATGATTCATCGAATTCTCCTTAAGCCTCAGGCCGCAACCGGGACCAAACGGGTTTCGCCTTCGGCTTGAGCTAGACGCCAGGTTTTAAGCATGTTCACCACCATGATCGACATGCCAATGATGACCAGCAGGCCACCACCGACGCGCATCACGTAATAGGGATAGGTCGCTTTGAGCGCCTCAACGAAGGTGTAGGTGAGCGAGCCATCGGCATTGGTGGCGCGCCACATCAGGCCTTGCATAATTCCCGAGACCCACATAGCGACCGTGTACAGCACCACGCCGATGGTGTGGGCCCAGAAGTGCAAGTCGATCAAGCGGGTCGAGTACATCTGCTTGAGGCCGAGCAAGCGCGGAAACATCGCGTAAACCGCCCCGAGCGAGATCATCGCGACCCAGCCCAGCGCACCGGAGTGCACGTGGCCAATCGTCCAGTCGGTGTAATGAGAAAGCGCGTTGACCGTCTTGATCGCCATCATCGGGCCCTCAAAGGTGCTCATCCCGTAGAACGACAGGCTGACGATCATGAATTTGAGAATCGGGTCGGTGCGCAACTTATGCCACGCGCCCGAGAGAGTCATGATTCCGTTGATCATGCCGCCCCAAGAAGGCGCTAGCAGAATCAGACTGAACACCATACCGAGGGACTGCACCCAATCCGGCAGCGCGGTGTAGTGCAGATGGTGCGGGCCTGCCCACATGTAAATCGAGATCAGCGTCCAGAAATGCACGATCGACAAGCGATAGGAATAGATCGGACGACCGGCCTGCTTGGGCACGAAGTAGTACATGATCCCGAGGAATCCAGCGGTCAAAAAGAAACCCACCGCGTTGTGCCCGTACCACCACTGCACCATCGCATCCACGGTGCCTGAGTAGATTGGAATCGAGTGGGTCAGGCTGGTCGGCAACTGCAGCGAGTTGACGATGTGGAGCACCGCGACGGTCAGAATAAATGCCGCAAAGAACCAGTTGGCGACGTAAATATGCTTGACCCGGCGCACCGCGATCGTGCCCAGAAAAACCACCGCATACGACACCCAAACCACCGCGATCAGCACATCGATCGGCCAGATCAGCTCAGCGTATTCCTTGCCTTGCGTGTAGCCAAGCGGCAGGCTGATTGCAGCCGCCACAATCACCGCTTGCCAGCCCCAAAATGTGAACTCAGCCAGCCACTTGCCAAACAGCGGCACATGGCAGGTGCGCTGCACAATGTAGTAGCTCGTGGCAAACAGCGCGCAGCCGCCAAACGCAAAAACCACCGCATTGGTATGCAGCGGGCGCAAGCGTGAGTAAGTCAACCACGGAATATCAAAATTAAGCGCAGGCCAAGCCAGCTGAGCGGCAATCAAAATGCCTACCAGCATCCCCACCACACCCCATACCACGGTCATCACCGTGAACTTCAAAACCACCGAATCGGTGTAGTGCCTGCCCGCCTCTTTCATTGTCGCAACCCACCTTCAAATCAAGCTGGATGCAGTGTGCTCAGGCAGGTTCTCGGTAATCTTGACTTGGGTCAATGTTTGCTTAGGGATGCAGCTTTGCTGCCCTGCGCGTGCTTACTGAAAGCCATCGGCAAAGAGTCGTTCAATGACCGGCAGTGCAGCCAAACCTGAACGCGCAACGCCGCTGACACTGGTGAAACTGCCCAACACTCACACCCGCGCCGCATCAGCGGCCAGGCCGCCCGGGACTGCTCCAGCGGCGCAAAAAAGGTTAGGCTTGACAGTAACCGGGGCCGACAGCGCAATAAAAATTGCGAACTTACGCATGGTCAGAACGCTCAGTTAAAGCCATTGGCAAAAATATTATCGCTGGGTGTCGTGGTGTGCTGCTCATCGCCCGAGCGACTGTAAGCATGGATGATCGATCTGGTGTACTCAGCGATCACGGTTGAAATGCCCGCGGTGGGGAAGGCGATTGAACACGAAAAATTAGCCGTTGTGTCCGA
>Ga0209591_10008264_pt1 | contig 11347 bp, 8 predicted proteins | sample MAT01_FD_187207 | JGI IMG/M metagenome (GOLD analysis project Ga0209591, IMG submission 187207) | Freshwater microbial communities from Lake Fryxell liftoff mats and glacier meltwater in Antarctica - MAT-01 (SPAdes) (version 2) | ecosystem: Environmental > Aquatic > Freshwater > Ice > Liftoff...
CCAGCATCCGCTCGGCGCCGACGTTGAAGATCTGGATGACGCCCTTGGCGTCGGTGGCGATGCTCGAGAAGTTGGCGCTGTTGAAGATGGCGTTCTGCAGGGCGCCGGCCTGGAGCAGCGCCTCCTCCGCGTGCTTGCGAGCGGTGTTGTCGGTGCCGATCAGCAGGTAGCCGATGATCGCGTCTTCGGCGTCGCGCAGCGCCGTGACCGACACGACCGCCGGGAAGCGGCTGCCATCCTTCCTGATGTAGCTCAGCTCGTAGATGTCCTCGATGCCGCGCGAGGCCTTGAAGACCAACGCCTCGAAGCCGGGGGTGATCGGGGTCCCGAGCTCCACGCTGAGCGCCTTGGCGCGCGCGATCACCTCCTGCGGATCGGAGATGTCGGCCGGAGTGATCTGGTTCATCACCTCGGCCGCCGTGTAGCCCAGCATCCGCTCCGCGCCGACGTTGAAGATCTGGATGACGCCATTGGCGTCGGTGGCGATGCTCGAGAAGTTGGCGCTGTTGAAGATGGCACTCTGCAGGGCTCCGGCCTGGAGCAGCGCCTCCTCAGCCTGCTTGCGAGCGGTGTTGTCGGTGCCGATCAACAGGTAGCCGATGATGGCGTCCTCTGCGTCGCGCAGCGCCGTGACCGACACGACCGCCGGGAAGCGGCTGCCATCCTTCCTGATGTAGGTCAGCTCGTAGATGTCCTCGATGCCGCGCGAGGCCTTGAAGACCAGCGCCTCGAAGCCGGGGGTGATCGGGGTCCCCAGCTCGACGCTCAGCGCCTTGGCGCGCGCGACCAACTCCTGCGGATCGGAGATGTCGGCAGGGGTGATCTCGTTCACCACATCGGCGGCCGCGTAGCCCAGCATGCGCTCGGCCCCGACATTGAACAGTTGGATTACGCCCTTGTCGTCGGTGGCGATGCTCGAGAAGTTGGCGCTGCTGAGGATCGCGTTCTGCAGCGCCCCTGTCTTGAGCAGGGATGCTGCCCGCCGGACCTCGGAGATGATCTCGCCGGTATCGGTGGGGAAGTCGGAATCGAAGACAGAGGTGGACAATCAACAGCCTCGGAGCAAGCTCGGCGATGGTCTCGAAGCTCCATCAAAGGCCTGCGTTCAGGTGCCGAGGTTCTTGCCGGTCAGCAATGGTAGGCGGAGCCGGCGGGCCTCGAGGTTCGAGCAACACGCCCGAAGTAGGTAGCACCGTTTCCTCGATAAGTATGTCAGCGGTTTACGTGGTGCGCTCAGGCGTAGTGGATGCCGATCGTCATCGATGATGGTCTTCACGGCGGCCTTCACGACGTCGGCGTCCGGGTCGCGCACGCTGACGTCGCCCTCGGCGCTGTCCGAGCGCGGGTCGCCACGGTTGGGCAGCCGCGCCTTCATGACGAGGTGTGCGATCTTCTTCTGCGCGTCCTCGACGCCGGTCACGCTGGTTGCCCGTCCTCGCCCCGATGCCGCGCAGGAACGCGACGCCGACCGCGTAGTTCCGTTCGGAGTATAGTCGGCTCTACTGGCACCTATGGCGATCCGCTGCGTGAGCAGAGGGCGCGCCTCGAGGTGCCGGTCTTTCGCGTGAGCACGAAGCACACGCATGTCGCGGCCGAGCTCTTCGATGGCGTGCCGAGCAGGCATGACGCGAAGGCGGCTCAGGTGCTGGGCTGGCTGCACACCTGCAGAAGCGAAGCAAGCCGTGGCCGATCAAGAGCGACGAGGCGCGTGACGTCGCGGCCGCCGCCGACAGCTACGAGCCCTACAACGCTCAGCTCATGGCGTGCCTCGGGAGGCTCGAAGCCAGGCTGGCGCGACACTTTCCGGAGCTTCCCGGCATCGTGGGCATCGACAACAAGAGCACACTGGCGCTGCTCGAGAAGTACGGCTCGCCCGCGTGGACCGCGGCCGATGGGGCGGCCGCCAGGCAGCTGATGCGGGACGTCGGCGGCCCCCTGCTCGCCCCGCCGAAGGTGGCCGATGTCATCGCGGCCGCGCGTGACCACCGGCATGGGCATGACCCCAGGCGAAAGAGCTGCGTACGCTCGCACGCGAGGCCTCCGCAAGGATGGCGGAGCCTGGACTGCGGGCCTTGCGCCAGCCTGGTGAACATGTCGCGAGATTGGTCGAAACCGAAGGTCGAGCTCTCGCAAAGCGAGCTGTGTGAGGCGGACTGGGCGCTCGGCAAGCTCCACGAGCCGGTCGAACGGCTGCGCGCGGCGGTAGTTCAGCATCCCGCCGACGAGGATCTATGGCGCCTCCTGGCGCTCGCGACGACCCGCGCGCGGCGCTGGCACGACCTCGCCAACGCGATGGCCCATGCGCGCGATCGCTTCGCGAGCCCGCCATGGATCTGGCCTTATCTCGTCGCTGCCGCGCTCGGTCTCGGTGATCCCGATGATGCGGTGCGCGTTGGAGTCGCCGGGCTGCGCGCTTGCGCGACCGCGGCCGAGCACGATCGCGCGCTGATCTGGGACGCGCTCGGCCATGCGTTCTGGAAGCTCGGAGACCATGCCGCGGTGCTCGAAGCGAGTGCCGCGATTCGTGCGCTCGGAGGCGACGAAGCGAGCGCCGATCTGTTCGAGCTGCGGGTCGCAGCGGCGCGTTCCGAGCATGCGCACGTGTTGGCGATCGGCGCACGACTGATGGCGTCGCGACCCGATGCCCATGAACCGCTCGCTCTCGTCACGGCCTCGTCGTTGGTCCTCGATGCCTCGAACGCAGTGGAACTCGCGACAAGGCTCGTCGCACTCGGCCCGACGTCGCCGACGGGCCTCATGATGCTCGCGAGCGCGCATGCACTGCGCCATGACTTCGCGCGCGCATGTGATGCTCAGGCGCAAACCGTCGCTCTGACACCCGACGACGATGCCTCTCAGCTCGCGCAGGTCCTGTATCAGCTCGCTGCCGAGCGCCCGGGCGCGGCGCACTCGACCGCGTTGCGCCTGCTGCGACGCCAATCCGAGGCGCGCTCGACCTGGCTCGTGCTCGCCGATACGGCGCGGTCATTGGGCGACGTGGCCACTTGCGAATCGCCTTCGAGCAGCCGCGGACGACAGCGCCCAACGCCCGGAGCTGCTGGCCCAACTCAAAGCGTGAAGCGAGTGCACCGCAGGCGAGAAGGGTTCAAGCAGCTGCGAGCGGCTCGTCGGCGAGGCCAAGGCGCTGCGATGAAGCGCTACCGCGGGCACGATGGCATCGTCGACGAAACGCCGCGGCACTTACATCTTTCTCGGCGGAGGTGCACGGGTTCGGCGGATCGGGCGGAGCGTTCGGATCGGGCGGAGCGTTCGGAGCGTCCGGAGCGTTCGGAGCGTTCGGATCGGGCGGAGCGTCCGGAGCGGTCGCGCCTCTGCGCCTCAGCGAAGCCGCTCGCACGCGACCGGCGTCCGTAGCGCTTCTCTGCGAACCGCGCGTCGCGATCTGCCGCGCTGCATGACTCGCCGGACGAATCTCGGTGACCTGGGCTTGCAGCCCCTGTTCGGACCTGTGACCGTGCCCGCGCCGGTTCACGAGGCGGCGGCCCATGGCCTCTCGGGCAGTGCCGCCAAGCTCCCGCACGGCGACGCAATCCAGCTCTCGGGCGGCGTTGGTCAGGCCGGTGATTCGTACGAGCAGCACGCGGACAAGGTCGCGGACGCGGTCGTCGCGGGCAAGAGTGCCGAGCCACTGCTCGATCCGTTCGCCGGTGGTGGCAGTGGTGGCGTCCAGCGCAAGGTCGTTCAGCGCATCGCCGTGCCCGACGACATCCGGGCGATGACGATCGACCAGTGCAAGGAGGAAGCCGCGGCCATGTTCGTCGGCACCGACAGCTACGCCCAGCGCGGCATCATCGACCACAAGATCGACGCGGCCAACGACATGCGTGTCGATCTCGAGCGCAGCGATCCCGTCTCGCTCACGACCCAGATCGCGATCGCGGTCCTCACGGTCGGCGTGGCTGCAGGCGCGGCCGCGCTCTCCGTGGGCACGTTGGGAGTCGGTGCCGCGCTCATCGCCGCCGGTGGTGCCGCCATCACCGCCTTGCCGGGCTTCTTCCAGGGCGGCGGCAACGAGCTCGACTCGACCGACTTCGTCAGCAACTACATCTCGACGGTGCGCCAGGGCTGGCCGCAGGCGGTCACGACGCTCTACGGTCAGATGACTGACGAAGCCAGCGCTCGCCAGACCTGCGCCGCCACGCGTGCGCTCCGCGACAACGCCTCCAGGGTCAAGCAGATCCCGCGCGAGGAGATCCTCGACGAATGGATGAGTGCCTCGGCGCGCGTCCATTGTGGTGGCGGCGCCGGCCGTGGCGGGATGGGCGAAACCAGCTACAGGACACCGACCGACAGCAACCGAATCGAATATGGCGGCGGCGCCATGTCCGAAGGACGCTGCCATCAAGCACTCGCGAGCTACTTCGTGGGACGTGATCTCGATGCCGACGACATGGGGCTCATCGATGCAAACTGGTCGAAGGGACTCGACAAGGTGTGGGACGCGGTGAAGGGCAACACGCTGCGCGAGCTCGGCATCAGCGCGATCGGGAATCGACCGTTCACATGTCGGCGCACACGGTCTCGCCAGGCGGCTTGGCCCTGACGCTTGCATTGGCACTCGGCTGCGGCGAGGGACGGCCCACCGCCGCGACCCTTCTTCCCAAGGAGACCGTGATGTCCGTCGCAACGCTCGAGTGTCCAAAGGGCACTGCTCCGATCTCGGTCCCAACGATGGACGCCGCAGGTCATCCGCTGTCGCCGCCGCCGCTCGTCTCCGAAGGCGCGGGCCAGGTGTGTGCACGACCCGACGGCACGCTGCACGGACCAATACGGGCTACGTTCCGAGACGGTGAGGTCGAGCACGTCGGTGCTTATGAGAACGGCCAGAAGACGGGCCGCTGGACCTGGACCGATCGCCAGGGTCGAACCGGGCGCGAGGGCGAATACGTCGCTGGCCAAGAACACGGGATCTGGACCGAAGCCCGCGAGGGCCGCTACGACGCCGGCAAGCGGGTCGGCGAGTGGACGCGCTGGTACGACACGACCGGCCACAAGGCGCGCGTCATGACCTACGTCGCAGGCGTCGCGACCGGCCTGTCCACGCGCTGGCACGACAACGGTCAGCTCGCGGAAGAGGGAGCGCTGGACAGCGCCGGCAAGCGGACCGGACACTGATGCGTTCCGTCGTCGATAAGCTCGAGAGTTGGGTCGCGCTACACGGATGACTCTCGAGTGGCGCTCACGGAGAAGCGCCACCGAGCGTCGGGGATGCGACCGACCATCAAAGCGGGCGAAGCCCGCAGGGAGGGAGCGCCCCGACGTCGGTGGTGCAATGGCTGGATCTCAGTCGAGAGTCATCCGTTTAGCGGTCGCGCCCGCATCGGGATCGCCCAGCACCCTGAGCCGCCCGATGACGGTCCCGATAGGCGCCCCTTCGGCAATGCGATTGCCCGACAAGGTCAGCGCGACGGGCGGCTCGGGCCGATCGGGCCGATCGCGCACGCTCAACGGAAAGGTGCGCGAACCTACGCCCGTGCCCCGCGCGATCATCCAGACCTGCGCGCTCAACCATGGTGTCGACTCATAGTCGAGCGGCGCCGTGGCGACGATATCGGCACCCCTCATCTCCAGGAACGACGCACCTCCGACCAAAGTGAACGTCGTGCCGTCGGGCGGCACCGCGCCGCTCACGCCCAAGCTGCCGATGGTCGTGCCGGCCGGGCGATTCTCGTCGATCGTATCGCCCGACAGGCTGAGGTCGCTCGCGACCTGGTCGACGTCGATGACCGTGACCACCAGCTCGCGCTCGACCGAGAGCCCATTCGCCCCGTTCATTTCAGTCGCACGCACCGTCAGTCGCAAGGTCGGCGTCGCCTGGGCATCGAGCACGCCGCTGACCCTCAATACGTTGCCGACGATCCGGAACTTGCGGCTCGGGTCCGCGGCGATCGCGAACGTGTGCCCACCACCGTCGGGCCCACCATCAGGATCCACCGCCACGAGCGTCGCAACGAACAGGTCGTCCGCGGTGGTCTCAGGCACCCGCAGGTTCGACGCCACGATGTCGCTTGGCGCCTCCGCGCGGTCCTGCACCGCGACGATCAGCGACTGGGTAAGCGACCGCCCGAGCGCGTCCCGCACCCGCACGACCAGCGTCACGTTCAGGGTCGCCTCGTGGTCCAGCGTGGCCGTCGTCACGACCCGATCGCCGACGATGGCCAACACATCGGGGATGCTCGCGATGCGCGTGAACGTCACGACTGCGCCGGCATCGTCGTGCACGACGAGCCCGCCGACGTCGCTGCCGATTGGATCATTCTCGAACAGGCCCTGACCGTCGAGCCCGATCCCGAGTGGCGCTTCGTCGAGGTCGCCCACCACGACACGTGTGACCCAGACGCCGGTACTGCCGCGCGACCCGCTCACCAACAACGACACGAAGGTGGCCTATGCGCTGGCCTCGTCCGCCGGCCGCGGCTTATTCGATGAGCCGGTCTTGGCTTCGATGGGGCTCGACGCCTTCAAAAGTCGCGCACGCTTGACCCGCGCCTCGCGGACCTCGGTCACCTCTAGCTCGTGCTCGCCGCAGTGCACGCGCAGGCCCGGCTCGAGGTTCACATCCGCGAGTCGGGTCCGCACGAACTCGTCGAGCGTCGCCGTGTTCGCGTTCTTGTCGTTCGCGCCGCGCGCCGCCCCTTCTTGTGTCATCGCGCCGAACTCGATCCCATAGAGCTCGCGCAGGTCGCCAAGCCTGACTCCTCCCTGCAGCTCGATGCCGTCCACGGGGAGCACGAGCTCGCCCTCGCCTCCGAAGAGCCGGTCCAGGACCGGTCGCAGCTCTCCTCGCACCACCACGAACAGGTGGTCGCCACCCATGAGCTTCGTGCTGCCTCGTGGCGGGATGAAGCGTTGCTCGCGGATGAGGAGTGCCACGACCGCGCCGTCGGGCAGCGAGAGGTCGCGGATGATGCGCCCCGCGAGGTGCCCGTCGTGCGGGACGTCGTAGCCGAGGATGTCGCCATCGACCTCTTTGAGGGAGGTGATCTCCAGCGACAGGGCCGGCGGCGCCTTGGTCGGGCCGAGCAGACGCAGCCACTTCGCAAGCCAGCTCAGGCTCAAGCCCTGCAAGAGCGCCGACACGAGCACGACGAAGAAGATGATGTCGAAGTAGCGTTCACCGCCCGGCAACCCGAAGAGGAGCGGGAAGGTCGCCAGGATGATCGGGACCGCGCCCTTGAGCCCCGACCACGACACGAAGATGAGCTCGCGCCAGGTGAAGCCAAAGGGCGACATCAGGCCAAAGACCGCGACCGGGCGTGCGATAAAGACGAGCACTGCTGCGACGGCCAGGCCCTCGCCCGCGTTCTCGACCAGGCGCGAGGGGAAGCTCAAGAGCCCGAGCACGACGAACATGGTGATCTGACTGAGCCACGCCATGCCGTCGTGGAAGAGGAAGATGCCGCGTCGAAAGACCAGCTTCTTGCTGCTTCCGAGCACGATGCCAGCGATGTAGATGGCGAGAAACCCGCTGCCGCCGATGGCCGCCGCGACCCCAAACGAAAAGAGTCCGGTGGCCGCGGTGAGCACCGGGTAGAGGCCGGCCGCGTCGAGGTTGATGCGGTTGATGAGGAGCGCGGCGCCTTTGCCTGCGAGGATGCCGACGACCCCGCCGACCCCCATCTGCAAGACGAAGAGCCATACGAGGTCGAGGCCCAGCTCGGAGGTGCCCATCAAGACCTGAAGGATCCCGATGGTGAGGAAGATGGCCATCGGGTCGTTCGAGCCGCTCTCGACTTCGATGGTGCCACCGAGGCGCTCGTCGAGGTTGAGCCCGCGCCCGCGAAATACGCTGAAGACTGCGGCCGCATCCGTCGAGCCCGCGATGGCCCCGATGAGCATCCCTTCGAGGAGCGGGATGCCCATGATCCAGGCGGCCGCGAGCCCGACAATGACCGTTGTGATGAGGACCCCGAAGGTCGCGAGCACACCCGCCGGCTTCCAGACGAGGCGCAGGTTCGACATCCGCGTGCCAAGCCCACCATCGAAGAGGATGATGGCCAGCGACACCGTGCCGACGGCGTGGGCCAGGTCATACGCCTCGAAGGCGATGCCGCCGATGCCCTCCGACCCGGCCAACATGCCGACTCCGATGAAGAGCACGCCCAGTGGCATCCCCAGCTTCGCCGCGAACTTGCTCGACGCAATGGCGAAGATGATGAGGAACGCCCCGATCAGGATGATGCTGTCGATGACGAACAAAGACGCCTTCGTCCCGGTGGCTGGCGGAGAAAGGTCGCCCCGGACACTCCCCCTATAGCAGACAGCCCCGACCGCAGGTCGGTCGTGACGTCGGCCTCGTTGGCACGCGGCAGGAGGACGAGTGCCAGGCCGGCGCGCTCGGCAGCGAGGCACTTCTGGCGGATGCCGCCGACCGGGAGCACGCCCCCGGACAAGTCGAGCTCACCGGTGATGGCAATATCTGCGCGCAAGGGGCGACCGTTCGCTGCCGAGAGCAGCGCCAGGAACAGTGCCGCGCCGGCCGAGGGACCGTCCTTCGGCACCGCCGCCTCGGGCGCGGGAAGGTGGAAATCGCGGCCCAGCACGGCCTCGACGGCAATGTCGTAGCGCGCTGCGTGTGCTGCGAGGTGGGCGCGAATCGTGTGCGCCGACTCCTTCATCACCTCACCGAGCGAGCCGGTCATGCGCAACCGACCTGCGCGCGTATCGGTGCCGGCGGGACCGAGCGGCACGACCTCGAGCCGCAGCAGCTGGCCGCCGTGGCCCGAGACCGAAAGGCCATTGACGATGCCGGGCGGCAGCCGCTCGACACGGTCGGGGGGACGCTGGCGGCGCGGGCCGAGCACACGCACCAGATCGGCCAATTGCATTGTGGCTACTTCTCGCTCGCGCGGGTGGCGCTCTGGAGCCGCGCGCGTTTCGCTTCGACAACCTCAACACCCTCGCCGAGTAGAAAAACCCTACGGGCCTTGTCGATCGGGTCGCGCTCGTTCGACCCTCTCGTGAATCGGTCGTCCAACCGATGCAACAGCGAGAAGGTCGACAAGGCCTCGCTCGAATCATTCGGCGGGCGCGGGCTCGGCTCCGACGCAGCTCGAAGGCTGCGGCACGTCGCAGGCGCAGGCCCCGTCGAAGTCATTCTCGCCGTCGGGCTCGCAGACACAGCTCGCGACGGGCGGGGTCGACGTTCCCTCGTCGGGGCGGCAGGCACCCCTGAAGTCATTGCAGGCAGCCCGCCAGAAGCCAGCGCCGGCACCGACCCCGGCGGCCTCGCCGACCCGGTAGACGCCGCCCAACATGCCCTTCACCGCGCCGCGCACCTTCCACACACCGCGGAACGTGCCGCCGTCTTCCCCCGACGCGGCCGGGAACGGGGCCCAGGTGCCGAGCACGGTGCCGCGGAACGCGCCATCCACGGCCAGGTAGCTGCCCTTCAGGCGGCGCTTGCCGTCGACCTCGCCCCAGATCCCAACGAGCGTGCCCGCGAGCTCGCCGCGCGGTCCATAGATGCGCCCACCGACCACGCCGCCGCGCGTGTTCTTGCGTTCCCACTGGAGGCGCAGCATGCCGTGTGGGCACCGGTGCGGCAGATGCGACGCGACCAGCAGGCTATTGCCGAGGTCGTCGGCGATGAACGTCTGGGTGTCGCCGCGGATGAGCGACGCGAGCGGGATGCTCTTCGTAAAGTGCTCCGTCTCGAACACGAAGCTGCCCGTCACCGCCGACGCGTCGCGCGGCAACGCCAACACCAGGAGGAGTCCATCGTGATGGGTCGTCGTCGTGGTCTCGAACGAGACCGCGCGCGGGTCCTCGTCACGCACGAGGTGGTCCTGTTGCGTGGCGCCGGCTGCAGCCCCGTCCGCCGCGGCACCCTCGCGCACACCGCGCTCGAAGCGCAGCACGCGTGCCACTTTCAAGGCCCCACTATCGATCGCGATGCGCCCCTTCCAGGCGGTCGGGGTGCCGGCCAACTCCGGATTCACCCGCGCCTGACCCCACACGACCAGCACCGTCCGGAACAGGTGATCCCGATCCTCGGGCGGCAGCGCCTCGGGGTCGACTTCGTCGGCCGGCGGCAGCTCGCTCGCGTCGTCGGTCGTCGCTTCGTCGCCGATCGCGGCGACCAGCGGATCGGTATTCGCGCTGTCGCTGAAGCCGTCGTCGCTCTCGTCATCGGAGGTCAGCGCGAAGCCGGCGAACGTCAGCTCGTCGCTGCCGCCCGGCTCGTTCGTCGTGGCGTTGCTGTCGCAGCCGGCCGCGAGGCCCAGGCCCAGCAGCGCGACGAACACCCGGCGGGCATTGGCCCGTGCATCCATCCCCATCACGCCCTTCAAGCTCATCAGCGTCATTGTATCTCTCCCAGTCTTCGGCCCCGGCGGATGCCGGGGCGGAGTTCGGGAAGAGACAATCCGAAAAGCGTGCCACGCTGTCGTGGCGGCCGAGGTCGGCGCCGCCACACGTTGTGGCCGGCACCGAGCGCATTGCGCCGTCACGACCGGGAGTCACGGCGACGCGCCGGTGTCTCCTGAAAGCGACAGGCGGTTCAGCGCTGCGTCGTCACGAGCGTTCGCAGGCTGCCGAGCGCCACGGCGAGCGACGGGCTTGGCGCCTGGCAGTAGGCGATCCAACGCAAGGTGCCGCGTCCCGGCACCCGCAGCTCGTGCCAGTAGTCGCCGCGACAGTTGGTGGCGGGTTGGGCCGGCCGCACAGCCAGCTCGGCGTAGCGGAAGGCGGCGATGAGGTCGGCCAGCTCCTGCCCATTGGTGTTGCCGACCCCGTTGTCGGTAGTCCACACGCCGTCGCGCATGAGCATCGTCGCCGACTTGCGCTCCTCGTCGCCGCTGTGCCAGCGGTCGATGCGCGCGACCATCGGATTCGAGACACTGGTCGTGAACGACTCGGCCAACAGGAGGAGCCGCGTCACCGAGACGTGCGCCTGGGGGCCGCAGCCGTCGGAGTAACGCACCTCACCGCGTGCGACCCGCAACACCATCAACGTCGGGGTCGAGATGCACTCGCCACCCTGGAAGGTGGTCATCACGACGGTATCGGCCAGGGCCTTTATCTGCGCGGTCTGCGTGGGCGTGAGATTACCGACTTGCTCCCCCGTGGCGGTCCAGTGCCCATCGGGCGCGATGGTCAAAAAGGCGGTGTAGCCGGATGCGCTGAACGCGCCCGACTCCATGAGCGGCAGCGCGGGCCCTGGCTGCGCGAGCGTGAGGGCGACGGCGAGTGAAAGTAGCGACATGACGGGGACTCCCGAGCGGTGGTTGAGCCTCACGCTAAGCACGCCTGCCGGGTTACCCGCCGGGCGAATTAGCACTCCTGGCGCGGGCGCGGGCGCGGGCGCGGGCGTGGGCGAGGGCGA
>Ga0209591_10008266_pt1 | contig 11346 bp, 7 predicted proteins | sample MAT01_FD_187207 | JGI IMG/M metagenome (GOLD analysis project Ga0209591, IMG submission 187207) | Freshwater microbial communities from Lake Fryxell liftoff mats and glacier meltwater in Antarctica - MAT-01 (SPAdes) (version 2) | ecosystem: Environmental > Aquatic > Freshwater > Ice > Liftoff...
AGGATAAATGACCCCCCCCCGAAGTCGTCAGGTTTTTTGTGAGACTGTGTAGTGTGGCTCATAGCCCCTACACAGTTTTTTATATATAAAAAACCTATAAACTTTTTGTGATGATTTCCTTTAGGAACTTTTGCACTATTTCAGAGACAGTGATTTGCCCAATGTTGCCTTTGTCGCGACTTTCGACACTGACCATTTTTGATTGCACTTCTTTTTCGCCGATTACAAGTAAGTAGGGGATTTTTTGCATCTTTGCGTTACGCACTTTTTTACCAAGTCCTTCATTTGTTAGATCAAGTTCGACCCGAATGTTATTTTTTTTGAGTTCTTCAAAAACCTCTTGCGCAAAACCAAGTTGGTTCTCTGTGATGGGAAGGATTTTGGCTTGGACAGGTGACAACCAGAGAGGGAACACACCAGCCATGTGTTCAATAAGAGCGCCCATAAATCTTTCTATTGAACCCATGATTGCGGCATGAATCATAACAATTAATTCTTTTTCACCTTTTTCGTTCGTGCAGGTTAAATCAAAGTTTTTTGGCATGTTGAAATCGAGCTGAATCGTTGCGAGCTGGAGTGTTCTGCCGATTGAATCTTTGGCAATAAAGTCAATTTTGGGTCCGTACATTGCCGCCTCACCAACCCCGTCGATGTAGTTTGTAACACCACGTTCTGTAACAAGCGCTAAAAGCTGTTCCTCCGCTTCTTTCCAGGTCTCAGGTGTGCCGATATAGTTTTCAAATTTTCTTGGATCGTGTTTAGAGATTCTAATTTTTAGATCCTTGAAACCAAAAACTTTATAAAACTCATCAATAATGTCCCAAATAGCGAACGCCTCGTCTTTTATCTGACTTTTTCGACAAAAGACATGAGCATCATCTTGTGTAATAGAAAGAACTCGCGACAAGCCAGATAGCTCGCCTGATTGCTCGTCACGGTAAACCATGGTTGTTTCGCAGTATCGCTGAGGCATGTCACGGTAACTTTTGGGTGTGCTTGCAAAAATCTGTGTGTGGTGTGGGCAGTTCATTGGTTTCATTGCGAAAAGGTGTTTTTCTCGCGTGGTGATCTTGAAAAGTTCATCGGCAAATTTGCTCCAGTGGCCTGAAGTTTCATACAAATCTTTTTTGGTGATATGAGGAATTGAAACTTTTTGATAACCCTTTTTCCTTCGCAATTCCCAAACGAAGTCATTTAAAAGTTCGCGCATAATTGTGCCCTTAGGAGTCCAGAGTGGTAGACCGGCGCCAACTAATTCTGAAAAAACAAAAAGTCCAAGTTCCTTACCAAGTTTTTTGTGGTCTCTTTTTTTGGCCTCCTCACGCATGTTTACATATTCATCAAGTGCTACCTTATCCTCAAAAGCAAGACCGTAAATACGAGTAAGCATGTTGTTTTTTTCATCTCCACGCCAGTAGGCACCGGCCACACGGTCAAGCATAAACGCTTCAGCGTTGATTTCCTTAGCTGGATTTTCTAGGTGACCGCCACGGCAAAGGTCAGTAAATGTACCCGCAGTATAAAGTGTAATTTTTTCTCCCTTGGCAATAATTTCATTAATAAGTTCAAGCTTGTATTGATTGTCTTTAAAAATTTCTTTAGCTTCAGATTCTGAGACTTCTTTTTTTTCAAAATTTTTCCAGTGTGGCAATATTTTCCGCATCGTTTTTTCAATTTTCGGTAGATCCTTATCGGAAATTGGTGAACTAAATTCAAAATCATAGTAAAAGCCATTATCCACCGCGGGACCAATAGTGAGCTTTGTGTCCGGGTGGAGTTCTTGGACTGCTGCAGCTAAAAGATGGGCAAGAGAATGACGTAGAGCCTCAGTACTAGTTTTATTGTTCATGGGCAAATTATAGCGTTTTTGGGCTATTCTTACAAAATTTGGTCTATTGTTGTACTTACTAAAATCTAAAAATTTCTAATCGTTCTTAAAGTGCTTTCGCCACGTCTGTCAGAATACTTCTCGCCCCATTTCGTGTAGAGATTTTACCTTTCACGGCAATACATTTATCCTGAATAAAAATATCCTTATAGGCTACGAGGGTTTTGGGGAATACAACCACTTCAATGGTGCCAGTGTAATCACCAAGCCTGATGAACATCATACTGTCACCCTTTTTCGTAAAAATTGGTTTCACCTCTTCAATAAGGCCAGCAACAACGATTGTGCTACCCTCGATCGCGTGTTCTTTCGATTGGCCAATAGTTCCACCAAGCTTCGCGAGTTTTTCTTTGAATTTGTCGAGTGGGTGACCAGAAATATATAAACCCAGAAGCTCGCGCTCCCAGGTGAGCTTATCTTGTGCGCTTGCCGGTTCGGCTACCGCGAGGCGGAGGCCAGGTACGGTGGAAGTATCTGTCATTAGACCAAACAGGGATTGGGCATCCTTGCCCGCAGTTTTTTCCTTGCTATACGCAAGAAGGTTTTCTAGATTAGTGAGAAGGACACCTCGCTCCCCAAGTTCATCCATAGCACCAGTTTTAATTAGCGCCTCGAGTGATTTTTTATTTAAATTCTTATCTTTAACTCGGTCAAGGAAATCTGAAAGAGACTTAAATTTTCCATTCTTTTTTCTTTCAGCAATAATTGTATCGGCAATACCTTCACCAAGGTTTTTTATCGTGTAGAGCCCGAAGCGAATTTTTTCAACATTAGAAGCGTCATCTTGTACAACAGTAAAACCACCGAAACTTTCATTTATGTCTGGTGCAAGTACGGGGATTTTCATGCGTTTGCACTCGGAAATAATTTCAGCTATTTGCTCGACATCACCAGAGTCAGCGGTCAGTACGGCCGACATGTATATTGCTGGAAAGTTTGCCTTCATGTAGGAGGTTTGGTACGCGACCTTACCGTAGCTGGCAGCGTGTGCTTTGTTGAAGCCGTAGCCCTTAAATGGGTCGAACAATTCCCAGATTTGCTCGGCCTTTTCTTTTGAAATATTGTGAGTTTTGAAACAACCTTCCACAAACACCGTGTGCTGTTCTTCCATTTCCTTTGGAATTTTTTTACCGATAGCCTTACGGAGCTTGTCGACTGTTTTCCAAGTGTACCCAGCAAGCTCGAGTGCGGTGAACATGATATCTTCTTGGTAAACCAAAATGCCGTAGGAATCTTTGAGGTAACTTTCCATTCGGGGATGAAGATAGCTTATAGCAGCTTTGCCGTGTTTGCGGTTGATATAGTCAGGAATGTTTCTCATTGGCCCCGGACGATACAGTGCAATCATGACATTGATATCGTTGATGTTGGTCGGCTTCAGTTCTTTGAGGAACTTAGTCATTGCTTCGCCGTTGAGTTGAAAAAGTCCGAGTGTTTCACCGCGGGCGAGCATTTCGAATGTCTTTTTGTCGTCAATAGGAACATTTTCGATATCAATATCGACATTTTTAAGCTTTTTTGTGAGGGTAACTGCGTCAGCGAGAATCGCTAAATTTTTGATACCAAGAAAATCAAATTTAAGAAGCCCGGCATTGTCCTCGTCTATGGAGTGCATGTCGTATTGGGTGATAATGTTTTCTTCACCGCGGGTGTCGAATTGAAGCGGAACGATTTCCGTGAGGGGGATTGGGGAAATGACCACACCAGCAGCATGGACAGAAATGTGGCGTGCACATCCTTCAATTTTTTTCGCCATATCAATAATGTCTCGAACCATCGGATCTGCTTTGTAGAGTTGTTTGAGTTCAGCAGTTTCCTCCATTGCCCGGTCGATGGTCATAGGAAATCCTTGTGCACCAAGTGGAATAAGTTTCGATATTTTATCCCCAAGAATATATGGGTGACCAAGCGCGCGGGTGACATCACGTACAGCTCCGCGGGCCATCATCGTGCCAAATGTACCAATTTGTGCAACCTTGTCCGCTCCATATTTTTCTTTAGCGTATGCGATCATTTCGTCACGGCGGTTATCAGCATAATCCATGTCAATATCGGGAGCGGATGGGCGCTCGGGGTTTAAAAATCGTTCGAACGGCAACTTGAAATACATTGGGTCAACGTTCGTGATGTTTGCAAGATATGTAACAAGTGAACCGGCGACTGAACCTCGAATCGTTGTAAGGATGTGGTTTCGGTGTGCAAAGTTCAAAAGATCAGCTACGACCAGAAAGTATGGTGAATATCCTTTATCCTTAATAACCTTTAATTCAAATTCAATCCTGGCAAGGACTTCAGGTGTTTCTTGTACATTTCTTTTTTTCATACCCTCGAACACCATACGCCTAAGCTCATCGTCATGGGAAAGCCCATTCGGCACAACAACATTTGGGAAAAGCCATTTGCCAAGCTGAAGTTCGAGGTTGCACATCGCAACCACTTTCTCGTTGTTTTCAAGTGCTTCCGGAATCCTTTTGAAAAATTTTTCTGCTTGTACCGGTGAAATCATGGAAAAATCTTCCTCTGAATCGCCAATACCTCCACCCCCGCTTTTGTCGCTGTAATCGATGTTTTGGATAGAAATTAATGTGTTGCGAGCGAGGCGATCTTTAACTGAAAGATAAAAAACTTCATGAGAGGCGACGATTGGTATATCCATTTCCTTTGCGAGTTTTATTAGCGACTCCATTTTTTCCTCGTGCCCGTTTATCTCTGGATGGTGGGAAACTTCTATAAAGAAGGATTCCTTGCCGAAGGTCTTGATATAAAAGGTAATTGCAGTTTTTGCCTTTTCGAAGTCTTTTATTGCTACTGCTTGTGCAATTTCTCCATAAAGAGCAGGAGAAATCGCGACAAGGTTCTCTTTGTAATTTTCTATGAGTTCGCGGTCGAGTCGGGGTTTGTAGTAAAAGCCTTCGAGGTTTGAAAGAGTGACAAGTTTAATAAGGTTTCTGTAGCCGTCAGAGTTTTTTGCTAAAAGAATGAGTCTCTGACGCGGGTTGTCGATACCTCGGTCTTTGTCAAAGCGCGTGCGGGGTGCTAGATAAGCGTCGATGCCGAGAATCGGTTTAATACCCTTTTTTTTGCATTCTTTGTAGAACTCGATTGCTCCGTAGAGGTTGGCATTGTCTGTCAATGCAAGTGACTCTAGCCCCATGTCTTTTGCTGCCTCGACCAGATCGGGGATTTTGGGTAATGCGTTGAGGAGGCTGTAGTGGCTGTGAACGTGGAGGTGTGTAAATTTCGACATGCTAGGATTATACAACTTAGAGATAACCTTCACTAATTTTTGCCTGATGACTTCTCGAGTTCGAATATCTCAATATAACAAGTCAAAAAAAATCGACATTCAATTTGTTGTAGGAATTGACGAAGCTGGTCGGGGGCCATTGGCGGGTCCAGTTTCTGTTGGCGCTGTTGTGTTACCTGTCAGGGTTGTTCACCCGCTTTTTAGTGTTGCAAGAGATTCAAAAATACTATCTGTAAAAAAAAGAAAGGAAATATTTACACAAATTAGGTACGCAAAAAAAGAGGGAAGCCTGGACTACGCTGTTTCTTTGGTCAGTGCAAAAATTATTGATGAAAAGGGGATTGTTTTTGCTATCAGGTTGGCAATAAAGAGAATTCTTAAAAAATTACATCTACCGCCACACCAGACCTTAGTTCTTCTGGATGGAAGTTTGTATGCTCCTGAAGAATTTCTGTATCAAAAAACAATTATTCGCGGTGACCAAACTCAATCTATCATTAGCCTCGCGTCAATAGTTGCCAAAGTTACCCGAGATATGAAAATGATCTACTATTCAAAATTATATCCAGACTTTGATTTTGATATCCACAAGGGTTACGGCACGCGTTCTCATTTTCAAAAAATTCAGAAATGTGGTCTCAGTAAGATACATCGCAGGAGTTTTTTGAAATAAACTAGGCTCATTATTCTGTCGATAGCTCTTAATTCCTGTGCTATGTGTGAATTTCCAATATATTTGTGTTCCGGTGAGTTAGTTAATTATTCTTGCCTAAATGACCCCTTTCGGCTATAATCGTTTTCTATATGGTAGTACGAATGCGAAGCACAAGAAGCCATACCGGTAATCGCCGGTCTCATCACGCGCTCAAGGCGCGCGGTTTTGCTGTTTGTGTCAACTGTGGTACTGCCAAGGTAAAGCATGCTGTCTGTGCTAGTTGCGGTCAATATAAGGGTCGTAAGGTGATAGACATGGAGTCTGCTCTCAAAAAAGAGACAAAAAAGACACAAAAAATCGTAGAGACAAAGTAGAGGTAGGTACAGACCATAGGCCAGAATCTCTAAAGCCTATCGCCTCGAGCCTAGAACCTCAACGCTAGTTTCATGGCAAATCGGCACCTTTCCAGATCAATAGTTGTTCAGTCCCTCTTCGAGACTGATTTCAATAAAAAAAGCGAAAAAGAAGCGCTCGATATTCTTCGTCGCAATACAGAAGAGTTTGCTCCCGGTATGGGAGATTTTTTATTTACGGATAATCTTATGAAAAACGTTCTTAAAAAGAGTACCGATTTAGATAAAATTATTACCAAAGCAGCACCCGACTGGCCTCTCGAAAAGATTTCTATTGTTGATCGTAACATTCTTCGTGTTGGACTCTACGAACTTATTTTTGCCGACCACAAGGAAGTACCACCAAAGGTTGCGATCAACGAAGCAATCGAGCTTGCGAAGACGTATGGCGGTGAAACTAGTAGTAAGTTCGTTAACGGTGTACTTGGTGCGGTCTACAAAGAAATGGGTGAGCCCAACAAGAACGAAACTTCTAAACACAAAAGACCGAAAGATATTCCAGATGCGCTGGCGCCGCTTGAAATCCTCGGTGGTGCGGTCGTGTATGCACATCATGGGGGTGATATTTATCTGGCATTGGTACATGACGTATTCGGCCATTGGACACTGACAAAGGGTAAGTTAAAGCCCGGTGAAGATGAGGTTACTGGTATTACGCGTGGTGCCCATGATGAAATTGGAGCTGATGTGGTTGTTGAGGATAAACTCGGAGAAAATGAGTATATTGCCTATCACCCGGAAACTGGAAAGAAAAGAAAACGCGTTGTGTATTACATGGCTAAGGCGGCATTTAAAGACTTAAAACTTGAAGAAGGTAATGGGGGACTTGATGACACAAAATGGTTTAAACTCGCGGATATACTCGACCTCAATTTTTATAATGATATTCTACCAATCGTGACTAAAGCGATTAATATCTTGCTTAAGAAGTAAAATTGGTGTAATACATAGGCTTAGTAAAATGATAATGCCAAATTTTAGCGAATTTGAAAAAAATACAGGTGTCAAATTTAGTGACAAAGGCCTGCTGAGGCAAGCGTTTGTTCATCGTTCGTATATAAATGAAAACAAAGACTCTGGTTTTGGTCACAATGAACGGCTAGAATTTTTAGGGGACGCTGTTCTTGAGCTTGTTATTACAGATTATCTTTTTAAAAAATATCCAGAAAAAACCGAAGGTGACATGACGTCATATCGATCTGCTCTTGTGAATGCGACCACGTGCGCCGCAGTAGCCACGAAGCTCGGTATGAACGATTTCCTCATCCTTTCAAAGGGTGAGGCCAAAGACACCGGTCGTGCTCGCCAGTATATTTTGGCTAATACACTTGAAGCAGTGATCGGTGCAATTTATGTCGACCAGGGTTACAATGCGGCAAAAGATTTTATTTACACTCATATTTCGCCTCTCATAGAAACTATTCTTTCAGAGGGCACGTGGATCGATTCAAAAAGCCTTTTTCAAGAAAAAGCGCAAGAAATAGTTGAGCTTACTCCCCAGTACAAAACTGTAAAAGAAAGTGGCCCCGACCACGACAAGCATTTCACTGTTGGGGTGTTTATTGGGTCTAAAATGGTTGCAACTGGTGAGGGAAAATCTAAGCAAGACGCAGAACAAGAGGCAGCAAAGAAGGCACTCGAGGTAAAGGATTGGGCTTAATAAAAACATGTCGACACGTGCAGATAAATAATGTTGACCCCAGAAGTATTTGGGGACTTTTTTCACTTGATGCGGTAAAATTATTTGAATGTATTTAAAAAGCCTCGAACTTCACGGTTTTAAATCATTCGGAAAAAAGAGTGGTTTAAATTTTAATACACCGATCACCTCGATTGTTGGTCCAAACGGCTCTGGTAAATCAAACGTAGCAGAGGCGTTTCGTTTTGTGTTGGGCGAACAGTCACTCAAATCCATGCGAGGCAAAAAAGGCGAAGACATGATTTGGAATGGTAATACTGAAGTCAGTCGTGCCAACAGAGCTTCAGTAAAAATTACATTTGACAATAGTCGCCGATTTTTGAGTGTTGATTTTGACGAGGTGAGTATCGAACGCACCGTATATCGTGACGGTGTAAACGAATATTCAATCAATGGTACCAAGGTTCGTCTCAAAGACGTTCTTGAACTTTTAGCATCCGCACACATTGGTTCGTCCGGCCACCATATTATTTCTCAGGGTGAGGCAGATAGAATTTTAAATTCCAACATCAAGGAACGAAAGGCAATGATTGAAGATGCGCTCGGGCTTAAAATATATCAGTATAAAATGGATGAAAGTGAAAAAAAACTTACTAAAACCGAAGAAAATATTAAATCAGTAGAATCTTTGCGCCGAGAAGTTGCACCACACCTTAAATTTTTAAAAAAGCAGGTTGAGAAAGTCGAAAAGGCAGCTCTTATGAAAGCCGAACTCGCGACCTTGTATAAGCAATATTTGAAAAGAGAAAATAAGTATTTGCTAGACCTGCGGACGAAAATTACGGAAGAGCAAATTCCAGTAGATAAATTGCTCACCCAGCTCGAACAAGATCTTTCGGAAGCAAAGGCTATCCTGGCTCGATCACAGACTCACGACCAGAAAAGTAACAAGATTGTTTTACTCGAAGAAAAAATGAGAAGAACTCGAGAGAGAAAAGACGAGTGTGTGCGTGAAATTGGTCGCGTGGAGGGTCAAATAGTTGCAGAAGAAAGAATTTTTAAAAAAGAGAATGAGGTTTTGAATTCCGCCGAGGTGCTTGTACCGATCTCGGATGTAGAAAAGCTTGCTGGGGAATTGAGTGAACAGATTACCTTTGTAGAAAATGAATCTGACCCGACGGTGTTGAAAAGAGTTTTCGAGGTGGTTCGGGTCCTCGTGCTTGGTTTTGTTTCTGCTCATAAGCAAAGATCTCGAGACGTCAGGACATTTGATTCAGAAAAAGTTCTTTCAGAATTAAAAACGAAAAGAACAGACCTTGATATTAAGCTTTCTGAGGTTGGAGTAGGGGAGAATTCTTTGTCTAAAGAATATGGCACCCTTAGGGCAGAGATTGATGCAGAAAAAGATACAAACCGTGCGGCAGAAAAGAAACTTTTTGAAGTAATGTCTGCACAAAATAATGTGATTGTGAAGAAAAATGGTATTCGTGCACGAGAGGAAGTGCTGAAGATTGAAGAGCAAGAATACAAGAGGGAGCTTGGTGAGGCAGCAGTGCTCATTGGACGAGAAATTCTTGATTTTGAACACGTTGCACTTGAAGGCGATGAAAACGAGGAGCGAAGCACTCAACATGAGCGCCGTAGAAACGTGGAGAAAATTAAAATTCGACTCGAAGAAAGTGGAGTCGGCGCAACTGAAGAAATCATGAAAGAGTTTTGTGATGTATCTGAGCGCGACGCCTTTTTGGTTCGTGAGCTAGACGATCTTCGTCGGTCGGCAGAATCCCTCAAGGTCCTTATTAAGGATTTCGGTGAAAAAATTAGCACAGAATTTGCTTTGGGGCTTGAAAAAATTAATAGACAGTTTGAGCAGTTTTTTTCGCTTATGTTTGGAGGCGGGGAGGCGAAGCTCGTGCACCTCAAGGAGAAAAAGCGTCGTTCGGTCGACATAGACCTTGGGTTGGGTCTCGAGATGTCCGAAGATGATGTTGAAATCGAAGAGGGAATTGATATATCGGTGAATCTTCCAAAAAAGAAAATTAAGGGTCTGATGATGCTTTCTGGTGGCGAGAGAGCCCTTACTTCGATCGCTCTTATTTTTGCTATGTCGCAGGTTAAACCGCCACCCTTTATTATTCTAGACGAGACTGACGCTGCCCTCGATGAGTCAAACTCTAAAAAGTACGGCGACATGATAGAAAGTTTGGCTAAGTACTCTCAACTCATTCTAATTACTCATAATCGTGAAACTATGGCGCGCGCAGGGGTTCTTTACGGAGTTACCATGATGACTGGTGTTTCTAAGCTCCTTTCTATTCAGTTTGAAGAAGCCGTTTCTGTCGCCAAATAAGCTCACATTCGGACTAGATTACGGCTTATAATAAGGTTTTTACAGTAAGGTTATTGACAAATATCATTCTATTTGATATTATTCAAATTCACAGAACAAGTCAATTTTATTGACACATATTATAAATCTGTGTTTAACAATAGTTAATATTTACTATGAATAAATTACTATCAAACTCTAAGGCTATAATTGCAATTATTGCAATTTGTATGTCTGGTAATTACGGTCTATTTGTTGCGAAAGCACAGATTTCCGCTGAACTTCCAGAGGTTGTAGAAGCAAGTACTGGTGGTCCAATCGACCGTCCAGTTACAACTCCAGTTATCTCAACTCCAGTAGATGAAAACACTACAGAGCAAGAAACTTCTGTTGGTGGAGACGATGTTGTTGATGCTGTTGGTGGTCCAATCGACCGTCCAGTTACAACTCCAGTTATCTCAACTCCAGTTATCTCAACTCCAGTAGATGAAAACACTACAGAGCAAGAAACTTCTGTTGGTGGAGACGATGTTGTTGATGCTGTTGGTGGTCCAATCGACCGTCCAGTTACAACTCCGGTTGTTACAACAAATGATGCTCCAGTTATCACAGCTCCAGAAGCTCCAGTAATAAATTCTGGATCTCGTGGTAGCGGTGGTGGTGGACAGAGCCGACGAAACACTACAACTAACGGAGGTCTCGTTTTGGGTGCCGAGGATTTTAAGTTCCTAACCGATCTTTCTATGGGTATGCAGAATGCAGATGTTATGGAACTCCAGAAACGACTCCGTGCGGAAGGTTTCTTTACTTTCCCAATGGATACTGGTTACTTCGGTCCGATCACTCTTGCTGCAGTAAAAGCTTACCAGCAAGCTCATTACGCTGAAATTGGTTACGTTACTGGCTTCTTTGGTCCTTTGACTCGAGCCGTCATTAATCAGTAATCTAAACAAATATGTTTACAAAAAACCTGCTCTAACCAGCAGGTTTTTTGTTGGGAGAATTCATGCCGAGGTTGATCCGCGCCTCATTTGACAAAGTATGTTTATAAGGTTATTCTAAAAAAGGAATAGTTGTCCTACAAACACCCCCGAATCCGAACACTTAATTAAGTTAATAATTTCTCCAACACCATACCACAAACACGTGGTCTTTTTTGTTTTCGCACCTCTTTT
>Ga0209591_10008269_pt1 | contig 11345 bp, 8 predicted proteins | sample MAT01_FD_187207 | JGI IMG/M metagenome (GOLD analysis project Ga0209591, IMG submission 187207) | Freshwater microbial communities from Lake Fryxell liftoff mats and glacier meltwater in Antarctica - MAT-01 (SPAdes) (version 2) | ecosystem: Environmental > Aquatic > Freshwater > Ice > Liftoff...
TGTTGCTGCAACTGTACTTCCTGTTCTTCATGCTGCCCAAGATCGATCCCATCCTGGCGCTGGACCCGATTTACACGGGCATTCTCGGGCTGGCGATCAACTACGCGGCTTACGAAGCGGAGAACTACCGGGCTGGCATTCAGTCCATTCCGCGCGGGCAACTCGAAGCCGCGCTCGCGCTGGGGATGAGTCCGTTCACGGCGGTCTGGCGGGTCGTGCTTCCACAGGCGTTCCGCGTCGTCATTCCGCCCGTCACCAACGATTTCATCGCGCTGTTCAAGGACACATCGGTTTGCTCGGTCATCCTCATCACCGAACTGACACGAAAGTACAACGAACTGTACAACTTCAACCGCGAACTGGTTATCGAACTCGCGTTCATCACGGCCGGGCTGTACCTGCTGATGAGCTATCCGATGTCACTGCTCGCGGGACGGTTGGAACGGCGGCTCGGCTCACACGCGGCGGGAGGTCACCGATGATCCGCATTACGAATGTCGTGAAGTACCACGGAACGGTTCGTATTCTCGACGGGGCAAGCCTGGAGATTCGCAAGGGCGAAGTCGCCGCTCTCGTCGGCCCATCCGGCGGGGGCAAAAGCACGCTGTTGCGCTGCGTGAACGGCCTGGAACCGTTTCAAGAAGGCGAAATCAGCATCGGTGCCACGCTGAAACTCACTGGTGGAATCGCGCCCCCGCAATCGATCTTGCTCCAACTCCGCCGCACGGTCGGCATGGTGTTTCAGCAGTTCAACTTGTTCCCGCACATGAGCGTGTTGAAGAACGTGATGGCCGGCCCGGTGTATGCGCTCGGAAAGCCCAAAGCCGAGGCAGAAGAGACGGCCAAGAAGTTGTTAGCGCGGGTCGGGTTGGGTGAAAAGCTCGACGCCAAGCCTGGGCAACTTTCGGGTGGGCAACAACAGCGTGTTGCCATCGCCCGTGCGCTCGCGGTTAACCCGGCGGCGATCCTGTTCGACGAACCGACTAGCGCTCTTGATCCGAAGATGGCCAACGAGGTCATGCGGGTCATTGACGACTTGGCGAACGACGAACAGTTCCAGGCCGCGATGGTGATCGTGTCGCACGATCTCGCGGCGGTTCGGAAGATCGCGGATACCGTCCACATTCTGGAAAACGGACGGGTTGCCTACTCAGGGCCGGCCGCCGAGGCATTCGCCCCTGGCGGCCCCGTCGAGAAGATGGAGTGACCATGACCACCGTGACACACGACAAAACGACTACGCAAACCATCCGCGTCGGCCACAGCCCGGACCCCGACGATGCGTTCATGTTCCACGCCCTGGCCAACGACAAGATGGAGACCGGCCGCTTCCGGTTCGTCCACGAACTCCAGGACATCGAGACACTGAACCGGCGTGCATTGAAGGGCGAACTCGAAGTCACCGCTGTCAGCATCCACGCTTACAGTTTCTTGCTCGACAAATACGCGCTGCTGCCCACCGGTTGCAGCATGGGCGACAAGTACGGTCCAATGGTCGTCGCACGCCGCCCGATGACGGTGAATGAGTTGCCCGGCATCAAGATCGCCGTCCCCGGCACCCTCACCACGGCGTTTCTCACCCTGAAATTGCTCTTCGCCGACCTCGCGGGCGCAGGGAACACCGCCCCCACGCTGAACTTCGATGTCGTGCCATTCGACGAGATCATTCCGGCCGTCGAAGCGGGCAAATACGATGCGGGCCTCATCATCCACGAGGGGCAACTCACGTTCCAGAACCAGGGGTTGCACCTCGTCACCGATCTTGGCGTGTGGTGGCAGGATAAAACCGGCCTACCACTGCCGCTGGGCGGCAACGTCGTTCGCCGCGACCTCGGCACCGAGACCATGCGGGAAGTGAGCCAACTCATTCGGGAGAGCATCCGCTACGGCCTCGCACACCGCCGCGAGGCACTCGATTACGCCCTGAAATATGCCCGCGACATGGATGTGAACCTCGCGGACAAGTTCGTCGGCATGTATGTCAACGACTGGACGCTCGACTACGGCGACCGTGGCCGCGCCGCCGTGCGTGCGCTCCTTGACGCCGGCCATCGCGCCGGGATCATCCCCAACGCGACCGCAGTAGAGTTCGTGGAGTGAATGGAGTCCCCGTTGGGGACTCCGCTAAACAAGCACCGAATCAGAATCAACTCGTGGGGCGAATTCTTCGTAGATGCCTGAATACAATCTCCGTGCCCTTCCTCATGGAGATTTCCCCATGCGCCGCTTGCTCCCGCTGTTCGCCCTGGCCCCACTGTTCGCCCTCGCCGCCGACACGCGGGCCGCTGAGAAGGACGCCAAAGTGTACGAGATGCGCGTCTACCACGCCAAAGCGGGCAAACTCGACGACATCCACGCCCGTTTCAAGGACGCCACGTTTCCGCTGATGAAAAAGCACGGTATCACCCCGGAAGCGTTCTTCGTGCCCATCGGCGAGAACAAGGGGAACACACTGGTGATGTTCTTCTCGTACCCCAACATGACGGCCCGTGAGAAGTCCTGGAAGAATTACTACGGCGACCCCGACGCCCAGAAAGCCTTCAACGACTCCCAGAAGGACGGCCCGCTTGAGGGCAAAGTCGAGATGCGATTCCTCGTCCCAACCGACTACTCGCCCATGTTCAAGATCGAGATGAGCAAAGACGAGCGGGTCTTCGAGTTGCGAACGTACACGGCCACCAAGGGCAACCTCGGCAACCTCAACGACCGCTTCAAGAACCACACGCTGAAGCTGTTCGAGAAGTACGGCATGACCAACGTGGTCTACTGGAACGTCCCCAAGGGCGATGTCGGCGATGACACGATGTTGATCTACCTGCTGTCCCATAAGAGCCAGGACGCCGCGAAGAAGTCGTTCGACGGCTTCCGCCAAGACCCGGATTGGATCGCCGCTCGCAAGGCCAGCGAAGAGAAGGGCGGCGGTTCGCTCACCGAGGCGAAGAACGGCGTACTAAGCGAGTTCCTGAAGCCGACCGCGTATTCCCCGCTGAAGTAAGCGAGGATTTCATATAGCCCGGCGTTTACGCCGGGTTCTTTGCTTTGAAGAACCCCCGGCAAGCCGGGCAATATGAAGACCAGCGGTCATTCCTTCGTTCCGCTCTTGCCGGCGTTGCGGTACTCAAGCGGTGGCGGTTGATCCTTCTCCAGCATCGCCGCATACTTCCGGCCGTTCAGTTGCTTGGTGTGTTCGGCTTTCGCGTCCTTAATGAGTTGCGGATCGGTGAACAAGTCCCACGCGGTGGCGGTCAGTGTGCGAGCCGCGAGGTTCATTCCCTTCTTGCCGATGGTGGTGCCACCGCAGGCGACCGCTTGCCACGAGTGCCCGGGAGTGCCCGGCACCCAACACGCCGTGCTGAAGCCCGTCACCGGAACGATCCACGAGATGTCGCCCACGTCCGTGCTGCCGCCGCTCGACTTGCCCGACGAGTCGAACACCTTGGCGATGTCTTCGAGCGTGGCTTTGTTCTCGGGGAACGTCTCTCGAATCCGCACCGCGAACTTCATTTCGTCCGCGTCGTACTTCAGGTCATTCAGCTTGTGAAGGTTCTTCTTGGCGACCTCGGCGAGCGTGTTGTTCGGCAGAATCTCCATCGTGCCGCCGAGATACACGACTTCGAGTTTCGTCTCAGTGGCGAGTGCGCCAGCCTGGGCACATTTCAAGAGCCGCGGGTAGAGTTGCTTCACGATCTCGGCTTTTGGGTGACGCACATAGAAGAAGCCCTCGGCGAACTCGGGGACGACGTTGGCCGCGCCGCCCCCACTGGTGATGGTGTGGTGCAAGCGTGTGCCGTCCGGGGTGTGTTCTCGCAGCAACTCCACGCCGTGCATGGCCAGCACGAGCGCGTCGAGTGCGGAACGGCCTTTCTCGGGTGCTCCGGCAGCGTGGGCGGCGATGCCGTGGTAGCGAAACTTCACGGCGATGCGGGCCAAGCACGTCGAATCCCCGGCAGTGTTCAGGCTGCCCGGGTGCCAGTGCAACACGCTATCGCAGTCGTCGAACAAGCCGGCGCGGGCCATGAACACCTTCGCCGCGCCGCCTTCTTCCGCCGGGCACATGTAGAACCGCACGGTGCCCTTGAGTTTCCCGGCCTTGATTTGCTCGGCGATGGCGATGCTTGCCGACAGCGACGCGACGCCGAACAAGTGGTGCCCGCAAGCCTGCCCATAGCCGTTGCCGCCCTCACGCGGTTTACGGAACGGCACGGCTTCCTGCGACAACTCAGGCAGCGCATCGAACTCGCCCAGAATGCCGATGACCGGTTTCCCGCTGCCGAACTCGGCCGTGAACGCCGTGGGGATGTCCGCGACGTTCTTCTTGACGGTGAAGCCGGCCTTCTCCGCGATCTCGGCGAGCGCTGCCGCCGATTTCTTCTCCTGATAGCCCGGTTCCGCCCACTCCCAGAGTTTAAGCGCCGTCGGCCAATTGGCGTCCGCGTGATCGGAAGCGGCCTTCACCGCAACGTCCTTCTGAGCGTTGGCGAACGCGGGACCGAGGAGCAATGCAACCAGACTGAGTGTGCGCATGTGGAAATCCGGGTTTTGGTTTTCCCTGGGACCGCGGCAGTCCCGGCCGCTCTTGCCAATCCTGGGATTGTGGGCATCTTGCCCGCTTTTGGTAATGCGGCCGGGACAGCCGCAGTCCCAGGTAAGACGCTTCGGCACGATTCGGCTGAGAGATGTGATTGTCGCCGGGAACGCCGTCGAGGGCAACGACTCGCGCACGAACGTCACCAATCGGGTTGCCGTCGCCGTCGCCGGGCGTACCCGTAATCGGATACCCCGCACGCTCTCCCGGAATCCCCAGAATGTCTACCTTCACGACGGGTCGTGGTCGGCCGCTCCCGCTTGGGACGACTCCCACAGTCGATGGCCACAACTTCGCGTTACTCTGCCGACACGGCACCCGCGTTACGTTGGTCGTGTTGCCGGAGGAAGGCGGGAACGTGCCGCTCGCCGAAATTCCGCTGAACCCTCGCAAGAACCGCACCGGCGACCACTGGCACATCCGCGTCGCCGGGTTGCCGTCCACTTTCTGCTACGGTTGGCGTGTGGATGGCCCCCGCGATGTCCGCACCCGCTTCGACCCGGATCGCCTGTTGCTCGACCCCGCCGCCGCCATGATCTCCCACGGAGCCGAGTGGGCCGGCACCTGCGAAATCGATCCCCAACGCACCTATCGCCGCAGCCTGCACCACCGCGGCACCCACTACAACTGGGAAGACGACGCCCCGCCGCTCACCCCGCTCGAAGATAGCATCGTTTACGAAGTCCATGTGCGCGGGTTCACCTGCCACCCGTCGAGCAAGGTCGCCGAGCCTGGCACGTTTCGCGGCCTCATCGAGAAGATTCCGTACTTGAAGTGGCTCGGCGTCACCGCCGTCGAGTTGCTGCCGGTGTTCGAGTGGGACGAATGCGATTGCCCATTCTTCGACCCGGACACGGGCGACAAACTCGTGAACTTCTGGGGTTACAACCCCGTCGCGTTCGGGGCCGTGAAGGCCGCGTTCGCCGCGACCGCCAAGGCCCACGGGCAGAATGACGAGTTCCGCGACGCCGTAAAAGCCTTGCACGCAGCCGGCATCGAAGTGATCCTTGATGTGGTGTTCAACCACACCGGCGAGGGCGACGACCGTGGCCGCACCTTCTCCTTCCGCGGCCTTGATAACGAACTGTACTACCTCCTCGACGACAAGGGTAAGTACCTGAACTTTACGGGCTGCGGCAACACCGTGAACTGCAATCACCCCGTGGTCCGCGACCTCATCATGACGTGCCTGCGTCACTGGGTCGGCGACATGCATGTCGATGGCTTCCGCTTCGACCTTGCCAGCGTGCTTGGCCGCGACCGCCGGGGGAACGTGATGATCGAACCGCCCGTCATCGAGAGCATCACCGAGGATGGTGTTCTTGCGGACACCAAACTCATCGCCGAACCGTGGGACGCCGCCGGGCTGTATCAAGTGGGCGGCTTCCCATTTGGTCGGCGGTGGAGCGAGTGGAACGGCAAGTACCGCGACGATGTGCGGCAGTTCTGGAAGGGCGATTTCGGGATGGTCGGCGCGCTCGCGTCGCGCATCGGCGGCAGCGCGGACCTGTACCAGGGGAGTGGACGCCTGCCTAGACACTCACTGAACTTCGTGACCGCGCACGACGGCTTCACACTCAACGATCTGGTGAGTTACAACGACAAGCACAATCGGGCGAATGGTGAGAGCAACCGCGACGGCGAGAACCACAACAACTCGTGGAACTGCGGGCAAGAAGGCGAAACGACCGACTCCGAAGTTCTCCAACTCCGAGATCGGCAAGCCAAGAACATGATGACCACGCTGATGCTCAGCCAGGGCGTGCCGATGATCCTGGCGGGCGACGAGTTCCGCCGCACGCAAAAGGGGAACAACAACGCCTGGTGTCAGGACAACGACATTTCGTGGGTGAACTGGGAATTGGTGGAGCAGAACGCGACGTTCTTGCGCTTCGTGCGGGAACTGATCTGGCTGCGGCGGCGACACCCGATTCTGCGGCGTCGGCGTTTCTTCGCGGGCGAATTCCGCCCGGCCGACGCCCGCCCCATGCCGAGCAAGCGTGTCGCGCAACAAGCGGGGTTGGTGGACGCAGGACCATTCCCCTCGGCCGGCCCGGTGCGCCCCGCCGAGGCGGGGTTACAAACCGATGCCGAAGTGCGGGCCGCCTCGCACCCGACCGCAACGGGCTTCTCCGTTCCGCCGGTCGCGGGTCTTGCCGACATCCACTGGCACGGGGTGGAGCCGCACCACCCGGATTTCGGCGGCAGTTCGCGGTCGCTGGCATTCACCCTTGATGGTCGATTCACGAGCCGGGAACACGACCCCGATTACAAGATCGACGCGGACTTCTACGTCGCTCTGAATGCGTGGCGCGAACCGCTGACCTTCCGCATCCCCGCGAGTCCTACCCGCCGTCAATGGCGGCGAGTGATCGACACGGGACGCACCAGCCCCGACGACTTCATCGCTGAGGGCGAAGGCCCAGTCCTCGCGCCCGGCGAAACGTACACGGTCGCCCCATTCGCCGTGCTGGTATTGGTTAGCGAAGCGTGAAAGCCGAAGATTCGGGTGTTGCGCGTAAATAGGCTCCCGGCTTGCCTGTCTTTTTACGTTGGCATTTGTACAGGTCTACAATGGGGGTGGAGATTTGTGACTCCGTGCGCGGAGGGTGCCATGCTCGATCAAACTCGATTCCCTGATGCGGCTCATTGGGCGTGTGCCAATTTTTCAGGCGTTGATTTGGGGCTTTCCGCGCGTGTAACACTTCAGGCTTCTGAAGTGGCCTTCTGGGGCAAGGTGGGTAGCGTGCCGGTCGCGGCGTAGGTCCGCAGGGTGTCGATGATCGTACGCAGCGGGTCCAGACCACGCTTTTTCAACGTCCGACACACGGTCATCAACACCGCTCGTGTCCATGCTCCCGCTTCACTCTGGTTCCCGAAACTCACTTTCCGCATCTGCACCGCCGGACGCACTTCACGCTCCGCGTGGTTGTTGCTCGATGGGACATCCTCGAACTCCACGAACGTCAGTAACTCATCACCATACCTCCGCAACCGCTTCGACAATCGTCTCGCATTCGGGTTTGTCCACTCCTCGATCCCAAGGTCCACGATCCGACCTTCCAACCGGGCCAACTTCTGGCCGTATTCCAGCGGAGGCGTCACACCACGCGAGAGTTCCAACCGAATCGCATCGGCGAACACCCGTCGCAGTCGCTTGGCGAACGCAGGCCAGTCGTCACCGTTGTCCGATCCCTTGTCCACCTCCTTGAGGTCTCGCAACAGGTGTGGCCAACACTTCTGCTTGAGCCGGCCTACCGCGTCGTATGCCGCCCAGAAGTCACTCACCAACACACCGTCGAACTCCTTCACAAAGAACTGGTCCAACGCCGTATGGCCGCGAGACTTGTCGATCAGGTAGAACGTGGCGTCTGTCCTGGCGAAGCACCACAGCCACCACGTTTGACCCTCGACTCGCCAGCCTGTCTCGTCGGCATGCAGCACACCCGCATCAAGACAATGGTGGTGAATCTGCTCGTACCACGGTCCAAGGACATGGGCCAAGCGGTGCCACATCTGCGTCAGTCCGCCGTCGGTGATCTTCAACCTGAGATGTTGGCTGAAGACATCAACGATTTGGCTGGTGGTGACTCCCAGACCGTAGTGCAACCACGCCGAAAGTGTGACGGTGTGATTGCCGAGTGTGCAGTTGGGTAAGGCGTCGGGGATTCGCGGTTCGACCTGCTTTTTGCAGCAGGGACACCAGTCGCGGTGAATCGTGTGTTCGGTGGTTTCGGGTTTGAGGTCGTCGGGGATGTCTTCGACGAGCGTGTGCGAGTTCGTTTGGTGCGTGTGAGTTGGCCGCCACAGTGTGGACAGTCGGGGAGTTGGTGTGTCCGATGGTGATCGATGACACTGGGTCGAGGGCGTGCGACTCCCGTGTGTCCCTTCTGGGCTCCGCGTTTCTTGCGACGTGGTGACGCGGTTGGTTTGGCGTAAGGTGGGATGGAACCGGAGGGCTGGTGTGCAGTGCTCGCGGGTGTGTCAGTTCGGTTTGCGAGCGTGGTGCAGAGTTGGAGCAGAAGGAAGATGACGGCAGCGCGGTCTTGAGGCAGGGCAACCTCAACCTGTGCGGCCGTCAAAGTGCCGGCGCGGAACGCCGTCACGAATGCCGGATCAAGAGTTGGGGACGCAGGCGTCATAACCACGATTCTCAACAATCAGCGGGAAAACGGAAGACCAGTTCAGAAAGCTGAAGCGTTACCTTTCTGGCAGAAAGCAGTAACGTTGACACCTCCGAACCGGTCGCCCCATCTTGTACAAGTGTCAACGTAAAAAGACAGGCAAGCCGGGGGCTATATGAGTGGGTGTGGAACCCCCCGGCTTGCCGGGAGTCTTCCGTTCCGGGCTTCACATCCGCACGACTACTTTCCCGAAGTGCGCGGCACTTTCCAGGTAGCGGAAACCTGCCACGACATCGGCGAACGGGAACACGCGGTCGATTACGGGCCTGATTCCCGCACTTGCGATGAGCCGGATCATCTCCTCGAACATCGCCCGGCTTCCCACGAAGACACCCTGCACGCGGACGGCCTTCATCAGCACCGAGATGGGGTTGAACGTCGCCGGGCCGGCTAACACACCGATCAGCGCGACGTGGCCCCCAAGTTTCACGGACTTCACGGAACGCTCGAGAGTGCCCGCGCCGCCGACTTCGACCACGATGTCCACGCCGATGCCGGCCGTCTCAGTGCGTGCCCATTTGTCCCAATCCGGGTTTTCCTTGTAGTTCATGCCGCTATCGGCCCCCATTGCCAGAGCGTGCGCCAACTTGTCGTTGTTGCCCGAGGTAATCAGCACCCGTGCCCCGAGTGCCTTGGCGAATTGCAGCGCGAAGATCGACACGCCGCCGGTGCCCTGTAGTAGCACGGTTTTACTGGGCCCGCAGTCGCCACCAACGAGCGCGTTCCACGCCGTTACCCCTGCACAGGGCAGCGTCGCGGCTTCCTCGAAAGTGAGAATATCCGGCAGTGGCACGACACCGCGTTCCTCAAGCACGACCAACTCGGAAAAGACGCCATCGCGGTCACCGCCGAGGGCTGATTGAGCCGCGAGTGCGGAGATGGGGCCGGAGTCCCAGTCCTGCATGAAGCAGCCGATCACACGGTCGCCGGGTTTGAACTTCGAGACGCCACTACCCACGGCGACAACTTCCCCCGCACTGTCCGACCCCGGCACACGCGGCAACTTGAGTTTCGGGTTGTACTGACCCTTCACGATCATCAGGTCGCGGTAATTGAGGGAAGCCGCGCGAATGCGGACGAGCAGTTGCCCAGGGCCGGGCATGGGGTCGGGCCGATTTAGAATGGCGAGGTGATCGAGGCCGAAGCTGTTTTGAACGACGAGAACACGCATGTGCGATATCCGTTGAGTCGGGAAACCAGCTCCGCGATTCAGCGAAATCGTGGTTCTGTCGGAGCCTGAGTGTATGGTAAACTCTACGAGAGCCAATCTCACGGTTTCTGAAAGTTCATGTGTTCACGACCAACACTCGATGAATCCGTCCGACACGTTTCACCTGGACGAACACCTCGCACGCCTGCTCGCGGCTTACGACCCGGGCATGGACGGTGGCGATGCGCGCTTGCCCACGATCAACATCCCGCAACACGAGCCGCTGCCCGGCGAACGGGCCGTCGCCCCATTAAGCGGGAACGTTGCCAACGAGGGTTCCGTCCAGGAATTGCTGCCGGACCCGAGCAACACGCGCTCGCTGCGTGCGGGTCAACCACCGGTGCCCGCCCCGACATCCGCGCCGGGTCCGTCGGCTGGGCCGCACCGCGTCGGACGCTTTGAATTGCGCCGCCAACTCGGGAAGGGCGGTTGCGGCATCGTGTTCCTGGCTTACGACCCGAAACTCGAGCGCGAAGTCGCCCTGAAGATTCCCCGCCCTGAGATGCTGCTGAGCCAGGACGCTCGCCGTCGGCTGATCCGGGAAGCGCTCGCCGCCGCCGAGTTCGACCACCCAAATCTTGTGCCAGTTTACGAGACCGGCGAAATCGGCCCCGTGTGTTTCATCGCCACGGCGTTCTGCCCAGGAATCACCCTTGGTGAATGGCTCGACCGGCAAGCGTTCCCCGTGCCCGTGCGGCAGGCGGCCCGACTCGTGACAACGCTCGCGGAAGCCGTGCAACACGCCCACGACAGGGGCGTTCTACACCGCGACTTGAAGCCGAACAACATCATCCTTCAGGGCACGAAGGATGACCCGAACGAGACGGAGCCGCCACCGGGGTCGTGTCAGTTGCGAGGCGAGAGCTTCATTCCGCGGATTGTGGACTTCGGACTGGCGAAGTTGCTCGAACGCGGTGGCCCATCCGAAACAACCACACGGCAGATTCTCGGAACGCCAAAGTACATGGCCCCCGAACAAGCCCAGGCTCGCCACGACGATGTGGGGCCAACCGCCGACGTGTACGCGCTCGGCGTCATTCTTTACGAAATGCTCACCGGCCGTGCGCCCTACGAAGGTGCGACCGATGTGGAAGTGCTCCGCCTCGCCATCGACGGCGACCTCACGCGGCCTCGGCAACTTCGATCGGATCTCCCCCGCGACCTGGAGGCGATCTGCCTGAAAGCGATGGCCCGCTCGCCAGCAAAGCGCTACCGCACCGCCATCGACTTCACCGACGATTTGCGGCGATTCCTCGAAGGCAAGCCGACCATTGCCCGACCGCTTAAGTGGGCGGGGCGGGCGGCTCGCTGGCTTCGGCGCAATGATCAGGTGGTCGCGCTCACGGTGGTCACTACCGTCGCAACT
>Ga0209591_10008271_pt1 | contig 11343 bp, 6 predicted proteins | sample MAT01_FD_187207 | JGI IMG/M metagenome (GOLD analysis project Ga0209591, IMG submission 187207) | Freshwater microbial communities from Lake Fryxell liftoff mats and glacier meltwater in Antarctica - MAT-01 (SPAdes) (version 2) | ecosystem: Environmental > Aquatic > Freshwater > Ice > Liftoff...
CTTGTTCGCATTCTGCGCTTCTCTGACATCGCATCAACTCCTGTTTGTTCAATGCGAACCTACACTCCTATATTCTCGTGTAGAATATGTACTTGCTCGGATGCTTACGATATGTCCTACTGCTTGCTTCTTGACTGAGACGACCGTTTTTGCTGTTGGATCGAGAGCAAGGGAACCGAAGTTGATTACTCGTGACGGTCCTACGCGGTACTCACCGCCCTCGAACAGTCGATAGAGAACTGACAGCCGCTGTTGACCGTCAATCACGAACAGCTTCAGCTTGTTCTTAGGGTCATAAGAAGGAAGCACGGAGGACGTCTCACGAATGGTTGCCGAGCTACTGGCGTTAGCTGCCCAAATCACAATGCCGCCAATAGGCACGTTTTCAATAATGCTATCGACCAGCTTCTTGACTCGCTTCATGTCCCATACAAACGGACGTTGAATGTCGGGAACGGCGTACCTCCTCTCGCTCACCTCCTTGATGAGCGCACGAACTGTTATCAATCCATACTTCGTTTGCACAACTCCTCCGTTCAATTACGTTTCTACCCGACGAACACATTTCGTTTATGGCGCTCCAGCGGTTTGGGTCTGCGGGGAGCACGTCGTCCGTTGGGACGACTGTAACGGGCTTACCGTCCCATGCTTAATATACAATCCCGTTGACATAGCGCACGGCCCTTCTTGCTTATGCTGCTCGACAATCTCGGCGCGTTGGCTTCATTTCCTAGCCCTAGCGACGATGAGTTTCCATTTTCTACTCCTTGGTCTCTCGAATCTACAATCAGGAGTCCGTCTACAGCCATTTGGTGGTTAGACTAAATACCCCGTCCACGAAGTAGTCAGTCATATATTTCTCATACACTTCAATAGAAGCGTTCAATCGTTTTGCAAGAAATTTATTTCCGGCTTGCAACTCATTAAAAATTGTTCGTGCCTCGTTTTTATATTTTATTATTTTCTCCTTGTCCCAATTTGGTGGTGGTGGTTGAAGATTAGTTATTCTGTCTGCAAGTTTTACTGCCCAAACTTCCTTCTGCGATTTTTTAATTCTCTGCAAACTGTCTTGCATTTGATTTTCTTTAGGCAATGATTTATTTTTCGTCAATGCAGAAACAGCGTGTGCGATTTCAACTCCAAAAGCATTTTCTAATTCGTCAAATGTCGTTGATGTATCTTCAATCGTGTCGTGAAGCAATGCAACTTGAACTGCAAAACCCAAATTGAAATTTTTAGTATGTGCTGAAGCAATTAAGATTTCCATTGCGACATTACTTAAATGAACAACATAAGGAAGGTCTGTGCCAGGAACTTTCTGTCCAATTTCTAAATGCTTGCTTGTCGCAAATATTATTGCCGTCTGGTAAAGTGCTTGTGTTTCCATTTTCAATCTTGAAGTTTTTTTACAAATTGTTTCATGAATTTCTCTCGCATAAGTTCTGGCGGAGAAACTTGGATGTTCTCCATGTTCGTTTGGAACGATGATTGGGTCTTCACCATAGAGGCAATACGATCCAAGTAAATATCCTGCTGTCAATCTGCTTTCCGAATTATGCACAAAAAATTCTTCAACGATTGCTTTTGCCGCAACCATTGCGTCCTCATAAGTTTCATATTGTCCGTGGTTATATGCCTCGGATTCGTCACCGTAGTGAAAGTTGTCGTAAACTCTTAAATGAAATTTCATTGCGGTACCTGCCAACGAAAACTGGACAGTTAGTGTTCACGAATATAGTGTAGAGAATGAGTCTTGATCTCGGCTTTGAAGTGGCTTGGATGACGCCGGTTGCTGAGTTGGAATGTACGGGGAGACGCGCTCTCAACTCACCCCCCCAGCCCCCTCTCTCACGCTTCGCTAGAGATGGGGAGACGAAAAGGCGAAATGGCTAATTCTTAACTACTTTTTTCACTATCATTCCTTTAGGACTTTTTACTTGAACTAAATAAATTCCACTTGTTAGATGATTGATTTGTAAAGTAGTTTTAAATGTTTGTAACGGAATACTTTGCAATAACTGACCTTGTAAATTGAATATTTCGGCTATAGTGTCTTTATAGTCGGTTAATTCTATAAACAGTTGTTCGTTGCAAGGGTTAGGGTAAACAGAAATAGCATTCTCCATAGAATTTTCTTTTACTCCTGTAACAGAACATAAACCCGCCACCTGCACCGGAGTGGATGTATCAACGATGGTTCCATCGCCAAGTTGTCCAAAGTCATTATCGCCCACCACCCAAACCGTGCCGTCATTCTTCAGGAAAAGAGAATGATAACCGCCCGCAGCCAAGCTGGTAATTCCTGTAAGCCCGCTTACCTGCACCGGAGTGGATTGATCAACGGTGGTTCCATCGCCAAGTTGTCCATTTTCATTCCAGCCCACCGCTTGAGCCGCTCCGCCCGTGCAAAGGAAGAGGGAATGAAAATTGCCCGCAGCGATGGGTTGGGCATTCATAACATTGCTCAAGCCAACTATGGCGAGCGTTGCAATTAAAATTGAGTTTGTAATTGTTTTTTTCATCTGGGCAGTTAGTGTTCACGAATATAGTGTAGATAATGAGTCTTAATCTCGGCTTTGAAGTGGCTTGTTGATTCAGATACCTTATGAAGAACAGGTTCCGTTGCGGATCGCTGTTGACGTGCAACGATGGTGCACATTACTGAGTTGGATTCACCTAGCAATTTTGCAGCGTGTATAGAAGGGATCACTCCCACACCTTCTCCATGTCCTCGCGTCTGCCCTGCTCGGTTAGAGCGATGTATTTCTTGATGGTCTTGAAGCTACGGTGACCTGTAACGCTCATTACAACCTCGGGACGCATACCGCGTTCGAGCGAGAGTGTAACGAAGGTTCTGCGTGCTACGTGGCTTGATAGATATTGCCATTTGGGGCCACGGTCTTCGATTCGTTTAGCCCCTTGATAACGGACGATGCGCACAGGTGACTCTAATCCAACTAGCTTGCCAAGTTCCTTGAGATAGTCATTCATCTTTTGTGAACTGATCTTTGGAAGCCACTCGTTGCGGGACGTGTATTTTTCAAGGATGCGTTGAACTCGTTCTACGAGATCGATACGGATCTCGGACTTGGTCTTATTCATGCGCAAATGCCATACACGATCTCGCACGTCATCGCGGTTGATTGATTGGACGTCGCCAAATCGTGCGCCTGTGTAGCATGAAAACAAGAAAAGATCTCTAACACGGTCGAGCCGTGGGTTCGCCGATAGATCTACGTCGACGATCAACTTTAGTTCATCACCTGTGAGGGCGACAACTTCAACGTCCTCTTCATCGACTTTGAATTTCCTATATGCAGGATTAACAGGTAGTCCCCTATCCTCGGCCCACGAGAGAAAAGTCTTGAACGTGCTAACGTATTTGCCAACGGTGTTGTTGGTGTGTTCGCGTTTCTTGATGAGATAATTTCTGAATCGATCATAGAAATCATGATCAATTTTTGCAAACGTTATCGACCCAGTACGCTTTTCAATTTCCAGGAGAAGCCCCTTGAGAGTCTTGTATTTGGCAATCGTACGTTCCCCCCTATCCGTAGCTTTCGCTACCATGAACTGTTCGTAGTAGTCCCAAAAACTATACGTCTTTGCAACAACAATCTGCTTTTTTCTAGTGCGGCGAGATAGGTCATCCCGCACTGATTCAGTATCGACATCACCCGTTTTGATTGAGCGTGCTGCGACGGCCTGTTCAAATTCTGACTCGATACGCCGAAGTGTAGCGTTTAGCTGTGCATAGCGGGTATCGGAACGTTTAACCTGCTGGCGTGTTTCGTCCCAATCTTCTGGGCGAACAGCCAGCCCCGTACCGTGGTAAATGCGAACATTGTTGACATAGCCACTGAACGTAAGGCTGACCCTGCCATCCGTGCGAGGTCGATTTATACGAAGGATGAAACGGCCCAAGTGCGAACTCCACTAAATCTTGTTTTACGGACTTTAGAAGCAACGTCGTGTGACTTTAACTTCCTTGATTTCAACCTTCTATCTGAAGAAGATGAGTTTCTTGGTTTCTACATACGAGCCAGCTTGAAGCCTATAGAAGTACACGCCACTTGCAACACTCGTTGCGTCCCATTCTGTATGATGCGTGCCCGCATCGAACTCTTGCGAAACCAACGATGCAACTTCATTACCTAGCGCGTTGTAAACTGTAACGGTCGCATACCCAGTGCGTGGAAGCGAGAATGCTATTGTCGTGTTTGAATTGAACGGGTTCGGGTAATTCTGGTGCAAAACAAATCTCGATGGCACCTGAGCAGATACTTGTTCGACAGAGGTAGTTATCTCCGACAACGGTCGCCTAAAGACACCGCCCCCAGTCCCAGCAAAAAGATTCGTGCCACTGACAGCGAAAGCACGGACATATGTGCTCGTCAAACCAGTGTTGAATGCATTCCAGCTCGTCCCGTTGTTGGTGGAAAGAAAGACGCCGCCGCCCTGCGTTCCCGCAAAGAGATTCGTCCCACTGACAATTAGCGACCCGATAAACCCGTTCGTTAAACCAGAATTGACCGCCGTCCAACTTGTACCGTCATTAGTTGATAGAAAGACACCACCACCCCAAGTCCCGGCAAAGAGATTAGTCCCACTTACAGCGAGAGAATAGACACTTCGGTCCGTCAAACCAGAGTTGACCGCCGTCCAGCTTGTGCCGTCATTTGTGGAAAGAAAGACTCCGCCGCCCCTAAGCGTTCCCGCAAAGAGATTTGTCCCACTTTGCACGAGGGATGTAACATATGTGCCCGTTAAGCCAGAGTTGGCCCTATCCCAGCTTGCGCCGTTGTTGGTGGAAAGAAAGACACCGAACTCGTCAGTCCCCGCAAAAAGATTCGACCCACTGATGGCAAGAGACAGGATAAGAGTGTTCGGCACGTCCGGCAAACCATAGTTGACATCAGTCCAGCTTGTGCCGTTGTTGTTGGTATGAAAGACACCGCCATAATTAGTCCCGGCAAATAGATTGTCCCCACTGACAGCGAAACAGTTAACAGCAGCTCCCTCCATACCAGAGTTGGCCTCAGTCCAGCTCGCACCGTTATCGGTTGAAAGAAAAACGCCGTCATAACGCGTCCCCGCAAAGAGATTCTCCCCACTGATGGCAAGAGACCGGGTATTAGCGTTCGTTAAGCCATTGTTGACCGCATTCCAGCTTGTACCGTTGTTGGTGGTAAGAAAGACACCACTATTAGTCCCAGCAAAAAGATTCTCCCCACTGACGGCAACAGAATTGATAGTTCTGTTCGTTAAGCCAGTGTTGACCCTATCCCAGCTTGCGCCGTTATTGGTTGAAATAAAGACACCGGCATAATTAGTCCCAGCAAAAAGATTCTCCCCGCTGACAGCGAAACAGTTAACAGCAGCACTCTCCATACCAGAGTTGATCGCCGTCCAGCTTGTGCCGTCATTAGTGGAAAGAAAGGCACCGCTGCCAAAAGTCCCCGCAAAAAGATTCGTCCCACTTACAGCGAGAGAATAGACACTTCGGTCCGTCAAACCAGAGTTGACCGCCGTCCAGCTTGTGCCGTTATTGGTGGTAAGAAAGACACCGCCACCCCAAGTCCCCGCAAATAGATTCTCCCCACTGACGGCAAGAGACCGGATATTAGCGTTCGCTAAGCCAGAGTTGGCCTCAGTCCAGCTTGCGCCGTTGTTGGTTGAGAGAAAGACACCACCCCAAGTCCCGGCAAAGAGATTCTCCCCACTGACGGCAAGAGAAGAGACAAATTTGTTCGTTAGACCATCGTTAACCGCCGTCCAGCTTGTGCCGTCATTTGTGGAAAGAAAGACTCCACCGCCCCTAAACGTTCCGGCAAAGAGATTCGTCCCGCTTTGCACGATGGATGTAGCATATGTGCCCGTTAAACCAGAGCTGACCTCTGTCCAGCTTGCACCGTTGTTGGTGGAAAGAAAGACACCGCCCCAAGTCCCCGCAAAGAGATTCGCACCGCTGACTGTGAGGCAAAAGATAGTAGCGTGATAAGGTCCGTTAGTTTGCACCCATTGGGCGTATGACATCACAGGCGAGATAAACGCCACGCTCACGTGAAAAGCGAGAACTAGGAGAATGTTTTTCATAAGAGGTTCCAATTCGAATGTTCATTACAAAAACGTAAGGCTTACCCTGCCCAATTCTGATTTCCTATGATTCTTGGCTCACTTTTTGGCTCACTTTTTTTTGCTTGATCTCCAGATATTTCCAGATATCTCAGCAACACTCAAACATACGTAAGTGTATGGTTATTATAGCACTAACTACGTCTCCAGATATTTGTAGAGTTCTCCACATATCATAGGGTTCGTTTCCTGCCCCCGCTACTCCCACAAACCGTAAGCCCTTGAAACTAAATGAGTTACAAGGGCTTTTGTGTTTTTGGAAGGGGGCTTATGTGACAGATTTGTGACAGATTCGATCCAATTGCATTCGATTCTCAATACATACGGCGATGCGCTCTACCTCACTTATTGCCTAAGCACATATTCAAATGTACCTGGATTTCCCAGTTAAGCCCACGGTGCTTCCTGCAATTTCTTGACAACGGTGACGCGATTGCCGATCAACGTTTCGTTCCAATCATCGGGTATGTGCGCTTTGATGTACTCCAATATTGGTCTATGTGCGCGAATGTTATCTGATGTCATAGACTCTAGTGCCTGTAGTATAAACAATAGGACATGCTGTCGAGAATGAAGACTAGACAGAATGATCGACGCAAACATCTTATGAGCTGCGGTGTAGTTCTTCCTCTAGTGAACACTTGCCACTTCACACCATGTTGCAATCGGTTTTATGAAGTAGTTCAGAGTGCGCACTAGTAACGTGCCTCAATTTCAATCGGTCAATGCAACGAATACGGAATATACTGAGCTTCCTCTTTTCTGGTTTACACCTAAGGTCATAGAGTAGATAGCGAATGATGGTGATGTTCGAATTCGATAGGTGAATTATGTTCTATGTAGCACAAACAGAAAGCGGTCGCCCATTTCGGGGCGACCGCATTGAAATTGCCGGTTGCGCTACAGTAACTCCACTTCTATCTTGTGATAACAAATGGAACTGACTTAACTGCATTGTCGCAGCCAATGCGGGCTATATAGACGCCTGGGGAAAGATCTGCAGTGTTAAGTGCAATGTGGTTGTCCCCAACGATTTCTACAACGCAGACCTGCGACCTTAATGCCTTCGGCACCACCAGATGTGCCGTTCACTACAATATTTTCGCTCTTCATCTCTCCTCCTGTTCGCCCTCAATTGGTAGCTTAAAGAGAGGGTGTTTCGATCACGTTTGATTCAAACCAGGCAAATGACCGTAGTCGATGCGCATTATAAAAAAGGGGCGTGAAGTTCACCTTCACGCCCACCCAATAATACTTACAACACCACATTATAGTAGCTACGGCCGAATAGAAAGTGGAAGCACTACCGAAGCAGTCCCTCTCGTTATCCGCACATAATAGACGCCTGGCACAAATCCCAAAACATTCTCAACAATAGTGCTTTGACCTGAGTTGAGGAATACCGCACGCTCAATTACACGGTTACCAGAAACGTTGATAATCTCAAGACGTGCCTGTTCTGCAATAGATGAACGTACGGAAATGTGGAAATCTCCCAACGTTGGATTTGGCGATATGGACTCAATGGTGAGACTTGAATCGCTACTTATTGGTCTACTATCACCAGCTAAAGATGCCTTGGACATTCCACCGAGTGAAATAGGTCGGCGCAAGTCAAAGATGACTCTGTCGATATGCACCCCCATGAGTGAGTCTCGTTTGCCAATCGTATCCTGAAGTGCGTCCAATAACATAAGTGACCAGTTTGCTGGAATTGAATCTACGCCACTTGAAAATGAAGATGTAACGGTTGTGTACAACGAGCGTGCGGAGTCAAGTTCATCGAGCTGTTCGTGAATCTTTGCTTTGGCCATATAGGCCGTGCTGCGCAGCTGCACAGGCAGTGCGGTATTTGTTGCAACGGATGCAAGCGACGCCTTCGCCTGTGAGGCTACGGCCGCCGAGTCTGTTCGGCTGACTGCACCTACAAGCTCCCACGATTTAGCATTCCGGCAATTTTGACTCAATGTTGTGTCTATGATGTCAGCGCGAAGCGTATTAATAGCTGAATATAGCGCCGAGGTAGACTCCGTTAGGTTCGAATAGTTCATTATTCCACCACACTCAATCGGTGTGCAGTTGCTTTCAACTTCTACTACGCCACAGTTGTTGTTCGGGTCTTGCTGGACATCGAAATTATTGCCTGTGTACGCTGCATTTGTACGTGGCTGCCACACGCCGCCGGCATAGGCCCAGCGGTTATAGCTGGCATTAAACGGTTCGTTGGGAGCGGAAGCCAAGACGTGGTTTGTAGAATTAAGCGTAAAGTCATTGTATCCGCAAGAGACATACAAGACACTTTGGGGGCCCCTATAGATGTCGGAAACAGCCAAAGCTGGCCGACCCTTGAACGAATACTGATCTGTAGGTGAAAGAAAGTCATTGCGGCCAAATTCGTAATCTTGAGTGTCGTTGACAATATCGCGCAGAATCGACGTTGTACCAATGGCGTTTATTCCGTAAACGTAGGTGCCGAAGTCGTTGTTGCGATAATGGATCCTACCACCAGTCCAAGACGCTGAACCATCCACTGTACCTGTGAACTGGTTGTCGAAGAAATACATGTCTGATTTCTCAAACACCACAGATGAGAATTCATTGTCCGTGAAAACAGACGTGCATACGACTCCAATTGATGCACTGCTTAGAAGGCCAATTAAGTTGTCATCGTAGTTGCAATCTTTTACGATCAACATACCTGACATAGTAACTACGGAGCCCGCATGCATGCTGCCGAAATCAGAATTAATGATGCTCACGATGGGCGACTGATTGATTATCAGCCCCACGCCTCTGAGCGAAGAACCGTAGATTTGGGTGTACGTGTTTAGGAAGTCGCAATGTTCAACATCAATTGAATTGAATGCCCGAGCAAACCAATTGGCAGACAGACCGTAGGGTTTATTCATGCTTACCTGAGCAACCGCAGACCCACCAAAAGCCGTGTTATTGGTAAACGTAGATGACAGTAGTTCCTTGGTCGACAATAGCGTCTGGAATTTTGTCATATCAAAACGCACGTTTGTGCAGTTGGCATGGTGAATTTTGAATGCACTTATCTGAGCACCTGTTGAAGGGCTAGACGTGTATGTTGGTTTGCCACTCACGTAGGCTTGACCGATCACTGTAGCATTGCTCGAGCGTTGCCCTGTGAACGTTACCTTCTGCGTAGATGTACCTTCGATAAGGAACAGACCATTGGCTACGTGATTTTCGGCATATAACTCTACATTGGAAGACGGGTGCATCTTCCACGTCCCGCCTGTAGAACACGTAACCATCTTCTTGAAGATCACACGCTTGCCACTGCGGATGCCATACACGTTCATCACGCCGCCACTTTTGATCTCGATAGGCACGTCAATAACGATATCCGTTCCTTTTGCATCACCTTCGGGGATAGACACGTTGAGCACACCTTCCACGATGATCTTCTTGCTGGTACTTGATTCAAGAGATGTCAAAGCAAAGATGCCAGGGTCGTTCTCGTGCCCTGGAAGTAGCTGAACACATGCTCCTGAGTCTATCGTTACGTCGCGCTCTACAACGAAGTCTCCCTGAAGGTTGATCGTGCGATATGAGCGGTCCGACCAATTATTGCTCCCAGTATAACCAGAGATAGTTCCGCCGAGTTTGCCATCGAAGTAGCGCAGAATGAGGAAGCCGCCGTTGGGTAGCCAGTTACGACCACCTGCTGTTTCGACTTCTGCTGGGTCAGCAGAAATTGTTCCAATGGTTATTGGTGGTGTTGCACGATCTTTGATCGTAACTGCCTGGGGTAACGTTCCTTCACCAACTGCTAGTGAGTAGACAAACTTCTCGTCTGCCGGTAGCGTCCCAGTTCCATCGGTTCCCACGCGACTGGATCCAAAGTCTGCAACTGAATGCGAAACACCATACCAGTAGAACGGGAACTGCTGATCAAATGCGAACAATTTATCGTAACTCGTCTGCCAGCGACCGGAAAGCATATAAAAATAATCATCAAAGCCTGCGTAACTAAGCCGTGGAATAAAATCGAAGAAACCTTTCTCTAGAACGGCATGAGGTGAGCTTGCCACACTGGTGAGATTGATAACACGCACGCCTTGTGCATAGTTACTCACGTAAACATCATTGCCATTGGCCGTATATCGGCTTTCGTCGTACGGATGGATAACGTACGGTCGGTGCGTAGTTATCTGTCCGAGCTTGCTTGGGGTCGTTGCATCTACCGCAAGGACACCCGTTGACCCTAGCGTACTGGACGAGGTATCGGCGGTGCGCCTGGCGCCATAATACAGGTCATCAGGAACTGTCGCATCGTCAACCTGCACGGGATCGTAATATGTCAGCGGTCCGTTATTCGTACCAGTCTGGCCGTTTAAAAGTTCAAGCCCTGTGGTACCCTCTGTAGCCTTCCATATACGCGTAAAGGCTCCAATGCGCCTGTCATCTTGAACACGGGCAGAGCCATTCTTTCCGATATATGCCTTGTTAATCCCACCCGTGTATGTTCCAGAGGGGGCTACACTGATGTCATTGTCTGTAGCCGGGGGGTTAGGGTTAATAGGATTTGATGTTGGGTTAGCGAGCTCATCGGCTGTCAGGACGTAGCGCGTAGCGTCTGTTGTACCCGTAAGCGTCATAGGTATAGCCGTGTGACAGACACGATACTGCCATGAAGTCGGGTCCGAATTAGTAGAAAAGCGCTGTAGAGGAGCATCCCGATCAGAGTCGTACTTCCAATCATGCTTGTTCGAGAACGTAGCAGCATTAGGTGTTGTATAATCAAAATCGGCGGTTAACACTCCGCCAAATGAGTAATACTGACAGGATTGTTGTGGTTCGTAATTGCTGTTGAGGTCGTAACCAAACGTCGGGCGTTCTTCACCCGACGTAGAGCCCATGGTGAAGCGAACCTTGGTGTCAGAAAGCTTCTTGGCATATACATCACGGGCAAGGGGCAATTCATTGTTATTGTTTGTGATAATAGTCCAGAGCTCGATGGGGCCAGTAGAATCTGACTCGGTGATCCGGTTCAGGACCTGCAGGTCCGTCTGCGTTGGCGTAAACACAGCAACGAGTGTTCGTAGGTCAAAGCAGTCGATATGGGACTTGATGGTGTCTGGTACGAACGTCGAATCATTCGGGTCGTTTGCAACCGTAAACGTTGCTGTAAGCTTCTGCGGCGTCATCACCATTAATCCACTCTCGGCATCAACGGTC